>Ga0316191_10001159_pt1 | contig 18224 bp, 15 predicted proteins | sample Eddworburr2cm_MG_FD_204928 | JGI IMG/M metagenome (GOLD analysis project Ga0316191, IMG submission 204928) | Coastal sediment microbial communities from Maine, United States - Eddy worm burrow 2 cm | ecosystem: Environmental > Aquatic > Marine > Coastal > Sediment | place: USA: Maine...
TTGGCGCCTCTTCGGGCGCCTCCACACCAGGCTCTACAAACGCTTGGGCGGCCGCTTCGTAGACAGCGTCGGCCTAGGTCGCAAAGTGTTGCTGCTCACGACAACGGGCCGAAAAAGCGGCAAGCCGCGAACCACCCCCGCCGCCACCGTCCAAATCGGCAAAACCCGCCGCCAAGTCCAAGCCCGCCCAGCCACCCCCGACGAACACGCCCAACTCTGGCCAAAAGCCGAGTCCTACAACCCCCACTGGCGCAACTACGCCAAAACAATCACCCGCCTAGAGGGACACTCTCCTAGTCCCTAAGCACCCGAAACCGCTCCGCTTCTCAGGCAAAGATCGCAGCGCCTGGATCCCGCGCCCTCTGGCGGCCGCGCCGGGCACCCGCAGAATGGGTCGCTGCGATCTTTGCCGCAGAAGTCCTGTGGTTTCGCGGGGTTGGAGGGGTGGAGAGTGACCCCCTAGACCCCTAGAGGGGGTCGATGTCTAGGGTGGCGTGGGTGGGGGGGAGGCCTTGGTCTATTCGGGCGGCTAGGTGGGCGGTTACGTTGCGGAGGAGTTTGCGGTCGGGGGATTTGAGCATGAGGCGGTAGTGGTAGCGGCCTCTTAGGCGGACCAGGGGGGCGGGGGCGGGGCCTAGGACTTGGACCGCGCCCTCTTTTACGGCTTGGTGTTGGCGGGCGGTTTCGGCCAGGAGTTGGGTGGCGGCTCGGGCGTCGGATTCGGCGCCGGCGTGCACTCGGACTGTGACCAGGCGGGTAAAGGGGGGGTAGCCGACTTCTTCTCGGGCTTGGATTTCTTCGGTGTAGAAGCCTTCGTAGTCGTGTTGGGCGGCGAGGCGCACTGCCGGGTGATCAGGTTGGTACGTTTGCAGGATGACCTTACCGGGGCTGTCGGCGCGGCCGGCGCGACCGGCGACTTGAGCGAGCAGTTGGAAGGTTCGTTCGGATGCGCGGAAGTCGGGGAAAGCGAGGCTTTGATCGGCGAGCGCAACGCCGACGAGCGTCACCGTGGCGATGTCATGGCCTTTGGTGACCATTTGTGTGCCAACCAGCACGTCGACTTCGCCGGTTCGCAGTCGATCGAGCACCGCCTCGACGCCGTCCCCGGACGCCGTGTCGCGATCGAGCCGCGCGACGCGCGCTTTGGGGAAACTCTCTTCGACCGATTTCTCGAGTTGCTCGGTGCCAACCCCGATCCGTTTGTGCTCGGTGCTCCCGCACGACGCGCAGGCCATGGCGACCGCCCGATGGAAGTCACAGTAGTGGCACCTGAGCGCACCCTGCCCTCGATGCTCGGTGAGCGCGACACTGCACGCGGGACACTCGGCGACCACGCCGCACGCCGCGCAGCGAACGCTTGGAGAAAACCCGCGACGGTTGAGGAACAGAATCGCTTGATGGCCGTTGTCCAAACATTCACCCATCGCATGATGCAGCGGCCCCGAAAGAAGCGCGTGACCGGTCGGCCCTTTTCGGTGGCGACGGAGATCGACGATCTCGACGTCGGGCATGGTGGCGCCGGTGGCGCGCGTGGGCAGAGAAAGCAGCCGAATTCGGCCCTGGTTAGCGCGATGGTACGTCTCGACCGAAGGCGTCGCGCTACCGAGGACGCACACCGCGCCCGCGTACTGCGCCCGGAGCAAGGCCATGTCACGGGCGTGATAGCGAAAGCCCTCGTCCTGCTTGAATGACGGATCGTGCTCTTCGTCGACGACGATCAACCCGAGGTCGGCGACAGGCGCGAACAAGGCAGAGCGCGCCCCGATCGCCACTTGCACTCGCCCCCTGCGGAGCGCCTGCCAAGCGTCCTCTCGTTGTCGCGCGGTGAGACCGCTATGGAGCACTGCGATGTCGTCTCCAAAGCGCGCGCGGAAACGTCCGACGAGCTGCGGGGTCAGCGCGATCTCCGGCACGAGCAAGATCGCCCCCCGACCCATGTTGCGCACTTCGTCGATGGCGCGGAGGTACACCTCGGTCTTTCCGGAACCCGTGACACCGTGCAGAAGGAATGCCTCGCCGGTCCGGTTCAGAATCGCCTCGTTGACGCTGTCGATCGCAAATTGCTGAGCCGCGGTCGGCGCGTGCGGCTCATCGCGGGTCACGGGAGAACGAAAGAACGGGTCACGGCTCGCCTCGACTTCCTCGAACTCGACGAGACCCTTGTCGACCAGCGACCGGATCACGGCACGGGGGTCGCTCAGCTCGCCGCGAAGCTCCTCCAGCAAGACGAACTCGCGATTCGCGAGCCGATCCATCAGCTTCTTCTGCCGAGCGCCCAAGCGAATGCCCTCGGCGTCGTTCCCGGAAGCGGTCACTTTCCACGTCGTGTGGTGCGCCACGCGCTGACCCGGGAGGTTCTCGGTGGGTTCGAGAAAGCCATCCGCGCGCAGACGGCGCATCGCCCCAGAAGGCAGCGCCGGAGCCGCGGCGCGCAGGACTTCGCCGAACGGGTGCATGTAGTACTTGGCCGCTTGGTCGAGGAACCGTAGGAGCTCCGGCGTGAACACCGGCTCCGGTTCGAGGAGGCCGGCGACTGGGAGAGCGCGCGACACCCCTTCCGGAAGCTCATCCCGGCCGCCTACCACGAAACCCGCGAGCTTGCGCCGGCTGAAGGAGACGGCGACTCGGCTTCCCGGCCGAAGAGCCCCCGTCAATCCGCTCGGCACCTTGTACGTGAACACCTTTCGAAGAGGAACCGGAATGGCCACTTCGACGTAGGGCGAGACAATCGACTCGGGCACCGCCTCGCTCATGGGACGCCTACTTGCGCTCGACGAGGGAGCCATCGCGGCGAAACTTGCCGCGGCGCCGGTCCGGGTCGCGCGAGTACACGGCAAACGAAAGGTCGTCTTGCTCACCGGCTGCCAAGCGATGCGCGGCGGCCATTGCGATCATCGCGGCGTTGTCGGTGCATGAAATCGGAGGCGGAACGAAAAGCTGAATCCCGTTGTCTTCGCAGACCTCCTTGGCGCGAATGCGTAGCCCGCGATTTGCCGCGACACCCCCGGTGATGACCAGCTGGTCGAGCTCCTCCTGCTTGCAGGCAAGGATCGACTTTCGGACGAGACTCTCGATGATGACCCCCTGAAACGAAGCACACAGGTCGGCAAGCTCCTGCTCGTCGTCGGGCACGCCATGCTGCTGGACGTGGCGCGCGAGCGCCGTCTTGAGTCCCGAGAAGCTGAAGTCGAGGATCTTTCGGGATGCCATCGGAAGGGGAAACGAAAACGCGCCGGAATCTCCACGCGCAGCCAGCCGGTCGATCACCGGTCCTCCCGGATACCCAAGACCGAGCAGCTTGCCTGCCTTGTCGAACGCCTCGCCCGCTGCATCGTCCCGCGTCTGCGCGAGAAGCACGATGTCGTCAGACGCTTCGACACGATAGAGCGCCGTGTGCCCGCCGCTCACGAGCAGCCCCACATACGGCATCGCAGGCCCATCCTGCAGCTCGTCTTTGCCAGGCCGCCGCAGGTAGACCGCCAACAGATGCCCGTCCAAGTGATTGACGCCCACGAGCGGTTTCCCGATGCTCCACGCCAACGCCTTGGCGACCTGCACCCCCACCAGGAGCGAGCCCACTAGGCCCGGCCCTCGAGTGACTGCAATTGCGTCGATGCCCCCGAGCCCACCCGGCGCTTTGGCGAGAGCCTCGCGAATGACTGGAATGATCGCCTGCATGTGCGCGCGCGATGCTAGCTCCGGGACGATGCCACCGTACGGCCCGTGCATCGCGATCTGGCTCGCGACCACGTCTGCCAGTACTTCGCCCGTCTCGGTCACCAGCGCTGCAGCGGTTTCGTCACACGAGCTCTCGATCCCGAGCACGCGCATCAAAGCGGCTCCCGATGGAGCCCGAACACGCCGAAGTAGTCACACTGACCCGCATCGATCGCGCCGCAGTCCGCGGGGTCGCAGATGACGAGACCAGGACCGGCGATGACCCGCACCTCGATGTTGCCTCCGCGGAGAAGTGACAAGAACACCATCGCGTCTCGACCTGCAAGCGGGCCCGTATCGGGACGGGCGATGAACATGTAGTTCCGAATCCTGCCGCCGCCCGGGAACTCGTAGAGCCCGAGTTGATCATGTGCCAGCGGTGGAATCGGGAGCAATGGGGTGTCGACAAACGTCGGGCCACAGTCCTCGCCACTAGTCGAAATCGTCCCTGGGTTTTCGTACTGCTGCTCGGGATCGAACGTGAGGTCCAGCGTCACCCCAGAGGGAAAGCCTCGGCGAATGAACGAACAGTCGATGCCATCGGGGCAGTTGAGTGGATCGTTCACGCCCGCGATCTCGCCGCGGTAGACGTCGCCCTCCCCGGTGCTGAACTCACCGAGCGTATCGCAGCCGAACGAAGCGATCAGAACGCAGATCCACCAGCAGCGCCGCATGCGGCGAAGCATAGCAGAGTGCTAGATGCTGGCCCGGAGGGTTTTGCTCGCCGAAAGCCAGCGGCGATAACCAGGGGCGTCCCCGGCCTGAGCAGCCAGGGAAGCCGCTTCTTCATAGCGAACTTGTGCGTCGCGCGCGCGGCCCGCCAGCTCGTCGATCGAGCCGAGCATGCCCACCGCGCGGGCAACCAAGCTCGTGGCGCCGTTCGCCCTGCCATCCCGCTCGACGCTGCCGAGCTCGTGGGCAGCGCCTTCGTGGTCGCCAGCGGCGGTTAGCGCGTCTGCGAGCTCGAGTCGGGTTCGCGCCAACGTGCCTGCCGATGCGTCGATCTCGGCGAAGAGCTCGAGCGCGCGCCGATACGCGTTGGCCGCGTGATCCGGATTGCCTTCGATCCGCCGGATCCGCCCGATCGCGACCTGGAGATGTGATTCGATCGATGGCTCGACCCCTGCGACGAGCTCGAGCGCCTGCCCGAAATGGCGCATGGCGTCGCGGGGGCGGTCGCGGCGCGCGGCGATACGCCCGAGCGACAACAGCATCTTCGCCCGATCGGCGCTCCTGGGAACCGTCAGGTCGATCGCTTCACGAAGGACGCCGTCCGCGCCCGACGCGTCGCCCGAACGCGCGAGCGCCTCACCGAGCTTTCGACTGAACGTCGCGATTGCGCGATCGTAAACGGTGTCTCCGCTCTCCAAGGTTTCGCGCCGGGCGAGCTCTAGCGCACGCCGATACTCGAGCACCGCGCCCAAATGGTCGCCCCGAGCCATCGACGCGTCGCCCGCTTTTTCGAGCACGACGAGGCTGGTCACTGGCTCGACGCCGTGGAACGCATGCACCGCACGAACTTCCTGCGGCGCTCGAAGCTCGCTCAACACCTCGAACGCGCGACGGTGAAGCCCGCGGCGTGCTTCGGCAGGAATGGAGGCCGCGATGAGATCTGCGATGAACGGATGGACGATGCTCACCTTCGAGCCATCGAGCTGCACGAGCGAATTGCCAGCCAGCTCATCGAGGCCCGTCAACTCATCGTTCCCCGAGACGGCACGAAGCGTATCCAGCTCACAGGTCCGGCCGAGCACTGCGACCGACTGAAGCAATCGTTGCGCCTGGACTTCAACTCGCTCGACGCGTTGAAGGATTGCGTCGGCCATCCGCGGCGGAGGCCCGTCGTCCGGAGAGACCCCAAGCGCCTCCAACTGCTCGAGATGCAACGGCAAGACTGTGCCGCCCACCGACTCGGTCAGCTTGGTGAGCCCCGACACGAGCCGTAGATGGAACGACCCAGCCAAGAACCGTTCTGCCGCTTCGGGGTCCAGGCCGTCGAGACGCATCACTTCGTTGGCAAGGACGCCTCTATCGTCATCGCCAGCGGTCACCAAGAGCACCGGCTCGTTGCCCAGCACGCGCGCGAGCTCGATGACCGTACGCTGCGTGAGCCCATCGCAATACGACAGGTCATCGACGATCAGCATCACGCGCCCACTCGACGCACGGGCACGCGCGCGGCGCACTGCCCAGGCGAGAGCCTCAGCTACGGCTCCCGTCCGCGATCGGCCGCCGCCGCCGAGCAACCCCGCAGGGTTCATCACCTCGTCCACACCCGCCCCGGCGAGCGCAGAGCCGAGGCTGTCTCCCCGGTCGGCCATCCTCGCGAGCTCCGAGTCGTCGACTTCCAGGAGCTCGGCCAAGATAGTTCGAATCGCCGAGTACGGGACCGGTGCTCCGGTCGAATGAGCGCCGGCGCCGATGACGAGGTCTCCTTCGGCTGCCGCGATCTCGGCGATCTCCGTCAGGAATCGTGTCTTGCCAACACCCGGCTCGCCAAACACGTGAACCCAATGCGCCCCTTGCGCGGCTGCATGGCGGTACTCGCGAATCAGGCCGAGCTCCTCCTCACGCCCGACGAACGCTCGTTGCGAGCCGAGCGGCGGGTAGAACGAAGGCCGGAGCGAACGTTTGCTCCCAAGAGACGGTTCCGGCCCGGCAAGCCGCCCCCCGCACTCTCCGCAGAAGTTCTGTGCAAGGGAGGCGGGTGCGCCGCAGTTCGGACAGTTCGTGACCGACTCGCGAGGGACGCGCAGATCTTCGACCGCGCCGCGCAACGCAGCCTGCATGTCTCGCGCGATTTGGTAGCGGTTGTTCGCGCTCTTCGCGAGCGCCTTCATCGTCACTTCCGCCAAACGATCGGGAATGTTTCGATTTGGGCTCTCGGTGCGCGGATCGGGAACCGGATCGTTGAGGTGTCTGAGCACGACGCGCGTAGGCGTGTCGTCGATGTACGGCAGATGCCCAACCAAGAGCTCGAACAGAACGACTCCGAGCGCGTAGAGGTCGCCCCGTCCGTCCACGGTGTCCCCGCGACCCTGTTCGGGAGACATGTAATCAGGCGTGCCGCACACCAACCCTGGCTTCGTGATCGAGCTTTCCTTACCGACGATCGTGGCAAGCCCGAAGTCGACGACCTTGACGAGGTCATCCCCAGACCGAAGCGGACGGAGAATGATGTTCTCCGGCTTGAGGTCGCGGTGCACGATGCCGAGCTCGTGCGCCTCACCGAGCGCATCGAGGGTGTTGACCAAGATATTGCACACCCGGTCGATCGCTAGCGGTCCTTCCTCGTGCATGATGAGGGCCAGGTCCTTGCCGCTCAGGAACTCCATCGCAAGGTAGAGAATCCCGTCATCGGTCCGGCCGAAGTCGATGATGCTCACGCTGTTGGGGTGGTTCAGGCGGCTCGAGGCCCGCGCCTCTTGGTAGAATCGCGCGACGGTCTGCTCGTCACTGAGGAGATGCGGGTGGATGACCTTGACCGCGACGGTGCGACCGAGCGTCGATTGCTCGGCTTTGTACACGCGCCCCATGCCTCCGACGCCAACGACCTCCTGCAGCAGGTACGTGCCCCCGACGATGCGGCCAATGAGCGGATCCGCAGCGCCGCCTCCCTCCTGCTCGTCGGACGACGCACCGCAGGCGGAGCAAAAGCGCGCGGCATCTTCTACCGACGCGCCACACTGATGGCACAAGCGCACCTCTGCAGCATATCCCACGCAGTGCTGGGCTCAAACTAGCCGCCCGCTGAACACCTGGCCGGTGTTAACGCTGTTCTTCGTCGAGCCGACGCATCGCTTCGAGCAGCAGGTGGTGCGTCGGAATCCCGATGACGTCCTCGACCGGTGTCGTATTCGGCTCGAGCGCGAAATCACCCTCCATGAGGCGAAGGATTCCGTATACCGCCTCGGCCCCACCGAGGTCGCCAAAGCGCGCGTCGTGAATCGAGCCGTCCTGGAACATCAAGACGCCCTGCAAGGGCCCGCTGCTCACCTTGAGAAGCCCGCTCTTTCGGCCGTTCCCAAGAATCTGAATCACGTCGGGGAGCGCCATCTCTTGCAGTGAGCCGGACACCCCGCGCCCGCCGGGCTTCTTGGCACGGCTGTCGGCGATGGCCCGGCTCGCCTTCGCTACGACTACCGCTGCAGACGCCGGCTTCACGACGTAGTCCGCTGCCCCGAGCTCGAGCCCACGGTCGACGGACGACTGAGCTCGCTCGGAGGTGACGAACATCAAGGGCACCTTCGCGTGCGAGCTTTCGCGCATGCGACGCAACAGATCGAACCCCTGGCCGTCGGACAGATGCACCTCGCTCACGACCACGTCGTACTTCTCCGCATCCAGGCACCGAAGCGCGCGGTCGACTGAACGCTCGATCGTGACCTCGTAGCCTTGCCCTGCGAACTGCACCTCGAGCACTGCCGTTTCCTCCGGATCGGGATCGACGATGAGCGCGCGATTCCGCGCGGACAGAATCTGGGACTTCATCCCATCATCGAGGACGATGTGTCGCAGCCAGTCGACCACCGCCGGATCAAAGGCGGTTCCCTTGTGAGGATCCAGCGCATCACAAGCGTCCTCGGCCGCAACGCGCCGTCCAAGTGCGTTGACCTTGCTCTGCGTAAGGTCGATGTAGCTCTCGACCACCGCGAGTACCCGAGCTCCCAGCGGAATGTTCTTCCCGCTCAGGCGTTCCGGGAACCCCGTTCCGTCGAAGCGCTCGTAACGATGGCGAAGCGCATCGACGGCAGTCTTGGGCAGCGTCACCGACTCGAGAAGCCGGGTGGGAGCGGTATAGACTCGCCGTGCGACTTCGCGTTTGGCCTCGTCGAGGGCCACATCGAAAGGCGTCACGTGCGAATCTGCCGCGACGCCGACGTCGTGCAGATAGGCAGCGATCAGGATGCCCCGAATCTGAGGCTTGGTGAGCCGAATCCGCTCGCCGACCTGTTGGCATATTCGAGCGACCCGCATGGAGTGCCCGCCACGGTCCTGATTGAGTTGCTCGATCAGCGTCACGAGCACGCTCAGAGTCTCGAGGTACACCTTTGGATCGACGGTGAGATCGTCGCCCTGTGTCGGCGCCGAGAGCTGCTCGACGAGCGTTTGACCAGCGGTAACCCTCGACTGCGTCTGTGGTGGTGGCCCTTCGGACTCGGGCTCCGGCAACTGATCGTTTGCTGGCTGCTCCATCTCGATCGATTGCGCCCTCGCGCGCTGAATCAGCAGCCCGTCCTTGTCCTCGAAGACCTGGCCCCAGCCCGGAACGGGATCCGACTCACGCGAAGTTCGGACCTGTCTCGACGACGCGCCGCTCAACAACATTTCGAACGAACGGCCGTCGTGGTCGTAGTGCTTGGCAATCGCCGCGCGAATGGCGGCCTCGCGGGCCACGTAGACCTTCACGTCGCGCGCACCCGTAGCGAACTGCATCTGCTGGCGCACATCGTCGTCGGTAACGTCTGCGGCAACGACCGAAAGTGTCCGGCTCCGGTTGTCATACAGAATCGGGAACGCGGCAAGTCGCTTGGCGAGCTTGCGCGGCACCTTCTGCAAGAGCGCCGGGTCGACGCCCGCCTTCGCAAGCCGGTCGGAGCCGACGAATCGGGTCCGATAGAGGCCGGCAATGTATTTCAAGAGCTCGCCCTCGCTCATGAGCCCGAGCTGCAGGATCGCCTCCTCTGCGGTCGACTGCGTCCGCTGGGCTTGCATGAGCACTTCGTCATAGAGGCTCGGAGACACCTGTCCCTCGGCGACGAGGCGATCCAAAATCGCAACGCCACGGGTCCGTGTCGATTGTTCTTGTGAAGCCCCCCGACTCACAGCCCCTACAGTCTAGCGGACCAAACCGCGACCGGCCCGCTTCAGCGCCCAAAAGTCGAAATCGACAAGAAAGCCCGGCCTGCTAGAGTCTGCCCCAGTGAGGCGGCGGCTGGGAACCTGGCTCTTCTTGAGTCTGACAGGGATGGGTTGTGCCACGACTGGCACGCTGCAAGGCAGTGTCTACCAGGGCGACCATACGTCCTATCGGATCGGCCCGGTCGGCCCGAACTGGACACGCGTCACGGTCAATCAGCAGAACGACCTCGCCTGGCACAACGAAGCCAAGGGTGGGGTCATGCACGCCGACTCCGACTGTGACCCCGGCCTCGACATCCCACTGACGGCCCTCCGCAGTCACCTGATGATCGGCTTCACCGAGCGCGAGGTGATCGAAGAAGAAGTCATGCCAATGGACGGCCGCGAGGCCCTCCGCACGCACTTCACGGCCAAGCTCGACGGCGTACCGCGCGACATCCTGCTCCAGATCTTGAAGAAGGACGACTGCGTCTACGACTTCGGTTTGATTACACCTCCCGGGCCAACTTTCGACGAGGCCCTGGTGGACTTTGACGCCATGCTCGCCGGATTCACGACCATGACGGGCCAGCCGTGACCTCCGCGGCGCCATCCACGCGGCCTCGCAACCTCGTGACTTGGGCGGACCTTCAGATCCGACGCCTTCGAAGGTTCGTCGAGGACGTGGGCGACGCCACGCTTCTTGCGGGGCGCACCTTCCGCACGATGTTCACGACGCGGTTCGACACCACCGAGTTCATCTATCAGCTCGAGCAACTCGGGGTGCGAAGCCTGGCGATCGCAGCAGCGACCGCGATCTTCGTCGGCATCGTCATGACTATTCAGTTTGCTGTGTCGATGGAAGCGTTCGGCGCCAAGGACACCCTCGGCCGAGTCATTGCAGTTTCCGAAGCGCGTGAGCTCGCCCCCTCGCTGACGGCTCTGGTCGTCGGCAGCCGGATCGCGGCAGGGATTGCGGCGGAGCTCGGCTCGATGACGGTCACCGAGCAAGTCGACGCAATCCGAGCCTTAGGCGCCGATCCGATCCGCAAGCTCGTCGTGCCGCGCCTGATCGCGTGCATCGTGATCATGCCCTTGATCACCTTCATCGCGTTCATCCTGGGGATGATCAGCTCGATGCTGGTCGCCGCATTGTCCTACGGGATTCCGATGGAGTTCTTTTCCTCTACGGCGCTCGACTCTCTACAAATCAACGACTTCGTCAGCGGCGTCGCAAAGACGCCGTTCTTTGGCTTCTTGATCGCCCTGCTCGGGTGCTATTTCGGGCTGCAAACCCGAGGCGGAACCGAGGGCGTCGGCCGCTCGACCACCCGCGCCGTCGTCGTCGTCTCGATCAGCATTTTGATGGCGGACGCCCTCCTCACGCAGATTTTTGTGAGCTTCGGCACCCTCTAAAGAGAATCAGATCCAAACGGGGGCGTCGAACGTCCGACACAACATGACTCGCTTGGTTTTCGTGGGGGTGCTCTTCAGTGTCGTGGGATTTGCGTACGGGGCGCCAGAACCGCTTCGCTCCACGGGCCGTGATCTGAGCCCTTCGTTGATGAGCGCGCCGTCCCTCGATGTAGCGAGGCTCGCCAAGACCGACGACTGCGCCGACTGCCACTCCGATGTCGCCTCACACTGGACCCACAGCGCGCATGCGTACGCCTCGTTCGACAACCCCTGGTACCGCGCCAGCATCGACGAGTTCCGCGCAGACCGAGGCAAGGAGGAGAGTCGGTTCTGCGCCGGCTGCCACGACCCGCTTCTCTTGCTGTCCGGAGACATCGATCAGGATGTGACCCCGGACAACGAGCTGGCGTACGCGGGCATCACCTGCCTGGTGTGCCACAGCGTCGAGTCGACACGTCCCGACGGTAACGCGAGCTTCACGCTCACCGACGTGCCGGTACTGCTGCCGGACCCGGCTAGCCCTGAAGAGATCGAGGCACACCGGGCTCGCCTCACGATGAAGCCCCTTCGGACGGCGGCGCTATGCGGCTCTTGCCACCGGTCGTTTTCCGGGGCCGACATCGGCAACGAGAATCACTTGCCCGGCATCGACGACCTCGGTGACTGGGCATCGTCAGGGTTCGCGGGTGCCGTGCAAGACCACCTCACGTCGGTCGAAGAGAACAGCTGTCAGGGCTGCCACATGAGCAGCGTGCCCGCGTCTGATGCCGAAATGGCAGGCGCGAGAGACGGAATGGTGAGCAGTCACCGCTGGGCTGCGTCTCACACCGCGATGGCGGCGCAGTTACCGGACGCCAAGCACGCCCAGCAGGCAAGCGGCGAGCTCAATGGCGCAGTGATCGTCGACATCGGCGCAGTGCGCGCAGGCCAGCGCCGCTACGTACTGCCAGAGGAGTCGCGGCTTCGAGGCGGTGAGCGGCTGGTCTTCGACGTTCTGCTGGCAAACGAGGCCACCGGGCACCGTTTCCCCGGAGGAGTCCGCGACATGCACGACGTGTGGGTCGAAGTCGAGGTTCGGGACTCGGCAGGCAAGCTGCTCGGAGTGTCACGCCCGAATGCCGACGGCAACGATGATGTGTTCGTGCTGCGCACGACGGTCCTGGACGCCGCGGCCGAGCCGGAGATCTTGCATCGGGTCCACCGTTTCTCTGCGCCGGCGTTCGATCGCACGCTATCCGCGCATGACGCACAGGCGGTTCGCTACTCGATGAGGCTCCCACGCAAGCTCGAGCTCCCGCTTCGGGTCGAGGCGCGCTTGCTTCACCGTAAGCACAGCCTGAAGTTCCAAGCGCGGGCCTGCGAAGCCAGCCGTACCGACCGAGGTCTCGGCTTTGCGGTGGGCGCCGAGACGCTCGGCAAGGTCGCGCTCGATCCATGCGTGGAGCAACCCGTGACCGAGGTCGGCGCAGCCGCGGTCTGGATGGGGCGTGGGGCGTCCGAGCGAGAATCGACTGGAGGCGCCGGGCGACCGGCTATCGAGCGACTACTCACGCAGGCCCTGGGGCTTCTTCACTCCAAGCAGGAGCACGTCCACGTGGCCAAGCCGAGCATCGATCGCGCACTTCGCTTGACCCGAGAAGCCGAGTCGCCGCTCTTGCAGGCGCGGGCGCTGGTATTGCGCGCGCGTCTGTCGTCCATGCAGGGGCGACCCAATGAAACAGTGGCGTTCACTCGACGGGCGGAAGCCCTGATCGGAGCAAACCCGGTGCTCGATCGAGTCCGGGGCGACGCGTACGCCCGCGTGTGGAGATGGAAGCAAGCGGCCGAGGCATACGAGCGGGTCGCCGAAGCCTCGCCCCTCGACTGGCGTGCTTGGCGAGACCTCGCGCGGGCATACGGAAGTCTCTCCAACGACCTGACCGCTCTGTCCGCAGCCAATGCTGGGCTCCGCCTGAGCCCGCGGGACGAGAGCCTATTGAGGAGCCGAGCCCTAGCGCTCGAAAGCCTGGGGCGGCCGGAAGCGGCGCACGCGAAAGAGCGATGGCTTGCCCACAGGGCCCCCGACGCGCAGCCGCAACTCCTCACGGCTTGTGAGAAGGAACACGAGAGGTGCCGCCGGGACAGACAACCGATACCGCACTACACCCTCTTACCTCCTCGAAAAGCGATTCACGCGAGCGTTGATCCCGGATAAGATGATCGCGATGGCGAAGCAGTATCAGAAGAAGAGCTCCAGTACGAAGAAGCGAGAAAAGAAGGGTCACGGCCCTTCACGCAACACGGTTGGCGGACAAACCACCGGGGTCATGGGCAACATGGTGGGCGGCTTTCGCCGCGCGGTGGGCTCCGATGACTCGAAAGGCGGCAAAAGCGAGAGAGGCGGCAGCCTTCTTTGGACAGCCGTGCTCGTCACGGCCGCCATCGCTATCATCGCGTGGAACTTCTCGCGCTAGTCGCGAATCGCCCGCCAGCGCAGCCAGTGGTCTGCAAGCACTAGCGCGACCATTGCTTCGCCCATCGGAATGAACCGTGGAAGCAAGCACGGGTCGTGGCGTCCCGTCGTCCGGATCGTGGTGGCGTCGCCACTCGACGTGACCGTATCTTGGCTACGCGGCAGGCTACTCGTTGGCTTGATGGCGGCCCGAAGCACGATCGGCATCCCGCTCGAGATTCCGCCCAGCATGCCGCCGTGGCGATTGGAGCCGGTGCGGATCACGCCCTCGGCGTCGGTCTCGAAGGCGTCGTTGTTCTCGCTGCCGCGCGCCGTGGCCACCGCGAAACCCGCGCCGTACTCGACGCCCAACACGGCAGGAAGGCTGAACAAGGCCTTGCCAAGATCGGCCTTGAGCTTGTCGAAGACCGGTTCGCCCAAGCCTGCCGGCACGTTCCGTGCGACGATTTCCGCAATGCCCCCGATCGAATCCTGGTCTTTTCGCATCTTCTCGATGAGAGTAACCATGCGTGCCGCCGCAGCCGGGTCGGGGCACCGAACGATGTTTGGCTCCCCGTCAGGAAGCGTTTCAACCTGTTCGAGGCTGACCGTAGGGGGAATCGTCGCTTCGATATCCCCGACCTGCGTCACGTAGCCGAGCACCTCCCCGCCGAAGGCGTGTGAAAGGAGCTTCTTCGCGACAGCGCCCGCCGCTACACGCGCCACGGTTTCGCGGGCACTGCTTCGGCCGCCTCCGCGGTAGTCGCGCCGACCGAACTTCGCATCGAACGTGTAGTCGGCGTGCCCGGGCCGGTACACGTCCTTGATGTTGCTGTAGTCGCGCGAGCGTTGGTCTTGGTTGCGAACCATGATCGCAATGGGGGTGCCGGTCGTCTCGCCTTCGAACACACCGGAAAGGATTTCAGGCGCGTCGGGTTCCTTGCGCTGCGTCACGATCTTGCTCTGCCCAGGGCGGCGGCGCTCGAGGTCCGGGACGATGTCTTCCTCGGAGAGCGGAAGACCCGGAGGGCACCCATCGATAATCACCACGTTCGCCGGGCCGTGGCTCTCACCTGCAGTGGTCACGCGGAAGGCTTGACCGAACGTACTACCAGGCATGGGCGCTCACTTCTGCGGGCCTGCATGCCGGCCGATCGCGCGCCCGACGAAGAACGGTCCCATTTGTTGGATGTACTGCGAGGTCTGCACCGTGCCACGCATCGACTGCACGACATGCGAGAGCGGATGAAGCTCCGTACCGATCAATCCAATTAGAAACTCGTTATCATTGGTGTCGAGGCCGTGGCAGGCAAGCCGCACGTCGTGCGCGAGGTCCTGTTCACCGTACGCCCGTCCAATGGTGGCGTGCTCACGAAGGATGCCGCCCTTCTCTCTCCCCTCGAGCTGCTCGAACGCACCGGTGCGCCGAAGCGGATACCAGACGGCCCAGTTCCACTCTGGGTTCAGCACCGTCTGCCGCGGGCGGTCGAGGAGCCAGAACTCGAGGTCTTGCTCGTAGCCGCTGCTGTATGTCCGGCCGATCATCGTCAGCTCCGGCCGCAGGGTCCAGTCACGCAAGGGTTCCGCCTCGAAGAGCGGACGAACCGAGTCGACGAAAAGCGCCGGGTCCTCGCTGAAGGTCAACAGAGCGACGCCTCGCGGGTCGTTCGCATCCGCGTAGACAACCGCTGGAATATCGGCTTCCTTCAGCGCGGCGAGCAGGGCCTCCTGGTTGCCGGCAATCGAAGCGCCCGTGGGAACCTGGAAAACCAGCAGCTGCATGAACAGCCGGCGATCCATGAGCTGCGGCTCCCCATCCTTGGGAGCGCCCCGCTCACGGGTATCGATCTTTGGTGAACCGGCTGGCGCGCCGCCGTGTTGTCCCTGCGAATGACCCATGGGGGGACTCATAGCGCTTTTGCGGCCCCTCTGCACAGTGTAGGCTCCGCGCACTCCGATGATGCGCGCGTTCCAGATCTTGGCGGCAATCCTCATCCTGGGGCTCGTGGCGCTGGTCGCGCTGGGCTACTCGCTGAATGACCCGCGACCTGAAGGCCAGGCAGGGCCCGAGGCCGACGCGCTCGCGCGATCGATGGAGGCGGCGGTACTGAAGGATGCCTGGGATCGGACGGGCGCCGTTCGCTGGTCGTTCTTCGAGCAGCACCATTACGTTTGGGACCGGGAACGTGACTTGGTCGAGCTTCAGTGGGGCGACTCTCGCGCCCTCTTCCGCACCGCAGATCAGACCGGCCGCGTCTGGAGCGGCGGCACCGAACAAACGGGAGCCGACGCGGAGGAAGCACTGCGCGCCGCGTACGCGTACTGGATCAACGACTCGTTCTGGCTCAACCCCGTGGTGAAGTTCTTTGACCCGGGCGTCGAGCGCTCACTCGTGAAGCTGGAGGATGGCCGCGACGCGCTCCTGATCAGCTACACCTCGGGCGGCGTGACACCCGGAGATGCCTATCTGTGGATCCCGGGCCCGGATGGAATGCCTGCCAGCTGGCGGATGTGGGTCCAGATCATCCCCATCGGTGGCATCGAAACCACCTGGGATGGATGGACCGAGCTCAGCACCGGCGCGAAGGTGTCGACTCAGCACGAAGGCTGGGGCCGCATGATGACCTTCATCAGCAACGTCGAGGGCGCGGAGAATCTGGACGCGCTCGGCGTCGAGCCTGGGTTGTTCGATCCCTTGATTCAGGACTGAGCGCGCCGGGTCACGCTGAACACGCCGATGAGGACGAGGAACGCGCCTAGAATGCTGATGGCGTTGGGGTACTCGCCAAAGAGGAGGACCCCCCAGGTGTAAGCGAGGACGATCTGGAGATAGGTGACCGAAGAGGCGCGGCCTGCGGTTTCGAGCTTGAAGCCCTGGGTGATCTGGATCTGGCCGAACTGAGCGGCGACTCCTATGCCGATCAGAAGAAGCCACTCGAAGCCCTGGGGGAGGACTAGACCCTCGACTGCCAAGATAGGCAAGGCCGCAGGCCCGGTGACCAACGGAAAATAGAAGACGACCACCATGTAGTGCTCGGTGGAGCCGAGGCGACGAATCACGACGTAGGCGATCGCCGAGAAGATCGCGCCGACGAGGCCGATTCCGACCGCGACCTGATCCAGCGGGGTGCCCCTTGCGAACAGGAACGTCGGCTGAGCGACGAGGACCACGCCTGCCATGCTGCAAACCGCCGCGATCACGTCGACCATGCGCAACTGCTCTTTGAGCGCGAACACCGCGATCAGCGCGGCAAGCATCGGATTACAGAACTGAATGACGGTCGCGTCGGCAAGCGGCAGGTGCGCGATCGCGTAGAAGTAGCAACTCAGGCCCATGAAGCCGGCGAACCCGCGCAACAGGAGGAGCTTCTTGTTGTTGCCCCAGGGATAGATCCCAATGCGCTTGATGACCCACCAGCTCATGATGAGGGTGACGATCACGCGTGCGAGCACGAGCTCCATCGTCGGCAGCCGCTCTCCCGCAAGCTTCGCGAACACGCTCATCACGCTGAAAAAGAGGGTCCCCAACAGCATGTGGCGGATCCCGGGCGTGAGACGATGCCAAGGTGGGAAGAGGGTCGGCACGCCGCGCGTTCTGTCTGCAAATGCGCTGGGTGCAACCTGGTGATAGGAGAATTGCATGAGAACGCTGACGAGAAGCTTCGCGCAAGGGCTCTTGGTCCTTGCACCGGTCGCCATCACTGTTTGGATCGTGTGGGTTTCGGTGACGACGCTGGATCGCTGGCTCGATACACGGATTCCGGGACTCGGGATCCTGATCGCAGCGGCGGGGATCACGCTGATCGGCTACCTCACCGGCAACGTGGTTGGAAACAAGCTCCTGTCGTGGCTGGAGGCAGGCCTACAGCGCGTGCCACTCGTCCGGATTCTGTACAACTCGTTGAGAGATTTGTTCAGCGCCTTCGTCGGACAGAAGCGCAAGTTCGACAAGCCGGTCGCAGTCGAGATGAACCAGCATGGCCTGAAGGTGCTCGGCTTCCTGACGAGCGAGCGGTTCGAGGACCCTCAGCTTGCAGGTCACGTGTCGGTGTACCTGCCGGAGTCGTATAACTTTGCGGGAAATCTCATCGTGGTGCCGAAGGAGCGCGTGCATCCGCTAGATGCCGATGGCGCAGAGTTCATGGCGTTCATCATGTCGGGAGGCGTAACGGACATGAGCGCAGCGCGAACAACGATAGACGTCCCCCGACCCTAAAAGGCGCCAGACCCCTTTTATCGGCGCTGACGCTGACGCTGACGCTGACGCTGACGCTGACGCTGGCACTGGCACTGGCACTGAGAGCAGCTAGGATCTGGCCCGGAGTAACGAATGGCAGCAGTAGTTTTCGAGTCCCCTCACGACATCAAAGACGCCGTCGGTAAGCACCTTGGCTACAGCGAGTGGCTCATGATGGAGCAGGATCGGGTCGACAAGTTCGCCGATGCGACCGACGACCACCAGTGGATTCACGTCGACGTGGAGCGCGCCAAGACGGGGCCGTTTGGTGCGACCATTGCGCACGGCTATCTGACGCTGTCGCTCGTCAGCTCGTTCATGCCTCAGATCTTCGAGGTTCGGGGGTTCGAGTTCGCGGTGAACTACGGTACCAACAAGGTTCGTTTCCCAGCTCCCGTTAAGGTCGGCTCACGCGTCCGCGGCGGCGCCGAGGTCCTGTCGGTCGAAGAGTCGAAGGGGGGCATCCTTTCAGTGGTGCGCGTGACCGTCGAGATCGAAGGCGAAGACCGCCCGGCATGCATCGCCGAGACGGTCAGCCTCTACTTTCCCAAGAAGTAGCGCTCCGCTCCGACCGCAATTCGG
>Ga0316191_10001160_pt1 | contig 18224 bp, 12 predicted proteins | sample Eddworburr2cm_MG_FD_204928 | JGI IMG/M metagenome (GOLD analysis project Ga0316191, IMG submission 204928) | Coastal sediment microbial communities from Maine, United States - Eddy worm burrow 2 cm | ecosystem: Environmental > Aquatic > Marine > Coastal > Sediment | place: USA: Maine...
TCGCCGCGAGCTATGGTGAACCTCAGTACGAGAACAGAACGAGCATTTTTGTCCGCAGCGGGCAACTTGAATTCGGAACGGACCTGGAACACCCGCTTGCTGTACGAGGCAGCTGGCTAAGCGCGTACGTGTCGACCGGTGTCGGTTGGCGAAGTGAGGAGCTGATCACTGTAGATTCCAGCGACGGCCAAAAGTCCGGGTCTGTTAGCCGCGCGGTCCTGTCGGCTGGCGCGGGTCTGCGGATCGCCGCCGCCGACTTGGGAGAGCGCGGCAGTTACCGGATTCAGTTGGGGCTGACCGGCCGCCTGCCCATCCGTGACGCTACTCTGATGCTCGATGAAGTCGCTTTGCGAGTTCAAAAGCCGGCGCTGGAAATCCAGCTTGGCATGACCTTTGATTTCAGGTGAATCACGGCAGTTGCTCCGCGTTTGAGTGTATATGCAAGTCCCGCTGCGGGAACGGGATCTCGATGCCGTGTTCGCGTAGCGCCTTGAGTATTGCATTGTGTACTGCGTGCATCAGGGGTAAGCGATCGGCCAGTTGTCGTGCGTGCACACGCAGCGAGAAATCCAACGAGCTGTCTCCGAAGCCGATGAAAAAGACCCGTGGCTCTGGCTCATCGAGCACTAGTGGCAAGGCATGCAAAGTGTCTTCCATCACTTTCTGAGCAAGTTCGACATCCGAGCCGTAGGAGATGCCAACCGGCACAACGACACGCGTGATCGGGTCCGCCAGCGTCCAATTAACGACCTGTTCGGTGATGAACGCCTTGTTCGGCACGATTATCTCTTTGCGGTCCCAGTCGGTAATGGTCGTCGCCCGGATACGTACGCGCGATACCTTACCGGAAAGGGCCCCGACGGTAACGGTGTCGCCAACCCGGATCGGACGCTCGAACAGGATGATCAAACCCGACACGAAGTTGGCGACGATCTCCTGCAAACCGAAGCCAAGACCTACACTGAGTGCGGCGACCAGCCACTGAATCTGCGACCAGTTCCAGCCGATGATGTTGAGCACGGAAATCAAACCGATCGTAACAACGATGTAGCGGGTAAGCGTATTGATGGCGTAGCGGCTGCCGGGCTGCAGTGTGAGCCGTTGCAGAATCGCGATTTCCATGAGTCCCGGTAAGTTCTTGGAGGCGATTGCGGCACCGGCGGCCACCAGTACGGCCAGGATCAAGTCGGCCAGTGTTACGGGTACGATAGTCTCCACACCATCGATCAGCACTGTTTGTGACCACAAGGCGACTTGCTCGAGTAACTGAAACGCCGGAAAGACTTCGGACCAGATGCCCCATCCTGCCAGGGCGGCCACCAGTATCAGGCCCCAGCGAAGGAGTTTGCGTGTCTGAGCGTCCACCTCTTCGAGATCCAGCGGCTTTGACTCTGCGTCCGGTAGCTCGCCTTCGGGCTCAGCTTCACCTTCTTTGTCACGCAACGCCCGTGCTGCCTCGCGCTCTTGCAGCAGGATCTTCAGCGCCAGTTTTCGGTGAGTCAGCGCAATCCATCGCAACACGATCAGGTTGACGAGAATCAGTGCCAATGCGAGCCAGATTGTGTCGACCAGCAGGCTTGTCAGAATGAGCGAGGTATACAGATAACCAATCAATGACAGCGTGGCAAGTAGCGCTGGTGCGCCAACCGCGAGGCCGTACCAGAACCAGCGGAGCTTGCTCACCCATCTGCTTGACTGCTCGTTGTAATAACTCGCTGCAACACCTGTTACAGGGTGTGCAAGCGGTCGAATTATGGCGGAAAGAGCAATCATCAACGCCACAAAAATCAATCGACCCATCGTAGCCCGATCTTCCGCGACATCGGATGCGTAGAACAAAACGGCCGCAAAGACGAGTGGCGCGCCGATTGCAGCAAGTCGATCAAACTGTCGCCTTACGATGACGACGTTTTTCTGCTGCCAGCCGAAGTGCTTGTGGAGAACGCCATTCTCGGCGCTAAGAGCCCTGAACAACATGACGTTGTAAAGAAATGGCGCCACCGCGAATAAGCTGGTCGTAACCATTGTCGAGAATGGATAAAGTTGCGCCGCGCTGCTCAGGAACCATCCCGTAATAGCTAACAACAGGGACAGCGGAGCGGCACGCAATGCGGCGATGCCAAGTGCGGCGAGCGTCAGGCCGATATGATCAGAAGAAAGGCGACCGATTCTGTCATTAATCGCTTTACTGCGATGCGCCAGTGGCTTGCGCGATAATAATAGGGCCGTAAGCAGCAACAATGCGAATACCGCTTCCGCCGGATGCTCGCTGATGGACTCGGTCAGGTCGGACGCAGTTTCGAGCCAGGAGTTGGGTGATAGTGCCGTCAGGAATACAGGCCCGGTCAATTTCCAATTGCCTGTGAAGACAACGGGTGCGCTTGGAATCCACAGCAGGTTTTGTCCAAGAAACTCCTGGTATTCGCCGGCAGATTCCAGTAGCCGACGCTGCGCAACATCGAGATCACCAAGTACCTGCAGATAGCTGCTGTAAGTGTCCTCGGCCTGGGCAAGCAGGTCGCGCCGATCGCGCAACAGCAGGTGCACTTCGCTGCGGATCCGGGCAAGCTCGTCCTCATCCGTCACATCGCCGACAACGTCGGTCATCACGATCTCAACACGCGCGTCCAGGGACCTGAGCTCGCGTCGCTGTTCCTGGATGCGCATTTGGGCAAGGCCGACTTCGGCAAGCATGTTGCTACGTGCGTTCACCTGTACCCGATGTTGCGACACTTGCGGCAGGTTGCGGCTCTCCTCGATCATGAGGAGTCCAATCGAGCGGCTCAAACCGCCGACGCCCAGACGCTGTCGCGAGCGAGCGAGGCGTTGCTCGAGCTCGCGCGCATCAGCATTGGTCTGATCGAGCTGCGTGGTAGCGAGTTCAATGTGAGCAACCACTGAGGGCAGTTCTCGCGTCATGCCGGCATTGTCTTCAGCAAGCGCACGCACCACGGGATGCGCGTCAGCTGCCGCCAGTTCGATGACTTCTGCCGTTTGTTGAGCCAGGCTCGCGGCAGTCTGGCGCCGCTCATTGACTTGGGTACGCAGGAATTCGACACGACGTTGTCGTTGCAGCCGTGAACTTTGGGCGACGTCCAGTCGTGCCCTCAGGAGTTCCAGTCGAACGCTATGGCTCACTAATTCCTGTTCGAGCATGTTGATTTCAGCGCCGTGAGCAATGCGCCGGAGCTCTGTATTGAGCATGCGTGCATCGGTCAGAGCCTGTTGTTCGTCCAGGGGCGGTGACGCACTCATTGCTGCGGCGAGTTCGTCCCTGCTGGCGCGTAGGTCGCCGATGCGCCGGCGTGCGTCGGCGGGTCGGCTGCCTTGTGCCTCAATCTGAGCATTGAGCTCGATGATTCGGGACTCGATCGCAATCTGCTCCGCCAATTCCTGTGACAGCATGAGGGTGAGCTCATCGAGGGTTGTCGCATCAGTGATGCCCAGGCCTTCGAGCGTCGGTGGAACCGACGTCTCAGCGTCGAGGCCGGCTCGCAGCGATGCGGTCTCGGCCGGGGCGGTCATCAGGGAATCTGTATGGGCCGCTGCAGTAGTCTCGGCGGCGAGCCTGTTTTGTACCTGCGTCTGGGCGTCGCGCAACTGCTCGACGATGCTGCTGCGGACTTCATCATCGATCCCTTCACGTGCCGCGACGGACTGAATGGCAGATTCAATCTGTTCAATGCCCAGACTGCCGTCCGTTGCGATCTTAGGGATAGCTACGTCCTGCGCAGCCACAGGCAGCGCCGCCAAAAGGCAGGCGATCATTAAACCCGCAGCGCGGGTGACAAGTGTTGTATTCAAGAGAGTGTCTTTTCCTTACCTGGGCCGACTGTCGTTGCTACAACGGTAATTGTAGCCGGAAGACAGCTAGTCTGCGTTGTCATTCCTGGGCTGACACGTAAACGAGGAGGCTGATCGATATTTTGTGTAACAATGGGCATGTTTGTGATCAAAAACCAGCCCGTAATTAGAGGCTGCCCGAGGGAAAAATGGATGTAAATCAAACTACCGTCATGCGATCCACTAAAATTGCGGCGATTTCCATGTTGTTGTCTCTTCTGATTAGTGGGTGTGGACCGGACGAGGTTGTTGAAAGGGCGGAGGTAGCGCGGCCCGTCAAGATAATTACGGTAGGCCTCGCAACGGGTGATGAGACCCTCGAGATTCCGGGCAGCGTCCACGCGGCGCAGTCAGCTGAGCTTGGCTTTGAAGTGGCCGGACGTATGTCGGAACGATTGGTCGAAGAAGGCCAGGTCGTAACGGCAGGCCAGGTGGTCGCAAAGCTGGATCCTCGCGATTATCAGGTGCGAAGAGACCGGGCACGGGCCAGCCGCGATACGGCGAAGGCTGATTACGATCGCTATTCAAAGGCGTTCGCTGCAAACGCAGTCACCGAACAGCAAGTAACCCGTTCCAAAGGCCAGTACGAAGTCAAGCAGGCAGACCTCGACGTGGCGCAAAAAGCGCTCAACGACACCGAGTTGCGAGCGCCGTTTGGAGGTCGTATTGCAAGGCGGCTGGTCGATGATTTCGCGAACGTCAACGCCAAGCAGGCTGTGATGGTATTGCAGGACGAATCAAGCCTGGAGTTACGTGTCGACGTCTCCGAGCGAGACTGGGCGCAGGGTGATTCCAGCGTTCCCAGGGACCAGCTTACAAAGATGATCAACCCGCGGGTGCAGGTAGCGTCGCTCGGCGAGCGTCAGTTTCCTGGCTATTTGAAGGAGCTAAGCGCCAGCGCCGATCCGGTGACACGGACCTACCGGGTCACCTTCGGTTTCGAGAGCCCCGCAGATGCCAACGTCAGTCCCGGCATGACCGGTAGTGTCATCGTCGATCGCTACAAACGAAATATTTCGGGGGCTGCGGGTCTGGCGGTTCCATCAAATATTGTCACCGCCGATGCAGACGGTAATCCGTTTGTGTGGGTTGTTGATGCGACCTCCATGCGCGTCAGCCAGCGGCCAGTCGAACTGGGCGAGCTAGCCGGTGCTAATGTCAGCATCCTTAGCGGTCTGTCGACTGGCGACCGGGTTGTAGCATCAGGCGTAAACAGCGTCACTGAGAATATGCTGGTCCGAGATCTCTAGAGAAGATAATGGATATTGCTGCAATTGCCATCAAGAACCGTGTCGTCACCCTGGTACTGACAGTTGTGATGTTGTTTGCCGGCATCTCGTCTTTCAACGACATGAGCCGTCTTGAGGACCCGGAATTCACCATCAAAGATGCCCTCGTCATGACGCCATATCCCGGGGCATCGGCCGAAGAGGTGGAGCAGGAGGTTTCCGATTACCTGGAAATCGCGGTTCAGCAGCTCGGCCAGCTGGACCGGGTTACGTCCAAATCAGACCGCGGTCTGTCGACGCTTACGGTCACGATAAAAAATACCTATGACGGTGAGTCTCTGCCGCAGGTGTGGGATGAACTACGTCGAAAGGTCAATGATGCCGCGGCGCAATTGCCGCAAGGTGTTGGTCAGCCGATCGTAATCGACGACTTCGGTGATGTGTACGGCGTCTTTCTGGCCGTTACGGCTGACGGATACTCCTATGCAGAATTGAAAGACTACGTCGACATTCTGCGGCGCGAGCTGTTGCTCGTTGAGGATGTCGCCAAGATCACAACCTACGGCGAACAGGACGAAGCGATCTACATAAGTTTTGATCGCGATCAGATGTCGCAGTTGGGAATTCAACCGCAAGCTATTGTCAACGAGCTGATGCAAAAGCAGCAGATTGCTGACGCCGGTCGGGTGAGGGTTGGCAATGAATTTATTTCTATAGAGCCCACCGGCGGTCTCGATTCGATCGACGATTTTGAGGAATTCATCATTCGCGGCAGTGGCGGCGAGCAGATCAAGCTGAGGGATGTTGCAGAAGTTCAGCGCGGTTATGTCGAGCCGCAAAAAACCGTGCTGCGTTATGACGGTAAAATGAGCATTGGTCTCGGTATCTCCACAATATACGGTGGCAACGTTGTCACGATGGGCGAAGCATTACGCGAGCGCCTGATCGAACTTGAAAATCAGCGGCCAGTGGGCATCGATTTTGGCATCATCTCGTTGCAGTCCGAAGCGGTCGCAGAAGCAATTTCCGGCTTCACCGCGAGCCTGCTCCAGGCGGTGCTGATCGTCATATTGGTGTTATTGATCTTCATGGGAATACGCAGCGGCTTACTGATTGGTGCCGTTCTCCTCATAACGATCATCGGCTCCTTCATATTCTTGAACTCGATGGACGTTGCGCTGGAGCGTATATCGCTGGGTGCTTTGATCATCGCGTTAGGCATGCTGGTCGATAATGCTATCGTCGTGGTGGACGGTATCCTGACGCGCCTGCAAAAAGGAGAAACCGCAGAATCCGCGGCGAGTGCCGTCGTCAAACAGTCGGCCTGGCCCTTGCTTGGCGCCACGATCATCGCGATTCTTGCGTTTGCTGCTATAGGGACCTCGAATGACAGCACCGGCGAGTTTTGTCGATCGCTGTTCCAGGTGGTCATGGTGTCGTTGCTGCTCAGCTGGGTCACAGCAGTCACGATTACGCCTCTTATGTGCGTTCTATTCCTTAAGTCACCGAAGCAGAACGAACAGCAAGAAGATCCTTATTCGCAAGGCTTTTATCTCAAGTACAAAGCGTTTCTGAGCTTGTGTATCCGCAAGCGCTACCTGACAACCGCAATGGTCGCAGCGATGTTTGGTTTCGCATTATGGGGATTCTCATTCGTCGACCAGAGCTTCTTCCCGGCATCGTCACGGCCTCAGTTCATGTTGGACATCTGGTTGCCGCAGGGAACGCACATCGATAAAACCGTCGCACGGGTGGAGGAAATTGAGGATTACCTCGGTGAGTTCGAGGAAATTTCCCACGTGACTTCGATGATCGGTCAGGGCGGACTTCGGTTCTTGTTGACCTACGGCCCCGAAAAGCTGAATAGCTCCTATGCACAATTGATTATCGACGTTGACGATTACCGCAGCATCAAAGACCTTGGCCCGAAGATCGAGAATGAGCTCGCGGCGCGATATCCGGACGCGCTCACCTATCATTCGGCATTTCAATTGGGCCCAGGCTCGAACGGGAAAATTCAGGCGCGATTCTCAGGCCCTGACATTGCGGTATTACGCCGCTTGTCTGAGGAAACCAAGGCAATATTCCGTGCCGATGCCGATTCCAAATCGATTCGTACTGATTGGCGCGAAAGAGTCAAACTGGTTCGACCGGTACTCGCCGATCAGCGCGCCAATGCCAGTGGAATTACGAGACCAATGGTCGCCCAGACCATGAAGCAAGCGTTTCAAGGTGAGGTCGCTGGATATTATCGCGAGGATGATCTGCGTGTACCGATCATCCTCAGAGCCAGGGATAAGGAGCGAGCAAATATTAGCAGTGCGCAGAACCTACAGATCTGGAGTCCTGTTGCACAACGTAATATTCCTTTGCGCCAGGTTGTCTCGGGGTTTGAGACGGTTTTCGAGGATGAAATTATCAATCGGCGCGATCGCAAGCGAACAATCATCGTGTATGCCGACCCGGAGACCGGTCTTGCCAGTCAGCTGTTTGCTCGTGTGAGAGCGCCGGTAGAGGCGCTGGAGCTGCCAATTGGCTATACGCTTGAGTGGGGCGGTGAGTATGAAGACTCCGGCAAAGCGAATGATGCGCTTGCGTCGAAAATTCCGATGTTCGTTTTGGCGATGATCCTGGTAACGATTGTTCTGTTTAATTCTCTACGCCAACCTCTCATTATCTGGCTCTGTGTGCCACTGGCCATTATCGGCGTTACCGTGGGATTGTTGTCCACGGGGCAACCATTTGGCTTCATGGCGCTACTGGGCTTCCTGAGTCTAATGGGCATGTTGATCAAGAACGCAATTGTTCTGATCGATCAGATCAGTTTCGAGACCAGCGAAGGCAAGGAACTTCTCCCGGCAATTATTGATTCGGGCGCGAGTCGACTGCGCCCGGTTGCAATGGCGGCACTCACAACTGCGCTCGGGATGATTCCACTGTTACTGGATGCCTTTTTCGCGTCAATGGCGATAACGATAATCGGTGGTCTCGTGTTTGCGACGATGCTCACTATGGTTGTCGTGCCAGTCTTTTACTCGATTTTCTATCGCGCCTGATGAGGCACCGCCTTTCTATTCGCAACAGTAATTTAGGAGATTCATTTGTTATGAAGATTTTGTCGCTGATTTTGTTATCACTGTTTGTCGTTGCCTGTACCTCGGCGCCACCCGCGCTGCAGACAGGGCCCGATGCCGAGCGGACATTCGACGGGCTGGTGCGCGTAGACAATTCCCGGTTTCAGAATGCGTGGGCAGACCCTGAGGTCGATTTCAGCCAATATAGTAAGGTGATGCCCGGTGGTGCACGGTTTGAGTTCCGTGCCGTCAGCAAGACGGCTGGGCGCACGACATTATCCCGCGGGTCGCAGAGTGAGTTCTGGATCAGCGAGGCAAATCGGGACAAGCTTGTCGATACGGTATCCGGGGTCTTTAACGAGGAAATCAGCAAGGCACAGGGGTGGGAATCTGCCGAAGAAGCTGGTCCTGACGTACTGATCCTTCGTGGCGCGTTGCTCGATATCGTTTCCTTCGTACCACCCGAAATGATAGGCCGCGGCGAAGTTTATTTATCTTCAGTAGGGCAGGCTACGCTCGTCGTGGAGGGCATCGATTCCATGAGCGGAGAAGTCGTATTTCGCGCCGTCGATCGACGTTCGATTGAGTCCGGCGGCGATACGATGACTCGTGCCAATTCAGTGTCGACCTGGGCGGAAGTACGTCGTTGGGCGCGTCGCTACGCTACGAGATTGCGGGAAGGACTGGAGTCAGTTCATGAATCGGACTAAATGGCGAATAGAATGAACCGTATCGTGCTTAGCGTCGCAGTAGCAGCCTGGTTAATACTCTCCGTATCAACCGCGTTGGCTCAGCGCGCCGGTCAGATGGCGACTATCCGTTACGGCACGGTCGTCGGTATGCAGACGGTTGACCTGGATAACGCAGACGCCATGAAAGGCGCACTGGTCGGTGGGGCATTCGGCGCCGCTTCCGGTGCCGCGAAAAGGCAAACAGGACGACTGTATTCCGTGCGCACAAACGAAGGCACCGTCATCCAGATTCTCTGCTACAACTGAGCCAATTAAGGACTACGTTCGTATCTACAAGTAAGATCTCCGAATGGGTGATGTCCGCGCGTGTAGTTGAGCGGCAGAACATCAGCCCTCTCTCAAGCTGAATATGAGGATTAGTCTGATGCGAATGGTCGCAGCTATTGCGGGACTGCTGATACTGGCGGCATCGCCGGCGTTATGGTCGCAGGATCCAGAAACGAACGTGCAGGCGCTGGAGTCACTGGCGCCGGAAATTGCGGCCGACTTCGACGAGCGTATCGCTTTGGTGATTGCGAAGCGGAAGGACGCGGAGCGCATCGAGTCGCAGCTAAAAGGTGCGGAAGGCCTGCAAGAGCAGGTCATCGGCGCCCGGCTCGACGTTGCGCTCGGCGACTGGTTCCGAACGACGATCGATCTCGCTGATCTGGTGGTCGCGCAGTTCGATAGCGGCAAGGATGTTGCCAGGTACCTTGATACGCTCCTGGAAGAGCTGGATCGTGTGCCCGCGGTCGGCAAGGACATCATGGAGCGGCTGGAGGAACAGGTAGCCTTTCCTGACGCCGGTCTGGCACCGGCCGATGTGGTCGTAGCGGACCAAAAACTGCTAAGGACAGTGACTGATCTGGATGGAGTTTACTCGGCGTTACTGACCTATATCGAACTGGTCGAGAGCGTTGGGGTTGATGAATCCGATCTGCGGCTGCGGCTCGAGCAGGAACTCAGTGACGCTTCTGCCAACCGCTCGGTCTTCCTGACCATTGCCCTGGATGACGTGCAGATAATGAAGGGAGCGGTCGCAACCATGCCCGGGGATACCGGACTGTCGCAGCGACTGAATGCGGCTCAGGCGCGCGTCACCGTAGCATCGCAGGCGTTGCAGAGTTCCGTGGCGCTAATGAACAGCCTGGAGCTCGAAACGCGTCAATACCGGCAACAGCTGTTGACTGCGACGGGCGAACTGACGACCGATGTGCTTGATGTGGGACTGGTCGCGGGTCTCGTCGGGGATTGGAGCAAGGCCGTCATCGGGTACACAAAGACCGAGGGTCCCCGCTTGGTATTTCGCGGGCTAATTGTCATCCTGGTGCTGGTCGCGTTTGGCTACTTATCCAAGCTCGTCAAGAAGGCGATGGTGCGAGCGATGCAGTCGTCCAAAGTGAAGTTGTCGAACCTGCTGAAGGACATGATTGTCGCAGCAGCGAAGAACCTTGTGCTGTTCATCGGGTTGTTATTCGCTCTCTCGCAGCTCGGCATATCGGTCGGCCCCTTGCTTGCTGGTCTCGGTATCGCCGGATTCATCGTTGGCTTTGCGCTGCAGGACACGCTATCGAATTTCGCATCAGGACTCATGATTCTCGTCTACCGGCCGTTCGACGTAGGTGATTTTGTCGACGCGGGCGGTATTACAGGCAAGGTTGATCGCATGAGTCTCGTCAGCACGACATTCAAGACGCTTGATAACCAGGTCATCGTGGTGCCGAACAACATGATTTGGCAACAGGTGATTACGAATCTCACGGCGCAGACCACGCGTCGTATCGACCTGACCTTCGGTATTTCCTACAGCGATGACATTGATAAGGCGAAAGCCATCCTGCGGGACGTCGTCGACAATCATGCAACCTGCCTTGAGACCCCGGAACCCAACATTCGGGTCAGTGCGCTCGGCGAATCATCCGTGGACATCATCTGCCGTCCGTGGGTGCGCACGGAAGACTACTGGGAAACGTACTGGGATCTGACCGAGGCCGTTAAAAAGCGTTTCGACGAGGAAGGGATTACTATCCCGTTCCCGCAACGGGACATGCACATGCATCAGGTGCAGCCGGCATAATTCCAGCCAGCACCGACTTACCAGGTCACTTGGAAGCCCAGGCTGATCATCAGGCCGCGCGGCAATTTGTGGCCGTCGATGCTAACCGTGTCCAACGCGGATGACACGTCGAAATTCAGGAATCGGAAGGCGGTCAGGCCCGCGCCGACGTATTTGAGCTCCGAGCCCGCCAGATTTTCTCGGTAACCGAAGCGAATATCCTGAACCCAGCGCGCGTCAGCAAGGAAGCCTGCGCTTAGCGTCAGCCACTGGAATTCGTCGCCCAGCGGATCAGTGGCAGGATCCGCGTCGACGCCGATATGTGCCGACCAGCGTCGGTCTCGGCCGAAATAGGATCCTTCCAGCTTGACCTGGAGGTCCATCTTGTAAGTCCGATCACGTTCGAGAAACTCGATGATATTCTCGGCACTGTATGCGTCCAGGTCGATGCCGGGAAACTTGAATTTCGGCTCGTTGAGATTGGTCACCTGGATGCCGAGCTGGTAACGGTTGGCGACCCAAAGAGCGCCGACGTCCAACCCGAATCGGGTGTCGCTGCGAAAATCTCCGTTGCGAATTTGATCGAATAATTCGTTGGAATCGGTGATGTCGCCGAAGCGAAGGCTGATGCGGCTCAGTTCCTTATAGTAGACGTGGCCTCGAATACCGAGAAACAGGTTTCCAGATTCAGTGGACCGTGCGATGCGGCTGTAGCCGGTGCTCAGTTCCGTCGTGCGCGTCGATTTCGCGATGAGCGAACTGTCATTATTGATGCCGAGACCAAACCCGTTCGTTGCGGGGTCGTGGTACAGCTGCAGGTCGCTCGAAACTGGCAGCTGAATGGGTCTGTTTCCCGGTAGCTGTGCGAGCCAGTCATTGAGTGCCTCGCGGGCGGCATCCGCGTCAAACTCGATTTGATCCACGATGCCGAATGCTTTCGACGATCCTGAGTAGTTTAGGCCGAACGTCCACGCACCGCCGAAGTACTCGGTGCCGGTGACGAAGGGCAGGTCTACCGCGATCCATGCCTTGCCGTAGCCCTCAGCGCGAATGATGGCGCCGATTGCGACCTGGCGAGCGAGCTCGTCGGAAAGGGCACGAATCGCGTCCTGCACATCAGGATCGACCCTGTCCCAGATCTCGCCCAGGTCGATTCCGCCGCCTGGTTTGTCTCCGGGATTCTGACCGGGCCCGTCGCCGGCGCCCGGATCGCTCGGTTCATATCCCTTCGTGATTTCGTCATAGAAATCCCACAGATCCTGGATGTTGCCGTACTCCAACCCGACCGATGCCGAGGATACGACGCCCCGCGTGCGTGCCTCGCGGCCTCTCGTGAGATCGGCTGCGGCCGCCGCCGGGTTGGTCGATGCGGACTGAACGCGCTGACCGTGTGTGACATCGCCGAAGGTCAGGTTGGCTCCTGGCGGCTGATACACAGGTCCGGCGGTTGCCGATGATGCGAGCAACATCGAGGCCACCAGGAAGAGGGGTTTGAGTGGATTGTGTCGGTACATTGGCAAGCCAGCATTGCGAGAAACTGTTGGCAGGCAATTCTTACATAGAATTGCCGAAATTTGGATACTCAGTCAGCTGTGTCAGTGCTCGCTGCGGGTTGGACGTCGGCGCTCTGTGGGCCACAAACCCTTATCCGCGCGGCATCCAGGTGAACTGCACCAGACGGTCGGTCGAGCCTATTGGGTTTGTTGGATACTCGAAGTAGACTAGTGGGGATCGTTAATGAGCGGGTGTAGTTCAACGGTAGAACATCAGCTTCCCAATCGGAGTCGCTGAGTTGGGCACACCACTAACCGCTTGATTTCCGTGGTTCTGTGACCACGGGTTTCAATGAGTTAGGTCACCCGAAAGTAACCAACTGATTCCGGCAGGCTTTCTGAGTATGCTCAGTTTTACTCTCACTTATGCCTATCTGATTATCTCGGTCAATCATTGAACTGCACCTGTCTCCCCTCGGACGCTGACCGCTACATTACATACTTCTGCTTTGCGGGCTTCTTGATTATCAGAGGGACTGTCTGTAGTTTGTGACACGGTGTCACATATACGAACTACCGAGCGCCGTATTGCTGAGCCGGAGCCGAGACTGAGGATCGGCCGAGCTGAGCGCACGCGTGCCGAAATTCTGGATACAGCAATCGAGTTTCTTTGGTCGCACCCGTATAGGGACATGACGGTGAACTCCTTGATGACGACGACGTCGATTACTCGTTCCGCATTCTATCGGTATTTCAAGGATGTCCATGAACTAATGGAGAATCTGCTGATGAGACTGGAGTCGGAGATTCTCGAAGGCGCGAGCCCCTGGTTCTCTGTCGACGGCGATCCGGTCGCCTTGCTTTATGAGAGTCTCGCCGTCGAAGTTCGTATCTGCTACCGGCGTGGCCCGTTCCTGAAGGCCGTCAGCGACGCCGCAGCGAATGACGCACGCTTGGAGGCTGCCTGGAATGGATTTCTCGACCGATTCGACGACGCTGTGAGCGAGCGTATAGCGGCGGACCAGAAACTCGGCTTAATCGAAGATTTTGATCCTCGGCCCGTCGCGATCGCGCTGAATCGGGTGGACGCCTATACGTTCATTCGGTCATTTGGTCAAAGACCACGCAGCCGGCCGGAGCCGGTGCTGGATGGGAACGCACGCGTCTGGATTTCCACGCTATACGGCCAACAGTGGGCAACGAATAGAAAGTCTACGCTCGTTCGTCCGAAGTCCGCGGATCAAATCTTACAGTGATTATGGCGCCTGCAGATTTCGGCGTCGCATTCTCGGAACAAAAATCGAAAACATTAAGGGGACCGTCATGAAGAACGCACTGCGAACTACGATTATTACAGGCCTGATTTGCATGGTCGTACCCGTAATTGGGCTGGCGCAACATGACGGGGGTACTCCGGTTCCGGAAACCTTCGAAACTCTGTATCCGGGCAAGGCGTATTCGCCTTGGGCCGAGCGGTCTTTCCCCAGCCAGGTCTACTGGGGCGAAACCCATCTGCACACGGGTCTCTCGCTCGATGCTGGTTTGTTCGGCAATACAACGGGTCATGATACGGCCTATCGATTGGCGCGAGGCGAAGAGGTTATTTCTGCAGGTGGCCAGCCGGTCAAACTCAGCCGCGCACTCGACTTCCTGGTCATCACCGACCATTCCGACATGATGGGTATCGCAACAGACATTCAGAGCGGGGCACCTAATATCCTCGCTGTGCCACAAGGCAAGGAATGGGCTGAAGGTTTCGCGAAAGGCGGTCAGGCAGCGGCTGAAGCTGCGTTCGATCTGATCGGTAGTTTTGCACAGGGGACGATTCCCGTCGAACTGCTCGAACAATACAGCCCGGGCTCGACGATTTATGACAGCGTATGGGACAAAATCATCAAGTCCGCTGAAACCTATAACGAGCCGGGCCGCTTCACGGCCTTTATCGGCTTCGAGTGGACCTCGGTCCCCAAAGGCTTCAACCTGCACCGAAATGTGATCCTGCGGGACAATGGCAATCGCGCCGAGCAGGTTGTACCTATGGTGACGCTGCCCCCGTTTGGCAGTACCGATCCCCTCGACCTTTATCAGTGGCTCGAGGACTACGAAGAAAAGACCGGCGGGCGTGCGCTGGCACTCGCACACAACGGCAATCTGTCGAACGGCTGGATGTTCCCGGTCGACAAGACCTACGCCGGTGGACGGGTCAACAAGGAATACGTAACGCTGCGGGCAAAATGGGAGCCGCTTTACGAAGTTACCCAGATCAAGGGCGATGGCGAAGCACACCCGGCATTGTCGCCCGATGATGAGTTTGCAGACTACGGAACCTGGGACGTTGGTAACCTCGATATCACGGAGCTCAAGAAGCCGGAGATGTTGCCCGGCGAGTACGCTCGAGAGGCATTGAAGCAGGGTCTGATGCTCGAGAAGAAGTTCGGTATCAATCCCTACAAGTTCGGCATGGTTGGGGCGACCGACGCTCATACGTCGTTGACGACCGCGGAGGAAGACAACTTCTTCGGTAAGTCGACCAGTGTCGAACCTTCGGCAACGCGTGTTGGTCATCCGTTCGTCAAATCCGCCCTCGGCGCATTTGAAGGGGATATGCTGGTTGCTTCGGGCTACCAGGGAATCTGGGCGACCGAAAATACGCGCGAGGCACTTTTCGACGCGATGGAACGTAAGGAAACCTATGCGACAACGGGTTCACGCATGTTGGTACGTTTCTTCGGCGGCTGGGACTTTGGCGCCGATGATCTGCGCAATCGTCAGCCGGCATTCCTTGGTTACGAGAAAGGCGTACCCATGGGGGGCGACCTGACGATGGCGCCGAGTGGTAAAGCGCCGACATTCATGGTGATTGCGTTGCGCGATCCAATTGGTGCCAATCTTGATCGCGTCCAGGTCATCAAAGGCTGGATGGATGACGATGGCGACTTGCACGAAAAAGTCTACGACGTTGTCTGGTCCGACGACCGGCAACCCGGAGTCGACGGCAAAATCCCGCCGGTTGGCAACACCGTTGACGTAGAGGCTGCGAACTGGACTAACACGATTGGCGCATCAGAACTCGCTACAGTCTGGACTGACCCCGATTTCGATGCCGACGAGAGTGCGTTTTACTACGTCCGGGTGCTCGAGATTCCGACACCGCGTTGGGTGCTCTACGACAAGGTTCGTCTTGGCGCACACATTCCAGATGGCGTTGAGTTGATCCACCAGGAACGTGCGTACACATCGCCCATTTGGTACACGCCATAGCCACCTATGAGGATTCACACAATGATTATTCGAATACTAGTCATAGCGCTCGCAAGCCTTTTGAGTTTCTCAGCTACCACGGTAATCGCCGCGGATGTTGCAGTTGCCGAAATCGACAATATCGAACTGCTGGTCGCGGATAATCCTCGCAAGGATCGACGTGACAATCGGCAGGAAGGCCGTGACGACAGTCAGGATGGGCGACAGGAAGGCCGGGACGACCGGCGCGATTGTCGTCAGGAAGAGGGGCGCATCGGCGATGACAAGCGTGATTGCAAGCAGGAAAACCGCGGAGAGGATGAAGGTGAAAGCGATGATGAAGAAGACAAAGACGCGTAGAGCGCTTAGCTGTAAGGATGTATCACTGAAACGATCCACAAACATTCTCGTCACGCTGGTCCTGTGCTTTTGCGCGCATGTCGCTGCCGCCCAGGACAAACCGAATATCGTTCTCGTCTTCATGGACAATTTCGGCTGGGGCGAGCCCGGGTTCAACGGTGGCGGCATTATTCGTGGTGCAGCGACGCCGCAACTGGACACGTTGGCTGCCGAGGGGCTTCGGCTCACGAACTTTAATGTCGAGGTTCAGTGCACACCGTCGCGGTCCGCACTGATGACGGGACGTTACGCCATTCGCAGCGGCAACGGCACGGTACCGATGGGTGAAGGGGTGTATGGCCTCGTGCAGTGGGAAGTGACCATGGCCGAGATGCTCGCCGATGCCGGGTACGCCACCGGCATGTTCGGCAAGTGGCACCTCGGGCGCACGGAGGGCCGCTTCCCGACCGACCAGGGATTCGATGAATGGTACGGCGTCCCCAACTCGACCGATGAGTCGGTCTATTCGTCGTTGCAGGAATTCGCAGAAAGCGGTGTCGCCGAAACCTGGGTGATGGACGGTGAGAAGGGCAGTGCGCCGAAAAAGGTCCGTCCCTACCGACTGGACTATCGGCCGCTGATCGATCGTGACCTGACAGACAAAGCGATCAGTTTCATGCAGCGCCAGGCGAAGGCCGATAAGCCGTTTTTCGTGTACCTCCCCTACACGGCCACACATTTTCCGACCATGCCGCACCCCGACTTTGTCGGGAAATCGGGCAATGGGCCGTGGGGCGATCTCCTGATGCAGATCGATAGCTACGTTGGAGAGCTTCTTGAGACGATCGACGATCTGGGCTTAGCCGACGAGACTATCTTCATTTTCACGGCAGACAACGGCCCCGAAGCCCTGAGCTCCGGCGAAACGTCGTTGACAGTAGAAACAGCCATACACGGTTCTTCAGGTCCGTGGCGTTCGACGCTATTCACCGGCTACGAAGGAGCGCTGCGCGTGCCGTTCGCGGTTCGTTGGCCCAGTAAGATTGAAGCGGGTCGTGTAAGCGATGAGATCGTACATGCGATGGATCTCTTCCCAACACTGGCCCAGATCGCTGGCGGAAAGGTGCCGTCGGACCGTGTCATCGACGGCATCGACATGGCGGAATTCTTCCGTGGATCGACACAGGAATCAGGTCGGGAGGGCTTCATCGTCTACATGGGCAATGACGTGTTCGGCGTCAAATGGCGCGACTGGAAACTCCACTTCAAGGAACAGACCGGATGGAATGGTGTGCTCCGTGAGTATACGATGCCGCGCCTCTACAACCTGATGAACGATCCCCAGGAACGCGATAACGTGCTTTTTCCACACACGTGGGTGCCGAAAGCTGCCTTGCCGCAGCTGGAAGAGCATGTGATGTCACTTAGGACTTATCCGCCAGTCCCGAACGGAGCGCTCGACCCCTATGAGCCACCGAACTAATTGAATGAATGACGATCCGAATAAGAATGCGGCCCCGCTTCTGATAACGGTCATCCTGGTCCTCTCCGTTTCGTATGCTGTGCTTCGTTATCACGTCGCGGGACCGGTGCCGTGGAAGGACCTTCCGTTCTTCATCCTGAACAAGGGGTTTTCGCTCGCAGCGTTTGTATTGATTGCATGCAATTTCGGCTTGGGCCCTTTGAAAAACCTGGGTGTTCCCGTGCCGGATAGCTGGTTGGCCGCCCGAAAGGCCGTTGGAATGACCGGGTTCCTGCTGGTTCTTATTCACGCGCTGATGAGCTTCTTGCTGTTCAAGCCAGCCGTCTACGCCAGTTTCTTCGCTTCGGACGGGACCCTGACGACGCTTGCCGGCCTGAGCATGCTCGCGGGCGTCCTGGCGTTCGTTGTCCTCTGGGCCTACAACCTGAGCTTCCAGACATTCCTGCGCGAAGACAGAGTCTTCATTTCATTCATCACATCGCGCCGTTTTCTGCTCATCGCGTTCATACTCGGCGGGGCTCACCTGTTGTTCATGGGCTACGAGGGCTGGATGAAGCCCGGTGGCTGGCACGGCGGATTGCCGCCTATCAGTCTTGTCGCTTTCACTGTTTTCGCAATAGGTTATGCAGTCAACCTGTTTGGACGTGAATGATGAGCCGGCAGTTGCCTACGCAACTTTCCTGCGAACCAGGCAATCGCTTAGAATCCAATTACTCTCACTTTTATGCTCACTAGG
>Ga0316191_10001161_pt1 | contig 18207 bp, 14 predicted proteins | sample Eddworburr2cm_MG_FD_204928 | JGI IMG/M metagenome (GOLD analysis project Ga0316191, IMG submission 204928) | Coastal sediment microbial communities from Maine, United States - Eddy worm burrow 2 cm | ecosystem: Environmental > Aquatic > Marine > Coastal > Sediment | place: USA: Maine...
GAAATCTTAATTAAACTACGCTGAATATATTTTTGAAGAATAATCCTTGCATGGAACTCAATATGTGCTGAAGAAGCCACTTTTTGAGTTAATTTTATTAAATAAAAATCTCCGCCTACAGCCTCAAGTCGTTCATCTTTCCGTAGTTGGCTAGAAACGGTTAATAAATCTACCGGTTCTGAACTTTCAAACAGTTTAAAGATAGCTTCGTATATATAACGATGTGCATCCTTATAAAATGCATCGGGATGTAAAATGTCAATAACTTCATCCACGCCTTTCTTATCAATCATCATCGCGCCAAGCACAACTTCCTCTAAATCAATAGCTTGAGGGGGTATTTTACCTTTCTCAAGGCTGATGATTGCCGGCTTACCTATTTTATGACCAATAATTGGACTGGGTTTTTCCATGGGTGTAAAAGTATGCAATTAACCTTAAGTTAACTTTAAATAAAGCTTTTCGGATATCAACCGTTAATTAACATTTGGTATGTTGATAAGTTACGAAATTGTGTTGATAACGAAAAAAATCCGAAGAATCAATTCTCCGGATTTTCTTCATCCTGATAAAAACGCTGATTAGCCGTTAAATACACCCATATTTGCATATTTATTCATTCGGGCTGTAACTAGTTCTTTTGGTGATAACTTTTTAAGATCATCATAATTCTTAGCAATTTTATTTTTCACAATTTCAAAAGTTTTTTCTCTATTACTATGAGCACCCCCAGCTGGTTCCCGAACAATCTCATCTATTAGTTTTAATTTTTTCATGTCTGTTGCTGTCAGTTTTAATGCTTCAGCAGCAATTTCCTTATACTCCCAACTTCTCCATAAAATAGAAGAACAGGATTCTGGTGATATTACGGAATACCAGGTATTTTCAAGCATCAATACCCTGTCACCTACTCCTATTCCCAGGGCACCACCCGAAGCACCTTCTCCTATGATCACCACAATAATAGGTACTTTAAGGCGGGTCATTTCCAGTATATTTCTGGCGATAGCCTCCCCTTGGCCTCGCTGTTCTGCTTCAATACCGGGATAAGCTCCGGGAGTGTCTATTAAACAAACAACGGGAATTTTAAATTTTTCAGCAGACTTCATAAGTCTGAGTGCTTTCCTATAACCTTCAGGATTGGCCATCCCAAAATTCCTGTACTGCCTGGTCTTTGTATTATATCCTTTTTGTTGGCCAATAAACATATAACTTTGGTCTCCAATTTTACCAAGACCACCAATCATGGCTTTGTCATCTTTCACATTCCTGTCACCATGCAATTCTAAAAAGGTATCCCCGCAAATGGCTTTAATATAATCCAAAGTATAAGGTCTGTTTGGATGTCTTGAAAGTTGTACCCTCTGCCAGGCAGAAAGATTTTTATAGATATCTTTTCGTGTTTCGTCTAATTTTTTTTCAATCTGCCGACAGGTCTCCGTTACATCAACTTCACTCTCCTCGCCAATAATCTGGCATTTCTCCAATTGCTCTACCAATTCCTTAATAGGAAGTTCAAATTCTAAATATTCCATTAAAAAAGGTTTTTGCCACTTTTAATATGGCATTAGTTTGATTGTATGAACAAATATAAAATATTATGCCGTCTTATACATTAAATTAATAAACACTTCAGGAAACCCCGTCACTTATTCCATTTCCAATATTTGATTTTCTCCTGTTCTTTAAGATCCCGTTGGCAATTATAGTGGCAACTATTAGTAGAGCTCCCATATAAAAAAGAGGGCTCATCTTTTCGCTTTGTCCAAAGATTAATAACGCTAGTATTATACCATAAATTGGTTCTAAATTTATAGTCAGCATAACGGTATATGGGCTGATAAATCTCATAACTTTTACAGCGGCAATAAAAGCATAAGCCGTGCATACAGATGCCAGGATAAAAATGAAAAACCAGTCACTGATTGAGAGTGTAAAAAATGTTCTATCAAAGGATCCGTTTACGGCCAGATAAATTGAAATAAAAAGTGCACCGCTTATTAATTCGTAAAAAGATATTGTCGACGGCTTATTTGTTTTAATTAATTGTCCGTTAATTAAGGTAAATATCGATCCCAGGAGTGCAGAAATAAGAGCCAGGCCCATACCCAGACTATAAGAAGCGCTTACATTAAAAATAAGGTATAAACCAAATACAACCATCAAACCAAATACAACTTCATACCAAATCATTTTCCTGCCATACCATATTGGTTCCAGAAATGCAGTAAACAATGCACCAGTAGACATTGTTACCAATGCAATGGATACGTTTGACACTTTAATTGCTTTAAAAAATGTGACCCAGTGCAACGCAATTATGACACCAGCCGTCAACATTACCAACAAAGTTTTAGTACTGACCCTAATGGAATAACGCTTAAATAAAATAAAAACAGCAACTAAAGAGGCGGCGATGAGCATTCGATACCAAACCAAAGGCATGGCATCTATTGAAATTAATTTTCCAAGTACTGCCGTAAAACCCCAAATAAATACAATCAGGTGAAGATGCAGGTAGTTTTTAAACTTATCGCTTGGCATTTTTAAGCAAATAAAATCCTAAAATACCAAATACCACATTAGGTATTATTACAGCCAGCAAAGGTGAAAAGCCAGATTGCTCGGCTAGAGTACCAAAAACTTTGTCAAAAAATATATAAATGAAAGCAACCCCAATTCCAAAGGCAAGGTTTACCCCCATCCCACCACGGCGTTTCACCGAAGAAACGGCCACTCCAATGACGGTAAGAATAAATGCGGTAATTGGAAGTGCCCACCGTCTGTATTTTACCAAAATATAGGTGTTAATATTGGAGGCCCCTTTATTTTTCTGAACCTCAATAAATTCATTAAGTTCAAATAAATTCTTGGTCTCAGCTACATAGGATACCGGTGTTAAATCTTCAATATTGAATATAAATAAAGTATCCAGTCTCCTCTTTTTCTCAATAATCTCCTTATTCGCCCTTATCTTCCGTTTCATGTATGATGTTAATCTATATAAGCTGTCTTTTGGTACCCAACGGATATTACTGGCAGATATCTTATAATCCAGCTGATTTTGATCATTAAAGTGTTCAAAAGTAAAATTATAACCTATCTTTCTTGCCGGATCAAAACTACTGACATAAATAAAATCACTCTCATTCAGTTGGTTAAAAATATTGCTGGTAATCCGGTCTTTATTACCTCTTTTTAAATATTCAAACTTAAACTCATTGTACCCTTTACTCGCATTAGGCACAATGAACATTCCCATAAAAAACATCATTACAGCAATTATACTTGCCCCTATCCAGTAAGGTCGTAAAAAGCGACTATATGAAACTCCGGAACTTAGAATAGCCACTATTTCGGTATTATTGGCCAACTTTGAAGTAAAGAAAATAATAGATAAAAACAAAAAGATAGGAAACAACAAACTACCGATGTATATCGTAAAATTAAGATAGTAGATAAGTATTTCATTCAGAGGAGCTTCATTATCAATCATCTTCCCTATCTGCTCCGCCAGATTAAGCATAATACCAATGGGCACAAACAGCAACAACATCGTTCCAAAAGTGGCCAGATACCGTTTTAATATGTATTTGTCTAAAATTGTCATGCTTATAGCCTCTTATCCATTTGCCGAACCATCTGATCTTTCCAGTTTGAAAAAGTTCCTTCCAAAATATGCTTTCTGGCCTCCCTAACTAATCGTATATAAAACCCAAGGTTGTGAATCGTGGCAATTTGTTTCCCCAAATATTCATTTGCCGCAAATAAATGACGTAAATATGCTTTCGTATATTCTTTATCAACAAAGGTAGTACCCTCCTCATCAATCAGGGAAAAATCATTCTCCCATTTTTTATTCTTGATATTAATAGTCCCATGTGCGGTAAACAGCATACCGTTCCTTGCATTTCTGGTGGGCATAACACAATCAAACATATCTATTCCTAACGCAATGTTTTCTAAAATATTAATTGGTGTACCCACACCCATAAGGTAACGTGGCTTATCCTTAGGTAAAATATTACAAACTACCTCGGTCATAGCATACATTTCCTCTGCCGGTTCTCCAACAGAAAGGCCGCCTATGGCATTTCCTTCTGCCCCGGCATTTGCAATGTATTCTGCAGACTGAATGCGCAGGTCCTTATAAGTAGATCCTTGAACTATTGGAAAAAACGACTGAGAAAAACCATATTTAAAGGGTAAATTATCTAAATGCCTTATACATCTGTCTAACCATCTATGAGTCATGTTCATAGATTGCTTTGCATAATTGTAATCGCATGGATATGGCGTACATTCATCAAAGGCCATAATAATATCTGCACCAATTGCTCTTTGGATTTCCATAACATTTTCAGGAGTAAACATGTGTAAAGAGCCATCAATATGAGATTTGAACTTTACGCCTTCTTCCTTTATTTTCCTGTTGGCAGAGAGGGAGTATACCTGGTAACCCCCGCTGTCAGTGAGAATATTTCTATCCCAACCCATAAACTTATGAAGTCCTCCTGCCTGCTCTAAAATGGAAATTTTTGGCCGTAAGAATAAATGGTAGGTATTACTTAAAATAATATCTGGATCAATCTCATCACGAAGTTCTCTCTGATGTACCCCTTTTACAGATGCTGCAGTTCCAACAGGCATAAATATTGGAGTCTTAATTACACCATGGTCCGTTACTATTTCGCCGGCACGGGCCGCTGTCCCAGGATCTGTATGTTCTAATTTAAACTTCAAAGCAAGATTTCAATGGCAAATATACTCAACTGAGGTGCATAAAATACTTAACAAAAAAATAAAGTTCTTCAAAGGGTTCTAACGTTAATAAATTATTATAACTACTCTTGTGCAGGCAAAAGTTTGCCATTACATTTGACGCTGATAAAACAGAGATAAAATGTCAGAATTAAAGGAATTACAGGATCTTGTTTCACAGGTTCGTCGAGACATTGTACGTATGGTGCACAAAGTGAATTCTGGTCACCCGGGAGGCTCTCTGGGGTGTACAGAATTTATGGTAGCATTGTATTATGAAATTATGGACTTAAAAGAAGGTTTTGATATGAATGGACGTGATGAAGATATTTTCTTTTTATCTAACGGCCATATTTCTCCGCTTTTTTATAGTGTACTCGCCAGACGTGGTTACTTCCCAGTTGAAGAATTACAAACATTTAGATTATTGAATTCCCGCCTGCAAGGTCATCCTGCAACACATGAAGGGCTGCCCGGGGTGCGAATAGCTTCCGGCTCCTTAGGGCAGGGTATGTCTGTTGCTATTGGTGCAGCATTGGCAAAAAAATTAAATAAAGATCAACATCTGATATACAGTCTGCATGGCGATGGCGAATTACAAGAGGGCCAGAATTGGGAAGCGATAATGTATGCTGCAGGAAATAAGGTTGATAACTTAATAGCCACCATTGATCACAATGGTCAGCAAATTGATGGTGCCACCTCTGATGTATTACCTATGGGCGATTTAAAGAAAAAGTTTGAAGCATTTGGATGGGATACCATGGAAATTAAAAATGGGAATAATCTGGAGGACATTATCAAAGGGCTCAAAGAAGCGAAGCAAAGAACGGGTAAAGGCAAACCGGTTTGTGTAATCATGGATACTGTAATGGGTCATGGAGTAGATTTTATGATGTATACCCATGCATGGCATGGTAAAGCACCCAATGATGCACAATTAGAAATTGCATTAAACCAGAATCCGGAAACACTCGGGGACTATTAATCCTCAATACGAAAAATCGAATTAATGAAAAAGTATATAGATCAAGGAAAGAAGGACACAAGAAGTGGTTACGGAGCCGGTATGACCGTGCTCGGTCGTACAAATCCAAAAGTAGTAGCTCTTTGTGCTGATTTGGTAGGTTCTCTCAAAATTCAGGAATTCATAGATGAAAATCCTGAACGCTTTTTTCAGGTTGGAATCGCTGAAGCAAATATGATGGGCATTGCAGCCGGACTTACCATTGGTGGATATATTCCTTTTACCGGTACTTTTGCCAACTTTTCTACCGGCAGGGTTTATGATCAGATTAGACAGTCCATAGCTTATTCCGAAAAGAACGTAAAAATATGTGCTTCTCATGCTGGTATAACACTTGGCGAAGATGGAGCAACACACCAGATTCTGGAAGATATTGGGTTAATGAAAATGTTACCCGGTATGACGGTCATTAATACCTGTGATTTCAATCAGACAAAAGCCGCCACGATTGCCATTGCAGAACATGAGGGGCCAGTATATTTGAGATTTGGAAGGCCCGCCGTAGCTAATTTTACTCCGGTAGATCAGAATTTTGAGATAGGAAAAGCAATCCTTTTAAATGAAGGCACGGATGTTACTATAGTGGCCACAGGACATTTAGTCTGGCAATCATTAATTGCAGCTGAAAACCTGGAAAGTAAAGGCATTTCAGCTGAGGTAATTAATATACATACCATTAAGCCATTAGATGAGGAAGCCATAATTAAATCAGTAAAAAAGACGGGGGCCATAGTAACTGCTGAAGAACATAATTATCTGGGTGGACTTGGAGAAAGTGTAGCCAGAACTTTAACTACCAGTTATCCTGTACCTCAGGAGTTTATTGCCACTCAGGACATCTTTGGTGAAAGTGGAACACCCGATCAATTAATGGAAAAATATGGTTTGAATGATAAAGCTATTGAAAGGGCCGTTTTAAAAGTAACAAAGCGAAAATCCGTACATTAGCAAAGGACCTATAAATTGAACACACTATGAAACACGTAATATTTTTGGGGCTCCTGCTCCTCGGATGTATCTCCTATGCCCAAAGTGGCGGTTCCGGATTTGGGATTAGGGCCGGAGTGAATTACACAAATACTGGGAAAATAAGCATCGATGATATAACTACCCTGCAGCCGGATGGAAAATTAGGGTATCATGTCGGGATCTGGGGTCGCCTGGGCGACAGGGCTTATATGCGGCCGGAACTCGTCTTCACCCAAATCAATTCTTCCTATAGCGGTGAAGGATTTGACGAAGATTTCAAGATGCAAAAACTGGATCTTCCGATTCTGTTCGGTCACAAGTTTCTGAAAATTTTTCACGGCTTTATCGGTCCGGCCTTTCAATATGTGCTTAAGACAGATTTAAAAGATATCGAACTCAGCGATGTCGAAAATGAATTTACAGTTGGATTCCAGATCGGAGGTGGCGTGAACTTTGGGAAAATCGGTATTGACCTGAGGTATGAAAGGGGTTTCAGCCCCAACTACATAAACCTGATCGGGGATGTCGAAGGAGTTCGTCTGGACACCCGACCCACCCAGTTGATACTCGGGCTATCCTATAAATTTTGAGGTAATTGTAGGCGGTCCTGAGCTTTCAGACCGATATATCTGAAGAAGTTTTCGCGCGGACAGATCAGGTTATTTTTAGCTTATCTTTCAAATTCTAGCTAATTCTTTTACATAATAAAAAAGCCTGCAAAGATGCAGGCTTTTTTATTTGACATTATTCTTTCTATTAACTATCAGCATCAAGATAATCGGGAATTCCGTCTCCATCAGAATCAGGAAATGAAATATTTCCTTCACTGTCTATCACAATTTCATCTCTGGTAGGTATTCTATCCTGATCATCATCACGATCTAAATGATTTGGAACAAACCCGAATCCAGAGGACAGTTCCGCACTTGCATCCGTATTATCATCAGAAAGGTTTCCATTATTATTCAAATCTTCCATTATAGAAGGAATTCCATCATTATCGTAATCCGTAGCTTCTATAAATAAACCAGTATTTACCTGAAAAACAAGTATATCGTAATTAAAGATACCGCTACCTAATGGCGGGTTATTAAAATACGCTAATCCGGAAGGAATAAACATTAATCCAATACCACTTCCAGTAATCTCTATAGTGCCATCAGGATTAGAAATAATTTCACCACCTACCTTAAAATTTGAAACTCCGGCAGCATATCCCCTAAGAAAAAAGGGAAGATATTGCCAGGTATAGGTAGAATTGCTGTCAAAAATATCGCCGGAAAGTAACTGACCTTCATATGCCACAAAAGTTGAATCTGCCACTGTAGGACTTTCCCCAATTCCCTCGCGCGCAGCAAGATAATAAAGCGTATGATTCACAGTTACATCCTCATCCAAATTAAAAGTTTCAGACGAAACAGGAATAGTCATGGTCGATACCTGATCTATAAGAGGAATTTTATCATCAGTTAGACTAGTAATAGTATCCAAAACTATCTTATAATCGAAATCCGCAGGTGGGCTCTCAAATTCTTCATAGTTATAGTAATGCGTTTTTAAGTATTCTATAATTGTCGCATCATTTTCTGCTTCAACCTCAGCAAGGGGTCTTGGCGGTATAACCTCAACATTCGTACTATCATCGTTATTACATGAGGATATAATAACAAAGACAGCAATAAAGAGTATAACTCCTTTTTCTTTCATAGATCTTCTTTTGAAGCCCGCAAGATACAATTTTCCCCTATTTTTGTTGAAGTCCTTAACAAAGATTTTTATTTGTAAATGCGTATAGATAAGTATTTATGGAGTACCCGCTATTATAAGACCCGAAATATGGCTGCTGAAGCTTGTAAAAAAGGGCATGTGCGTATAAATGGTAAAACGGCTAAACCTTCAAGAGAAGTTTATAAGCAGGATGAAATTATAGTTCGTAAAAATCAAATTAATTATGAACTAAGTGTCCTGGATGTACCCTCCAGCCGGGTAAGTGCAAAACTGGTGGATATTTATAGAAAAGATACCACCCCAAAGGAAGTATTTCAAAACCACGAGTTAATGCAATTAAATAAAAAACAATACAGACAAAAAGGCGAAGGCCGACCTACCAAAAAAGAAAGACGTGATATAGACGATTATCTGGATGAATCTGAATAAAGACTATTGGGAAGAGCGCTATGCTAGCAATAATTTGGGTTGGGATATAGGTTATGTTTCCACTCCCTTAAAAGAGTATATTGATCAAATTGAAAATAAAAACCTGAAGATATTAGTTCCCGGAGCCGGTAATGGGTATGAAGTAGTTTATCTCTATAATTCAGGTTTTAAAAATATTCATGTCATTGATCTTGCCCGGCAACCTTTGGATAAGATAAAGGCAGAAATTCCGGAAATTCCCGCCAGCCAATTAATATCTGGAGATTTTTTCGATCTGGAGAACCAGAATTTCGACTTGATCCTGGAACAAACTTTTTTTTGTGCCCTAAATCCGGAACTACGCAAAAATTATGTACAGAAAATGTTACAGCTTTTAAAACCCGGTGGCAGGCTTGCAGGACTTTTATTTGACTTTCCACTAAGCCTTAACGGGCCCCCATTTGGAGGTAGTCCTAAAGAATACGAAGAATTGTTTAGCCCAACTTTTACCATAAATGTGCTCGAGCGGGCGTTCAACTCTATCCCACCCAGAAAAGATAAGGAACTGTTTTTTATCTTTGAAAAATAATTAGATGCAATTATGCAAAATAAAATACTTTCCCACGTTCAGATTCAACATAAAATCAGAAGGATTGCCTATCAGATCTATGAAACCAATGTATCTGAGAAAAAAATTATAATTGCAGGTATTGAAGGAGGAGGCTTAAATTTTGCCAGGAAGTTACAAGCTGTTCTCCAGGATATAACTACGGCAGAAATTGTATTGTGTAAGGTGATGATGGACAAAAAGAATCCCATAAAAAGCGGGGTTACCATTTCCATTCCGGAAAGTGAATACAAAAATAAATCTGTTGTTCTTATTGATGACGTACTAAAGTCGGGAAGCACCCTCATTTATGGAGTGCACCATTTTCTCAAAACGCCATTAAAACAATTAAAGACGGCCGTTTTGGTAAACAGAAACCATAAAAAATATCCTGTAAAAGCAGATTTTAAAGGGATTTCTCTTTCCACCTCTTTACAGGAGCATGTCACAGTAGAATTCAAGGCAAAAAATGATGCCGTTTATTTAGGGGAGTAAAGTCACTATTTCTTCTTTAACGGCTTCAGCATCCTTATGGTCTCCTATTATAGTGAAATGGGCACGAGAATAAAAAACTCCTCTTTCAAAAATATGTTTACCTATAAACTCTGGTAAATCTTCATCCTTTAAATGCGCAATTAGAGGTCTGTGATCTTTCTCCTTATGGAGTCTTTCTATCAATGAAGCAATGGATAATTTAAGGTAAAAAACCAGGTCTGTTTTTTGAAGAATTGTATCCATATTGACGCCGTAACAAGGTGTTCCACCACCTAATGCTATAACCAAATCACGATTGTCATTAAGTAACTCATTTAGCAATTCGCTCTCTTTTTTTCTAAAATAAAGCTCCCCTTTTGTTACAAATAAGTCTGCTATCTTCTCGTTCAACCTTGTTTCAATATAGTCATCCAGATCTACGAATTCAAAATTAAGCTCCTTAGCAAGCAACTTCCCCACAGTGGTTTTTCCACTACCCATATATCCTATAAGGACTACTTTCATTTTCAATATTTTGGTAAAAATGTACTAATTATCAAGGAATTCAAAGAAAACCTAAATTAATCTTTAAATGGACTTGAAAAATTAATTAATGATAGTATATTTGCAGCCGCTAATGCCGTTTTATCGATGGTATTGGAATATTAATCACAAAATGACCTGGTAGCTCAGTTGGTAGAGCATCTCCCTTTTAAGGAGAGGGTCCTGGGTTCGAGCCCCAGCCAGGTCACTTACAAGCGCAAAACCCTGCCAAATGGCAGGGTTTTTTTGTTTATGAGAATCACCGAGTTTACTCGAGTGATTCGATGAAATGAAAAAACTAGCAACCGAAGGTTGTGAGGTTTTGTATTTGCAATATGGGACGGTTGGGTCCAACGAGCAAAGCGAAGTTAACCCCAGCAGCTAAAATCTCATTGAAAAGGCCAGCGCACCGCCTGGCTCCTCACTGCGAAAGGTCCACCGGACCTTCCTCGGTCGTTCGGCCCGGGTCAGACGAATGAAACGAGTCAACCCCAGCTGGGAATAAAATTCCAAAAGACAAATATCAAATTAGCTCTCGATTTATCATTTGTAACCTTAAGGCGGCTAGATCCAACGAACGAATTGAAGTTAACCCCAGCCGCTAAAATCTCATTGAAAAGGCCAGCGCACCGCCTGGCTCCTCACTGCGAAAGGTCCACCGGACCTTCCTCGGTCGTTCGGCCCGGGTCAGGCGAACAAAGTGAGCCAACCCCAGCCACTGCTCCCCAATGAATTCCAAATTCCACCCCTCCGGATAGCTATCGGGACTATAGGGGCCAAATTCCATCCCGCCACCCCTGGAAAATAAATTTAAACAAAAAAACCATCCCAAGAGCTTAGCCCTGGAATGGTTATTATTGAATCGGCATAAAACAACCGCGAAGGTTTTTAGCGACAATTGCGAATACTAAAGAAGCCTAGTTTTTTGGAATTCTGTAAAGCACATTGGCGCCGGCTCCTGAAAGGTAAATGTCTCCTGAGGGGGTCACATCCACCCCGTCAAATGTAAAGGTGGGAGGAAAACCAGGCAGGGCAGGAGCACCGAGTTTCAGGTTATCTGCAACCGTGGTCACGGCGTTATTATCCTTAAGGTCGATGCGCAAGAGGCTCGATGTTCCTGTATCCACGACCAGTAACCTTCCTTTCTTATCCAAAGCCAGGCCTTCTGGGTTACTCAACACTCCTGGAGGAATGAGTACCTCAGCCCTGGGGCTCTTGCCGTCAAAATTGATCTCCCATATAATACCTGAGCCCCAATCTGCCACCCATAGGGTTTCCCCGTCCGTGACCAAACCACCGGGGGCAAATACGTTGGCCCCGTCAATTTCGAGTATCATAGATTTATCACTTTCGAAAATAACCCCGCCCTCCCCAAGGGCTGACACGATAATATCATCCTTAAATCGAACCGCATCAATGGGTACCGAAATGGAATATTCCTCAAGCACTTTTTCAGTGCGGGGGTCAAAGACCTGAACGGCGTCACTGAACCAGGAAGCAATCATGACATTGTTGCCGTCTGCAGAAAGGTTCATGGGAGATATTAGGGAGGGTGTCCCTGGCACTGGGACCAACTCACTCTTATAAGTATTTTTCTGCTTTCCGTTGGCCATGTTGAATGCTCTCATACTGAATTGATCTCCCACGAAAACAGACCCTCCTATCACGGCCACGCCCTGGGGTGAGACCATGCCACCCGGGCTGATCTCTTGAAGTTGCCCGCCTGGCTTTAGTTTTGCAACCCAACCTTCGTTTGCATTGGTCAGATAAAGGGTGCCATCTTCGTCAAAAACCATATTGTCCATGGCCGGATCCAGGTCCGGGAGAATTACTGTTAAGTCACCCGATTCCACGTCCAGGGTAAATAACTTGCTGGACTGGTCCAGGACATATAATAAACCATCGGGACCAAACTTCGCAGCTACCGGGTTAGTGAACTCCCCTCCAAAACCGGCCAATATTTCAACGGCACCACCAAAACCATCTTGTAAGCTGCCTGTGAGGGGCGGATCATCAGGAGCTCCCACATCTACTGCGATCACTAAATTAGCTGCAAACAACGGTCCATAAAGCCTGTCGTCCGGACCAAAATCAAAGGAATTGAAAAAACCCAGTGGAAAAGGGTTTGCCTCAGAGGCCTGAATAATCGGACGGGGAGGAGTTGCAAGATTGGGGTAAAACTCATAAAGCCCGTCTCCCAGAAAATCAAGGGCCACAAACAAACGACCCTCGTTGTTGAAGGCGATTGGATTGACACCAGGCAGGGCATTTTCGGGCATGTTCATAGGTTGTTTGGTAACGATGCCATCGGGAGTCCGCCGTCCTACTTCCCCGGTTAAAATATCCGTCCAGTAGAGGGATTCATCGGGACCAAAGACAAGATCGTCGGGACTTTGTACACCGTCTGTGATTCGTTCGAGGATCTCGCCGCTGTTTTTATCCATCTTGACAATCTCCCCTCCCAGCACATTGGCAATGTAGAGATACCCATCCGGCCCTATATCTATGCCATTCGCCGATTTAAGGGCAGCTCCTTCGGCTAAAATTTGTAAACCCATGTTTTTGGATTTGCCCTGTACCGCCTCCAGATTGTCAGCCTCCAGATCCGGTTCCTGGCTACAGGAATAGGCGAGCAAAAACATAGCCAGAATGCTTACTCCAAAAAGAGCTTTTAGCAGATAATAATTGATAGTTTTCATATTTAGATAATTAAAGGTTACGATGTTAGAATTAAATGGTTATAAATGAGAAAAATACCCTGAATAAAATAAAAATGCCCGGGATACTGGGGAAGTTCAATATAAGATAAACCATTTATCAGATTTTGAAATAGTTTTAGGACGAACAGTGTAATATATTGTCCGAAAGCAGGTATACATTTACCTGGGATTTAAATTATATCATGTTATTCAGATTATTATGTTTATTAAGAAAGCGATTGATGGGTTTGATAAACTCGGTGAGCCATCCCCAGCCAGGTCACTTTTAAGAAATCCAGTCTATTTAGTTAGGTTGGATTTTTTCGTTTAAATGAATCGGTTATGACTTTATCTTCTTATCTAATTGAATTTGTAGTTCACTTTTCTTTAATTGAATATTCAGATTTTTTACTTCGTCCTGCATAAAATCCTTGAACTTCTTATCTATAGTTTTTAAACGTTCATTAAAGATGGCATAGACCTCTCTCTGTTGATCTGTGGGCCTAAAGTCGACCCCATTACCAGTAATATCACTCGCAAGGGCACTCAGCCTTCCGTAGAGTTTCATCGGTGCCCTAAAAGCATCTTCCCTGGCTCCTGTTAGTTGTATATCGTACAAGCTGCCTGCTATTGATTCTGATACTATTCGTAGTTGTATTGCTTTTTGGATATCACCCTTCTTCTTTAATTTGGGGATAATTTCGGCTAGTTCTGAACGAATTCCTTCAATATCGTTGATCATGGTAACCGCTAAGTTTATGGCATCGCGAAGTTCGAGTGAAAAAGCTACTTGTTGTTTGATTTCTTCCAAGGTTCCTTCAGACGTTGGATCTTTCAGCACCTCCACTTCCCTAACAAATTCTTCCTTTCCAACGATCAGCTTTACTTTATAAGTGTCCGGAACGACTTTAGGTCCGTATTGTCCTCTCATTAAGTCAAGATCCCAGGTAACCAAAGGACGCCAACCTTCACCGTTGAGTTGCACCCATGGTCTTCCTGGAGGAGTGGATTGCAATTTTGGTTTAAAGGTGGGCTCATAACGAAGGTCCCACATGACCCGATTGATTCCCTCCTTCTTTTTACCTTCCAACGTTCTTATGATTTCATCATTACCTGTCAATATTTGTATTTCCACCTTTTGATCTGTACTATCCTTCAGATAATAATTAATGTCCGCCCCATAAGCAGGGTTGGTTCCTGAGTTTATACTTGGCCCATCTGTCTTAATACTCTGTAGGTTTTGAAAACGGTAGGCCTGGCGCAGACTAAAAAGATGGGTCTCCTTGTTACGAGCATCGGTATTGAACTCGCGCAGGGGTGATATATTATCTAAAATATAATAACCCCTTCCATAAGTACCTACCACCAGGTCATCAAAGCGCTCTTGAATCTCCAACCAATATACGGGTGCCGGTGGAAGGTTATTTTTTAAGCGCATCCAACTTTTACCGTCATTATTAGAGATATAAAGGCCATTATCAACGCCCAGGTACAACATACTTTTGCGTTTTGGATCTTCTTTGATTACATGTGCAAAGCTGTGCACCGATCTAGGTACGGAACCACTAATCAATTTCCAGCTCTTCCCGTAATCTTCTGTTTTGTAGACATAGGGATCGAAATCACCCATTTGATGTAAATCCACCGTTATATAAACCGTACCCTTTGCATAACGGGAAGGCTCTATATTTGCAATAGTTCCCCATTTAGGAAGATTTGGAATGTTCTGAGTAACGTTGGTCCAACTTGTGCCACCATCTCTGGTGAGCTGTACCTGGCCATCATTGCTACCTGTCCAGATAAGGCCTGGTTCCATTTTTGATTCTACGATGCTAAATAAAACCGATCCATCAAAAGTCATCAAATTATCCGTGGCGATTCCCCCTGAACTTTGTTGATGGGTTTTATCATTCAAGGTTAAATCCGGACTAATAACCTGCCAGCTTTGGCCTCCATCATCACTTTTATGTACAAACTGACTTCCGACATAGACTCTGTGTTTTGTATGGGGCGAAAATGCCAATGGAAAGTTCCAGTGCCAACGGTATTTTAGTTTACCAGGTTCCCAACCGTAGCCTGCTTCTGGCCATACCCGGACATCCTGAGCATGGCCGGTTTTGGCATTATATCGTTGTAGGCCTCCATCATAACAACCAGACCATACAATGTCATTGTCAAAAGGGTCAGGTTGGGCAAAACCGCTCTCACATCCACCTACCCCTTTCCAAAGTCCCAACGGAATATAGCCCTGCCGGCTGTTGCTTGGCCCCATATATGAATATCCATCCTGACGGTTTCCATAGACATTGTAAGGAATCTGATCGTCTACCGAAACGTGGTACATCTGTGCAATTGGCAGCACAATACGCTGAAAGCTTTTACCATGATTAAGGGTAATACTGGCGCAACCGTCATGTGCAACCATCATACGGTCAGGGTTGGTAGGATCCAACCAAATATCATGATTATCCCCCCCGGCCTCATACCCCCCTTTGATGGTCTTGCCACCATCTTTAGAGGTACTGAACTTTACGCTTGCAAAATACAGTTCGTTTGGGTCTCCCGGCGAAACAGCCATACGCGTATAATAAGGGGCACGCTCCGCAATATCATGGTTACGGGTTTGCAAGGTCCAGGTATCCCCAAAATCTTCGGAGCGATAGAGGGCCGGACTATCAATCTCAAATAAAGCATAAACAATATTCGGTTTCGAATGTGAAATTGCTACTGCTGTTTTACCAACTGGATTATCTTCACCTCCAGGCAGTCCATTTTTTGAAAGTGCCTCCCAGGAGTCACCACCGTTTGTTGAGCGATATACTCCTCCTCCGGGACCACCGCTTCGTAATCCCCAGGTATTAATATGTACAGACCACATCGCCACTAGAAGTCGGTCGGGGTTTTTTGGGTCGAGGGCCAGTTCGGCCGCACCTGTATTTTCGTCCACAAAGAATATTCGTTTCCAGGTCTTTCCACCGTCCATTGTTTTATATACGCCCCGCTCTTGTTGGGGTCCATAAGTATGACCCAAAGAAGCGGCATATACAATATCAGGATTGCTCGGATGTACGATGATACGACCAATTCTCCCTGTCTTTTCAAGACCCATATTTTTCCAGGTTTTTCCGGCATCTTCTGATTTATAGATACCATCGCCCATGGCATGTGCCGGCCTAATAACAAAAGTTTCACCAGTACCTGCCCAAACAATATCCGGGTTAGTTGGCGTAATGGCTATGGAACCGATGGAAGAAACCTCCTGATCATCAAAAATTGGATCCCAATTGATTCCTCCATCCGTGGTTTTCCATAAACCACCTGAAGCAGCACCGATATAATTGATCATAGGATCGCCCGGCACCCCGGCAATGGCAATAGCGCGATTACCTTCAGGGCCTATAAAACGGAAGTTGAGATTTTCGAATATCGAGGAATCGGATTGAGCAATAGTTAAAAAAGAGAATAAAAAAAAGTGGCAGAGGAGCAGTAGCTTCGTCTTCATACAAATGTTTATAGTATTAATACAATGTAAATATTACTAATATAGCTAAGATTTATGGAATAGGTGTTCGCTTTCATATTATTGAAATTATATCATAATTATTTGGTTGGAGCCCCACCTGTCTGCCGTGACGATACCTTGGGCATGGAGAAGGAGGAGCCAGATCACAAAGTGAATTAAAAATGCTGACACAACTATCAGGGTTTTTAATTCATAACTTATATCATCCTGAAGCTGCTATCTAAGATAGGTTGGGCAATTTATAGTATAAATAAAATAAGACTTCAATTCAAAAATACCTAATTTTAAACCCAATGTATTTATAGTCTTCTTTCAAATAAAGGAAACCACTCCATGCCTAAAAAAATAACAAAATTTATTGTCAGTTTACTTCTGATTTTAGGAATTGCACTTGGGGCTATCTACTTTTTTGTAAAAAGTCATAAAGAAGAAGTTGTCAACTTTATTGTAAATACCGTTTCTGAAAACCATAATGGCACTGTCAGTTTTGACGATGTAACCTTAAAGAATTGGGGTAATTTCACCAATCCTGCATTCCACGTCAAAAATATGGTGCTTCTAGATTCAACTGAATCAAAAATTATCCGTTTTCAAGCCGAGGATGTCTATTTAAAACTATCCATAAATAGTTTATTGAAAAAAAACATCCAGGTAAAATCTCTTCAAATAGAAAATGCGAACTATAAGTCCGTCGTAATTAAAGAAGATCTGGTCACTCTGACTGTAAAAAAGGACTCCACCCCAAAAAAAAATAAGGTTACTGATATCTTTAAACCTTATAAAATGAAAATGAGCATTGAAGATTTCACCATCGATATTCAAAATATACCACGTCATAAAGCATACAGGTTTAAGTTAAACGAAATAACATCAGACCTCCTTATGACTAGTGATCGAATAAGCTCTTCTCTGGACCTGGACGCAAATATTAAACAATTGGGGTTTAACCTTCAAAAAGGGAGCTATCTCAAAGACACTAAAATCATCGGATCCATGAATCCGGAAATAGACTTAATTTCGGATAAGATTCATATTCCTGCATTTGATTTATCCATTAATGATCAGATATTTAAGCTAACGGCAGATTTTGATACAGCAGGCAGCGGTAGTTTTCATTTTATTATTGTAAACGAAGAAACAGAATATGCCCCAACTGTAAGTCTTGTATCTGACCATATTCAAGAAAAACTTGGCAAATATAAAATTGATCAGCCTTTTTCTACTCATACGACACTGGAAGGCAGTTTTGCACCATTCTCCAATCCTTTGGTTCATATAGAATTTAATAGTGATGATAATACGGCAACCATAATAGACCGCTTTGATCTGGAATCCTTATCATTTAATGGATGCTTTACGAACAGGATTTATGACGATGAGCGGGCCAAAACTGAAGACAAAAAAGATTCAAAACTCAAATTCAGTTCTGTTACAGGGATATACAAAGAGACCAAATTTGAGTTAAATA
>Ga0316191_10001162_pt1 | contig 18207 bp, 18 predicted proteins | sample Eddworburr2cm_MG_FD_204928 | JGI IMG/M metagenome (GOLD analysis project Ga0316191, IMG submission 204928) | Coastal sediment microbial communities from Maine, United States - Eddy worm burrow 2 cm | ecosystem: Environmental > Aquatic > Marine > Coastal > Sediment | place: USA: Maine...
GAAGGCCTGGCGCACCACCCATGGGAGCTCCCATGGACATCCCTGGAAATACTATCGAGACGTTGCCTGCTGCAGTCGGCAGATCGTTATTGAGTGTGATCGTCACAACGGCGTCCTCCTCCACAATCAGTGTCGGTCCAGGCAATTGCATGGGAGAACCATCGACGCTGTAGCCCCAGGAGTACACAGACCCGCCGTCGGCAATAGAGATGTAACCCTCGCTTGCGCTAAGCGTGAAGCTGGTTCCCGTCCCGGTTGCAGGCACACCGTCGATTGCAGCGTTGGCGGATAGGGGTAAGAGGAAGATCGCCGATACAGAAATAACCCGGAAGAGCCGGGTCACGCCGGCAAAGAACCTGTTTTGCTCGAAAATAGTCATTGCCGGTCTCCTAATTAATCCGTATCTCGGTCATCATGCCGCCGAAGTTCTCGGCGTCATTCGCAAGACGGTCGAGGTTAGTCGTGTAAAGAAAATACGTTCCCGTGATATCGTCAGGTGTACCTGCAGTCTTGTCGGGGCCGCGCGTGTCGATGATCACGTCCGCCGACTGGCCGCCGCCGAGCGTTAGCGAGTTCGTCGTGTAGTACATGTTTTTCCCATCACCATCGCGCAGCAATCGCGCGTCCAGCCCGACGACTTCCATCGGCAGGTTACTGCCGAGCGTGTAGAACTCGGTGATGTTCAGGTTTGAGATGCGTAGCAAGATGCGTTGGTTCGGCGTAGCGGTGATCAAGCTGCTCACCGGCTGAGATGGCTGTAGCTTTTCGAGCGGGTCAGTCGTCGAAATTGTCCCGGGATTGACCGTGTCCGGATAACCGCGACCGTTCAACAGGAAGTAGCGATCCTTCATGTCAGCGAAGGGCAGCGGCTGGACGTTGAAGCTCGCGTCATGGAAGTCGGGGTCGAACGAACCCATCTGCACCGGGTACTCGACGTCGTAACGAGTCGTGCCGTCGCCGTCGTTGTAAGCGTAGGTGTTGCCGGCGACATGGCCCGCCGGACACGCACTTCCTGGTAACCCGAACCCGGGATCTGAGGCGGCGATACTGTCACAACGATTCTGCCGCGGCCGTACGAAAAGATTGCCAAGCATGCCCATCTGCATATGCTCGGTGGCCTCGACATGGCAGTGGTACATGTAGGTGCCGGCGTCTTTGGCGTTGTAGTAGTAAGTCAGGGTTGCGCCCATGTTGACCGAAATCGAGGAATCGGGAACACCGTCGAAAATTGAAGCCGCCTGTGGGAATCCATGCCAGTGAACGGTATGCGGGTCGAACAGGTCGGGGCGCATGGTCATGCCGACATTCGTAAGCGAGAGGAAAAATTCGTCGTCCTCATCGAGTTCAATGGTGGGCGCCGGCGCATTGGCGGCCAGCATGCCCTGCTCCATAACATAACCAGGATAATCGCCGCTCTCCGCAGTGGGAGCACCGTCGACACCTGGAAGAGGGACACGAGAAAAACTGAAAACATATTGCGGCTTCCCTCCGGCCACGATCACTCCGTCCTCGGAGTGCTCGTCGTCAGCCATCGTGACCATGCCGTCACCAGCCGCCAGGTGATCGCACTTGATGCCCTCACCTGTCGGGTGCAGGTCCGTTGTTGCCGGACATTGCACATAGATACTGCTGTCCTGGGCGTTCGCGGGGAGCGTCGCCAGGAGCAGGGAAAAGACTCCTGCGATCAATCCCAAGGTTATGACTTTCATCGCATGACTCCTGCTGTTTGCATTCATGGTGGCACCCCACGTTCGCTGTACTTTTACGTTCACAACCAGCTGTTATCGAAAAAACTGGTATTGCAAAAAAATCCTGTTTTGGCTGATTCAAACCGCGCCTTCTTTCTGTTCGCTTCCTGTCGAATCAGCTGGTCCTGCACGCATACCTGGCCGCCTTTACTCGGCGTCCGTTTTTGCGTCGTCCAACGTTATATTGTTCGGAAAGTTGTGAAAGTCGGTCTTCAGGGGTAATAGGCGCGTCAAACACCCTATTCAGGAGTAGGGTTTTTTCCCATACGGGTGATCAGGGGCGAAATGCTGATACCCCGTGGAGCCTTGCTCCGTAAGCAACTGAATAGCGAAAGGCTTTACTAATCGCTGACGGACATTCTGCCGCTGCGAATAGGGTATTACCCCCGTGTTATAGCGTGGAATTGCCTATACGAATGTACGGTCCGGTGCAGTAGCATGGCTGACCGATCCTTGTTTATTGCCAACATCGGGGATTGGCAAGATCAGCAGAACTGATTGCCTTTCAGGCAGAACATGTACAATTTACATAATCTGGCGAGATGAGAATGCACTGCACGCGACCCAGACTGCAACTGGCTCGTGGGAACAGATGCAGGCAAGAAACAGAAGCTAATAACGGATGACGGAAAATTGGCAAGTAGCAATGTAAGCAGGGTCCTGATCGTCGACGATCACGCCCTGATGAGAAATGGGCTGGAGGCCATGCTCGAAACCGAGCCTTCGTTCGAGGTCGTCGGCGTAGCCGCAGATGGCAAGTCCGCGATACGGGCAGCATCGGAATTGCTACCGGACATCATACTGATGGATGTGAGCATGCCACTCACCAGCGGCATCGATGGTATCGCTCAGATCAAGCGCCTGCACCCCGAAATCAAGATTGTCGCCCTCACCTTTCACCGGGAAGATAAATACATTCATGCAGCGCTTGAGGCGGGTGCGGATGCCTACGTACTCAAGGATGACAGCCGGGATGAGCTGTTCGCGGCGCTCGCGAACGTGCTTGGAGGCAAGAGTTACCTTAGCCCAAGCATTTGCGACAAAGTAGTCGCCGGTTATCTCTCAGGAGGCCAGAACCCAACCGAGAAGACATCCTGGGAAATTCTCACGCAGCGCGAAAGGGAAGTAATCAAACTCATTGCCGAGGGCAAGAGGACCAAGGAAATCGCCGTCTATTTATCGCTCAGCCCGAAGACAATTGAGAAACATCGTACAAATCTGATGCGGAAACTTGACCTTCACAACGTCTCCGAAGTGACGGTCTATGCGATGCAAAACGGGTTCACTACCGAGTAACGCTCTTTTCCGGGTAAAGCCATTCAACTCTGATTGTGAAGCCTTCTCCCGGCGCAGACTCGACCTCGATTGTACCTGCCGTGGCCGCAACTCGTTCTCGCATGCTTCGTAAACCAAGCCCCGGCTGACCTGAAGGAGCATTCTCCGGTACCTGCATTTGAATCCCGACACCGTTATCAGAAATTACGAGCCGAACACCTTGCTCAGCTGAGCTGAGCGACACATCAACCCTTGTTGCAGATGCATGCTTGGCAACATTATTGAGCGCTTCCTGGACAATGCGGTAGATCGCGAATTTAACCAGATGCGGCGTCTCATCCTCATCAAGTCGGGTCGTGAAATTTACCTCCACGCCGGCTTGCTGAATCGAGAATTCCTTGCACAGAATCTCCAGTGCGACCTGCAGGCCGAAGTCCTCGAGAATTGATGGCGCGAGATTATTCGAGACGCGTCTAACCTCGTCAATGAGGCCCTTGATCTCAGTCACTACTTCGTCAAAAGCGCTCAGATCAATGCCCGGATTCTGCCGGGCCAGAACGGCCATATTAGCTTCTATCTTGTACTTCACCACGCCAATTGACTGTGAAATTCCGTCGTGTAACTCCGAGGCAATGCGCTTGCACTCATTTTCCTGCGCGAGGATCAGCTTCCGGCCAAAAGACTCATCCTGTTTGACGAACCGGGCAACCAGTCGACTGCCTGTGTCATCCAGTTCATCGATGACCTCGCTGCCTTGATCCTGCGATTCTGCCCCCCTCTCCGTCAACAGGTTGATCAATTCCTGCTGCCGCTCAATCAGCGACTCGTATTCGCGACGATACTTGGTGATATCAGTGATGGTCAGAATCTTGTGCTTCTGGCGACGATCAGGTTCGACGCTTTTCGGCGCTGGCTGGGTTGCGAGATTCAGCCGTAGCAGCCGACTTGACTCCGAGTCATCGACTTCCCACTCGACACAGCCCCTGCTTTTCAGGCTCGACCAGGCTTTGGACCACATTTCGTTAAATCGACATTTTCCATCGCAGTCGGGGTGCAACTGGCTGTGCAGCGACCGTGGCTCGCTCGCAGAGATGGATTCGAAGTTTGTTCCCGCAAGTCCTCTGTTGACGTTGAGTACACGCACATCATCGTCCAGCAGCAGGACGACCTGTGGAGCCAGTTTTGGGCCGGACGTAGTGGGACTAGGGTTTATGGTGGCCATGTGTGCGCGTGAAACTCAAGAAAGACAATGTGTTTAAGCTCGTCGGGACTATATCACCGAGCCCGACAACAGGCGGTGACACGGCTCTCCGCGAAAATCGGACGTACGTCACTATCCGTTCGGGTACAACCACCGAATTATCGTCAAATCCTGGTGAAAATTCTTTATGTACAATTACTTACCGTCGCCCGAACATCATCGTCAACTGCGCTCAGCAAGTGTCCTTACCGCGTTGACCAACTCTTCCCGGTCAAAGGGCTTTGTCAGGCTCACGTCAGCACCGGCGGCGGACGCAGAGGCCAGATATGCCGACGTCTTGATTGCCCTGGGCTCATAGTCGCTTGGATTCGGGTTGCCGCCACCCGAAATGACGATGATCCTGGTTTTGGGAAATTCCATTCGAATGTCGTAAACAGCATCGACACCGTCTTTGCCGGGCATGATGATGTCGGTTATCACGACATCGGCTTTCTTGTCCCGAAGCAGATTCATGCCTTCATCGGCACTTGCCGCTACATCAACCTCGAAGCCGGCGCGCTCCAACACCACCTTGAGCACATTTCGAATATCTTCCTCGTCGTCTATCACTATTACTCTGGTCATTGGCCTTCCTAAATCAGTCGCTATCGTCAGAGTGCCCGGCCGATTGCTGTCCGGCAAGTGGCAGGAAAACACGAAAGACTGATCCTTCGCCGGGCTTGCTCCAAACCACTATCTCGCCATCGTGCTTCAAGACTATGCCGTGTACAACGGACAGACCGAGACCTGTCCCCTCGCCGACCTCCCTCGTCGTATAGAACGGGTCGAATATCCTGTTGAGTGTAGCTGAATCCATTCCAACACCCGTGTCGCCAACCGCGAGGCACACATACTTTCCGACACGAAGGCGCGGATATTTTTCCACAAAATCCTCCGTCACATGCTGCTCGTCGACCGTCACGGTGATGTCTCCACCGCCCACGGACAGTGAGCGAAACGCGTTGCTGCAAAGGTTTACCACCAGCTGCTGAATCTGCGATTCATCACATAGCAGGGTCCCGATGTTGTGCTTGATGTCGGCTCGAATCTCAATCGTTGCCGGTATGAGCGCGCGCACCAGTGAGAGCGCTTCCTCGACGACCGGAGCAATATCCAGCGCCAGTTTTTCCGCATCGCCTGCCTGTCTGCCAAAGGTCAGAATTTGCTGGCTTAAACCTTTCGCCCGGTTGCCAAGTTTCAATACTTTTTCAAGATTCTCCCTGGTCGAACCATCTTCCGGCAGATCCTCAAGGGCCAGTTCGGTATAGAGCAACAATGGCAACAACACATTATTGAACTCGTGTGCAATACCACCAGCCAGCGTTCCGATCGACTCCAGACGCTGAGCGTGCCTTAGCCTGACCTCGAGGCTCTGCTGCTTTGCCTCAGCCGCTTCTCTCTCCGCAATCTCTTCCTGCAACTTCGAATTTACGCCAACCAGGTTGCTGCGCATCGTTTCCAGGTCGCGAGTCAGTTCAGCAATTTCGTGAATCCTGCTGCTAACCAAAAGGTGCTTGGAATAATTGCCAGATGCGACCTCCCGGCTGTCCTGCCGCAACTGCTGAATGGGTTTAGCCAGCAACGCGCTAAGCAGCGCAACCAGTAGCAGCGACACGAAAAAGTAGACGAGAATAATATTAGTCAACGTCTTTTGAACGCCGGCGATCTGCGTTAGCGTCGGACTCTCGTCAAAGCCAAGGTGCAGAGCGGCTACTGTATTCTCTAATTCCAGTGGAACCGACAGGTAGTAGACATCGTCGTCGTGGTCTCCAAATACGAAGTCCTCACTAAAAGACCGCACTTCAGATGCATCCATTAACGAGCTGACGTAAGTCCTTTCATCGGTGTATAGAACGGCATAGGTGCTTCGACCGCCCAGTACCGCATTGTCGAGCTGCCTTACTGTCTCCTGCTCTGACCCCAAGGCCTTGTCGGCGGCAAACGTGTCAGCGATCAATCTCGCGGAGTTTCTCGCATGATCAACGAACGCTTCCTCCTGGCCAATTTTCACGATGGCCAGAACGCCATAGAAAAGCGCAGGCAGCAGAACAGCATGTATTGCCAGCAGTGCCAGTACCATCCGGGATGAGATTGAATTCAGCGTGACTGCCATAGCACTTTCACGATTCGAATTTCCGCATCCTTCTCGGCATCTGATTTCCACATGTAACCGATACCCAGGGGGTTGCGCTTGAGGAATTCCATCAGCATGACCGGGCTGTCGACCTCGGTGGGTCTCGGCCGGCCGTATTTGAGCGTCAGCGACAGAAGGCGACGCTCGTAGGATTTTTCGGACATCGCAATAACGGACTGCATGAAAATCTGGTTCAGGCGCTGATCGTTGTTTAGCCGGTAGGAACGGATACTGTGGCCGTCAACGGTAACACTGACACCGAGATACACTTTTCGAATGTCGAGCGCGCTGAGTTCCACAATCGGGCTGTTGTGTGCAACGACCAGCACGACTTCCTGTTCGGCCGGAATAGCACGAATCGACAGTAATAAAACGACGAACAGCAATAAAGTCAAAACCGGTTTCATGGAAAAACGGCGCTCCACTGGAACCGTAGTTCTTTGAAGTTGTTATGGTCAGAGCCCTGAGCTTGTGTGCTGGTGTCAGCGAATTCCATGGTCAGACTTTGCTTGTCAGCATAGTCCCAGCGAAGACCCAACATGTGTCGGTGGGCGATAAATGCAGGCAGCAAAATCAGAAATGGAGAGTTGTCTTCGCCGAATCCTATCTCTGTTCGGCCGAAGATCGTCCAGTCCCGGGATTGCCGATACTCGCCCTGAATATAGCCAATGGTGAAATCGTCGTTGGCAACCGACCCTGTGTAGGTCAAATCATTGTCGAAATAGGTCCAGGACGTCAGAAGGCGCCACCTGTCCCAACGCCAGTCCGCAAAGACGCCGATCGTCGCTTGCTCAATTCGACGGATGTCAACGAGGCTTGGGCTCGAGCCCGAGATGACCGGTATGTCGTTCCAGCTGGCCATGACGCCGACCTGGTTCTCGGAAAGCGCGTCGGGTCGGAACGCAACATGAGTGTTGAAAGATAATTCGTGGCCGCCACCCGGATCCAGAACATCAAACGGCACCAGTTCCTGGCCCTCAAAGACGGGACCAAGTCCCGCAGCAAAGTTGAAACTCAGGGCCGACTGATTCGCCTGCATAATTTCATGATCAATTGAAACACCCGTGATGTGCGACGGCATCGGGCCACTTTCGTCTTCCCACTCTTCCAGCCCGGGCCGACTGATGCTGGTTTGCATGAACTGACCATGATGATATTCGGTCGTCCAGTATTTCGCCGTTGTGTGAAACCGTCCGAACCAGATCATCGTTTTTTCGGACGCCTGCCAACCAAGCTTGAATCGCTCCATTTCGGATTCAGAACTCGACCAGATGTATTCGCCAAGAAAACGAAACGATCCGTTGTTGTACGCGTAAAGTATGTCAGCGGTCGGGCGAAGATAGGAATTGTCGAAGCCAGGTATCGAACGTGAAGTGTTGTCGAAACTTTCAAGGCTCAGGAACAGCAACAGATCGTCCTGTGATTGCGCTCGCGCAACCGGGGTCCACGCTGCCGAGGACAATATCAGGACACATGCACACAGCAGCAGCTGGCATCGCGCAGTTAGCTTTGGACTCACGATCTTCATAGTCTGGTTCTCATCAGGCGAGGTCTGATTGGCGCTCTATGCTAGCGGGCGCTCCATTTATTATTCTATAAGCGACTTTTGAGCGATATCATAGGCGTATCGAACGACAGATCGTCTCCTAATGGTGGATCCCGGATATCTACCTGGCAATTTCGCACCGGGTCCCGCATACCGGAATAGGGTGGACTACCTATTCAGGGGAGGGAAACACCCCAGGTGATAATTCAGGAAAGACGGGAACCAGGCTGCCAGCGCCTCGAAACCCCGGGCCGGTCGGCTAACTAATTGATTATATTGACTCCAGGTCACTTTTTAGCCGGCTAAGAAATCCGGCTGTCGGTGCCGCATAGCTCTGAATCCACCGCTCGTGAATTCGCTGAATGGGACTCACGTCGAGATAATTCCAACGGCAACGCCCTTCCTTTTTGCTGATAATAAGACCGGCCTTTTCCAACACTCCCAGGTGCTGCATGACGGTTGTCCGATCCAGGTGTGGCAATTTATTGCCGATATCACCGGTCGTCATCGGCGCACCCTGCAAGAGATCCAGAATTCGGCGGCGATCGGCGCCGGCAAGCGCTTTGAAGACCAGGTCGTCCTCATCCGAACCTGCTTTCCCTTTGTTCTTCTCTTTCGCCATTTGACAAACATGTTATATTTTTATAACGTATTTAGCAAGAGTTGAAAGGAGACAAATCAATGGCCCGGAATTACACAGTGCAAACACGAATCATGCGGCCCGTGGCCGACGTATTTGACGCAGTTTTCTCGAAGGACAAAATGCAGCAATATTTTGTTGACGGTGCGAGCAACGATCTCGTCGAAGGCAAAACGATCAGGTGGCACTGGAATCATTACGGCGAGAATCCGGTCGTAGTGAAAAAAGTGATAGAAAACGAGCTCATTGAGCTCACGCTCGATTCGCGTGAATGGGACAAGACCACGGGCGAGGCTTACGATGTCAGTGTCATCTTTGAATTCGAAGAACTCGCGGAAGGCGGCACGCTGTTATCGATCAGCGAAGAAGGCTGGAAGACTGACGCAGACGGCCTGAAGGGTTCGCACGATAATTGTGGTGGCTGGACGCATATGGCCATGTGTCTCAAGGCCTGGATTGAACACGGTATCGATCTGCGTTACCCGTAACAATTGTCGCCTGCCACCGTATCCAGGTAATGCCTGACTACGTTATTTGCTGTCAGGCATTCCGCACACGGCCGCGGTGAAGACAACATCCGTTGAACTGTTCAACGCCGTCTCCGCCGAATCCTGCAAGATGCTGATAACGAATCCAACGGCGACAACCTGCATCGCAATATCATTCGGAATCCCGAACAGGCTGCAACTTAGCGGAATAAGTAACAGCGAGCCGCCCGCAACACCCGATGCGCCACACGCGGAAAGCGCAGCGACAACCGAAAGCAGTAGGGCTGTTGGCAGATCGACAGAAATACCAAGTGTATGTGCCGCCGCCAGTGTGAGTACGGTAATCGTAATCGCCGCACCACCCATGTTTATCGTGGCGCCGAGTGGAATCGACACGGCGTAAGTATTCTCATCCAGCTTGAGTTTCTCGCAAAGTGCCATATTCACTGGAATGTTAGCGGCGGAACTGCGAGTGAAAAACGCGGTGATGCCCGACTCACGCAATGCCGTAAACACAATCGGATAAGGATTCCGTCGGGTTTTCAAGAAGACGATAATCGGGTTGATTATCAACGCCATGATTAACATTGCGCTCAACAGGACGGTCAGGATTCGAGCGTAACCTGCCAGGGCAGAGAAACCGAATTCTGCGAGATTGCCGGCTACCAGCCCGAAAATACCAATCGGTGCGAGGCGAATAACGACGCGCACGATCATCGTTATGGCATGCGAAAGATCGGCCAGCATCGCTCGCGATTCATCTTTTGCATGGCGCATCGCCAGCCCGATCGCGATACCCCAAACAAGGATTCCAATGAAATTCCCATTCATTACCGCGCTGATCGGATTGTCGACTATTTTGAACAACAGGTTGTTAAGCACTTCAGCAATGCCCTGCGGCGGATTCATTGGAACGTCGGAGACCGTTAGCGTCAGCATGGTTGGAAAGAACATGCTCAGCATCACAGCAAGGAATGCGGCACTCAAGGTGCCGATCAGGTAAAGAACAACAATCGGTCTAAGCTGGGCGTGGTGCCCTGCTTTTTGATTGGCCAGTGCCGACGCAACGAGCACCAGGACAAGAACCGGCGCAACAGCCTTCAGCGCCTGCACGAACAGGTTGCCAAGCAGCATCGCCGATCGTGCTGCGTCGGGCCAAAGCCGGGCGAGAATCACACCAGCCACAATGCCAACAGCAATGCGGAGGATGAGATTACCGCCGAACAGATTGGCGACGAACGAGTTATGGCTTACGGGTTTCGATTCTTCGAGGGACATAATGACCTGCGTATCGTTGTTTTGCGGCCATTATCAGTGAATCCGATGCGATTGGCGAGAATGCAGGAAAACAAGGGAATTGGCGCTGACCCTGAAGACTGTCGAACTTGCTATTGCTGCGTTTACCGGTCGCTACGAAGGTAGCTGATCGGTGATCCTGTTCGCAACATCCTGACCTCGGCCCGTCAGTGTCACCATCATTTGCATATCGGTGTGCGCAGACTTAGGGTCGCGAAGGACCAGGCCTGCAGCGGAAAGTCTCTCGAGACCACGCTCCGCTTTCGCCAACTCGATCCCGACAACGCGTGCCAGTCGAACCATGTCCATCGAGCCCTGGTCGGAGAGAAAAGACAGCAGAATAAAATCACGAACCTTGATTCCATGACTAAGCACCAATCCTGCCAGCGAGTCGTCATCCGCGAGAAAAAGGGTTGCCGACTGCCCTGCTATCGATTCGTCTATCTTTTTATCTTTTCGTGATGAATCATTCATTACCATTTTCCGGAATGATTTTGCAGTCATTGCATTACCGGCCGTCGACATAAAATCATGTGACATACCTCTTACACGAAACGCGGCGCATCCAGGTTCCGTTGCTCCGAGAAAAAATCACAACAAAGTAGCTGCCCAGGCTTTTTTATATAAGGAATTTGAATCCACACGACTACACGAAAGCATGAGTTCGCGTACGTTTGTCGTTTCAATCGCAACTTGTTTGCTCGGCCGGAATGCACCGCCAAAATCCACGGGCAATCGCTTGCACTTCAATGACTCATGCCGAATCGTTTTCTTAATCGCTCTGCTACTTTCGCAGTTAACGAAACAATTCCTTGCTTGTCTTTTTTACGAGTTCGTAAAGATTAGGGATCAGACAAGCCTGATATCTACCGTCTTACCCTATATTTCCCAGAGTAGTTCACCCCATTTGGCACTTTGTGTGACTTTGGTCAGGTTTTGCCGGCGCGACTACTGAGTAAGGTGTGACGTTCAGATGAATGACCATGCCCTTTCGAAGGAGGGGTATCAATGAAGCTATTTCACAAGTGGCTGAAGCCGAGCACAACACAAGCGAGAGCAATCGAGGAGATAGATCCGACTCCTGTCGGTGTTCGCGTTCGCCCGCAATTTGAGCGCTCACGCGAGTACAGCGAGGATTCTACATTCAGCTGGTTCGGAGTAGACCACGCTGACAGCAGCATCTTTGAGTCCGACGATTCGCACTCGAAAGGAGCTGAGAATGACGATGATGTGCCTGCCACCGTCCTGAAGCCAGTTACCGGGTCTGCACGCCACCCAGGTGATAACGAAGGATTCGATCCATACAATACGGGACACTTCGAATCTTCAAAAAAATAGAATCCAGCGCCCGATGCAACGCTGACCAGACCTGAAATCCAGCCATTACATCAGAAGCGTTGCAGCCGACCCATGAACGTGTCGACTGCACGCTTCTCGCGATAATCAGATCACCAGTAGTTTGCTATTCCTCAACCAAATTGTCGGCAACGAGTTCCAGCAGGCTTTCCACATTCTTGTCCCACTTGAAGTGCTCTTTGGCGTCATTAATTGACTGACGGCAGTTCGAGCACGTCGACAAAACTGTATCTGCTCCAGTCTTCTCTACCTGCTCCATTTTCAACTCGAACACCTTGTAGCGGAGGTCATCTGCACGATGTATCGTGACCACGCCGCCACCACCACCGCAGCACCAGTTGTCATCAGCACCTGGCGTCATTTCCTGCAGGTCGACACCAAGCGCATCCATCACAACTCGTGGCGCCTTCGTCGCGCCACCGCGGCGCGATACCTGGCACGGATCATGGAACGTCACTTTCTGGTCAACCTTTTTGACCTTGAGTCGACCCGAGGCGATCACGTCGGCCAGGTATTCGGAAATATGCATAACCTTGAATGGCAGCGGCTTGCCAAGCATCGCGGCACCCTGCCATCGCAGGGCACCATATGCATGGCCGCACTCGGGCAAAATGATCAACTTGGCACCACAATCGATAGCCGCATTGATCAATTTCATTGTCGAGTGCTTCTGCCACTCAACGTTGCCTGACATCATGCCGAAATTGGTCGCTTCGTAACCTTCGGTGCGAAACGTCCAGCTCTCACCAAGTGCATTCAGAATCTTCGCGGTAGCGCCGATCGAATTCGGGTATTTCATGATTTCGATAGATGACATGGTGACAAGCACATCGGCCTTTTCCTTGTCGATGAAAACTTCCGTCTCATGTTCGTCAGCCATCCACTCTGCGCGGTCCTCGAACACGTCCGCGGTTGCGCCCAATGGACTACCTTCAACTTCGGCACGTTCGGCAACGGCATGCAGTTCATGCGGCACCAGACCGGCCTTGAACATGCCATGGCGTGCCTGGCCAACCAGCGTTGCAATATCGATACTCATTGGGCACACCAGCGAACAGCGGCCGCACATCGTGCAGGAGTCATACAGCAATTCCTGCCATTCCTCGAGCTGCTCGATCGTTACTTCTTTTTTCAGGTTAAAGAGCTTGTAGAAAAAAGCGAACGGGCCTGCCTCCCGTTTGTAAGCCTGTTTGAACACTTCAAGCTTCCATATGGGCGTATATTTCGGATCCTTGGTTTGCGTGTAATAGTGGCAAGCTTCTGCACAGACGCCGCAATGCATGCATGATTCCATGTAGGTTGCAGTAGTGCGGTTAATGTCTTTGGCAAAGTTTTCCATCGCCTTGGCAACCCGCTCATCATCGGACATGTCGCCCTGCAAATCGAAGCGCGCCTCCGGCTTCTTGATACCAAATCGTTCTTTGTCCGTCTCTAACGGATGCTTTTGCATAGCGTCGCTCATAGTCTTGCTCCCTTGTGAGCGAAAGCGACACCCGTTGAATAACGGGAGCCGAAGATCAAAAAGGCGTGCATTAATTTGCCGAACGGGAACCAGATCAATAACAGGTCAAACGAAAGAATGTGCACAGCAAGCAGACTATCGTCCGTTCCTTCAACCATCGCGGAAATCAATCCTGTCGCTACGACCAAACCTGTGACCAACAATGAAAACCAGTCGTCGAAATTCGACAGCAATCTGAGCACGGGATGTCGCAGGCGGCGGTAGACAGTCACGGCAACAGTTGCAAGCAGCACGATCGTCGCAACACGAACAGCGATATGAGGCAGCTCTCGCCAACCGAATCCGAATGTTTTCTCGATCAGCTCGATGTGTGCCTCGGCGGCAAAAATAACAATCGCCAGGACCAGGTGCATGAGATAGGCATTTGCGATCGGTGCCTTGATGCTGTCCGATAAGGGTCCGTGATTGATACTGCGCGACGCAATCATCCATAAACCGCCGAACATTTCATTGCCGCCACGCGGCTCTGACAGGTCTACCTTTTTCTTCATGCGCAGCAGGAAGATTAGCCGCCAGGCGGCTCCAACAATGAAGATTACAATGGCCACTTTCAGCGCCGGGCCATTCGCAAATTCCAACAAACTCATATTTTTCTCCAGCGCACTGTCAATTTAGAGTATTAGCGTATTCGAATATATAGGGCGCCCAAATAAGGGAATTCGCCTATAAAGGCGCGCTGCGCTGCCCACTGTTGGCGGTGGGCAGATCGACGCAGCTGGGTCGTGGCGATCGAGACAGGGCTGCCGACCCCACTGTAAAGCGGGTCCCGGGCCTGACAGTGGCCGCTTTTCTACTGCGCTATGGAGCTGCGAATGACTTCCGCCGCTCGCGTCGCTCGGAATTCGATCATCTTCCTGCCGAGCGCTACGGTGTCCGGAAGCGAGGAAATATCTACGCCGTTAATCGACGCCAGCTTTGCATTCACCCGTTGGCGATAACGTACCGTTTCAGGATCAGTGACCATCATCATTGCCGTAACCCATATATCGTCATGGTGCCCGTCACTTTCACTTTCGGATACGCCTAGAATTTCCTGGGTGTATTTTTCGGTGTCTTCCCAGCCGGGCGTGTAAAATTCAATTACTGCATGAGCGCGGACACTGCTATCGGCCCACCTTTCGTTCAGTTTTTCAGCGACTGCTCTCATACCACGTTGATTGCCACCGCTGTCACCAATGAATACGATATTTTTGAAACCATGCAGCTTGAGGCTGGTCGCGATGTCATCCAGCAAAGCCTCGTAGGTTTCTTCCCGAACACTAATCGTTCCCGGAAGCATCATGACTCCCGATGCTGAATCAAGGTCGCCTTCCGGAACAAACGGCACGATTGGCGCGCACAATGCGTTGCCCAGTTCTCTCGCCAAAACCGGGCAAATTCCCTGGAGAATATAATTGTGCTTGCCGGTCGCGAGGAATGGTCCGTTTTCCTCGATGCCACCTGTCGGGACGATAGCGGTCGTTGCCCCGCCAGCGATGCGATCGCGCACTTCCATGTAGGTCAGCTCTTCGATCCAGACGGAGTCGCTGGCTTCGAGCGGGTTTGGTGCGGACATTAAGCGCTTCGCCCGAGCCGCTCTGTCCTCATCACTCATGCCCTGGCCAGCGTCGGCACAGCCCGGAATAATGAAAAGCAAAATGGCGCCAAAGGCAGCCATTGATAGACGGTTACTTAGTTGCAAGAGAACTCTCCTTCGCCGAAGGCTTTGGCGGCCGATCCGGCATTCTTGTCCACGACACGCTTTCGCGCAATGGTTCGGCCTCAGACCAGTTCGGTTCCTGATCTCCAGACAAGGTACGCACCCAGTATCGACACCGCAAACAGGAATATTTTCTGAAAACTGTCTTCGTCGATCCGGTCTCTTGCCCAGCGACCCACGAATACGCCGGCGAATGAGGGCAGCAAGGCATACACCGATAGCCTTACCTGATCCGATTCAATGAGATCGTTGCTTCCGAGCGAGATTGTGAGCATCAGCGTCGACAGCGCGAAAAAGAAACCCATCGCCTGGACCAGCATATCCTTCGGAAACCCGAGCGCCTGCATGTAGAGCACCGATGGCACCATGAAAGACCCTGTCAATCCTGTGAGTGCACCGTTGAAAGCACCGAGAATGACTGAAAGACCGGTCTCCCTGTCTCGTGGCACGGTGATATGGAAATCCAATAAGCGGGACAGCGCGTAGAAAAACAACACTGCGCCGAGAAGCGCAGTCAGCCAGTTCACATTGACTGTGTCCAGATACTGCGCTGTCAACAGAACACAGACCGCCGCGACAAGAAAATAGAGCCACATTCGCTTCAGGACAGCAGCAAGGTGCGGACCAGCGAGGGCCTGCCAGATATTGGTAGCGAGCGTCGGCACAATAATGATCGCCAGCGCATCGAGCAGGCCGATTGTCAGGGTTAACACAACCAGCGCGATAATCGGAAAGCCGAATCCAAGCACGCCTTTGATCAGCCCGGCGAGCAAAAAGGCGATCGATCCAGTTACAAAAATATCCACTCGGCAATCCTAACTGACACAAGCGACGCGAAGGAGATCTGTCGTGGCCAAGGCTGGTAGTATTTGAATCAACACCTGATTCGAAACCAACCGGAGTCACATATGAGCCAGATTACCGCAGAACTTGCCGCGGGACTTTCCGTCAACCTGAGCAATGGACGGCACAGCTGGATAGCAGGCGAACCGGTAAGCGCCGGCGGTACTGATACGGGCCCGAATCCCTACGAGCTGCTCTTAAGTTCCCTGGCGGCCTGCACCTGTGTAACGATCGCCATGTATTGTCGCCACAAGGGGCTGACACTGGACTCGATTCACGCGTCTTATGAGTTCGCCAACATTCACGCAGACGACTGCGAGAACTGTGGCGACGATGCGAAAGGTTTTATCGAGCACATCACGAGCAACATCCGAATTTCCGGTGACTTTGACGAAGCACAACAAAAGCGCCTCGCACAGATCGTGACTCGTTGCCCGGTGCACAAGACCCTGGCAAAAGGCGTCGCCTTTAAAGACAACACCTCGTTTGACTAGGCAGGTTCTTCGGCCAGTTTAACTTTGCCGACGCGAACTTCATTGCCTGGCCTGGGACTGTCCGGCACATTCTGAGCCAGTCCCAGCGAACAAAAAGCAAAGCCCACACCGATCAGGAAAACGGCCGCATTCGAAGTCACCCAAACGACACCCAGTAATGCCGGTATGACGACGGCAGCAATATGATTGATGGTAAAGGAGACGCCCGCGCTGCTTGCGAAATCGGCCGGGTCTGCAATCTTTTGAAAGTAGGTGGACATCGCAATATATAAGGCGAAGAACATATGATCGATAACATATAGTGCGCCGGCGACATATGCGTTTTCGACGATCGCGTAGGACGTGAAAACCACGATAAGACCTGCATACTCGATCGTCAGCGAATTTCGTTCGCCAATTCTTCGAATCAATACGCCAATCTTCTCTGCAAACAACCAGTTAAATGCATAGTTAATGAGAAAAAGCGCAGTCACCTGTGCAGCGCTATAACCGAATTTTTCAACCATAAGAAAAGCAGCGAAGACCATAAATATTTGCCGCCTGGCACCGGAGAAAAAAGTCAGCGCATAGTAAAGCCAGTAACGCTTCCGCAGAATCAGTTTGCTGTGTTGTTCTGTAGCGCTTTTGTAATGAGGAAAGCCGAGCCACATCACCAGGGCCAGGACGACACAGATAATGCCGGCAATCAACAGATTCCACACATAGTCCAGGTGAAACAGTTCGAGGAATATCCACAGTGCACCGTAGACTATCAATGACGTTACCGCCGCAATCGATATCAATCTGCCGAGTACCTGTGGTGCTTCTTCTTTAGTCAACCATTGAAGTGCCAGGGACTGCTTGACGGCCTCGAAATAGTGAAAGCCCAATGACATTACGATAGTCGTGAAATACAGGCCATAGACGGTCGGAAAGAATCCTGTCGCGGCGACGCCGATGCCCAACAGGGCAAGCGACAACACTGCGAAGGTCTGCTCCTTAATGACCAGCAAGACGAATACCGTTGTGAACGCTATGAAGCCCGGCACTTCCCGCAAGCTCTGCAATATACCTATCTCTACACCCGTGAACGCCGCCCTCTCAATGACGAAGTTATTCAGCAGCGCCGTCCAGGTGTTGAACGCAATCGGCATCGCAATGCTCATCAGCATCAGCAAGACAATCGGCGATTGCCATTTGTTTTCCTTCGTCATCATGCGAAGTCAGGCATCGGGATCCCGCTATCCTGATAATAGTTGCGCCATTCTGACGCCGGGTCTTTCTCACCGGACATGACTATGTCAGTGAACATCGAGTACGCCGTGGTCGCCTCCCTGGCTATGCCCTCCTCGAACGCCGGCGGCAACTCGAGATTCCATCGGTAGGCGTGTTCTGCATTTACACAGGCCGCATGCAGAAAAGCTTCGTGCCAATCTCTGTCACCAGCAGAATCGCCGAGTTCAACTCTTGCCGCCTTCAATGTCTCGAGCAGCCAATAGTGTTCCCAATAGAGGCGCTGTACGAGCAACCAGTGATCTGCCTTACTATCAACTCCTGGATGGCCGAACTTCGCAGCGCGTAAATCATCGTTCTTTTTGAATAACTCAACCAGGTGATCGTTCAACTCGCCTGTTACGCCGGGCTGGTTCCAGATGTCCCCCACATCTTCTTCTGCCGTGGGTTTAATCATAAGGACCTGAAATGCAGCGAGCTCCAGCATCGCAGCAGCATATTTCTCGCGACAGGCGCTGGCCGGCCTCTTCGAACTGCAGATTCGACTGACAACGAGATAGAGTTCGCGCGCCAGTTCTGCTCTCCGCTCTTCGTCGATGAAGTCGCGCAATGGAATTCGGTCATAGACCTGTGCTGATTGATTGACCACAGACGCCAGCACAGGATTTTCGCGCTGCATTTCTACTGCAGTACGCGAACCAAACAATCTGCCGA
>Ga0316191_10001163_pt1 | contig 18206 bp, 18 predicted proteins | sample Eddworburr2cm_MG_FD_204928 | JGI IMG/M metagenome (GOLD analysis project Ga0316191, IMG submission 204928) | Coastal sediment microbial communities from Maine, United States - Eddy worm burrow 2 cm | ecosystem: Environmental > Aquatic > Marine > Coastal > Sediment | place: USA: Maine...
AAAACAGTACTGCGTGCACAGTTTACATGCTGTCGATAACGGCCTGCTTCTTTTTCTTGTACTCTTCCGGTGTGATGCAGCCGACGGCCGCCAGTTTGTCGAGTTTGTCTATGCGCTGCTGCGTTAATTTCTGGGCCGCTTTAGTATATCTGTACTCCGCCGGAACGTCGAGGTTCACCTCGAAGCGGTAACAGCTACTTCCACATCCAAGTAGTAAACAAGTTCTTCGATCTTGACGACGAGGAATCTCCTGATCGCCATCATACTTTTTGCCCCGTTTACCGGTTTATTGCTGGGGGCAAGGCGCAGTGCGATACCATTCGCCTAAAGCTGTTCAAGATCGGTGCCCACATCCGGCTCAGTGTCGGCCGGGTCCGGATCGCCTTTTCTGAAAGTTATCCGTATGCCGAGTTATTCCGGAAAATCATACAGCGACTGCAACAAATACCTTAACCGGAACCGGCCTCATGCGAAGGTAATCGCGCAGCCTGGCCGGATGCTGCTTGAAATACTTGGGCATGCACCCGGCGCGGATCGCAACTGCCACCTTACCAGTCGGGACTGTTGAACAGGGGCTGTTCCCCGCCGGTCGGGGGTGATTCCGGCAGGTTTTCGGGGAGTTTTTCTGCCGGCAGCAGGTTGCCCCAGTCGGTGCGCTCGCGCATGCGCTCCTGGCGGTCTTCGGGTACGAAGTCATTGCCGGCACGGATCTGCCAACCGCCGCCAAGTGCACGGTAGATCGACACGAGGTTCTGCACAATGCTGCCCTTTGCGCTGGTGTACTCGTCCTGCTGGACAAGCAGACTCTGCTGCGAGTTGAGCACCCGCTGGAAGTCGGTTGCGCCCTCACGGTACTGGATCAGGGAAAGGTCCACGGAACGCTGTGCCGATGCGACACTGTCGGCGAGGAAGTTGGCACTGGCCCTGGAGCCCTGGAAGCCGGCCAGACCGTCCTCGACCTCACGGGCCGCCTCTAGCACCGTGTTCTGGTAATTGACGATCTGCTCCTCGAGACGGGCATCCTGCACGCGGACATTATTCTTCAGCCGGCCATAGTTGAGTATGGGCCAGGAGAATCCCGGGCCGAAAGTATAGCCGAAGCTGTCGCTGCTGAAGATATCGCCCATGTCGCTGCGGCCGGTGTCGCTGGTGGTGTAGCCAATGGAGCCAGTCAGGCTGAAGCTGGGATACAGCTGGCTTTCTGCCACCCCGATCTGGGCATTCTGCGCCGCCACCAGCAGCTCGGCCTGGCGGATATCGGGTCGTCGCCGCAGCAGTTCCGCGGGCACGCCAAGGGCCACATCCGCCGGGGAGGATGGGATCTTCCCCTCGCCGAGCAGGTCGTCGAGGTCGCGTGGCGGCATGCCGAGCAGGATGCTGAGCGCGTTGCGCGACTGGCGGATCTGGCTTTCCAGTTTCGGGATCTGCGCCTGGGTATTGCGCAGCAGCGTCATTGCCTGGGACGGATCGAGTGCGCTGGTTTCCCCGGCACGAAACCGGACATCCGCTAGCCGGAATCCCTTTTGCTGTATCTTGACATTGCCACGTGCCACGGCCAGCTGTTCTTCAAGAGTGCGGATCTGGATGTAGGTGCTGGCGACCTCGCCGGTGAGCGATACCAGGGCGTTGTCGTACGCAGCGATCTGCGAGCCCAGGCTGGCTTCGGCGGATTCCACCCCGCGACGGTAGCGCCCCCAGAAATCCAGTTCCCAGGAGGCGTTCAGACCGACATTAGCAGTCCAGTAACTGGTGTCGGCGGCCGGGCTGAAGTTCGGTACGTTCTCGCTGAGATTCTGGCGCGTCACCGTACCGGCGGCCTCCTGGACCTGTGGGTACTGTGAACCGATGGCGATACCCAGCTGTGCCCGGGCCTGCATGATGCGAAGCCCCGCGGCCTGCAGCGACAGGTTCTGCTCATAGGCCATCTGCACGAGCCGGTCCAGTACGGGGTCATTGAACAGCGTCCACCATTCGCTGTTGACCTCGATGCCGCTCTGCAGCGTCGGATCATCCGTCTCCAGCCACTGTGCATCGACATCCGACTTGGGCGTCTTGAAGTCCGGTCCCAGCGTGGTACAGGCCGTCAGGTTGGCCAGCAGTGCGGGCAGGGTGACGCATAGCGCAATGCTTAACATTCTTCTGTTCATGCAAGCTCCCCCATTCGTACACAGTCCTGGCATGGCCTGATCCGTGACATGTCTATGAACTCACCTCAGTTCCCCGGCTGCGCCTGGCGTCGTCGCTCACCGTAGGCCTTCGCCCAGGGATTGGCCGTGATGCCATGAAAGATAATGCTCAGGGCAATGGTGCAGACGACCGTCATGGCAAGCGGACCCGTGTTCGCGAGTTCACTGTTCACCACGATCACAGCGAACACAATACTCGCCAGCCCGCGCGGACCGAACCAGCCGATGAACAGCTTGCCCTCGGTGTCGATACCGCTGCCGGTGAGTGACAGGAACACCGGCAGCATGCGGATGAGTGTCAGGCTCAGAATCGCATATAACAGGATCAGCCAGGAGAAATGGCCCACCGCCTGACCAACAACGGCTGCGCCGAAGATTACCCAGGTGACCAGCGCCAGCGTGTCGCCGGTACCCTCGGCCGCGAGCAGGAATTCCTCGCGCTGGTCCTTCGTCAGGATGCCGAACAGCAGTCCGCCGCTGAAGGATGCGATGAAACCGCTACCCCCGAGGGTCTGGGCGATGGCGAAACTGGCCAGAGCCATGGCCACCACCGGGATCTGGATCCAGGTCGGAGTAATCCAGTTGCGTGCGCGGGCGAGCTTTAAGAGTTTGGCGCCGACGAAAGTCAGGCCAAGGCCGACGACGAGGCCGATGCCGATTTCCTCGGCGACCAGCTTCACCGCCAGATGCCAAGGGCCCGCATCACCCGTCTGGTCCAGTGCCAGGGCGAGGAATACGAACAGCACCGGCACACAGATACCGTCATTCAGGCCGCTTTCCACGTTAAGTCCCTGGCGGACCTCATCGGGAACGGCTTGGTTGGTGACCACCGCCTTGCCCAGTGCCGCGTCGGTCGGTGCTAGCATGGTGGCCAGCAGGGCGAGGGCGAACAGCGACAGGCTATCGACCAGCAGTACACCGACCCCGAATCCAAGCAGGATGGTCAGTGGCAGGCCGATCAGCAGCAGCCGTAGCGGCAGCCCCCGGTTTTTTTTCAGTACCCCGATGTCGGCGCCGGCCGCATCCGTGAACAGCACCAGTGCCAGCGTTACTTCAGCCAGGCTGCGTATGGTTTCGCGGTCCGTCTCCCATGTGAGTAGATCGAGACCCATGGGACCGACCAGCATCCCAAATGCCGTAAAGACGATCGCACCGCTGATCCTGGTGCGTTCCACGGCACCCGCAATGGCGCTATACACCAGTGCGAACAAGGCCAGCAGGGCGAGGTTTTCATACATCGGTGTAATCCTGGTTAGCGGTAAATATGCTGTAGCAACGCCTGTACGTGGAAATTTTCAATTCCGGGGTCACTGCAATACCTTTGGTACCGCCGGTGCCGTTCCGTCCTGGTCCTCACTGGTCATTACCAGCACCGAAGCGGTGGTGCCGACGCGCAGCTCGATGTCATCCGGCAGGTCCGTCAGGTGTATGCGGACCGGCACGCGCTGCGCGAGCCGGATCCATTCAAAGGTCGGACTGATATTCGGCAGCAGTTCCTCGCCGGTACTGCCGTCCTGCTGGGCGATGCCCCAGCCCAGGCTGTCGACCACCCCCTCCAGCGGAGTATCCGGGTAGGTCATCAGGGTGACGATCGCCTTGTTGCCCGGGCGGATGTCCTCAATGGTATTTTCCCTGAAAAAGCCCTGGATCCAGTAGCTATTGGTATCCACCAGCGCCAGTGCAGGCTGGTTGGCGATGGCCTGGCTGCCGATCTGTTGGCTGAGATTGGTGATATAGCCATCCACTGGCGCCTTGACCTCGGTAAACTCCAGGTTCAGCGCCGCCTGTTGCGCGGCGGCCTTTGCCGCCCGTAAAGACGCATTGGCATCACCCTCAGACCCGCGGCTGGCCTTTGCCTTGGCCCGATTGGCTTCCGACTGGGCCAGTGTTGCCTTCGCCTGGAGCAGACCGGCCATTGCTTTCTTTTTCTTTTCCACTGTGACCTGGAAGTTTGCTCGGGCACGTTCCATGGCCTTGCGTGACGTCGCATCCTCGGCCAGCATGTCCAGTTGGCGCTTGTACTCAGCCTGGTTCTTTTCGATCTCGGCATCGAATCCCTTGATTGTGCTCTCGGCCTGCAGGACCTCGGCGCGGGAGAGCTCGACCTCGGCGGCGGCTGCCTCGACCTGCTTGTCCATGGCCACATAGTTGTCCCGGGCAGTGTCATACTGCGCCCTGGCCTGTGCCAGGCTGGCCTCGAAGGTACGGGGGTCGATCTGGAAGAGCAGGTCGCCGGCCTTGACGAACTGGTTGTCTTCAATGGGCAGCTCGACGATCGGGCCGGAGACACGCGGTGTGATCTGGATGACCTCGGCGCGCACCTGTCCGTCGCGTGTCCAGGGATTCACGACGTAGTTCCAGTATTTCAACAGGACCGCGACCAGGGCGATGAGAACTATGATCCCCGTTAGCAGATATTTTCTTGATGGAGCCATGCGTTATATTCCTATGATGAACTCGCCGATCACTAATGTATAAATAACCATCAGCGAAATAAGCACCAGCGGCGGATAAAAAAAGTACCTCGACAGCCGGTAGCGGTTGAGCAGTCTAGCTGTCACGAGCGCCGCGATCACGCCGCAGCAGGCCGCGACCAGCAGAGGTGACATGTAGATGCCACCGATGGAGAATTCATGCGGTGTTGGTGTCATCTGAAATCCGTTAGTCTCTTCAAAATAATTATACATTCCTTAGATGCGAATTCATGCATGACAGGGATTGCATCCATCGCGGGCGCGGTAAGACTGTTAGTAGTTAATTCCCGCTAGTTAACTGCAGCAGCGACCGTTTGATTTCATGCCCCCGTCTGCTGCAGATAGTCCTTCATGACATCTTCCGGTGTGTCATAGAAGGCATCCTCACCGAACAGTTGCTGGAGTTCGTAGCGACTCTGCTCCCGGACATCATCCAGGACATGGGCAACCACCAGGCGTATTCCCTTGTCCTTCAATATGACGAAAAGCGAGCGCAGTGTTTCCGCAGCGGTATAGTCGACATCATCGACCGCAGAGGCATCGAGGCACAGCCAGCGCAGCGGTGGTTCCGAATGATTGGCGAGGTCCGTGATCTCCTCGGAGAGCTGTTCGGCGTTCGCGTAGTACATGCTGTGAGTGAACCGGTAGATGAGCAAGCCGGGCAGGGCCTGGGCCCTGGTGGCTGCCGGCCGTGCACGGAGTTGTCCCGATTCGGCCGGCACGATTACCACGTTCTTGGGGCGATAACCGCGTCGTGTATGATCGATCAGCGACAGCACGATGGCGAGGATGATGCCCTGCTCCACGCCGATGAAGACAACCATCAGCGTGGTGATCAGGGCCACCCAGAACTCGGAGCGCCGCTGGGCGTAGATCTTCTTCATGCCCTGGATGTCGACCAGGTCGATACCAATCAGGAACACCACCGCAGAGAGCACCGCCTCCGGCATGTAGGCCAGCGGTCCGGTGAGGAACAGCAGCACCAGCAGCACAATTACCGCGGTGAACAGCAGCGACAGCTGGGTGCGCCCGCCGGCGCTGTCGACCATCTGTGTCTTGGTCGGGCTGCCGTTGACGACAAAGGTGCCGGAGAGACCTGCGCCGATGTTGGCCAGGCCGAGTCCGACCAGGTCGGTGTTCTCGCTGAAACGCTCGTTGTAGCGCGCGGCATAGGCACGCGAGGTGGCGGCACTCTGTGCCAGGATGACCACAAACATGGCAAAGGCTGTCGGCACCAGTTTGCCGACCAGCTCCCAGCTCCATTTCACCTCCGGCAGCCCGATGTGGGGCAGGCCGCTCGGCACCTCGCCGAGTACATGCACATGCGCACCAAGGTTGAGTGCCCAGCTGGCGACGATGGCGCCGACCACGGCGATCAGTGCCCCGGGAATCTTCTTCGAGATCTTTTTCGAGCCGACAATGACCACCAGCACGGCGAGCGCCGTGACAAGTGCATAGAGGTTGACCTGCTCGATCTGCTGGATGTCGTTCCAGATCTTCTGCAGCGTGCCGTGCCCGCCACCCTTCAGCCCGAGCATGCCGGAGATCTCGCCGAGCGCGACCTGGATGCCGACCCCGGTGAGGAAGCCGACCAGCACGGTGCGCGACAGGAAATCCGCCAGGAACCCCAGGCCGATGACGCGCGCCAGGATCAGGAAGACCGCGGCCATGAAGGCCAGCACCCCGGCCAGTGCGACGTATTCATTGGAGCCGGTGGCCGCGAAGCCGACCAGCCCGGCGGCGAGGATCGCCGCTGTCGCGGAGTCGGCGCCTACCACCAGGTGCCGCGAGGAGCCGAACAGCGCGAATAGGGCCATGGGAATGAGCATGGTGTAGAGCCCGGTGATCACCGGTGTGCCGGCAATCTTGGTGTAGCCCATGACCTCGGGCACCGCGAGTGCCGCCAGGGTGAGGCCGGCGATGAGTTCGGCAGGTATCTGTGAACCCTTGACAGGCAGCACGCCCTGCAGGATGGGCAGGCGGAAGCCGCCAGAGTGGTTGTTTGCAGTGTTCATGGTGTCCCCCTAGGAACCGGGGCCGCGATAGCCCGGCAGGCCGCGCGCCTCGTCGGTAGCCGCCAGGAACAGGGCCTCCTCGATGACTTCCTGGCCGTCGTCCGTCAGTTCCAGCTTGCCGTGTTCGTCGACCTCGAAGGCGAAATCATCGAAGGTATGCTTGCCGGCGAGGATGTCCTGGTCCAGCAGGATCCGGGTGCGGAAAAAATTCGCCCATTTGAACTCGGAAAAGGGTGCGTTGTTTTTCGTGTAACCATGGTGTTCGCGGACGATCCAGGCCAGACTCCGGTAGGGATCAAAGTCAAGGTCCTTGATGTGTTTGGGCAAGGTGGCCGGCTGCTGCGGTCCGCCACCGACACGGTCGAACAGGTATACCCAGTTGTGCTCGTGCATGGTCTTCCAGAAATAGGTTTCCTCCAGTGTGCCGGCATTACCCAGCACCTTGACGTAGATGCAGATATCCTTGCCGCGCTCCTGGTGCAGGGCATCATAGAGTGCTCGCACCAGGTGGTGATGATCGACCAGGAAGAATTTTCGGCCACGCACCAGAATCGGCACCGGCCTGGTACGCAGGTAGTCATGCAGCTTGCCCGTGTCCTTGTTGTATTTTTTGCGCAGGCGTACGGTGCGGATGGCTACCTCCGCCTTGCCGACGGCGAACTGGGTGGGAGAGAGGTCATTCACCCGGAGCTTGTAGAAATCGCCGACCCTGGCATCGGGCGGGCACCAGGGGAACTCTGAATCACAAATATGTTTTGACATGAGCGGGCACCTCCGCCGCTGAGTATATTTACTCCAAACAGATTTTGCTGGTGTTTGGAACGAGAGTCGTTATTCAGCACGCCCTGTGACCAATATTTCACTATCGGTTGAAAACAGGCTCTGACCCTATTTCACATACGGATCCCTGTCGCATCAGAAACGTGCCTCGCGCAGTCTCGGCCATTCGATGACGGCCGTTTGCGTTGCCAGCCCCACCAGTGCCTCGGACACTCCCCGATGGGCGCCCAGCAGACGATGCATGTTTTCGCCCTCCTCGGTGGAAAGGCCGCGCTCGTCTGCGCGCTCGAGCACCTCCGCGATGCGGGCTTCGAGCCGTTCGAGTTTCGCGTCGAGCCGCGAACGGTAAACAGCAACAGGCATGCCGCGCCGATTGACAACGCCTTCAACAACTCAGCCTTCGAATGGATCATAGAATTGCCATCAGCAAATGATCGAAGAACCGCCAACGCCTTGCGCTGTTGCAGCACAGCCAAGGCCTGGCATGCCGCTTACCGCGTGAGCCCTCCTGTTCACGGCATTGATTCGTCCATGTTCTGCGGCGAGGCATTGGCAATCAGGTACATGGGCCGGTCCGGTGGCATGCCTTCCGCGAAGAAGAAAGGCACCTCGGCGGGGCTATTGAACAAGCGCTGGAAATATTTCGGTTCGATCAGAATGTAGGAGAGCTTGCCCTGCTTGCCTTTCATTATTCGCATCAGTTCGGCCTCGTTCACCTCCGGCACCCGTCGGTCCAGGTAGAAGCCGTATTCTTCATCCCAGGAACGGTACATATACACAGGCCGTTCCCCGACCAGGCTGGCGATGGCGGCGATATAGGGTCGGCTGTCCTCCCTGACACTGTTGATGGACTGCATCATGAACAGAATAAAGGCCAGCAAGATCCCCTGGAACACGATGTACAGGCGGACCAGCGACCGCCGCTCCCGGAGGGCCCAGCCAACCCCCCAGAGCACTCCCAGGAGCAGTATGCCTCCAAGAATGTAGTGCAGCCATTCTCCCAGGGTAGCCAGATAGGGTCTGGCCTCCGCCAGACGTTCCGGACCCATCGATTTAGTTAGCCAGGCGCCGGCCCACTCAGATGAGAGAATCTGCGGGACGAGTGCAAGCAGCAGGAGCAGGACCAGCGCCGTTCCACTGGTCACCAGGAACACCCGGCGCAACAATCGGGGGCGAACCTCCAGGCTAAGGTAGCCGGCCACCAGCCAGGCAGCCGCCGGATAGAGCGGCAGGATGTAATCGCTGCGCTTGATCCCGGAGAGCGAGAAGAACAAAAGTATCCAGAGAATATAGACCACCAGCAGACCCTCGACCCCGGCGCGTCTGGACCGGTCGCGCAGCACCTGGTAGATGATCACGGGTATGAACAGTGCCCAGGGGAAGAAGCCCCACAGAAAGTGCATCAGATATTGCCAGCCGGGCTGCCGCTGGAAGGTCGTGAACTGCAGCATGCTGAACAGATTGCCAAAGCGCGACAGGTTTTCCTCAAGGATGAACCAGCGGAAAAAGCGACCCTCGGTGATGACGGACGCGTAAACGAACCAGGGCAGGGCAAGCGCCAGAAACAGCAGCATGCCCCTGCCGAGGAACACCCTGGACAGTTCCCGGAAGGCACCCTGCAGCAGCAGGAACAGAAACACCGGGACGCCGGTAACAATGAAGCCCACCGGTCCCTTGGTCATCACCGCCAGGGCGGCCGCAATGAAAAACAGGTAATAGCCGTGATTCCTCCCACCCGCCTCTCGCTCGGGAGACACCCAGTAGCGGGCGAAAGAGAGGATCGCGGCAAAGACGAGCAGGCACAGCATCAGGTCCATGCGCGCCATTTGTGCCATTCCGATCACCTTGGGACTGGTAACCAGAATGGCGGCGGCCAGCAATACCGGGGTCCGCTGGCTACTCTCCTGTGGCAGCAGCCGGAACAACAGCATCAGCAGTACCATGCTGACCAGTGAGGGCAGCCGGGCAGCCAGCTCCCAGCGCGCCCCGGTCACGGATCTGGCCAGTCCAATGGTCCAGAAATAGAGGGGGGGCTTGTCGTAGTCCTCCGCCCCGTTCATGTGGTTGACACCCCAGTCACCGAGCTGCAGGAACTGCCGGGCAATCTCCGCGGACTCTGCCTCCAGGGTGCCGTTCAGTGCCCTGACAGAGGCCTGCCAGACGACCAGCCCGATCAACAGCAAGATGACCGCGAGGGGAATTCCCGCCGGAAATCCTGAACGCGCTTCAGCAGAGGTGGGTGGATCTACTGATACGGGTCGCTGACTTGTCATGGTGTTAATTTGCACTGAAATTTTATCCAATAACGGCAGGTCTTTGCATACCGCCCTGACCCATCCCTGTCGAGTATCGTTATTTTTAATCCAGTGAGTTACGGCAGTATTGGTGGCATATTTTTTGGTGCAAACAGTGGTCCATATTTAGATGAGAACTAGCATCTCCGGGACAGCGTTGGCATTTTGCCCCGTAAAAAAACAACAGCCTGCAACTCAATGACCATCCGCAGATGCTTCCATCGTTTTCCTCAGCGCATAGACTGCTATCGCAACAACCAGGCCTGTGATGAGGATACCCAGAACCCCCGTCATAATGGCAACAATACGTCCTGCAAATGTCTCGGGGGAAATATCTCCATAACCAATCGTTAATCCCGTGACAAAAGTGAAGTACAAGGCGTCTGCAAAGGAAATATTTTCATAATAGGCGATCGCTGCAGCATTGATCACAAGCCAGGCAATCAATCCCGCAAGGATGCTCCAGACCTTGGAAAGGGCATGAAAAAAATGGTGAATGAAACTGGTAAAATTTAACATTTTCTCCGGGAACGATTTAGCCGCGCGGCGAGCACAGCGACCAGCGGGTTCGCACTGAGCCCGTGCGCAATGACACTCAGCACGATGGTGCAGACTACGGTCATTGCAGTGATACTACCACCGGGCAGGTGTTCGTTGAGCACGATCACGGCGAACACGATACTAGCCAGCCCCAGGGGCCGAACCGGCCCATGAACAGCTTCTCATCGGCTCGCACCCCCATACCGGCCAGTATCAATTCGGCAAGCATGCGCAGACCCTCCTTGTCCACATTCAGGCTCAGGAGTCCCAGTCCCAGGGGGTCCAAGCGCCAGACCGAAGGCGGCAAGCACGAGTGCCCCGTTTACGGGTGTACATTCCAGTCCTCGACTGGCAATGCTGTAGAGAAAATGAACGCCGCCAGAATCGCAAGGTTTTCATACATGGCCTACATTCTCCCTGATATAAAGGGCAACAACCGGTTTATATCAGACCTGTTAAAAATAACAGACACAACAGCGGTTACAGGTGGTTGCCGGGTTATATTGTGTCTGTATGACGCATACCGAATCAATCTCGGCTCACTGTAGTATCCTGCATGGCTGTTCTGTAAATGACACTCCATTCCTGCGATTCAGTTGCGCAGGCCATTCAAAATCGCATGACTATCTGGAAATCCAGTGCCACTGCCCAGTTGCTGCCGAACGAGCCATCGACACTGCCACGTAGCGGTCCGCCGTCTTCCGAGAGGTCACCATCGCCCATATCGACATAACTGAGACTGGTATGACAAACAAATCCAAAGCACGGCAGTTCAATACCTGCCCCCACGCTGATGACGCGATCAAGCGGTATGGCAAGGACGCGCTTGCTGTCGGTCGTCGGTGAAGTGGCATAGAGGGCACCGAATGAAACCGCACGTTGATCGGCATAACGGTATTTGACCCCGGCCGTGCCAATCCACATATCCCGGAAACCATCGGTTCGGACCGAAATACTGTCCTTAGCCACGCTGACGCGAGTAATGCCGAACTCAGACATATCTATCCACATGAGGTCGCCAGTCAGCGACCAGCGATCAGACAATTCGGTATAAACACCAAGCTGCGCCTGAGCCGGCACCGTGAAATCCACGTCCACCTCCGTACCGAGCAGGTCGAGTGCGGCCAGCCCCTCGCGCAGCAGCGGATCCAGATTCTTGAACGTAGGCGTGCCTTCGAGGTCGGGCTTGACCTCGGACCGGTAGACAGTGCCGATGCTGGTCGCGGGCGTCAGTTGGTAGGTTGCACCCAGCATGTAGCCGAACGCCGTACCATCTTCCTCAAGTTCGACAGAACCATCACCATAGTCGGGCAGGAGGTTGTTTACGCGGACCTTGGTCGTGGAGTCCGTGTAAACCATGTAGGGTCCGGCAGCCAGAGACAACCGGTCGCTGAACTTATAGGCCAGCACACCGGAAACAGCGATAAAAGCCAGATCCGAGGACTCCGACAGGTAACGGCCTGACCAGCGCTTGCCATAGTCATGCCCGATACCGGAAGGCACATTCACCGAAAACCCGAGCCGCCAGCGTTCGTTGAGGGGATGTACATAGTAAGCACCCGGTATGGCAAACAGGCGTCTATCCCGGTCCGAGTTTCCGCCTGTGAAACTGGCTTGCTGGACATCAAATTTGGACTCCTGATACATCAACGTCGTCTGGACCACGAGTTCAGGCTGATCCAGGCGCGTGATCCCCGCTGGCGAGAAAAACACCGATGTTGCATCGTTCGCGCGACCGGTCAACCCCGTGAGCGCAGGCCCGATCTCGGCGAAAGCCAGGCCTGGAGGCAGTGCCATGAACAAGGCTATCAGCCAGCCCATTGAAAACAGGAATCTGTACTCTGCCAGAACCTTTTTTAATTTGCATTGCGTCATAATCTGATAACATTTCCCCTCTTATAGGCCTTCAGGACATCATCCAGCGACAACATCGGCGGCGTCTATGGTGGCGAACTCCCCATCCCGCAGCGCTGTCGCCTGCGGCGCCATGCCGGCCTTCAGGGCGGCCAGTGCATCGGAGGCCTTGCGCTCCTGCCAGAAACCCGAAATGGCGTTGTAGAAGAGCAGAACCAGGATGATTGTCAGGTCTGCCCAATGTCCCATCAACAAGGAGAGGAATGCGGCTGCCTCGATCATCCAGGCGATGGGACCCCAGAAAAAGCGTAGAAATTTCTCGAGGTCGCTAACCTCCTTCTCCACCAGGGCGTTGGGACCGTACTTCTCGAGCCTGGACCTGGCTTCGGCCGTGCTCAGGCCGTTCACGGAGGTTCCTAGCTGACTATAAACAGTATCGAGGTCCGCTTTCTCCAGGTTGTCCGGCGCCTGCACGCCTGCACGCCTGCACGCCTGCACGCCTGCACGCCTGCACGCCTGCACTCATCGTTTGCTCGTCTGTTGGCATTGCAAGTGTCCTGTGTGACTAAGAATGATGTGTGAAGCGCAAAGTATCAGGCTGCGGATTTCGGGTCGATGCTCAGCAAACGGGCGAAGTATGGATAGCGTTGCGCATTTCCCCGCCGGCTACCCCGAACTTGAGAGGCCCATAGCTCTTCGGCCGGTAGCGCGATTCGCCAGCCGGCGTACAGAGACGGCTGATGACAGCTTTAAGAGGCAGCTCGATACCAGGATCTCATAGAGGAAAATACCACTCAAAGTCAGTAGCTGGAACGATGAGTTAGGTGCAGATCTTGCACTCGGCGAGGTTTCGGCTCGTCTGCAGCAACCACGGAACGTATACTGATCATGTTGCAACAGGATGAATCACTCTGCTGCGGTGGAGTCATTCTGCCCCTTGGGCGGGACCGTGCAACGTGGATCCACTGAGCAAGGCGCTGTATATTCAGTAGTTGTTATGATACACACAAGCGCCGAGACCAGACCCTCACCTGCGAATCTCGGACTGGCCGCATTACGAGAAAACCAGGGGGTGACATCAAGGGTCATGACAAAAGGGTACACTTTCATCTGTGCTACTTGAAACTGGTAAAGATTTTAACTATTTGACAGGCGACTGCTATGAAATCAAAAAAACTACTCTCCCTGTTACTGACAGGTTATCTGTTGGCTTTACCTGTTGCAGCAACGGAAGAAACAGCCACTGCGGCATCAACCCTGCCGATGTTTGGCGACTATCAGGCGGTAGGCTTTCTGAGTGACTATTCGAAGATCTCAAAAACGAAGGACGATACCGGTTCCTACGAGTACAAAAATGCGACGACCGACTGCAGCAAGTACAACAAACTCCTGGTTGACCGCATCAAGATCTTTTTCAAGGATGACAGTGAATACAAGGGGATCGACCCCGACGAGCTGAATTTCTGGCCGATTACTTTTACGAGGCAATCGAAAAAGAAGTTGGCGACACGTACCCGATGGTAACGGAACCAGGACCCGACGTGCTGCGTCTGCGCGTGGCCATCACTGATCTGGTGCCGAATAAACCCGAGGCCTCTGTTGCGACCCTGGTGATTCCCTTCTCGTTTATTGCCGATGCCGGTTCCGGTGTCGCAAAGGGTGAGACCGGCAGCACGGTATTCACCGGTCACGCCACCATCGAAGTCGAGGGGCTCGACAGCGTCAGCAGTCAGCAGCTCGTCGCTCACATCGAAACGGAAACCGGCAAGAAGTACAACTGGGCACACGGTGTCACCAAGGGTGTCACTGGCTACATGAATGCCTATTCAAAGTGGAATTACACCAAGCAGGCCATGGACGACTGGGCACACCTGCTGCGCGTACGTCTTGACATGGCGCACGGTATAACCGACAAGAAATAGGGTTGCCAAACGGACAGGCTATGATGCTGTTGGTACACACTGGCTTTGTCAATCATGTACTCATGAAAGAGGAGAGGAAGGATGCTTAATAGAAAATGCTCACGACTTATCGCAGCCTGTGCGTTTGCAGTGGCGCCGTTCGTTTCATCGGCGGCATCCGCCGCAGCGCTTGATGGTTCCGGAGACATCGTCTGTGCAGCAACGCACGTCGTCGCTTGTCTGGAAGATGGTTTTTGTCTTCAGGGTCAGGCCAGGACCTTCGATTTGCCGGATCTGGTGGTGCTGGACTCCAAAAACAAGGTCGTGCGAAGCACCCACGAAAGTGGCCATAATGCCGCTTCACACGTAAAAAACATGGAGCACAATGGTGAACACCTGGTTCTGCAAGGTGTCGAGAACAGTCGTGGCTGGGATATTGCGATCAATTCCACGACAGGAAGAATGAGCGCATCCGGGGTCGGTGATGATGTGAGCTTCCTGATACATGGCACCTGCACGGCACTTTGAGGAGAATTAGATATGACCATTCGAAACAACATTAGATTGGCGGCCGCGGTCGCTGTTATCGGTACGGCCGCAGTGGGCACCAGTCTGCCGCTGTATGCCAGTGATGCAGGCGCCTTCATCGGCGGGGTCTTCGCGACCAAGCTGTTGGATAACATGAGTGATCGGACAGAGGCCGAGCAGCAGCAGGCAGCTGCCGCCCAGGCCCAGGCGGCTCGACCGGTGTATTCGGCCCCGGCCCAGAAGTCATCACAGCAGCGCCTGGACGAACTCGACAAGCTGGCGGCCGGTGGCTACATCACACCTGAAGAGTACAAGAAAAAGAAGCAGGCCATTATTGACAGCATGTAGCATGCGGGCAGTAGCACTGCTGCATTTCCCTGGCAAGCAACAGCTGCCCGGGAGGATGAGGACAGGGTGCTATCAAAACGAGAAGAACTGAAGCAGTTGGTGACGCCTGTCCGTTGCTGAAGGAAGCGGTTCCCGACGTACTGCGCCTGCGTGTTGCCGTGACCGACCTGGTACCGATCAAACCGCAGGTGTCTGTCACGACCCTGGTCATTCCATTTGCGTGGCTTGCCGATGCCGGCTCCCGCATCGCCAAGGGTGAGACCGGCAGTACCGTGTTCACCGGCGAGGCCACCGTCGAAATCGAGGCCAGTAAGGCTCCAGGTTATGAATTCACCGGTGCGCCGAGTTAAACTCAATCTGTCCGGCAAGAGCATCAGGAATGAGGATCAAATCCAGCACTCAGCTTGAGATGAGCAAAATTTTCGAGGCCTTTTTACCCGGACACGAGACAAGCGAACAGGACGTCAGGACAGAAAGTCACTACGCGCTGGCCCAACTGTTCGGTGAGGACGCCTTCTTCGACACGCTGGTAGACGTGATGAGCGTCTACCGGAAACAAGCTGTTGCAGGGGCACCATAACCACGGCCTTGCCAGGCAGGAACGGCGAAATTCACTGCAGAATGACAGTAACAGTCACGACCTGCCCCGGCTCAGAATGCTGCGGGCGTACGGCGCTAACCGACCGGCCGTGCATGCTACCGACCCGGCGCACCGTCACCCAGTAACCTGCCATCCGGCTTTTTCAGCTTGCCGTAGTAATCGTACTTGCTGGCATGGAATTTTTTCGTCGTCTCGGCCAGGTCCCCGTTGAAACGCGGATCCTGTGGACGTTCCTGAGAATTCATCCAGGCGGCAACATCCCAGGCTTCCTGGTCGCTCAGCTTCGCCTGCTTCTGTACCGGCCCGACCAGGCCGAGCGGCATGTTCAGCTTGATGAAGGCCGCAGCCGTCTTGATATCGTGCATGCCAGCGCCCCAGTTGTAGGAATCCGGCCCCCACAGCGGCGGGAACACCACCTGGCCCCGGGCAAACTGCCCCTCGCCATGCTCGCCATGGCAAACCGCGCATTTGTCGTTGTACACCGCCTCACCCCGTTTCGGGTCGAACCCGGTTGCAGACTCATCGGATTGCACGAAGCCCCGCCCCGCCATGTGCCGGTCACCCGTCGGCGCACCGGTAGCCAGCCAGTAGGCATAGCTCACCAGCCCCACGATCACGTCACTGTCCGCATCCGGCGGATGGCCCGCGGCGGAAGCCTGGGCATTCATCGAGTACGTGAAGCATCCCTGTATGCGCTCGATGAAGGTATTTACCCTGTCATTCTTCTTGCGGTAGGCGGGATAGGCAACCCAGGAAGCCCACAGCGGCGCCGAATTGGCCAGTCGCCCGGCATCCAGGTGACAGCCCGAGCAGGTCTGCCGGTTGCCCACATAAGCAGCAGATGCGGGGTGGGTACTGGTGGCACTGAACATGGCTTCACCCATCCGGACTATCTCACCCATCTTGCCATCCGGCCAGGCACCCCGTTCCGGAGGCTCGAAATAGCCCTCCGCACCCGGCTCCCGGCCAGGCTCAACCGGACCTTGGTGCAGAGGAGTTGATGTACCTGAGGTTGTTCCGGCCTCTGCGGTTTTTACCGATGCGGGTGTCGTCATGTTCCCGCTGTCCTGTTGGCTTGCAGGCTTGTCTTCTGCCGAAAGGGGCTGACTTGCCAGGTACGCGGCCACTGACTCGGTCTCGGCATCCGTCAGCTTGCTGGCCACCGCTTTCATCAGCCCCAGCGGCTCCCCGCTGCGATCACCGGACTGCCAGGCCTTGAGCTGGGCAAGCGTGTAACTGTAGGGCTGGCCGACAAGGGGCGGGAATGACTCGCCGACACCCAGCCCGCCCGGCCCGTGGCATTTAAAACAGGCAGGTAGCCCGCGATTCGGCATATCACCATGGTTGGCCAGCTGCTCGCCGGCTGCTGTCGACACCGCCGCGGGTGCCTCTGCATGACTGCCCGGTTGTAGTCCGGCGTAGTAGGTCGCCACGTCCCTGATATCCTGGTCGCTCAATGGCGCAGCCATGCCCGACATAACCGGATTTTTTCTGCTGCCACTGTTGAAGGCATGCAACTGGCCTTCGAGATAGGCCGCGTCGAGGCCGGCCAGCCGCGGGAACCCGGCCTGTTCGTTGCCGTTGCCGTCTGCGCCGTGACAGGAGGCACAGGCAACGGCACCAGGCTGCTCTGCACCCTTCTGTGCAATGCGTTCACCGCTGTTTTCCGCAACAGCCTGCTGTACAACCAGCGCCACTGCCAGCATGGTCCACTTGAATAACCCTGCACGGATTCCTGAACCCCGGCCTTTCCGGCTGCCCGGCTGCTTGCCCTGATTTAACTTGTTAACGGTCATGACCTTTACCCATGTCTGGTATTGACGACCAGCAGCCATGGCAATCGCATGATGGCGTTATTGCCCATGGTGCGTATTGTGCGCGGATCAGAATTTTTCCGGGACGTACTTGAACGGATAATCCGGCTCCTTGTAATCACCCGGTTTCTGCCTTGACGGCAGCTTGACCTTCTGGTGCGGCAGCGACTTGTAGGGTATCTGGCCGAGCAGGTGGCTGATGATGTTGAGGCGCACCCGCTTCTTGTCGTCAGACCGGGCCAGGTGCCAGGGCGCGAACTCCGTATCCGTGGCCGCAATCATCTCGTCACGGGCCCGCGAATAATCATACCAGCGCTTGTAGGACTCGAGATCCATGGGTGAAAGCTTCCAGAGTTTGCGTCCGTCCGTAATGCGCGCCTCCATCCTGCGCGTTTGCTCATCCTGATCGACCTCCAGCCAGTACTTCACGAGGATGATGTCGTTATCCACCATGGCCTTCTCAACGAGTGGCGTCATCTTCAGGAACTTTTTCGCCTGTGCCTCGGTACAGAATCCCATGACCCGCTCGACACCGGCGCGGTTGTACCAGCTGCGGTCCCAGATCACGACCTCACCCGCTGCCGGGAAGTGCGGCAGGTAACGCTGGATATACATCTGGGTCTTTTCCCGATCGGAAGGTGCCGGCAGTGCCACCACCTTGAATATCCTGGGGCTGACCCGCTCGGTCAGCGCCTTGATCGTGCCCCCCTTGCCGGCACCGTCCCGCCCTTCGAACACCACGCAGACCTTGAGCCCCTCATGCACCACCCAGCGCTGCAACTTCACCAGCTCCACGTGCAACTTGCGCAGTTCCTTCTCGTATTCCTTGTTCTTCATGCGCGGCTGGCTTTCGGTAACCGCCTGTTCGTCT
>Ga0316191_10001164_pt1 | contig 18198 bp, 17 predicted proteins | sample Eddworburr2cm_MG_FD_204928 | JGI IMG/M metagenome (GOLD analysis project Ga0316191, IMG submission 204928) | Coastal sediment microbial communities from Maine, United States - Eddy worm burrow 2 cm | ecosystem: Environmental > Aquatic > Marine > Coastal > Sediment | place: USA: Maine...
ATCACCGTTGGCGGCAGACGTTTATGTGCCTTCACGCGCAATTGGACTGATTCGGGAAGGACAGGTAGTGCGGCTGCTGTACGACGCCTTCCCCCACGAGCAGTTCGGAGTGGCTAGCGGTAACGTTGAATCGATTGCGGGATTTGTGTCGCTGCCAGCTGATGTTCCGCAAACCTTCGGCGTACGTGAGGCAGCCTACAAAGTCAGGATAGCGGTAGATGCAGACTACGTAACCGACCGGACCGGCCGCCATGCATTGCGCCCCGGTATGTCGCTCGGCGCGGAAATAGTGCTGGAAAAGCGTAGTCTTGCCGAGTGGCTGCTCGCGCCGTTTCGGGGTCGATTCTAGATGCGTTCACACACGCAGTCCTGGCTGAACCTGTCCGGCTTGCGGAGGCTTCCGATCGTGCGCCAGGCGGCTGTGACCGAGTGCGGCATCGCGTGTCTCGCGATGATTGCGCAGTACTTCGGGAGCGGGGACGATCTCGTCAGTCTGCGGCGAAAGTTTGGCGTGTCTCTCAAAGGTGTGACGCTGAAATCGCTGATCCGCATGTGCGAGTCCTCATACCTGTCTGCAAGAGCGATCCGGTGTGGCCTGGCCGAGTTACGTCAACTGCGCACTCCTTGTGTACTCCACTGGGAACTCAGCCATTTTGTCGTCTTGCGAAAGGTCGCCGGCACTCACCTGGTGCTCCATGACCCTGCACGCGGGCTGGTTCGTGAAACGCTTGCCGAGGCCGATCGAAAATTCACAGGGGTCGCGCTGGAGCTCCTTCCAACGCCGGAGTTCCGGCGCAGAAAAAAGCTGCGCCCGCTGCGCCTGCGTAACCTCCTGGTGATTGACCAGGGATTCGTGACATCGGCATCCGCCGCGATGTTGTTTGCTTTGGTGTCGGAGTCCTTGCTCCTCGCCATGCCGTTCTACTTGCAGACGGTTATCGACCAGGTGCTGATGCGTGGCGATTACCTTTTGCTCAATACGCTGGTAGTGGCGTTCGGGTCACTCGCGGCTTTCCAGGTACTTGCCGGCGCCATGCGACAGCTGACGTTCCAGTTTTTGTCGCAGGCCACCGTATTCAGTCTCTTCTCCCGGGTCATGCGCCACTTGCTGCGACTGCCGGTTTCGTATTTTCGTGCGAGGGGGCTGGGTGATATTCAGCAGCGCATGCAATCGCTCTCAAGAGTCCAGGAGTTCGTGACGCAGTCGGCGCCTGCCATGGCGCTCGATGCGTTCTTCCTCGTTCTCGTGTCGGCAATGATGTTTGCATACCAGCCGGTACTGGCGCTGGTCGTTGCGCTGGCAGCGCTTGCCTACGCACTTTGGCGCGTGCTCATTTTTCGTACTTCCCTGGAACAGGCAAACCGGCTGGTGCGTGCAGAAGCGGCAACACAAACTCACCTGCTGGAGTCTCTGCGGGCAGTGCAGTCCATTAAGATGATGGCGGGAGAGCAGAGTCGCGGCACTGACTGGCAACACCTCCTGGCGCGGCGCATCAATACACACATTCGCATCGGCAACCTGGGTGTTGTGGATAGCGTGGTTCACCAGGTTCTTTTCCAGGGGCTCCACATCGGTGTTGTTTACCTGGTCGCGCGAGAAGTAATGGGCGGCAACATGTCGATCGGGATGACTGCGGCGTTTGTTGCGTATACCGGCATGTTCGCGACTCGCGCTGGCGGCATCATTAACCGTTTCTTCGAGTACCGCTTGCTGAAGGTTCCGCTGGACAGGCTCGCCGACATTGTTTTCCACGAAATCGAGCCTCGCCTCGATACGCCTGTACGGGCAAACCGGTTTACCGGTTCGTTCCAGGGCAGAGCGTTGACATTTGCCTATGCTGGCGACGATCGACCCATACTGCGCGAATGTTCGATCAGTGCTGCCAGCGGTGAATTTGTGGTCGTGCGCGGCCGCTCGGGCAGCGGCAAGAGCACCTTGTTGCGGTTACTTGCCGGGCTCGAGACACCGTCAGCAGGTGCCTTGTATTTCGATGGCCGGCCTGCTGCCGATTGGCCTTTGCCGGAGCTGCGGAGCTGGGTGGCAACGGTATTCCAGGACGACGCCCTGGTTTCCGGGTCGATAGCGGAGAACATCGCACTTTTTGATACCGAGTTTAATCGACAGCGTGTGCGCTGGGCAGCGCGAAGGGCCGTCATCGACATGGATATCGAGGCGATGCCCATGGCCTATGAAACGCGCATCGGCGACCTGGGATCAGCGTTGTCGGCAGGGCAGGTGCAGCGCGTCCTTCTGGCGCGAGCACTTTATCGCGAGCCACGACTGTTGCTGCTTGATGAGTTCACCAGCGGGCTTGATGAGAACACGGAAAGACTCGTGGTTGCCTCCGTCGCCCGCCTGCAGGCTACTCGCGTCGTCGTGACGCACAGCGAGACGGTCATGCGCGCTGCTGACCGGATATTCGAGTTATCCGGTCAGCAGCTTGCACAAAAATGATGCCGAGTTACTTGCGGTAAGCCGGCGGCATGTCCGTCTGCAGGTAACGATCACGCAGCAGGGTCTGGCGGCTGACCATAGGCACGGCCTCGCCGTTGATGAACACCTGCTCGGGGTAATTCGTCAGCTCGAGCGGATCGGCCGGCCAGATGACGATGTCGGCGGCTTTGCCTGGTTCGATACTGCCTGTTGTGGCTGCCATGCCAAAGATCTCGGCGGGTGACAGCGTAATAGCCCGCAATGCGGCGTCCCAGTCGAGACCCAGGGCGACAGCGTTGCCCGCTGACTGTGTCAAATTACGGGCGTTGTGCGTCTGGGCATCAGAGTCAGCGATGGCCACCTTGACGCCGGCATTGATGAGGATGGAGGCCGAGCCAAGGCGCGCATTGATGCGATCGAAGTTACCGGGCAGGTTGGCAGATGGGCCTGCGATCACAGCGATGCCGGCGGTGGCCAGCTCGCTGGCCAGCATCCAGGCCTCGGAGCCACCTGCAATAATCGCAGTGACGCCGTATTCGTTGACGAGCTCAATCAGCACCTCGATATCGCTGGCGCGATCGACGCCGACGATTATCGGCGTATTGCCGTTAATCACGCCCTGGAGCGCTTCGAGGTCATTCATGCTGTGGACGTAGTCCCGGCGCATCCCGCGCTCGAAATCACCTTTATGCTCGCGGTAGTCGAGTGCCTCGTCCAGCGCGTTCCGCAATGTCAGCCAGGCTGCGGTTCGCGTGCCACCGGAAAGTGCGGCGCCGTATTCACCCAGGGTCACGACCATCGCTGCTGCGCGGCGGTCGAGAGCGGCGTCATCGCCCAGGTTAACGATCGCCGCGAGTCCGGCGAGGATATGGCCCGTACCGGCCTCATTCGGGTAACCCGGCATTGGCGCAACCACGGCACGCGTCACGCCTTCGATTCGATTTATTGCAACCAGCGAGGAGCGGGAGTTATAGGCGTCCGCAACATCGAATCCGGCGGTGAACTGACTGCCACGCTGCGCATAGTCCGACGGGCCGGCAGACATGCCGACCTCGACCAGGCCGAGTTGTCCGAATGGCGAGAACAGCCCTGGCGTGATTATTTTGCCAGCGGCGTCGATGGTTTCCGCGCCTGCAGGAACTTTGACATCGTCGCCGACTGCCGCGATGCGGCCATCGACGATCAGTATCGTTGCGTTCTCGATGGTTCCCTGGGGTCCGACCGTGTGCACCTTGCCGCCTGTGATCGCGATCGTGCCGGCCGCGGCCGGTAGCGCCAAGGCGAGCAGGGCGAGCAGGGCGAACGTTGAGATCAGGCGGCTCATTTTGCACCTCCGGCGGCAGCGGACGTGCCAAGTGTGAAATCAGTGACCGGATTCAGGGCATCATTGCCAAGCTCGTAGGCGAGCGCACCGTCGATGTAGACGCGTTCGGCGCGGCTGTAGACGCTGAAGGGGTTGCCGGTCCAGACGACGACGTCGGCCATCTTGCCGGTTTCGAGCGTACCTGTCTGGTCGAGGATGCCGAGCGACTTCGCCGCGTTTGCAGTAATCCAGCGAATGGCACTCTCGGGCGGGATATCCATGTCGACTCTTGCTGCCGCACCCATGACCTTGGCCGCTTCCTGATTAAGGCGCTGGATACCTATTTCATCATCAGAGTGGACGATGGCGCAGGCACCGGCTTTGTCAACGATCGCGATGTTCTCGCGGATGCCGTCGTAGGCCTCCATCTTGAAGCCCCACCAGTCCGCCCACATGGCGGCACAGGTGTCGGACTCAGCAAGCAGGTCGGCAATCTTGTACGCCTCGACCGCGTGATGGAAGGTGCCGACCTCATAGCCGAACTCCCTCGCGATATCGAGCATGACTGACATTTCATCCGCCCGATAACAGTGGTTATGAACCAGGATCTCGCCTTCGAGTACGCCCATCAGCGTTTCGAGTCTGAGGTCGCGGGTGGGTGCTTCGCCTTCGCCCTCTTCAGCGGCCCTGATCTTGTCGCGATAGTCGGCCGCTTCGATCCACGCAGCGCGGTAGCCGGCCACGTTGCCCATCCGGGTTCCCGGAGCCTGACCTCGTCCGCCATATACGCGCTTCGGGTTCTCGCCGCAGGCCATCTTCAGGCCGTGCGGTGCGCCCGGAAATTTCATATCCATGACGTTGCGCCCGGGCAGGTTCTTGAGGGTCACGCCACGGCCACCGATCAGGTTAGCCGACCCCGGCAGTACCTGCATCGCTGTGACACCGCCGGCAAGCGCCGTAGTGAAACCGGGGTCTTGTGGCCAGACGCTGTGCTCGGCCCAGACCTGCGCCGTTACCGGTGCGGTCGCTTCGTTGCCGTCCGAGTGGGATGACGTGCCCGGCGAGGGATATACGCCGAGGTGCGAATGCACGTCGATCACACCGGGTGTGACCCACTTGCCGGTCGCATCGACGATATCGGCATCCGCGGCGCTCAGGTTTGAGCCAATTTCTGCGATTCTGCCATCGACGAGCAGAATATCCGCATCGTCGAGGCGATCTCCGGTGCCAGTAAGAATCGTCGCACCGGTAAGGAGTGTCGTTCCGGATGGCAGCGGTTCGTAGCGGCTGTCGTAAGGCGCAGGGCCATCATTGGCGCCGTCGTCTTCGCCATTCCTGCTGCAGGCCGAAGCCAATAGTGCACAGGCCGCCAAGGCGGCAACAAATTTTTTCACTGGAAAACCCCCCGATCTTTTCTTAAAGCATAGCAAGAACAGCTATCATATGGCGTCATGCGCAAAATAATCTGCTACCTGATTCTTTGTGCCGCAATTCTGGTCGCTGGCGGCTGTGGCCGCGGCGGCGAAGCGCCGTCGCCGGAAATGCAGCGCCACGTGCTCAAGCATAACGAACTATTGCGCGAATACTTCGTTTACCTGCCATCGAGGTACGATGGGGAGCGCGAGTTGCCCGTTGCTATCTTCATGCACGGATACGGTGGCACGGCGACCGGAACCGAGGCTGAGGTTACGCAGGGACTAAACCAGTATGCCGAGGAGTACGGCTACATCATGGTGTACCCGCAGAGCACCTGGTTCATGTCGAGTGTGGACGGCGGCGCCCCCTGGGAGGTGACCAGTTGGAACCATATTTCCGACGGCTTCGACACGGGTCCTGCAGGTCCGATTTGCACTGCAGATGCCACCCGCTACCCATGCCCGCCTGAGTGCGGGAATTGTGGGCAGTGCGGCTGGACTTCCTGCCATGATGACGTCGGGTTCCTGAAGGCGCTTATTGACCGCGTTGTCGCAGACTTTGCGGTAGCGGAAAACCGGTTTTTTGTCGCCGGGTTCAGCAACGGAGCCATGATGGCCAACCGCATTGGCTGTGAGGCAGCAGGCAGGATTGCCGCGGTGGCCCTGATTGGCGGGCGAGTCGAGCCCGGGTTCGAATGCACGCCGGTGCGTCCAATCCCGATGTTGCAGGTCAATGGGGGCAAAGATGAGACGGTGCCTGCTGATGGTCGCAGAAGTGAGTCCGGATACTTCTTTGCGAGCACGACGTCGATCACGAAATTCTGGACTGACGGCGCTTCCTGCGCAGCAGACCCGAAGGACTGGTTATCGCCGGTGGTTCCGCAGGATGAGGCACATTGCACGATTGCCTGTGCAGGGACGGAAGCGCCGGTGATCGACTGCCTGTGGCCGGAGGGCAACCACCGTTGGCCGGGCACGGCCGATTTTCGCGGCAGTAACGGCTATTGCGTGACGCCACTGCAGGCCGCAAGCATGCCGGACCAGACGATATGCGTCCCACCCGAGGAAAACACGGATTTCTGGGGGTCCCGGCTGTTATTCGAGTTTTTCAGGGCAGTCGCGAGCGGATCTATCTGACAGTTGCCGCCGGCTCATCGAGGCGGGACCCGATTATCGCGATCGAATGCGTGTTATCGTTAGGCTGGTTGTCGCCAGCCAAAACAACAAATGGATATAACTGCTCTCGATAGCCTCCGCATCGTTCTCGACCCCATAGGCCAAACCGGCGTCGCACTGGCGTTGATGCTTGTCATGTTCAGCGTCGCGCTGGGCCTGCGAGTCGATGACTTTGCCTTTCTGCGTGACAAACCCCTGTTGTTCGTGGGTGGCGTCGTTGCACAGGTCCTGGTATTGCCGCTGGCGACTTTCTTCCTGATTCTCGTCATGAAGCCCGCTGCGTCGATAGCATTGGGCATGATCGTTGTGGCCGCGTGTCCTGGCGGCGCGGTATCGAACCTGCTGACTTACCTGTCCCGCGGCAATGTCGCGGCTTCCGTTGCCCTGACAACGACGTCGAGTCTGCTGGCTGCAGTTCTTACGCCAACATCCATCATGTTCTGGTCGCACGCGTATGAGCCCACCGCGACATTGCTGGCGTCCCTCGACGTCAGTCCGATGATGTTCCTTGCGCAAACGACGTTCCTGCTGGCCATTCCACTGGTGCTCGGGATGGTTGTTGCCGCCAAGGCGCCCGACGTGGCCATGCGTATCAAGAAGCGTACGACGGTACTCGGTGTTTCTGTGCTCGTCGGCGTAATAATTTACGGCATCGTCTACTTCTTCCCGGTGCTGTTCCCGGCATTGCCGCTATTGGCGTCAGTCGTCCTCATCCACAATGGCATTGCTTTTTTGACAGGTGCAGCTGCAGGTATGGTACTTTCGCGCACCGCCTCCACGCGACGGGCACTGACCTTCGAGATCGGCATTCAGAATTCCGGCCTCGCGCTGGTCATTCTCCTGAGCCAGCTCAAGGGGCTTGGCGGGGCAGCCGCTGTTGCTGCAGTGTGGGGCGTGTGGCACCTGATTGCCGGTGGTGGCATTGCCCTGATTTTCTGGATGTATGACCGTAGTGGAACGAGCGAATATGACATCGAACGAGCCTGAAGAGACCCGTATGGCGTTCGGTTGTTTTCCAACCGGCGTTGCTGTCGCCACAACGCTGGATAGCGAGGGCAGGCGTGTCGGGATGACTATCAGCAGTTTTAACTCCGTGTCGCTGGATCCGCCGCTCGTGCTATGGAGTATCGCTAACGACTCTCTGAGCTACGATGCATTTGCGACGGCCGAACACTTCGCCGTCAATGTACTTGCCGAACACCAGCAGGGGCTGTCTGATCGTTTCGCAGCGAGAGGTGGGGACAAGTTCGCTGGACTGGAATGCAAAGAGGGCCTGAATGGGATTCCCATCCTTCCCGAGTTTGCAGCCTGTTTCGAGTGCAGCACGGAACATCATTACCCGGGCGGTGACCACCTGATCATCGTTGGACGCGTGCACCGTTTCCAGGATCGCGAGCTGGATCCGCTCATCTTCTACCGCAGCCAGTTCCTTGGGAAAGGCGAGCCGAAAAGCTGATCAGCTGTGCAAGTGCGGCGCCGTAAAGACGACAAAAAGTCCAAGTAGAATACCCGCCCGATAGGCCCAGTCCTGGAACTTGGCTACGGGCTCGACGTGCTTGTCATGGTCGTGGCTGATACCGAACGCCACAATGTGAATCAGCGAACCCGAGATGAAAGCCTGTATGAAGGCGATGCTGCGGGCCTCGGCAAGTTCGATGGCTGGCGCGCCGAGAACAATGGTTGCCGCCGTCGCCCCGATGATCATGACAAACGCCGCAATTGCGGCAGCCAATCCGAGGTTGGGACGCACCGACCACCAGATGGCCATACCGACCGGTATCCGATGCAATATGACGGCATAGGCAAGGTCGCTTTTCTGTGACGGCAAGAGTGCGATGCCATCCAGTATCGAATGGATGACGAGGCCAAGTGCCGCCAACGCGAGTACAAGCGCATGTGCCGCATGGAATGCGCTGTGGAAGCTACGTTCCAGGATTACCGGGAACGCGATGCCGAGTGCGAGGAACACGAGCGCCAGGTTACCGCCATTGGCCAGCGCTTCGGGAATGATGTTGACCGTGACGATGCCGGCAATCGTAATGAAAATGAAGCCATCAAGAATCTGGCGCGCAACCGGGTTACGCCGACCGATTGTGTAGATAACCGGGCCGAACAACAGGGCTACGATGCTGAGAGTCAGAAGCATGGTTGTGGAGAATACACGATGCCCTAGTTCGACAGCATGTAGAATTGCCAGAGGTCCTTGCGGCTCATTCGCAGGAAAGGTTTGAGTGCAAGCAGGCCGGTCGGTCCAATGCTGGACACAAGAAACTTGAGCTCTTCGAGCTTGGCTTTTGTTTCCTCGCCCGGCTTGTCCATGAAGCCTTGCTCGCGCAGCATCAGCAATCCCTTGGCGCGCATTGCCAGCTCCTTGTGCAAGCGCAGGTAGCAGAGCATATCGACTACGACGGGCCCTTCGAATTTTACGGTCAGAGACTGCAGGTACATACCGATTTTCGACGTCGTGAAGTCGCCCGAATTGATGAGTTCAATCAGCTCCGCGTCGGCATCAAAGCTCATCCCCAGCCACTCACTGATCGACTTCTCGCTTTGCTGGAATACGATTGCAAGCAGCGGTGGCAGCGATACCAGGACGATCAGTGTGTTGATTATGGGCGCTACAAAAAAATGGTTGAAAACAGAGTGGATCGTTATGGCGACGATGAAGCCCGGAACCAGGTTGAATAGCCCCCTGTTTGGGTACTGCCCCATCAGCGCTTGCGATACGATCGCGAATATTGCCGTCGCCGCACCATGCATCATGGCCGTTCCGAAACCGCGCACGATCCATGTTCCAAGTACCGTGTGAGGTGCCGCCTGCAGGTAAAAAAGATTTTCGAATATTGCGAAGCCGGCGCCAACAGCGAAGCCATAGATCGCAGCGTCAACCAGGAAACCGATGCGATTATTGCGCATCAGGAAGATAACAATGAGCGCCTTGAGGCCCTCCTCGGTAATGGGTGCTACGTAACGCGAGAACAAACCAAAATCAATCTGCAACAGCTCCAGTCCCGCAACATTGATCGGGTAGCTCAGGATTGCCGCAATAAAGCCGAGCGCAATAACACCCAACGTCCACCGCATGGGGATCAGCTTGTAACTGTCCAGGTAAACGAGTGCTGCCAGAAGGCAGGAGACGGGCAGCAGTCCCACCAGGGCGTAAATGGCGAGGTCCATACGCGAAGCTTACAGGACCTTAAGCGATACCATGAACTCGTCGATTTTGAAGGCCGCCCGCAGTTTTTTGCTTGCCATGGCGGACCGGAAGGCCTCGTCTTGCCGAAAAAGGCAACCACGCCGAGCGCCACTGCGCCGGCCAACGCGATTGGTGCCTGCTGCCCAAAAAACCGGCGAGGCGGCCAGGTCCAGCCCTACCGGGGCGGTGTATAGTCGAGACTCGCCTCGTGGACGACCTTGCCGTCCGCCAGGAAACGCAGATTGACTGTTGTGTCCCGGCCACCCTGGTTATGCAGGTAGACGGCGTAGCGCCGTTTACCGTTCATACCCAGGCGAATGCGGCCAGTCTCGGCTGAAATTGTTGTGCCTTCGCTTTCAAGTTGGCCAAAGCCGTTGAACCAGATTGAGGGATCCGAATAAATTGCCTCGATATCAATTTGGTTCTTTGCGACGAGGTCGAAGTCAAGAATGAGCATTGACTCCGCACTGCGCAGCGATACCGTGCCCGCAAGGTCAGGCTCGGTAACCGATATCGAGCTCGCCAGTGCCGAATTGACCGGGTCCGAAACCGTGCCAACCAGGCCTGTTACATCGTCGAAAGCATGATTCGAGATCTTGTCGGCATCCACGATGCTCAGGGTCAGAATGACACCCGCAGCGAACGTTACGGCATACTTGATTGCCGGTGTTGCGAATAAAATCTGCAGGAATCCCGCGGGTTCTTCAGGTCTTGGTGTCGGTTTGACGGAGTTCATGATTACGTGCCTCACATGAGGAGGTGGCTCCTCGGACTGGACGGTATCGAGCGTGGCGCAGACCGATGACAAGTCGTCGTGCAGGGCTTGTCCTTCGGCGTTCTCGTCGAGGAACGCCTGCAACTCGGCCTTCTCGGAAGCGCTGATTTCGCCGTCGATATCGGCGTTGATCAGGTCTGTATATTTTTGCTCTATTGTCATGGGTGTTTGCCGGTCAATGCATCCTTGAGTTGCTGTCTTGCAGTGTAAAGCCGTGATTTAACTTTCTTTTCCGGGACATCGAGTATCTGGCTGATTTCCATGTAACTGCATCCCAGGAAGTGTTTCAAAATGACCACGCTACGGTAGTCGGTTTTCATTGTCATCAGTGCCGCCTGCACGTCCTGCGAAACTCTGGCACTGTCGACCTCCTGTTCCGGTCCTTTGCCTTCGTCGGCCGCCTCGAAAGCGAGCGGCTCCAGTCTGTTCGTCTTGCTCAGCCAGTTGATGGACTCGTTCAACGTGATTCGATAGATCCAGCTGAAGAAACGGCGGGTCGGGTCGAATTGGTCAAAGCTCTCAAAGACTTTGAGAAATACGGTCTGTGTAATATCGCTCGCGTCGTTCCGGCTGTTGAGCATCCGGTAGGCGGCGTTGAACACGGGTTTTTCGTATTTCACCAGCAAGGCTTCGAAGGCCTGGCGGTCACCTGATCTGCACCGTTCAATCAACTCTGTATCGTCTGTATTACTCATACGTACAATTGACCTGGCAGAAAGTTGGAAAAACTTTTTCTCGACCTGTTATTTGGCTCTTATGTCGAAAATGGTGTGAAACCCGGAATATCGGAATACATCATGTATGTGGTTGTTGACGTTTATTATTTTTAGTCCCGTACCACCGGCGACGAGACGTTTTTGTGTCTTTAGGAGTATACCCAGCCCGGCGCTCGAGATGTATTCGAGATCGGCGAAATCAAGCGTATTTGCGCCTTCCAGCCCGGCCAGAAAGCTCCCGGCCTTCTCACATTGCGCCGCATCCAGCCGCCCGCGGCAAATGACAATGCCGTCATTTCCGTATTCGATATCAAACATCTTCGTTTCCTGACCCCTTGGTAAATATAACCTCGCCCCGGCCATCTTGGTACTCATATTCGAGCGTATCAACGAGATTCTGGATCAGGTGAATACCCAAACCGCCGGGTATGCGGTCTTCGAGCGGCGCATCGATATTGACGGGCCTGGCTGCCGTAACATCGAATTCGACCCCACCTTCATCGACGAGTGAGACGCGCACTTTCTGGTTGACCTGCAGTGTGACGTCGACCTCGATACCCGTGCTGATGTCCGGGTTGTACTTGACCATATTGACAAATAGTTCTTCCATCGCGAGATGGACCGGGAATCGTACGCCGTCGGCGATGGCGTTCGCTGTCAGTATCTCCTCGGCGAATTCGTAGAGAGGAGTCAGGGAGTCAAGGTGTCTGGGGAAGCTGCGCCGCATATCGGCAGGTCTACTCGGGTAAGCGACGAACGAGCACGATTGTGATGTCATCTGCCTGTGGCGCCGTACCGCCATGCTCGCGGGCCGCTGCCATGATCTTGTCGACCAGTTCCTGGGCGCTGGCATCGGGATTGTCGTCCACAATCTTCATTACGCCCTGGCGACCGAACTGTACGCCTGCCTCATTTTCGTACTCGTAAATTCCATCGGAAATGAGGCCGAAAATGTCGCCGGGATCGAGTAATGACTTTTCGGGTGGGGCCAGGTTCGAATGCGGCATGTAGCCCAGCGGAAAGGTCGTTGCCGGGTGCCACTCGTATTCCCCCATTTCGGCCTGGTAATGCATGATTGGTCCCTGACCGCCGGAGTGGAAGCGAATCGTATGAGTCCTTCCGTCGAGCAACCCGAAAAATCCGGTCACGAAACGGTCGTCGGGGAGGTCGTCGCAGAGCTGGTCGTTAATGTGTGTGAACGCGTCATCGAGGCTTGATTCGAGACGAAGGGCGACACGCAGCATCGCACGCACCTGGGTTGCGCTGAGAGCAGGGCCAATTCCGTGGCCCGAAGCATCGCCCATAAGCAGGAATAGTTTCTGATCAGCCATCGGCACAAAGTCGTACAGGTCGCCGCCGGTCTGGTCTGTCGGCGAAAAAGCGCCGCCAAACTCATAGCCTTCGATTATCGGCATGTTTTTGGGAAGGGTGCCCATCTGCACGTCACGGGCGACCGAGATCTCACGGTCCAGTCGTTCCGAGGCAATGATCTGTTCGGTGATCTTGGCGCGATGCAAAACGACCGCCGCCTGTGCGGCAAGCGCCTGGCCGACATACTCGTCCTGTTCGTCGAACACACCATCAATCTTGTTCAGAATCTGCAGAATGCCGACGAGCGAATCTTCGTAGCCAATGAGCGGAATCGTCAGCATGCAGCGCGATCTGTAGCCGGTCTGCTTGTCGATCGCCCGGTTGAAGCGCGGGTCCGCGTAGCAATCAGGAACGTTTATCAGTTTTCGCGTCTGCGCCGATTCACCGACTATGCCCTTGTCGGCCGGAATGCGAATCTGGTCGAGTTCGGTGCCGACACGAACGACGAGTTCATCACTGGCCTCATCGTACAGAAACACGGTACCGCGTTCGGCCTTGAGCACTTCGCGCGACGCGTCGACGACTTCTGTGAGCATCGTGTCCAGATCGAAAGGGGCGGCGAGTTTGCGGGTCACTTCCAGTATGTGCCGTAGCGCCTGCGTGTCTTCGCTGTCCTGCTTCATCCTTTCAGCTGTCCGGCGAGTTTTCGGTCATTGGAAGTCGAACATACTGAATCTCGATTTCGGAGATACGTGCGACCATGTGCTCGGCGAGTTCCGGAACGTCAACGTTCGAGTGCTCGATAGCACGATTCGTAACCAGTATCTCGTTGCGCGTGGCGAGGTCTTCTCCAAGTTTTGACGCCGTGTTTACCGGGTCTCCAAAAAACTCGACGTCCCCAATGAGCAGCACACGCCCGTAATCGATGCCGACCGACAGCTTGACCTGTTCACTAAGGCTAAAGTTGCTATTAGCTTCGTACAGGGCCGCATTAACCTCGAAGCTTGCTCGGATCGCGTCATCAGCACGGCTGAAGAATGCGTAGCAATTGTCCGCGTCGCATTTCACGAGCACGCCATTGTTAGCCTCGATGACAGGCGCGACGATCTGGCGCGTACGGTGAATCATTTTCAGGAAGTGGCAGACGCCGACTTTGCGCGACGTACTCGAGAAGCCCGCCATGTCCGAGATGAATACCGCACCCTCGGTTCCGAACTTGTCCCAGATACGTTGCCGAATTTCTTCAGCTTTCTGAGGGTCGGATTCATCCGCAAAATCGGCAATCAGCGAATCGAACTCGTCATGCCCCGTTAACGGTTCATGGTAGGTAATTTCTGCCATGCGAATCCCCAGGTATTGTATTTATGTTTTGGCAGTCGCTATCGAGTATATCCTGCATTCAGGTGCGCGACAGGCCAGATCAGGGGCTGATCGAAACCACGTCATCGCTGTAGAAACCATTGAACCGCGTCAATCCGCTCAACGAGTATGCGCCCATACTTCCGAATTCGATGTAGTCGCCAACATCAATATCCGCGGGCAACTCTACGCGGCCAGGCATCTTGTCGCTCGAGTCGCAGGTTGGCCCGAAAAGTCTGAAGGAGTGCAGGTTGCCGTCCAGCGGCTCGTAGCCCCGCAATGCCCGGGCGGGGTACCGCACGTGGCCCTTGAAGCGCAGTTCCCAGAATGCGCCGTACATGCCGTCGTTCAGATAGAGGCGATCTTCCTTACGCAGCAGCACTTTTGCGATTGTCGACATGCCCGGTGCACTAAGGCCACGCCCGGGTTCGGCGAGGAGTTCGCCATCGTCATCAAGCGGTAATTCATGCCTGAAGTTGCGGATGGCGGTGAAATACTCGTCGAGCGGCGGTACCAGGAAGCCGGGGTATGGACGGGGAAAGCCACCACCGATATCCAGTAATCGAACCGGGAACGGAGTGGCCTCGAGAACCTCGCGAGCGAGTCCCATGGCATAGGTATAAGCTTCGGCCTCGGTCACACCGGTTCCAACATTGAACGCCAATGCGGGCTCCGCCCCCGTCTTCCGTATGGCCGCGAGAATTGTCGGGACCTCGTCCGGTGGCGCACCGAACTTGGCAGACAGGTCTTCCATCGCCGAGTGATGGCTGACGGCCATGCGGGCGAAGATGATTGCTTGCGAAGCATCGATCTCGTCGACCAGTGGTGCGATACCAGAGAGGTGGTCCACCATGAAATGCCGGGTTTCAAATTCATTGCGTGCGCGCCTGGCATCCCCTGTAAGCCTCACCGGATTCATCAGGTAGCACGTTGCGTCCGGCTGCAGCGACTTGATGAGGGCGACTTCCTCCACCGATGCACAATCAAAGTGTTCGATACCACCGTCAGCCAGGGCGCTGATCACAAGAGGATGGTTGTTTGCCTTGACGGCGTAAAGAACCCGGCCAGGGAAGTTGGCAATAAAGTGTTCGGCCACATCCCGGTATACCTCTGGGTGAATGCAGTACACCGGCCGTTCCGGTTGCCGCGCTTGCAGCAATGACTCGACGCTGTCGTATTGAGTACTCATCGTGGCCGACTGACTACCTGCCCGGCGAACACCCCGGTCGATGCGCCATCATCGAACGCCAACGCGCCATTGACCCAAACGCGTTCGATACCGGACGACATCGCCATTGGTTCTTTCATGGTGGCGCGATCGATGACTGTGTCCGTGTTGAAGAGAACCAGGTCTGCATAGTGTCCCGGTGTGATTCGACCGCGATCACCGATGCCCATGTTGTCTGCGGCACGCGCCGTCATCTTGAATATTGCCTCGGGCACCGTCAGCACCCCGAGTTCGCGGCCGAAAAACCCCAGTACCCGCGGGAACGAGCCGTAGCCGCGCGGGTGTCCGCCATGCCAGCCATCCGAGCAGACATTCATGTACGGCCAGCGGAGGAAGGCAGCGATGTCCTCGTTGTTCATGCTTTTCGCGATGATCCCAGTATCTTCTCCCGTTGCCAGGCGATGGTCTTCCGCTGCCTGCGATAATTCGAGCAGGGTTGTTACCTCATCTCGCTCGGTGATACCGGCAATCTCGGCAATCGTCATGCCTTCGAATGCGGGGTTGGCGGGGTAGCTGATTAGCAGGATGTCCTCGGCCGCTGCTGTGCGCTCGAAGGTGTACTCTGCGGTTTCGACGCTCGTGTAATCGCGTTCGGGGAATAGCACGGCGAGATTGCTGGCCCAACGTTCGTATGGATAGATGTCGGCCGTAATTTCCACGCCACGGCTTCTCGCCCCATTCAGCAGGCCGATGATGTCAGCCGTTGTTCCCCAGGCCAGTCGGTCAGCAATTTTTATGTGTGACACGTGTACGGGGATGTCGGCTTCGTCACCGATACGAATGATCTCCTCGATAGCGTCGACGAAGCGGTCGTCTTCATCGCGCACATGACTGACGTATCGTCCCTTGTTTATTGCAGCGACCCGGGCAAGTTCGATGACCTCGTCGGTCGTTGAGAAGATCCCTGGTTCGTACTCGAGGCCGGTCGAAAGCCCGAGCGCACCGGCTTGCATATCGGCTTCAACGAGTTTTGCCATCGCCGCCAGCTCTTCATCCGAACTTTGGCGGCGGTTGTCGTCACCCAGGATGGTATGGCGAATGGAGTTGTGAGCGGAAAAAGACGCGGCATTCACTGCCAGGGGCTTGGCTTCAAAGGCCGCGTTGAAATCGGCAACGGCTGCATAATCGCCGGAGGATCCATCCATACCGCGCACGATTGTCGTTATTCCCTGGCTAAGCACGCCGGGCATGTGCCTGAACTCTTCGGCATCTTCCGCATGGTGACTGTGTGTATCGATAAAGCCCGGAGCGAGCGCCAGGCCTTTCGCATCAATGATGGTTTCGCCCGGAATCGCGTCGATGTCGCCGACCGCGACGATGCGTTGGGTTGCCGTGTCGAACCGCACGGCACCGTTGTACGGCGCGTCACCCGAACCGTCATAGATGACGGCATTCGTTATTAGTGTGCTTGTAACCGGTTCCGGAGAGTCGCCCGTACAAGCGGACAACGACAGCACCCAGAACATACTCAGCACATACGTTCTCATACACATGCATGCACCCCCAGCTATGTCACGAAAGAAATCTGCTGTGCTATCGTACCAATACCTGTTAACCATTGTTTCATAGTGTGAAAAGCATGAGTGCTGTCCTTACCGAAAATCCTCGTTCCCTTGCCGAATTGATTGCCGGCCACAGGCCGGGCTATTCGCTCGATCAGCGTTTTTATACTGATGCGGATATCTACGAACTCGAACTCGAACGTATTATCTACCGGCACTGGATTTTTGCGGGACATGAATCGCAATTGCCGGAACCCGGTGACTTCCGCGTTCTCAATGTTGCCGGCGAGTCGGCGATCCTTGTCCGAGGACAAGGCGGTGACATCAAGGGCTTCGCCAATGTCTGCCGTCACAGGGGCTCGCTGGTGTGCCTCGAGGAAAAGGGACATACCGACAAGTTTTCCTGTCCATACCATGGCTGGATGTACGACATCGATGGCAACTTGTTCGCGGCGCGCAACATGCCGGACGATTTCGATATGGCCGCACATTCACTGAAGACCGTCTCGGTTGGAATCGTCCACGGACTAATCTTTGTTTGTTTCACGGACGACCCCCTGTCCCTCGATGGTTGTCGCGAGGAACTTGCCGAGCCGATGGCGATGTTCGATTTTCCGAACCTCAAGGTGGCGGCGCAGAAAACCTACGACATTCCTGCAAACTGGAAGCTCTCGGTCGAGAACTACCAGGAGTGCTACCACTGTGCGACAGCGCATCCCGAGTACGCACGCATGCATACGCTGATGCTGGATGACGAAAAGAAGGAACGTGTCCAGAATCACATGCACGACAACATGGAGGCTTGTGGCCTCAAGCAGATAGATATCGACCGTATTGATACATCGGCTCGCCCGGGCGAAATGGGTTATGGGTACAGTCGTACTGCCTTGTTCTCGAAGTACAAAACGGGCAGCAAGAATGGTGGCCCGGTCGCGCCCTTGCTTGGCAAACTAAAGGACTATGATGGCGGGGGGTCAGACTTCAACTTCGGCCCATTCTCTTTCATGCTCGCGTACAGTGATCACGTCGTCGCTTATGTTTTCACGCCGACCGGCCACAAGAGTTCGAAGTGCGAGATCTACTGGATGGTTCGCGGCGACGCGCAAGAGGGCAGGGATTACGATGTCGACGAGCTGACCTGGCTGTGGGATGTCACGACGATTTCCGACAAGGAGATTATCGTCAATAACTCGAAAGGCGTGCACTCGAAATACTACGAGCCCGGGCCGTTTTCAGGAATGGAAAAGGAAGAGAACTCTTACATCGAGTGGATATTGCAGGAGCTGCAGCGGCCTTAGTCAACGGCGCTTCAAAAGTGTTTCGGGAAGAAACGGCGAAGGAGGTCATGCAGGGCCGTCAGTGCCTTGTTGCGATCAAATGATTTCGGGCTGATCAGGGACGACAGCCACATTCCATTCGTAATCGAATTAAGCGAGATGGCCACGGTTGCGGCGGAGAAGTCCTTGTATTTCCCCTCGGCAATAATCGTCTTGCACAGCCCTTCGATAATGTCATCGTAATACTGGTCGCGTTCGTCGCATATCTTTCTATATGCGGGTCTCGACTTCACTTCACCCCAGAACGCGAACCAGACACCTATCTTCTGGCGGTCGATGATGGAGGGACGGAGATCGAGTTCCACGAGCGCAAGAAGCTTCTCTGCCGCGCCCGGCCCGGAATTCTCCAGGGTCGTGTTGAACTTGTCTTTGTATTCATCGGCAATGTACCGCAGCGTTTCATTGAGCAGGTTGTCCTTGCTCTTGAAGTGCAGGTTGACGATGCC
>Ga0316191_10001165_pt1 | contig 18180 bp, 16 predicted proteins | sample Eddworburr2cm_MG_FD_204928 | JGI IMG/M metagenome (GOLD analysis project Ga0316191, IMG submission 204928) | Coastal sediment microbial communities from Maine, United States - Eddy worm burrow 2 cm | ecosystem: Environmental > Aquatic > Marine > Coastal > Sediment | place: USA: Maine...
GGATCACACGCTGCGCGTTCACGGCGTCAATGGCCTGCGTATCGCAGACGCCTCGATCTTTCCAACAACGCCCTCTGCCAACACGGCTGCCGCCACGATGATGGTCGCGGAGAAAGCAGCGAGTCTGGTCATGGCCAAGGGCTCCTGATCGTCTCGTCGCTCGCCTGCTACTGGGTTCCTGAAGTCATGCATGCAACGAACGTCAATAAAGCCCGTGCTACCATCGCCGCGAATCAGGATCGTCCGCTTCGGGCTTTAATCAGTTTTTTGTAGCGACACATGCAACCCGACTACATTGTCATTGGCGCCGGCACGGCCGGATCACTGTTAGCGACCCGGCTCGCCGAAACGAACGTCAATGTGCTGTTGCTCGAAGCAGGGCCGGAAGCCCGACATCCCATGATCCACATTCCGGCCGGCGTGCGCTCGCTGCATCGAAACCCGGCGCTGAACTGGACTTACTTCACCGAGCCTCATCCCGACACGGCAAATCGCGCGATACATTGGCCGCGCGGGCGCGTCATCGGCGGCAGCGGTTCCATCAACGGCATGCTCTACGTGCGCGGCAACGCAGGTGATTACGATGCCTGGGCCGACTCCGGCTGCACGGGTTGGTCTTATGCAGATGTTCTACCCTACTTCAGGAAGACCGAGCGCTACGAATCGGGCGATCCGCAATACCGCGGCAAGGACGGCTCAATGCACGTCGTTGACTACAAGGCCCACCTCGATCTCACCCATCGTTTCGTGCAGGCCGCGCAGCAGTCCGGATTGCCATTCACAAAGGACTACAACGCAGAACAACAGGAAGGCGTGGCCTACGCACAAATGACACGACTGGGACGCTTTCGCGGCTCCACTGCGTTCGCATTGCTGCGGCCCGCCCGATCGCGACCCAATCTGCAAGTGCAGACCAATGCATGCGTCACACGACTTGTTTTCGAGGGAAAAAAGTGTGTCGGCGTGACCTACCGCAAGTCGGAAGAAGAAGTGACCGTGCGGGCGCGCAAGGAAGTCGTACTCTGCGGCGGCGCCATCAACTCTCCGCACCTGCTCATGCTCTCGGGTGTCGGCCCCGCTGCGCAACTGCAATCGCACGGCATCGGCGTCGTTCACGACTCACCGGGTGTGGGCAATAACCTGATCGACCACTACTACGGCGGCGTATCGGCGCGAGTCAGAAATGAGATCTCCATCAATCAGCTTGCGCGCGGATGGCGCCTTGCGCGCGAGATACTGCGATTCCTGATTACGGGCGACGGCGCGCTCACCTACGGTATAACCGCTTCAACTGTTTTTACCCGCAGCCGCCCGGAACTGACACGACCGGACCTGCAGCTGCTGTTCACGCCGGCCAGCTATAACCGCGAGCGCTTCGGCGAACTCGAAGCCGCTCCCGGCATTACCGCAGTGGTGTGTATCGTTCAACCAGACAGTCGCGGCAGCCTTTCACTGCGGTCGGCCGATCCCTTCGTACCCCCACGCATTGAGCCAAACTACCTGTCCGCACCCAACGACGTGCGCGCACTGCTGGCGGGCGTGCATCTGGTTCGCAATATTTTCTCTGCCCCGGCCATGGCCGAATGCATGGTGAGTGAAACCTACCCGGGACCAAGCGCAAACAGCGACGAAGCCATTGTCGATGCCTTGCGCCTGACCGGCACCACCGGTTACCACGCAGTCGGCACTTGCCGCATGGGATCTGATTCCGCCGCGGTGGTCGATCCGCAGCTACGGGTGAACGGTGTCGAGCGGCTGCGTGTGGTTGACGCCTCGGTGATGCCCATGGTGCCGACCGGCAACACCAATGCACCGACTGCCATGGTCGCGGAGAAAGCAGCGGATCTAATCCGCGAGTCGATGTAAGCGGCTGAGGGCCGCTCAGCAACAATATCCAGCGCCGTCCGTCTGGTTCAGCCACATCTACGCGCCGATCTCGGCGTAGTCGCCTGGCGTCAGCGCGTCCGCCGACTGGCGGGAGTGGAGAGACTGGGGCGAATCCTCCGTTGCCGATCTACTGGTGTGGTGAAGGATGGAGTGGGGGGTTGTGCCGGACGATTCCGGTAACCGGTTAGCGTGGGTTGAAGACACGGTCAAACGCTACGCGCTTGATACTTGCAGCAACGCAAGGAGGCTTGAGCTGCTCAGACGGACGGTGACTGACAACGGGATCTGTAAAAGAACCGCCCGATGCCTTCCGAATTTCCTCTCTCCCGCGAATGGCCTGCGAACTGTTTTAAGTTTGCGGTAAGTGCCAGCGTTCGTTCAGCGGCCGATTGCTGCTTGCCTCTTGCGGGGAAAAGCGTTTTTAAACAATCGGTTTGATTCGCCCATCAACTACCAATTAACTACCAATTAACTACCAATTTCTACCAATTTGGTAATTGCCGGAGTTGGTGCTAGATTAAGTACCAATTCCGCGTTTATCGGTAGTTTAATCGAGATGCACATCCCCCTCATACCCCCCGATTACCGAGAGTTAGTCGAGGAAATCAGTGCCCGGTCCCCGAAGCGACTGGCGGACATTTTTTCACTTGGAATCCCCCCTGACCCCAAACGAGTCTACTACCACTGGGATCAGTTGAGGCATCTCAAGTCTCCGCCGGGCGATTTGGATCACCGGGAATGGTGGTTTGGCATCAAGTCGGCAAGAAAGTCCCTGTACCAAACCATTCCCCACAAAGCAAAAGACGGCGTTTCGTTTGTGTTTGGCGAAACCAGAGAAATGCGGCGCTTGTTGCACGAAATTGACCTGCACGGCGGCGGGGAACTGAAAGCCAGTAGCCAGGTAGCCGATCCAAATACGAGGGACAGCTACCTGATCAATTCGCTGATCGAGGAAGCAATCACCTCAAGTCAGCTCGAGGGCGCAGTCACGACAAGAAAAGTCGCAAAAGCGATGCTCAGGGAAAAACGCCCTCCCCGGGACCGGTCCGAGCGCATGATTGTGAACAATTACGCTGCCATGGAGTTTATAAACCGGATCGCGAGTGAAGATCTCACACCAGGCTTGATCCTGGAACTCCAACGCATTCTCACTGCACAGACTCTGGAGAACGAGAATGCTGTGGGCAACTGGCGCACGTCGGACGATGTTTACGTCGGCGACGAACGGGACGCGACGATCATACACATTCCTCCGGCGTATAAGGAGCTTCCCGCCCGCATGGAAAGTCTGTGCAAATTCGCGAATGATCAAAATACGAACGAGTTCTTGCACCCCGTCATAGAAGCGGCTCTCTTACACTTTTTGCTCGCCTACGATCACCCGTTTGAAGATGGTAACGGACGCACTGCCAGAGCACTGTTCTACTGGTCAATGCTTCGCCAGGGCTATTGGACGATGGAGTTCGTATCAATATCTCGAATACTCAAGAATGCACCGGCACAGTACACGCGTTCCTATCTTTACACGGAGACGGACGAGAACGATGTCACGTATTTCCTTCTACACCAACTCAAAGTAATACTCCGTGCAATTGAAGAACTACTCGAATACTTGAGAAAGAAGTCAGACGAGCACAAAGAACTCGAAACACTCATTCAAACATCGGTCAAGCTTAAGGAATCGCTGAATCATCGCCAGATCGCATTACTCACCAGGGCTCTCAAGAATCCAGACGCTGTTTTCAAGATAGAGAGTCATCGCGGCGCACATAATGTTACATACGACACGGCAAGAACTGATTTACTAAAACTGGATGATCTTGGCTTGCTAGCGAAGTCAAAGCGGGGTCGCGCATTCGTTTTCCTGGTACCGCCAAACATTCGAACCCTGCTAAAGGATCTAGACGGGTAGTTTGCCTGGTAAGCGTACCGGGACCACGATTCGCATCTTCACACGCTCTAAGGCTTTCCATCCAATGCGGGCAGCGAACGCCAAAATCATGGCACTCGCGATGGCCGCCCCTTCTCATCGGTAAACGGAAACATGCCGACCTTGAAGCTGTTGGCCATATGGCGTGCTACACGGATTGCCTTTGCCGCGTCCGGTGCAGACAGGCAATCGTTCGCAGCACTCTCGAGCATGGCGACCCAGTGATCGAATGCCTCAGGTTCGAATATGAGCTTCATATGCGCTGCATACACATTGCCCTTGTAGCGCTCGGTCGCGTAAACCACGTCACACCAGAAATCGACGACCCGACCAATGTGCGACTCCAGACCGTGAATCTGCTCACGGAAAATCGGACCGAGCACCGGGTCGGCAAACGAACGCTCGTAGAACAACCGCACCATGCGTTCGACCGCTGCCTCCTTTTCGCCACTTACATGCATACGGGCATTGTCCCTCAAGACACGACGTCAGTTGGAAGATCAAAAACTTGATGGGCTCAGTCAAGTTTTGTATTCTGTATACAAAGCTCGACTTCGGCCGATCACCTTCGCGGTGATTCCCACCGAACCCTGATTCCGGTCACAATCGCCATGGACAAAGCAAACCTGTCCGGCTGATGATCTGTGCTGCGATCCGGCTCGGCTAGAAATGGAAGTCAGTGCTTGCTTACACACCATAACAAGATCGATAAGAGGAGTACCCATGAGTTCACCCATCCGAGTGTTGCTCGCCAAGGTCGGGCTGGACGGCCACGACCGCGGCGTGAAAGTCGTCGCGCGAACCCTGCGTGACGCAGGTATGGACGTCATTTACACCGGACTTCACCGTACAGCGGAAGAAGTGGTGCACTCGGCGGTACAGGAAGATGTCGATGTGCTCGGCATCAGCCTGCTGTCCGGCGCGCACATGACCATTTGCCCCAAGATCATGAAACTCCTTGCCGAGCAGGACGCGGCTGACACCATCGTTGTGGTCGGCGGCGTGGTGCCGGACGAGGATGTCGTGCCATTGAAGGAGATGGGCGTGAAGGAATTATTGCTGCAGGACACACCGCCGAAGCAGATCGTGGAAACCCTGGAACGCCTGGTTGCGGAACGCGGCCCGCGCTAGGGAGAACGTCCGATGCAGATGATGGAGGACTGGTCTTTCCCGCCGCGCTACGACAACAGCTATCAGCCCGATCCGTCGAGCCGGTACTGGTTTCCGGTGCGCGAGACGATGCCGGCTGCTGATCGCGATGCTGCAATCGTGAAGCGTCTCAAGGAAGTATGTACTTACGCCTATGCACACGCCCCGTTTTACAAAAGGAAATGGGACGAGGCCGGATTTCATCCGGACCAGTTACGTTCGCTGGAGGATTTCGAGGAAAAAGTACCGGTCATTACCAAGCGCGACTTGCGCGCCTCGCAAGCCGCGGTGGAACCATTCGGTGACTATCTGTGCATCCCGCGCGAGGACGTGTATCACATACATGGCACCTCGGGCACAACCGGCCGGCCGACCGCTTTCGCCATCGGACGCAACGACTGGAACGCCATTTCGAACGCCCAGGCACGGGTAATGTGGGGCATGGGTGTTCGCCCCGGCGACACCGTATTTCTGGCGGCGATTTTCAGTCTGTATCTGGGCAGCTGGGGTGCACTGGCCGGAACCGAGCGCCTCGGCGCAACATCGTTTCCGTTCGGTGCCGGCGCGTCGGGCATGAGCGCAAGGGCGGTGAACTGGATGGCGCAAATCAGACCCACCGCGTTCTACGGCACGCCGACCTATGCGCTGCATCTGGCCGAGACGGCGGTGAAAGAAGGGCTGGACGCAAGCGATTTTGGATTGAAGCAGCTCATCTTCTCGGGTGAGCCGGGCGCATCGATTCCGTCGGTGATCGGGAAACTCGAAACGGCCTTTGGCGCGAAGGTGTTTGACGCCGGCTCGATGGCGGAAATGACACCGTGGATGAATGCCGCCGGCACGCTGGAGAGCGCGCCCGGCATGTTGCTGTGGCAGGACATGGTCTATACGGAAGTGTGTGATCCGGCGACTTTCCACCGCGTGCCTTACGGCTCGCGCGGCACCCCGGTCTACACCCATCTCGAACGCACCTCACAGCCGATGATCCGACTGGTGTCCGGCGACCTCACCATCTGGGAAGACGGGCCGAACCCGTGCGGGCGCACCTACCCGCGCCTGCCGCAAGGCATCTTCGGGCGCATCGACGACATGTTCACCATTCGTGGCGAGAACGTTTATCCGAGCGAGATCGATTCGGTGCTGAACGAAATACCGGATTACGGCGGCGAGCATCGCATTCACATCACCCGGGAGGGTGCAATGGACGAACTGGTGTTGCGCGTCGAACCGAACGCCGAAGCACACGCCGACGCCGCGCGCGGCCAGCAATTCAGGGAAGAAGTCAGCCGCCGCGTTCTGAAAACGCTGGCATTGCGCACCGTCATCGAGCTGGTAGAGCCACGCTCCATTGCGCGGACCGACTTCAAGGCACGCCGCGTGGTCGACGACCGCGATGTGTTTCGCGAACTGAACCAGAAGCTGCAGCGCGGGTGATGGCCATGCCGGTGCCGTCGATGGATCTTTTCGCACGCCTGCTCAAGGGCGATCTGCGTGCAGCCGGGCGCCTGATGTCGCGCGCCGAAGCCGGCAGCACGGAAGTACGTGCCGCACTCGGCGAAATCTACAAAGCCGCGGGCAAGGCACACATCATCGGGCTTACGGGAGTGCCGGGCAGCGGCAAGTCGACCCTGGTGAGTAAACTGGTTCAAACCATTCGCGAAGACGGCCGCAAGGTCGGCGTCATTGCCATCGACCCGTCCAGCCCGTTTTCCGGCGGCTCGATACTGGGTGACCGCATCCGCATGAGCAACCTGACGATGGACGACGGCGTATACATCCGCAGCATGGCAACGCGTGGCTCCACCGGCGGACTGGCGCGCTCGGCACTTGCGGCAGTCGATATTCTCGACGCGGCCGGGTTTGACGTCGTCATCATCGAAACCGTCGGCGTCGGCCAGGACGAAGTGGAAATTGCACGCGCCTCACACAGCACTGTCGTCGTGTCGGCGCCGGGGCTGGGCGACGACGTGCAGGCAATCAAGGCCGGCATCCTGGAAATTGCCGACATCCACGTGGTCAGCAAATGCGACCGCTCGGACGCCAATCGCACCATCACCGACCTGAAAACGATGCTGGCGATGGGTATCAGTGTCGCCATCAAGGACAACGCCGGCAAACCGCTGTGGCAAGTCCCGGTGGTGGGCACCAGCGCCGAAACCGGCGAGGGCATCCGCGAACTGGTTGCCACCATGGACCGGCACCGCGATGCGCACCGCTCGACCAAACTGGGGCCCGAGCGGCTGCGACGCATTGCCGAGTACCGCACCTTCAAGACTGCGGAGGATTTGCTGCGCAGTCGCTTCTTTGCCTCGACCAGCGAACGCGTCGCGGCCATGGTGGAACGCATATCCCGCCGCGAACTCGATCCGTTTGCGGCTTCCGATGAATTGATGAGCAACGTCGCTTTGTAGAGGTAGACATGAACGCACCAACCGACCCGAAACACGTCGAAGCGCTACAGCAACAACTCGATCTGTGGGAAAAAGATGAAGTCGCCACCTTCCTGAAGAAACAACCCGAGCGCGAAGAACAGTTCCAGACGCTGGGTGGTTTTCCGGTCAAACGCACCTACACCGCGCTCGACATCGCGGACACACCGCTGGAAGACATTGGCCTGCCGGGCCAGTATCCGTTTACGCGCGGCCCCTACCCGACCATGTACCGCAGCCGCTTCTGGACCATGCGCCAGATTGCCGGGTTCGGTACCGGCGAGGACACGAACAAGCGTTTCAAGTACCTCATCTCGCAAGGCCAGACCGGATTGTCGACCGACTTCGACATGCCCACCCTGATGGGATACGACTCGGATCACCCGATGAGCGAAGGCGAAGTCGGACGCGAAGGCGTGGCAGTCGATACGCTGGCCGATATGGAAGCGCTGTTCGATGGCATCGACCTGGAAAACATTTCGGTGTCGATGACGATCAACCCCACCGCCTGGATCTTGCTGGCGATGTATGTGGTGCTGGCGCAAAAGCGCGGCAACGACCTGAACAGACTTTCCGGCACCATCCAGGCCGACATCCTCAAGGAATACATGGCGCAGAAGGAGTACATCTATCCGATTGCGCCATCGGTTCGCATCGTGCGCGATTGCATCACCTATTGCGCCGAGAACATGAAACGCTACAACCCGATCAACATTTCCGGCTACCACATCAGCGAAGCGGGTTCGTCACCGATACACGAAGTGGCGTTCACCATGGCCAACGCGGTCACCTACGTCGAGGAAGTGCTCAAGACCGGAATGGACGTCGATGCGTTTGCACCGCGCCTCGCCTTCTATTGGGTCTGTCAGTCGGATTTCTTTGAAGAAATCGCCAAGTTTCGCGCGTCACGACGGGTCTGGGCAAAGATCATGAAAGAACGATTCGGCGCGAAGAAACCCGAGTCGATGCGGTTGCGCTTTCATTGTCAGACTGCTGCGGCAACACTGACAAAACCGCAGTACAAGGTCAACGTGATGCGAACCACCCTGCAGGCGCTCTCAGCTGTGCTCGGCGGCGCGCAAAGCCTGCACACCAACGGCATGGACGAGGCATTCGCCATACCGACCGAAGAAGCAATGAAGATCGCATTGCGAACCCAGCAGGTGATTGCCGACGAAACCGGCGTCGGCAATGTCATCGATCCGCTCGGCGGCTCGTACTTTGTCGAAAACCTCACCACCGAATACGAAAAGAAGATTTTCGAACTCCTCGACGAAGTGCGCGAACGCGGCGGCACCGTCAAACTGATCGAGGAGGGCTGGTTCCAGAAGCACATCTCCGACTTCGCCTACGAAACCGCATTGCGCAAGCAAAGCGGATCAAAACCGGTTATCGGCGTCAACAAGTACGTGGAAGAGGAAGAGGACGTGGACATCGAGATCCATCCGCATGACCCGACCACGACGAAACGCCAGATCGATCGGCTCAAGCAGGTGCGCCAGACACGCGACAATGCCAAAGTGCAAGCCTTGCTGGAAGAACTTGTTACAGTGGCAAAAGACGAAACCCGCAATATCATGCCGGTCACGATCGAACTGGTACGTGCCGGCGCCTCCATGGGAGATATCGTCGAAAAACTCCGGGGGCTGTGGGGCACGTATCGCGAGACACCGGTGTTCTGACCGGCCAAACCAATTCAACCAAGGAACACAATGCTGGTACTGCCCTATCTCCAATACACCCCGCAAATCGATCCGAGCGTCAAAGCCGAAGACTGGGTGACTGTAATCGGCCGGACCGAGATAGGCGCCGGCTGCTATTTCGGAAAGCTCGCCACGCTGCGCGGCGACGGAGAATACATACGCATCGGATCCGAGTGCTGGTTCGGAGACGCGAGCACGGTGCATATCGCCGACAGCATCTATGGCGCGCGGGTCGGTTCGCACGTCACCGTCGGCGGTTTCGGGCTGGTTCATGCCTGTACTATCGGCGATCACTGTGTGCTGGGCGAGCACGCCGTGGTCATGGACAACTCGGTGGTCGGTCCCGGGGCGGTCATCGCCGCGGAAAGCGTGGTGCCGCCGGGCAAAACGCTGGAAGGCGGCTGGCTCTATGCCGGCACGCCGGCCAAACCGGTGGAGCAGATTTCACCGGCCCGTCTGGCGGAGCTGCACGAGTCGCTCCGCAACCGGGTAAGGATTGACAATGCCGAAGTGATTCGCGCCCGCACGCCGGTCGGCGAATTTCGCCTCCCGCCCGGCACAGGGGTGGGTGATTTCGCATCAGACGACAGCTACATCGCGCCGACAGCCAGCGTCACCGGCAACCTCAAGCTCGCGCCGCATTCAAGCATCTGGTTTGCTGTGGAAATCGACGCAGAGGGCGCAAGCGTCGAGCTTGGGGAAGCCAGCAACATTCAGGACAACTCGCGCATTCACCTTGAAGCGGGCGAAACGATGCGTATCGGGCGTCGCGTCACGGTCGGGCACAACGTGCGCATGCATGCATGCGAAATCGAAGACGAGACCATCATCGGGATGGGTTGCATCGTCGGCAAGGGCACCATCGTACGCAAGGGCGGTGTCATTGCCGCGGGTGCGGTGACCGCGCCGGGGACCGAAGTCGCTGCCGGCACCATCTGGGCCGGCCAGCCGGCTCGCAGGTCGCGTCCGCTGTCGGAAGAGAACGCACGGTTTTTCTCGATGGGTGTCGATGTTTACAAAGGCTACACCGCGACCTATCGCGCCGCGCAGAAAGCCGGACAGGGTTAGGCGAGCGCCAAACGGTTCTGCTGCTATTCGTACGAGGTGTGAGGGCTTCCTTAAAGAGCCCTCAGCACAAAGGGCGCCGAGGAAAGACACGAAAGAACAGCAGGGACCGGTGGCCAGTTCCGGGGAACAATTGCCTGGATGTCGCAAGGCAGCTTTGCCGACCAGGGTGTATCGACCCGCCGGATGTCAGGCCTCGGATGAGATCAGCGCGGCTCGAACAATATGGTTCTTTGGAAGGAGTTCTTTATGGCCAGCCTTGAAAAGCACTATTCAGCGCAAGACATCGAGACAAGAATCCTGGCCGCGCTTCGAGCGGCCGGATTGAATCCCGACCAAACTCTATCCCCAGTGGAACTTGGGGCGCTTGATCATTTCCACACAGGCGGATTCCGCGCCTCACTTGTATTAAAGGACCTGGCACAGATCAGCGCCGTAGATCGCGTCCTCGATCTTGGCGCCGGGCTGGCCGGCCCGGCGCGGATGCTTGCGGCTTCACCCGGATGCCGTGTCGACTGTATCGAATTGTCAGCTGATTACTGCATCGGTGCGCAGCTACTGAATCGCCTCACCGCCCTTGAGGATCGAATCGATATACACAGAGGCAGTGCCCTCGACATGCCCTTTCCCGATGATTCGTTCGATGTCGTCTGGATGCAAAACGTCGGCATGAACATAGCGGACAAACGCAAACTCTACGAAGAGACCAACCGGGTCCTGAAGCCCAATGGTCGATTCGCCTTCCAGGAGATGGCCGCAGGCGAAACAGCCACGACATATTTTCCGCTCCCCTGGGCCACCGACCCGGCTGACAATTTGCTGATTTCCATTGAAGAAATGCGCGACCTTCTCACCCAATGTGGCCTTGCCGCCGAGTACTTCGAGGATGTCAGCGACGCCCAATTGCCGCCCCCTGCGAGCGGGACGCCTGACAGCGCAGCGCAAGCACCCCTGAGTTTATCGGTGTATGTGGACGACCTGGCCCTGAAGGCGGAGAACGCGGCGCGCAGCCTACGGGAAGGCCAGATTCGTCTTGTCAGAGGTGTCTTCCGCGCAAAATGAGCGGTGGCGCCTGGTCGAAGTTTCGAGGTCTCAAGATCGAAAGCTGCATCATGAAATCGCCGCTGGAAACAACCACCGCAAACCCTGATCGGTCATTCGAGCAAACCAAGACCCGGCGAGCCGGTTAATGGAAGCGATGCGCTTCGGAACCTGACCTGATCTCTGCGTTCTTCGCGTCCACTGCCGTGACCGCTCCAACGATGTTCTCTTAACCTGTGCAAGCGCTGAAACCCGGCCATCGCGTGATCACGCATCGTTCAATCCTGGCGATCGCGGTTCCGATCATGATTTCCAACCTGTCGACGCCGCTGCTCGGCGTGGTCGACACCGGTGTGATCGGGCAAATCCCCGACGCATCATTGATCGGCGCGGTGGCACTCGGTGCACTGGTATTCACCTTCGTGTTCTGGGCGTTCGGATTCCTGCGCATGGGCACCACCGGATTGACCGCGCAGGCATTCGGCGCAGACGATGCAGCGGAAGTGCGCGCCAGCCTCGGTCGCGCGCTACTCGTCGCCGGAGTGGTCGGCATTTGCCTGATACTGGTGCAATGGCCCATCCGCGAACTGGCGTTCACGCTTCTCGAGGGCACCGAGCGCGTCGAAGGCTTTGCCAAAACCTATTTCGATATACGCATCTGGGCCGCGCCGGCAACGCTCGCCAACTACGCCCTGCTCGGGTGGTTTATCGGCATGGGCAAGGCACGCATCGCACTGTTGCTGCAACTGGTGCTGAACATCAGCAACATGCTGCTCGATGCCTGGTTTGTGCTCGGCCTCGACATGGGCGTGCGCGGTGTGGCCACGGGCACGGTGATCGCCGAATACCTCGCAGCAATCGTCGGCATTCTTATCGCGGCACGCCACCTGCGCGTGCTTGGCGGAAGGTGGGAGAAGCAGCGGCTGTTCGATCCACTCCGCATCGCGCGCACAGTGGCGGTGAACCGCGACATCATGATTCGGTCGCTGTCGCTGATATTCGTGTTCGCCTGGTTCATGGCGCAGGGCGCCCGATACGGCGAAACGGTGCTCGCCGCCAACGCGATCCTGATGCACTTCGTTTCTGTGTCAGCGTATTTTCTCGACGGTTTTGCTTTCGCCGCGGAAGCGCTCGTTGGCAAGGCGGTGGGAGCCGCGAACCGGGCCGGCCTTTCGCAAGCCTCGCGTATGACCACCTGGTGGGCGGCGGGGGTCGCCTTGCTGACAACGCTGTTGCTCGTCGTCTTCGGAACGACGCTGATCGATCTTCTGACAGTCGAACCCGGTGTGCGCTCGGTGGCCCGCGAGTTCCTGCCGTGGGCAATGCTGGCACCACTGCTCGGGGTATGGTGTTTTCAGCTCGACGGCATCTTTATCGGCGCGACGCGTAGCGCCGACATGCGCAACGCCATGCTGGTGTCAGCATGCATTTTCCTGATTGCGTGGTATGTGCTCACACCCCTGGAGAACCACGGCCTGTGGGCCGCGCTCTACGTGCACTACGCCGCCCGCACAGCGACCCTACTCTATTATTTTCCGGGGTTGCGGCGCTCGGTGCCGGTCTGACCAGCGCTGGCTGAAGGCTCAGTCACAGACAAGCTGAGTGGAGCCACAGATCTCGACCTTGCGACAATTCGGACCGGCTCCGGCCACCGCGGCAGCAACAGGTGCCGTGGCGAGTGCGTCGGCCGGTTCCGCACGCGTCGCGCTCTCATTCACCGGGGACTGGACCACGTCGCGGACGTCATCACAGGTCAGGTGCTGCGAACAGTGGTCCGCAGTGCCGCATTGATTTTCAGTCACGCAGGTGGCGTTCACCACTGACAGCCATAGCAAGGCGCACGCACTGATGGAAGCAACCAGAACGGAGTTCATGGTCGGGTTCCCTGCATGAGAAAGGGCGAGACGGTGCGATACAAAACGGTGCAGTACAAAACGATGCGATACAAATAATCCATTGGTTGTCTACCTGTTTACGCAAAGCGCCGTTTTACGGATTCAGCACCACCCGGGAAACGGGCTTTGCTCCGTTGTTGATTGCCGTCGACCCCGAATCAATGCCATGGTGATTGCGCCCGCTGCAGCCGTCCTCGCGGCAAGCTGATGGTGCTTCCATGTATCCCTGACCGTAGCTGGCCCGACAGTCTGATATCGTGACGGCATCCGCAGATGCGCTGCGCAAGGAGGAACACGATGCGACTCGAAGGCAAAACCGCGATCATCATCGGCGCCGGCCAGAGCCCCGGAGAGGGAATGGGAAACGGCCGCGCGACGGCAATACGTTTTTCGCAGGAGGGTGCAAAAGTGCTTGCGGTAGACCGCGACCTCGACTCCGCGAAAGAGACCGCCGCCCTGATAACGAAAACCGGGGCGCAGTGCATCGCGTTCGAGGCCGACGTCACTGTTGAGTCAACGCTCGCCGCCGCAGTGGCTTACGCCCACGAGCAATGGGGACGGATAGACATTTTGCATAACAACGTCGGCGTGAGTGTCGGTGGCGGCGACCAGCCGCTGCTCGAACTCACCGAAGACACCTTCGACCGTATCAATGCCATCAACCTGCGCGGCACCATCATGGCGTGCAAGCACGTTATCCCGGTCATGCGTAAACAGCAAAGTGGCGTGATTCTGAACATTTCATCAATGGCGGCATGGATCGATTTTCCCCTCATCGCCTACAAAACGACCAAGGCGGGCATGATTGCCTTTACCCAGCAACTTGCGCTGGACAACGCAGCGTACGGCATTCGCGCAAACAGCATCCTGCCCGGTCTGATGAACACACCGATGGCGGTGGACACCCGCGCGCGGGCGACTGGCAAGCCGCGCGAGGAGATTGCGGCCGGGCGTGACGCGAAAGTGCCGTTGCGGGCGAAGATGGGCACGGCGTGGGACGTCGCCAATGCCGCGCTGTTTCTGGCCTCCGACGAAGCGCAATTCATTACCGGCGTCTCGTTGCCGGTGGACGGCGGCGCGCTGGCAAGAAAGGGGTAAGTCGCGAACGCGGCGGACATTCTGAACGTCCTATTCACCAACCTGCAGTCACAACAACTCACGGAAAACACGATATGAGCCGCTTACCTGATCTGACACCCGAATCAATGACCGACGAACAGAAAACCGTCGCCGACCTCATCACGTCGGGGCCGCACGGCAAGGTAATGGGCCCTTACCCGGCGTGGCTGCACAGCCCGGAACTGGCCAAGCGCGCTCGCGCCCTTAGCGAATACCTGCGGTTCCAGTCGACGCCGTCCAAGCGGCTGGCGGAGATCGCGATCCTGATCACCGGCCGCCACTGGAAAGCCGAATTCGAGTTCTACGCACACGCCGAGCTGGCGCGCAAGGCAGGCGTCGAGGAACACATCATTCAGGCGCTGGCCGCCGGAAAACGCCCCGATTTTTCGCACGACGATGACATTATCGTTTACGACCTTTGCACCGAGATGCTGCAAACGCGGCGCGTCACCAGCGCAACCTACCAGCGCGCGCTCGACGCGTTCGGCGCTCAGATGCTGGTGGATCTGGTGGCGATGATGGGTTACTACTGCATGGTATCGGTGACCTTGAACGCGTTCGATGCGCCCTTGCCGGCGGGCGAACCGTCACCGTTTCCGGATTGACGATGTAACGGGCCGTTAATTGAAAACGTATTGCTTAGCCTGTTCTTGTTCAAACCGATTTTTCGATCGAACCGTTTTCTTTGCCATACCAGTATTTCGCCAAACCGGTATTTTTCCGATTCGAACAAGGAGCCCCGATGAAAACTATCAACCTGATGGCATCCCGCCATTCGGCGTTCTACAGCCCTTTCATCTGCTGTATCGCGGGCGGCTTCCTTGAGAAGGAAGGACTGACAGGCACTTACCAGGTGGTTGGCCAGGGGCAACGTACCGGTGCAGAAATCGCTTCGGGGCGTATGGACGTCGGCCAGTCGGCCGTTTCCGCCAGTTGGACGCCGCTCGAAAAGGGCAACAAGCCGGACGTCGTTCACTTCGCACAGATTAACCGTTATGACGGGTTCATTCTTGCCGCCCGGCAGCCGCGGCCGGATTTCGCATGGTCTGACCTGAACGGCAAAAAACTGCTGCACGTGCATGGCGGTCAACCGGAGGCCATGCTGCGTTTCGCACTGCACCGGGAGGGCATCGATCTGGATTCGCTGGATCGGATCGAATCAAATGGCGGCGAGAAAATGATGCAACAGTGGCAAACCGGCGAAGGCGACTACTTCCATGAGCAAGGCGCCTGGCCGCAGCAACTCGAGCACACCGGCAAGGGACACGTCGTCGCATCGATCGGGCGGTCCATCGGCCCGGTGGCGTTCAGCAGCCTGGCATGCCGCTGGGATTGGGTCGATTCGGATATGGCAAAGCGCTTTACCACCGCTTACCGGGCATCACGCAACTGGGTCAACACTGCCGACCCGATGGAGGTCGCGAAAGCCGAGGCGGAGTTCTTTCCGGATATGGCGGTGGAAGCGACCGCAGCCGCTGTCGCCTTCTATCAGCAACTCGGCAATTGGGGCGGCGACATTGCGATTGACCCGCAGCACTATGAAACAGCACTAGACGTATTTACCCATTCAGGGCTGATCACGAAGCGCCACGCCTACGGCGATGTCGTCGGCGCGCCACCGGCGGCCGGATAGTCCAGCTTGCCAGAGAGGTCCGTGCGACCGAAGGTATAGAAAAGTTACTGCTAGTTAGTGTTTTTTAGTAACTTTATATAAACTCGCTATATATGGACCCACGAACCAATCCCTATGCCCCCGGCGCCGGCACCTTGCCACCGGAGCTGGCCGGGCGTGACGACATTATCGAGCAAGCGGCAATTGCGCTTGACCGTTTTCGCAACGGTCTGGCGGCGCGCAGCCTGCTGCTGGTCGGGTTGCGCGGTGTCGGCAAGACCGTACTGCTGACCCGCATCGCCCAGGAATCGGAAGCGCGGGGCTTTGTTGTAGTCAGTATGGAAGCGCCGGAAAAGCGCTCGCTTCCCGCGCTGCTCGTTCCGCATCTGCGCTCTGCCTTGCTGAAACTGGACCGCGTCGCCGCCGCTGGCAACCTCGCCCAGCAAGCCCTGAAAGTGCTCGGTGGTTTCGTCAACGCAATGAAGGTCAAGTACCGTGACGTCGAATTCGGAGTCGATCTCGGTAACGCGCCCGGTGTAGCGGATTCCGGTGATCTCGAACACGACCTGATCGAGCTTTTCCTTGAGGTCGGCAAGGCAGCAAAAGAGAAGCACACCGCGGTCGTTTTTTTCATCGACGAATTGCAATATGTCGCCGAGGACGAGTTCGCGTCGCTGATCACCGCGCTACACCGGTGCGCGCAAGCGCAGTTACCTATTGTCCTGATCGGTGCCGGGCTTCCGCAACTGGTAGGGCGCGCCGGTCGCGCGAAGTCTTACGCAGAACGCCTCTTTGAGTTTCAGGAAATTGGCCCACTCGGAGATGAGGATGCGCGCAAAGCGCTGGCCGCACCCGCGCAAGAGCAGGACGTGCACTATGAGGATGGCGCTTTGCAGGAAATTCTTCTGCAAACGCAGGCTTATCCGTATTTTCTGCAGGAGTGGGGAAAATATTGCTGGCACTGCGCCACCAAATCACCGATCACGCGTGCCGATGCTGTGTCCGCCACCGAACTGGCGATTGCGGAACTGGATGCCAGTTTTTTCAGGGTGCGCTTTGACAGACTGACACCGGTGGAAAGGAAATACCTTCGCGCGATGGCGGAGCTCGAACCCGGCGCACGGCGATCGGGCGACATTGCACAGATGCTGAAAAAGGAAGTGCAGTCGGTCGCGCCTACGCGCGCCACATTGATCAGCAAAGGCATGATTTACAGCCCTTCACACGGAGACAACGGGTTTACCGTCCCGTTGTTCGATGGCTACCTGAAGCGCGTCATGCCGGTGTTGCCGGAATAGCCGGCGGCTATACTCCGGGAGCACCGCCGCAGGAGTTACGTCCCGCAACACAAACACTCTTTTCCGGAATCGACTCTCATCGCATGGCTCTCAAGGCAACCATCTGCAAGGCGGAACTCCATATCGCCGACATGGAGCGCAACTACTATCAGGACCACACAATCACCCTCGCCCGCCATCCGTCGGAGACCGAAGAGCGCATGATGATGCGGCTACTGGCGTTCGCGCTGAACGCCGGAGAGGCAATGGCCTTCGGCGCCGGGATAAGTACCGACGACGAGCCGGACCTGTGGCACAAGGACCTGACGGGCAACATCAAGGTGTGGATCGATGTCGGCCTGCCGGACGAGAAACGCATCCGCAAAGCCTGCGGGCGCGCTGACAAGGTGATTGTCTACACCTACGGCGGGCGCGCCGCGCAACTGTGGTGGCAGCAGGCCGGTGACACACTTGCGCGCCAGGAAAAACTCACAGTGGTCGATCTGCCGCAGGAGGCAACACGCGCGCTGGCCGGATTCGCCACGCGCAACATGGATTTGCAGGTGACGATACAGGACGGACAGATCTGGATATCAAACGCCGCCGAGTCTGTACATCTGGAACCGGACATCAAACTGGCCGCCAACGCCGATTGAAGCTGGTCCGCCAGTACCGGGCGAACAATGCCTGAGCACACAAGGCGCCGCTAATCGCGGTACCCGTCTGGTTTAATCACGACACTGAAACGGTTTTGTTTCAGGTCAAAACCCGGGGCGGGGACACGCAATCAACAGCTCCCGATGTCTATAATGAAGCTTCTGGTCGCGGACGCCGCGCCTTCCGGACACTGGAACGGGCACGGTGTAAGCAACAATAAGCGTGTCAACGCTCCTGCAATTAACCTGTTTCAGAAAGGGGCAACTCCCATGAAGTCCATTCGGTTTCTCGCTGTGCTTACCCTCGGCCTCGCGCTTGCTGCCTGCGACGCGCCACCTGAAACGGTCGATGAAGCTGCGGCGCCTGAAACCGATGCGCCGAAGTACGGCGTCCAGATGGTTGATGGCGTCAAAATCAAG
>Ga0316191_10001166_pt1 | contig 18170 bp, 17 predicted proteins | sample Eddworburr2cm_MG_FD_204928 | JGI IMG/M metagenome (GOLD analysis project Ga0316191, IMG submission 204928) | Coastal sediment microbial communities from Maine, United States - Eddy worm burrow 2 cm | ecosystem: Environmental > Aquatic > Marine > Coastal > Sediment | place: USA: Maine...
GCGAACGATTCGGGGCCGATGCCATTCCCGCAGGCGCACTGATGGTGAAGATCATTCGCTCGCCCTATCATCATGCGGCATTCCGGATCGGTGATGTTGACCGGTTCATGGCAAGCCGTCCTGGCATTGTTGCGGTGATGACGGCTGCAGACATTCCCGGCATCAACCAGCACGGTGTAATTCCACAGTTTGCCGATCAGCCGGTTTTTGCTGAAGCTGAAACCCGCTATCGCGGTGAAGCTGTTGCCATGGTTGTGGGCGAGGCCGACGCAATTGCAGATTTGAAGATCGAGGACTTTCCGGTGTCGTGGACAGAACTGCCGCATACACTTGTGTGTGAGGATGCGATTGTCTCCGATGCGCCGCTACTGCATGAGACCCGCACCGGCAACATCATGGTGGAAGGCCTGGTTCGCAAGGGCGATGTGCGTGCCGGCCTTGATGAAGCCGATCACATTGTTGAGCGAAGTTTTTCCACGCCCTTTATCGAACACGCCTATATCGAGCCGGAAGCGGGCTGGGCGGTCCGTGATGGTGACACGATTGCAATCCATGCCTCAACCCAGGCACCGCATATGGACAGGGACGCCATGGCAGCGATCATGGACCTGGACGTTGACCGGGTCCGCATCGTGCCGACGGCCTGCGGTGGCGGCTTCGGGTCGAAACTGGACATTTCCATGCAGCCTTTCATTGCGCTCGCCGCGTGGAAGCTGAACCGGCCATGCGGCATTGTCTACACGCGCCAGGAGTCCATGCGGTCTTCCACCAAGCGCCACCCCAGCGAGATCACGCTCAAGGCAGGCTGTGACAGCGACGGCCGCATTACCGGATTTGATTTCAAGGGCTATTTCAACACCGGCGCCTATGCCAGTTGGGGGCCGACCGTTGCCAATCGCGTGCCGGTGCATGCGTCCGGTCCGTTTCACATAGCCAACTATCGTGCCCACTCGATCGCGGTGCATACCAATTGCCCACCCTCGGGGGCTTTCCGTGGCTTTGGCGTGCCACAGTCTGCCGTTGCCCAGGAGTGCGTGTTTGACGAGCTGGCCGACGCGGCCGGAATTGACCGGCTGGAATTCCGGCTGATCAACGCCCTTGATGACGGCTTGCCGACGGCGACCGGTCAGGTGTTCGCCTCAGGTGTTGGCATCAAGGCTTGCCTGGACGCATTGCGCAGCCCCTGGAAACAGGCACGCAAACGCGCCGCTGATTTTAACGCCGGCGGATCGCATGTGCGCAAGGGCGTTGGCCTGGGCACCTGCTGGTATGGCTGCGGCAACACCTCCCTGCCCAATCCGTCCACCATGAAAATCGGCGTCACAGGCGACGGGCGCATTGTGCTTCATCAAGGTGCTGTGGACATCGGCCAGGGGTCGAGCACGGTAATGGTGCAGATTGCAGCGGACGCACTGGGTGTGCCGGCGGATGCCATATCACTGCAGTCTGCGGACACCGCGATTACGCCGGATGCAGGCAAGACGTCAGCGTCGCGTCAGACATTCGTATCGGGTAACGCCACCAGATTATCGGGCGAGGCGCTGCGCGCCACCCTTCTTCGCCACGCCAACGTAACCGATGATGCGGTGATCAGAATCGAGGCACAGGCCATGATCATCACCGATGGCGACAGTGAACGCCGCATCGACCTTGCCGCGCTGGCACCTGACAGCGAGGGCTATGTTTTCAGGGCCGAAGAAACCTATGACCCGCCCACGTCACCGCTGGATGAAAACGGGCAAGGCTCGCCTTATGCCGTGTTCGGTTACGGCGCGCAAATGATGGAACTGACCGTCGATACGCGGCTGGGTACAATCAAACTGGATCGCCTGACAGCGGCACATGACGTCGGCAAGGCGATCAACCCGCTATTGGTGGAAGGCCAGATCGAGGGCGGCGTGGCGCAGGGCATCGGCATGGCGCTGATGGAGGATTTCAAGCCTGGCCGCACCGAGAACCTGCATGACTACCTGATCCCCACCATCGGTGATATGCCGCTGGTTACTTCGATCATTATTGAAGTACCGGATCCGCACGGGCCTTATGGTGCAAAAGGCTTGGGCGAACACGTGCTGATCCCCACGGCACCTGCAATCCTGAACGCCATCCGTGATGCAACAGGTGCATGTGTGCGGCATTTGCCGGCCACCCCGGACAAGGTGATGGCTGCCATCCAGATGGCCACTATCCGGGAGGTGTCCGGCAATGGCTGAACCGGCAAGACAGGGCGACAAGATCCGCTGCGACGCCTGCCCGGTAATGTGCTACATCGCGCCGGGCCGGTCCGGTGCCTGTGACCGCTATGCCAATGAAGACGGCAATCTGGTGCGGGTTGACCCGCTGGTGATCATCGACAAGACCATTGAGGCAGGCGGCGAGATAGTGCCGTTCCTCGACAAGGGACCCGACTGGGACGGTGAGATCATCAATCCAGATGACAGTTTTGTCACGGCAATCGGTGCAGGCACGACCTATCCCGACTACAAACCGGCCCCGTTCATCGTGTCGCGCGAAGTTGACGGTGTCGACATGATCACCGTGGTGACCGAAGGCATCTTTTCCTATTGCGGCGTGAAGGTAAAGATCGATACCGACCGCCATCTCGGCCCGGAGCGCAGCCTGGTGCGTGTCGACGGTGAACCCATCGGCCATGTGACCACGGCTGAATACGGCTCGCAGATGCTGTCGCTGGGCGGCGTGCACCATCTGACCGGCGGCGGCAAGAAGGAAGGCCGCGTCACCTGTCAGGCGCTGCTCGACCTGTGCAATGGCAAGCCGGTTGAAGCCACCATCGATGAAGGCTCGACAGTCGTCATCGAGGCAGGCGTAGCACCAATTGTGAACGGTGTCCGGGAAGAGCGCATGCGGGTTGGCTGCGGCTCGGCCACGGTCGGCATGTTCGCCTCGCAATGGCATGGCCTGGTCGACGAGGTCGTCGTTGTGGACGATCATATCACCGGCGTCATCTCCGAACACCAGGCCGGCAAGGTTCTCGACTGGCAGCCGACCGGCATCAAGATCAAGGGCAGGCGGTCCACGCCGGGACGGTATTTTCAGGTGGCTGATCCCGGCACCGGCTGGGGCGGCACCAATGTGGACGATCCCCTGACCATATTGGGGGATTTCAATCCGAAATTCGCAAAGCCGGGCCAGTCACTGCTGATGGTGTCGACGACCGGCGAACAGTTTGCCTATTACGAACTGGACGATGATCTCAAACCGGTCGCCCATGACATGCCGGAACGATTGTTGAAGTCCGTCGGCCTGATCGAGGAAAACTGCGAACCTGCCTTGTGCACGGTCCTGTTCATGGGTGGTGCGGGCGGATCGCTCAGGGCGGGTGTCACCGAAAACCCGGTCAAGCTGACCCGTTCGGTCAAGCATGCGCTGACCCGGATCACCTGCGGCGGGGCGCCGGCCTATGTCTGGCCCGGTGGCGGCATCACCATCATGTCGGATGTCACGCAACTGCCGGACAATGCCTTCGGCTACGTGCCGACACCGGCGCTTGTGGCACCCATTGAATTCACCATGCGCCGCGAAGACTATGAGGCGCTCGGCGGTCACATGAAGCATGTCATGCCGCTGGAAGAAGCGCGCAAGGGCACCAAGGCCATCCAGAACGATCATGTGCTGGCGGGCCAGACCAGTACCAGTTCCAAATCCGGCGTGCCGTGGCCAACCGAGCCTGGGCATTTCGGCTGGTCGAAGAAGGCGGGCAAGTCATGAGCATTCAGGCCGCCATGCTGCCGGATGGCAAGCGCCTGCACCTGCAGCACGGACCCATCGACCTTATCATCGAGGCCAATGGCCACGCAGATCAGGTTGCCAGCGCCTATGCGGCGGCACAGGCGTGTTTCGCGACCGTGCTGGACGTCCTTGCACAAGAGCTGCCAACCCTGCGCACGCTGATGCCCGAAGCAGGGCTCGAGGTGTCCGGTCCCATTGCGCAGCGCATGGCTGCGGTGGTTCGCCCGTTCTGGGAATCAAAGGTCACGCCCATGGCGGCAGTTGCCGGCAGTGTCGCCGATGAGATGTTGTGCGCCATGTGTGCCGCTGCCGGCCTGTCGCGGGCCTATGTGAACAATGGTGGCGACATAGCGCTTCACCTGTCTGATGGAGAGACTTTTTCCATCGCGTCGGCGAACGGGCCGGTTGCGGTGTGCGCGGCAGATCCGGTGCGCGGTATTGCAACATCCGGCTGGCGCGGGCGCAGTTTTTCGTTCGGCATCGCCGACAGCGTAACCGTGCTGGCAGCCACCGCGGCACAGGCTGACATTGCGGCAACGCTGATCGCCAACGAGGTTGATCTGCCACGGTCGATCAAGGTTCGCCGCGCACCGGCTGCAGCGCTTTATCCCGACAGCGACCTGGGCCAGCGCCGCGTCACGGTCGAGGTGGCCGAACTGACCAACCGGGAAGTCAACACGGCGCTGGCGCGCGGGCTGGAATTTGCCGGTCAACTGCAGATGCGTGGTCTGATCGTGGCGGCGACTTTGGGGCTCAATGATGAAGTACGCACACTTGAAGCGGGGTCTGCTGAGGCAGGGCCTGCAATGACGGGGATCAGACAACATGCCTGAAGTCAAAGTCAGGAAAACCGTAACCGGGGTGGAAGATGTCTTCCATGAAGGTGGCCCGGAAGCTGCGACCCCATATCGGCGTGGCTATATCCTCAAGGTGATCGAAAACCCCTATGCGGGACGCTATGTCGAAGACATCCAGCCGTTCATGGAAGACCTCAAGCCACTGGGCATGCAGATGGCCAAAGACCTGATAGCCGCCATGGGCGTCGAGCCGTCCGGCATTGAAGGCTATGGCAAGGGCGCCATTATCGGCGAGGCCGGCGAGATCGAGCACGGGGCGCTGTGGCACGCGCCGGGCGGGTATTCCATGCGCGATAATGTGCCGGGTTCCACGGCCATTGTGCCGTCAACCAAGAAGGTCGGCGGGCCCGGTACACGGCTTGATGTGCCTGTCACCCATGTCGCGGCATCTTACGTGCGCTCGCACTTTGATGCCATTGAAGTGGGGGTGGAAGATGCCCCGCGCGCCGATGAGGTGGCAGTTGTGCTGGTGATGACTACAGGCGCCAGGGTGCACAACCGGGCCGGTGGCTTGCCGGCCAGCGATATCAAGGGAGAGGATGGGCTGAGATGAGCAGTGCAAAGATCAGGAAGATCGCCGTGTTTGTTGATGAAATTCACATCGAACAGGGCAGGCAGATCGATCCACCGACACGACGCGCCTGCGCGGTCGCGGTTATCGACAATCCTTTTGCCGGTCAGTTTGTCGAGGACCTCAGCGATCTGATGCAGGTCGGCGAAGAGCTTGGCGGGCTGTTGGGCGAAAGAGCTGTTGCAGCGCTCGGTATCGCTCCGGCAGACGCTGAAAGCTATGGCAAGGCAGCGCTTGTCGGTGAGAACGGTGAACTCGAGCATGCTGCCGCCATTCTGCATCCCAAGCTGGGCGCACCCTTGCGCAAGGCGGTGGAAAAAGGGGCGGCCCTTGTGCCGTCATCCAAGAAGCGCGGCGGCATGGGCACGGTTCTCGACGTGCCGCTTGGCCACAAGGATGCAGCTTATGTGCGCTCGCATTTTGACGGTATGGAAGTGCGCATTTCAGATGCACCGCGTGCCAATGAAATTCTGGTCGCCGTAGCCGTCACCGATTCCGGCCGGCCGCTGCCGAGAGTGGGCGGGCTGACCAAGGACGAAGCAAAGGGTGAAGACGGCTTGCGCTGATCTCAAGAGCACCAGCCAGTTGAAGGAGGACGTCGATATGAAATTTGTTCGCAATGCCTGGTACGTTGCCGGCTGGGCGGGTGAATTTGATCGCACGCTGCGCCGTTTCACCATTCTTGGCGATGACATTGTCATGTATCGTGGCGAGGATGGTCAGGTTTGCGCCTTGCGTGACCGCTGCCCGCACCGCCAGTTACCACTGTCCAAAGGGCACTTGATGGCCGGTGATGCCATCCAGTGCGGCTATCACGGCCTGACCTTTGACAAGGCAGGTGCCTGCATCCGCGCGCCCGGTCAGGACAATATCCCCAAGGCATCCGTGCATGCCTATCCGGTGCATCAGAAAAATGACATCGTCTGGATATGGATGGGTGAGGCAAGCCGTGCCGATCCGGACGACATTTTCAGCCTGCCCGAATTTGCCGATCCGCAATGGCATGCCCACCAGGGCGATGCCCTGCATCTTAAGTCGCATTATCTGAATGTGGCCGAGAACCTGGTTGACCCGGCGCATGTGAGCTTTGTGCACCCGACCACGCTGGGCAATGCTGCAAGTGAGGACGTGCCGGTACATGCGGATGTGGAAGGCGATGTGATTGTTGCATGGCGCTGGATCCGCGATGCGCCGCCGGTCGGCTTCTTCCAGAAATTCGGCGGCTTTACCGGCAATGTGGATCGCTGGCATTATTATTACCTGCACCTGCCGTCCATTGCCGTGATCGATTTCGGCAGTGCTGATGCAGCACTCACCCTGCCCGAAGACAAACGCCATCAAGGCGTTCGTGTTTTTGCACTGCATTTCCTGACACCGGTGGATGATACCAATACGATTGATCGCTGGATGCATTTGAGAAATATTGCGATTGACGACGAGAAAGTGTCTCAATCCATGGATGCCATGTTCCGGGTGGCATTCAATGAGGACAAGGAAATCCTTGAAGCCATTCAGCTTGAGGAATTGAAGCCGCAATATCATCGCCCGGTGCGGCTGGCCTTTGACAAAGGTCCGAACGTGTATCGCAGCCGCATTGAAAAGCTGCTGCATGCAGAACAGGCGGGTATTGAGGGTGGGCTCAAACTGAAACTGGATGATGCGGTTTGACAGCCGTACCATTGTGATTGAAACGAAAGGGAGAGAGTATGAAAATCTTGAAATACATGGCCGGTTGCGTGCTGGCTGCAGGTGTTGCCCTGACCGCGATCGCGGCTCAGGCGGCAGAACCGATCCGTATCGGTGAAATCAATTCCTATTCCCGTTTGCCGGCGTTCCTGGACCCCTACAAGAAGGGTTGGGAACTGGCTTTGGAAGAAGTCAACGCGGCAGGCGGCATCAAGGGCCGTCCGCTTGAAATCATTGATCGTGATGATGGCGGCAAACCCGGCAATGCCGTAACCATCGCCGAGGAAATGGTTTCGAAAGAAAAGGTAACCCTGCTGACGGGAACCTTCCTGTCCAATATCGGTCTTGCGGTGACCGACTTCGCCAAGCAGAACAAGGTATTCTTCCTGGCGGCCGAGCCGCTGGCCGACGCCATCGTCTGGAAATCAGGCAATCGTTATACCTTCAGGCTGCGCCCGTCGACCACCATGCAGGCGGCAATGCTGGCCAAGGAAGCGGCCAAGACAGGTGCCAAGAAGTGGGCAACGGTGGCACCCAATTATGCCTATGGCAAGGAAGCCGTGGCAGCCTTCAAGAAAGAGCTGACCAAGCTTGTACCGGATGCCGAGTTCGTTGAAGAACAGTGGCCGACCGTGTTCAAGATCGATGCAGGTCCTGTGGTGCGGGCAGTGGAAGCTGCCAAACCGGACGGCATCTTCAATGTGACGTTCGGTGGCGATCTTGCCCAGTTCGTCCGCGAAGGAAACCTGCGCGGCACATTTGAAAACCGCACCGTCGTGTCGCTTTTGTCCGGCGAGCCGGAATATCTGGAGCCATTGAAGGGTGAAGCGCCCAGGGGCTGGATTGTCACCGGCTATCCGCAAGGTGCCGTGGACACACCGGAACACAAGGCGTTCTTTGATGCTTACATGAAGAAGTGGGGCGAAGCACCAAAGCTCGGCTCGATTGTCGGATACAATGTGATTGCCTCGCTGGCGGCTCTTCTGAACAAGGCTGACGCCTATGACACGGAAACCCTGGTCGACACCATGAAGGGTCTCGAAGTGATGTCACCGTCAGGCAAGTTTGTGTTCCGGGCGCAGGACCATCAGTCCACCATGGGTGCCTGGGTCGGCAAGACCGATGTCAAGGACGGTGCCGGTGTCATGGTTGACTGGTTCTATGCTGACGGCGCGGACTATCAGCCGTCTGACGAAGAGGTCAAGGCCATGCGGCCCGCGGACTGACATGCCAAAACGGCGGGTCCGGACGCTCCGGGCCCGCCTTATCTTCGCGCACCAAGGGGTAACGAATTGTCCAGCAAGGGGGCTGAATGAGCTTCTATTTCGCCCAGTTCCTGACAGGCCTGTCGAGCGCTTCGTCGCTGTTTCTGGTGGCCTGCGGGCTGTCGCTGATTTTCGGCGTCACGCGTGTTGTGAATTTTGCACACGGGTCATTTTACATGCTTGGCGCTTATGTCGCCTATGCGCTGGTGCAGTTTGTGCCCGGCAGTATTCTGGGTTTCTGGGGATCTGTTCTGGCTGCTGCGCTGATCGTTGCACTGGTTGGTGTGCTCGTTGAAATGCTGATCCTCAAGCGTATTTATAACGCGCCGGAGTTGTACCAGCTGGTTGCGACCTTTGGCGTGGTGCTGCTGATGCAGGACGCCATCCTGTTCATCTTTGGCGGTGAGGACCAGTTCGGGCCGCGCGCGCCCGGGCTTGATGGCGTGGTTCGCATATTTGGTGAACCGATACCTGAATATGACCTGCTGCTGATCGCCCTTGGCCCCATTGTACTGGGCGCGATGTGGCTGCTGCTCAACCGCACCCGCTGGGGCATACTGGTGCGTGCCGCCACGCTGGATCGCGAAATGGTGGCCTCTCTCGGGGTCAACCAGTCATGGCTGTTCACCACGGTGTTTTTTCTGGGCTCGTTCCTGGCCGGTCTCGGCGGGGCGCTTCAGGTTCCCAGGGTATCGGTCAACCTGCTGATGGACTTGTCGATCATCGCTGAAGCCTTCGTTGTCGTTGTCATTGGCGGCATGGGCTCCATCCCCGGGGCCTTTATCGCGGCCCTGCTGATTGGTGAACTGAATGCCTTCGGAGTCCTGGTACTGCCGCAGGCGACCATTGTACTGGCGTTTGTCGTCATGGCTGTTGTGCTGGTCATCAGGCCCTACGGCCTGCTCGGAAAAGCCGAAACACTGGCCCATTCCGCAGGCCAGATTGAATTGCCGATCCGGCCTGCCAGCACGCTTGCCAAATCGGTTGCCGGCTTGTTGCTGGCCGGTCTTGTCATCATGCCTTTCGTGACCGGCGAGTTTGCTATCGTACTGGCGACAGACGTGCTGATCTTTGCGCTGTTTGCCGCCAGCCTGCATTTCATCATGAGCAATGGCGGCATGGTGTCGTTTGGCCATGCTGCCTATTTTGGTCTCGGCGCCTACGGGGCGGCATTCGTGATAAAATACGCCGGTGGTTCAATGGAAATGGCATTGTTGGCAGCACCGCTGATGGCGGCTGCGGGCGCGCTCATATTCGGCTGGTTCTGCGTGCGTCTGTCGGGCGTGTATATGGCCATGCTGACGCTTGCTGCTGCCCAGATCGTCTGGTCGACAGCCTTCCAGTGGCAGGACCTGACCGGCGGCGATGACGGCTTGCTGGGCATCTGGCCATCTGAATGGGCCAAATCAAAAACCGCCTACTACTATCTGGCGCTGGTTCTGTGCGGCGGCGGTATTCTTGCCATGCGCCGCATGATTTTCTCACCGTTCGGCTATACGCTCAGGGGCGGACGTGACAATCCCAACCGCACTGAATCCATTGGTATCAATCTCAGGCAGCACCAGTGGGCAGCTTTTGTTGTCGCCGGCATGTTCGCCGGTATTGCCGGTGGCGTCTATGTGTTTTCAAAAGGCTCCATATTTCCTGATGAAGCCGCTATTCCGCGCTCGGTGGATGCGCTTGTCATGGTGTTGCTGGGCGGTGTTCAGACACTGTCCGGTCCGGTTGTCGGTGCAGGTGTCTTCAGGCTTCTGGAGGACGAGATTTCAAGGCTGGATTACTGGCGCGCCATATTGGGCGCCATCATCATCGCGATCGTGGTGATTGCACCTGAAGGCATTGCCGGGTTCGTCAAGAAAATTGCGGTCAAGGCAGGGTTTGAACGCAACGAGGAACAGGCATCATGAGCGATCCAGTTCTCAGTGTCCGCAACCTGTCCAAGTCGTTTGGTGGTCTCCAGGCGGTATCGGATGTGTCTTTCGATCTGGCAAAAGGCGAACTGTTGGCTTTGATCGGACCAAACGGAGCCGGCAAGACCACCTGCTTCAACATGCTCAACGGTCAATTGAAGGCCGATTCGGGCCGGGTCACGCTCAATGGCACCAGTATCCTGGGCCTGAGCCCCAGGCGCGTCTGGCGAATGGGGGTAGGGCGCACCTTCCAGATCACCGCAACCTATGCCTCCATGACAGTGCGTGAAAATGTGCAGATGGCGCTGATCTCGCATTATCGCAAGACCTGGGATATCTGGCGTCCGGCGTCCAGTCTGCATGTGGATGAGGCAATGCAGCTTCTGGACCTTGTCGGTATGCGCGAACAGGCTGAGCGGGCCGCCGCCATCCTGGCCTACGGCGATCTGAAACGGCTTGAACTGGCAATTGCGCTGGCCCATGCCCCTGAACTGCTGTTGATGGATGAACCCACTGCCGGTATGGCGCCCAGGGAACGGGTGCGCCTCATGCAGCTTACTGCCGACATTGTTGCAGAGCGCGGCATATCGGTTCTGTTCACCGAGCACGACATGGATGTGGTGTTTGCCCATGCCCACCGCATCATGGTGCTCAACCGGGGCGAGTTGATAGCTTCCGGCAGTGTTGACGATGTGCGTAATGATGCGCGCGTGCAGGAGGTTTATCTTGGTGGCGGCACCTTGTTCGAGGGCCAGGCACATGGTTGAGACGATGCTCGAGCTTGATAAAATCAATACCTTCTATGGCAAGGCCCATATCCTGCACGATCTGTCGTTCAAGGTGGCGGCAGGCGAGGTTGTAGCCCTTCTGGGGCGCAATGGTGCCGGCAAGACCACCACCATGCGCACGATCATGCAACTGGCACGCCCGCGTGCCGGGGCAGTGGAATTTGAAGGCCGGGACATATCCAGGTGGGCCACGCACAAGGTGGCCCAGGCAGGCATCGGCTACGTGCCGGAGGAACGCCGCATCTTTGGCGACCTGACGGTGATGGAAAATCTCGAAGTGGGCCGCCAGCCTGTGCGCGAAGGCCTGCCGTCATGGACTGTCGAACACCTGTTTGAGCTGTTTCCCAACCTGGCTGAGCGCGCCAACAACCGCGGCAAGCAGATGTCGGGCGGCGAGCAGCAAATGCTCACCATTGCCCGCACCCTGATGGGAAACCCGAAACTGTTGCTGCTTGATGAACCATCCGAAGGCATCGCACCAGTGATTGTCGAGCAGATGGCGCAGACCCTGCTGGAGATCAAGGCCAAGGGACTGACCGTGCTGTTGTCGGAGCAAAATCTGCATTTTGCGCGCATTGTGGCAGATCGTGCCATCATCATTGAAGGCGGCAGCGCGGTGTTTGATTCAACCTTCGAAGATCTGGAAACCCACCCCGAGATCAGGGACCAGTATCTCAGCGTTTGAAGCGCTCCGGGTCAAATGCCCTGACATCTTCCAGCAGCTCAATGAATCCGCGTGACTGGTGCGCAATCACGGCGGCCCCTTTTTCGGCTGTGGCGGCACCCGCATTGCCGGTTACGCCTTGTTCGTTGAGATCATGCATCATCCATCCGAAGCGGTGCGGGCCATAGGCGCGCAAGTGCGTCATGTCCCGGCGCATGTCTTGTTGCAGGGAGGGAAAGTCTTCCGCCTGTGTCATGTCCACACTATCAGGCCGGGCTGCCAGCATGATGGACGTTTCTATATCACCGCCATGGATGCCCAGGGCAATTTCATCATCGCTGAACAAGCCTTCCGGGTACCCGAAGCGCGCCCATGACGTTGCAACAGCCAGCATGCCAAGCTCAATGCGCGCGCGCTGGATGACCATGTCGCACACAGGCGTGTTGCCGCCGTGGGAACTGATCAGTACCAGCTTCTGTATGCCATTGATGTTCAGGTCAGCGGCAATGCCAAACCATGCCCGGGCAAGGTCACATGGATCACGCGAGATGGTGCCGGGTGTATCGCCATGCTCGGCAGATGCGCCGATTGCCTCAATCGGCAGGAACGAAACCTTTGCATCGTGCGGCAGGATAGCCACCGTGGCAGTGACCATGGCCCGGGCAATGTCTGTGTCCGTCGAAGCTGGCAGGTGCGGACCGTGTTGCTCGGTGGCTGCCACCGGCAGCACGGCGATCCAGTCGCTGCTGTCAGCGTCCGCGATCAGTCTTGCCGGCATGTCTTTCCAATACGGATGCGGTTTCAATTTTTCATCTCGCCTATTTCAAAATACTCAGGCAGGAGCCGGAGCTCCTGCCTGAAACACTGTTTAGGCGAGAATGTGGTATTTCACAAAGCCTGTCAGCCTGTCTGCCGCAGTCAGGCTGTGATGTCATTCCCCACCGGAGGTGGATGAACCGCCTGATGAGCGTTCGCCCTGAAGCGGTTTGGTCTCGCCCTTTTTGTAATCGTTGGCGCGTTTGACCGCCAGTTCACCATCCATACTGACGTCTGTATCGAGTACATACTCAGGCCATGGATCAACGGTCTGCATCACAGTTGCAGCGCGCACGGCGTCACCCGACGCAGCCGAAATCTTGTCCGAATGTTCAAGATTGCTTTGCGTGCAGCCCGCAAACAGCAGGCAGAGTGCGGCCGTTCCAGCCGCGCGCCATAGTGTAATCGATTTACTTGGTAACAACTGCATTTGAACCTCCTGGCAGATCAATAATGTGACCATACGGGCCTTTGATTTCTCCACCGTTTTCGATGAACGAAAGATAGTTGCGGCTGACCTCGACCTTGCCATGCAGGAACAGCTCCTCATCATTGCTCGATGCGGTCAGATCCAGCGGTGTTGGTATCCGTTTGGTCGGATCAACCGGTTTGGCAAGCCGCGGCGTGATGATCACCAGAAGATCGGTTTCCGACTTCTGGAATCCGCTTGAGCGGAACAGGCTGCCCAGCACCGGCACATCGCCCAGCCAGGGAATCTGGTCGGCATTGCGCGCATTGAAGGTCTGCAGCAGCCCGGCGATCGAAATGCTTTGTCCATCGCGCAGTTCAACCGTTGTCCTCGTCCGCCGGACGATAAGGCTCGGAATCTGAATGGCGCTGGTGGTTACCGTGCGGCTGAAATCAAGCTCGCTGACTTCCGGTTCAATGGCCAGATTGATCAGTCCATTGTCGAGCACGGTTGGCGTGAACGCCAGGCTGACACCGAACTTCTTGAATTCAATGGTGATTTTGTCATTGTCCTGTGCAACCGGGACAGGAAATTCACCACCGGCCAGGAAGCTCGCAGTTTCACCTGACAGTGCAGTCAGGTTTGGTTCTGCAAGGCGGCGTGCTGCGCCTTTCTTTTCCAGCGCCTGAATGATGATTTCGGCGGATGCGCCACCGGTCAGCATGTCCGCAACCAACCGGCCGAATGGCGCGGTGGCGGCGTTTGACGCCAGTGCATTGCCAAACGGCTGAAAACTGATGCCGCCGGCACTTACCGAATAGTTGACACCAAGATCACGGCTGGCATTGCGTTTGGCCTCGATGAAGCGCACTTCCAGGGTAACCTGCTGGCTTGCACCCACCGTCATGGCATTGGTTACATTGTCGCCGGCAAAATCCTTGGCCACCTGCATGGCGCGCGCTGCGGCTGTCGAACTGCGCACCGCACCTTGCAGAAGCACCCTGCCATTGACGCTGCGAACCTTGATTTTTTCGCGCGGCAGGACAGTGCGAAGCGCATCTTTCAGCCCTCTGGTATCGAAGGTAACCTCAACGCTGATGACACCGAGAAGCTTGTCGTCAGCATCATAAAGCGAAAGATTTGTACGCCCGGTCTTGCGCCCGAGCACATAAAAGGAGCGGGTGCCAAGTGGTGAGGCATCGGCAATTTCAGGATCGCCAACCACCAGGTTTGAAACATCTGCGCCGGATTTGACTGTTTCGGACTGTCCAACCGGCACCTTCATCTGCTGGATCGTGCCGGTGCCGGCGTTGAATTCCGTCGCCGCCTGGGCCTGGCTGACAGCCAGTGTCCACACGCACATGCAACTGAACAGCACCACCACAAGGCGGGCCATCAGATTGCGCAGGCTACTGCCGGGCAGTGTGTTTGTCATTATACTCATTGTCTATCTCCCTGCGCGCCTGTTCTGATCTGTGGTATCCATTGTGGCAGATCATCCAGGGCGCTCCCTTTGCCATAACTCTATTCTGTTGGTGTGTCCTGGACCGGCACTTGAACCGGCACTGCCGGAACGGCACCTGCAGATTGGTTGATTGAACTTGCGGTCTTGCCACCGACACCGCGCACGATTGTCATTTTGCTCCGGCGTTTCGTGCCGCCGGCAAGGTCAGCCATGGACACGGACCCGACATCGGCGCGATGCGCAGATCCGGCGGCTCGCAGTGTCAACGACAACCGGCCAACGGATCCGCCAAGTGCCAGTTTCTGGGCCATTTCAGTATCAACTTCCAGGGTAACCGCACTTGATACGCTCGGCGCATCAAGACGCTGGTCAGCCTGTTGATCGATTGCCAGTACCTTGGCGTTCTGCACAAGTACATCTGACTGCGATGACGTCGGATCGCCGGCTTTCATCGAGCGCGTCAGCATGACATCCACCCGGTCACCCGGCAGGATGAAACCGGCCACGCCGAACACCTCATCGACCGGTACGGTCAACGCGCGCATATTGTCTTTCACAAGGGCTGAAAGCGTCGGGCGTTCACCCGGGCCTGTTACCTTTGCCCCAAGAATCGGTTCGTCCACTTCGATGGGTCCCAGCGCAGCCCGTGCCTCGACACCGGCCTGAAACTCTTCCAGGGTTTTGAACGACCCTGCAGGTTCGGTTCCCGCGATCCACTTGGTGGCGCGAACCGCCGCGCTGTCTATCTTGTCTCCAAAGCGCAGCGCTCGGGTTGCAACCAGCACCGTGGACGTTTCCAGTTGCGGCTCCGCAGGGGCCGGCTCAACGACGGCTGTCTTATCCATGTTGCGGTACTTGAATGCGAAAACCTGGCTGGTAATGGTGGCCCCCACAATGCCTGACACCAGGGCGATACAGCCCAGCGCAAACAGTCGCCCGCCTTTGCTCGACAACTGTATTGCGGAAAATGCACCGCCCATTTGCTTGCTGGATCGTGTGTGGTGTTTGCCGCGCCATTCGCGCCGCGTCGTGTTTTCTGCCATCCCGATGCCTCCCAGAAATCAGTAGAATTTCCGGCAACATACATCATGGCGTGGCATTTAAAGAGTGTTCAGTGATAACAGAGTAAAGTGTTCGTTTACTAGTGAAGGAAAATGTAATCAATTGTATTCAACAGATGTATATTCATAAAACTTTAATGTTTGAATTTTGTAGAAAATTTGAATGGATATGATGAATGTTCTTTCATGGACCTTCGTCATAATGCCTGCCTGAGTCTGAATTTGGGAGGGCGAATTATGAAGTTTACTCAATTGATTATTACGGGCGCTATGGCGTTGAGCGTTGCCGGTTGTTCGCAAGGTTTCTCTTTGAGCCAAGTGGCCGATTTTGGCGCAAGCATATCTGCATCCGAGCCACGGCTGCCGGGTTCTCATCCTGCAACGTCGGATCATATGCAGGGTGAAACAGGCACAAAGCATCATGCCGGTCTTGCACCTTATCACGCGTCTGACAATCTGTTGCAGACCGCAAAAGGTGAATTCCGTGAAGGACGCTTTGGCCTGGCGGAAAAAAACTACCGCAAGGCAGTGGAAGTATCGCCGCGTGATGTGGAAGCCTGGATCGGCCTGGCGGCTTCCTATGATCGCCTGCGCCGCTTCGACCTGGCAGATCGCGCCTATGCACACGCCATTAAACTGGTTGGCCGCAATACGATGATGCTCAACAATCTGGGATATTCCCAGTTGCTGCGTGGTGATCTGAAGAAGGCGCGCCAGCATTTCCTGGCAGCGTACGAGCGCGAGCCTGATAACCCGATCATTCGCAACAATCTTGAACTGCTCAATCAGAGCGGCAAGCGCATCGTGCGTGAAAAAGCCTGATATTGTCATGACAAACAAAACGGCAATACCTCAAGCTTTGCGTACAGGTTTTGCGGTGTCAGCGCTTGCGCTGCTCCCGGTATTTTCCTGGCAAGCTCTCGACGCACGATCATCGGTAACCGTGGCGGCTCCCGCTGCCGCGACTGCCGCGCACTCCGGAACGGTTATCAGAAAGTCCACACTGACCTGGGGACACACCAAATCTGACCGCCTGACTGGTCAGCGCGCCGTTCGGTTGCAAGCTGCCAGGCGGGTCACCGCGGAGTTTCAATCTGACAAGGCAGACCGCGAAACCATGCCGAAGCTTTCGCCGGTCGTCCTTCCCGAAGAGTTTGCTGACTGGCTGGTTCCAGGCAAAACCGGTACCGGTGCCGCCCGCATTATCGATTTTGCGGCGCGCAAATCCAGTGACAACCGAAAAGCCTGCCAGTCGCGCCATGACGCCATAGTGAGCGCTTTTGCAATCAAACACGCCCGCGTAATGGCAGACCAGCCGGTCATGTTCCAGTCGAGTATCTGCGCAAGTAATGGTGAAATTGTCATTACCTGCTTCGGCACCAGTGCAACGATTTCTCCGCGCAGGGTACACCCGGGCGGACGCTGCTCAAAGCACGGCTGATTTCCAAGGTTGCAAGCAGGGTGTGGATTCACATGCCCTGCGAGGGACGTTCGCTCGCCCATTCAACCTGGCTGGTGAGTAGCTGTCTGATCTGGTGAATAATGAGGATGGTTACAAATATCTCGCCACCATCCTCCAGAACGCCCACCAGCACGCAGAGCAAATCCGGCGTCGCGCAGACTTTTTCATGAATGCTATCGACCAGAACGCCGAACAGGCCAAACAACATGATGAGGCAGGAGAAGACGATAAACTGCTTCTTCACCGCTGCGGTCGCCGCGAAAAACCGCACTACGAGCAGGCAGCCCAATAGTCCGCCTACAACAGCAAGATATGTGATTTCACCCACTGTGCGTTTGGAGAAAAACCATAATTCGGTGGGTATGACATACTTGCCCAGAAGCCAGCCGGCTCCCTGGATCATCAGGCTGGAGATCATGAGGGTTGCTGTGCCTAAAAACTCGACGCCGGCCTGACCCTAGACAATGCCGGGGAAGATCAATCCTTCAACGCGCTCAAACAGGAAGGCAAAGCCGACACCAGCTGCAACGCCGCCGGCCACCCGCAGGCTGACAGAGGCCGCATTTGCGCCATCCCATAGCAGTTTTGCCAACATGCCCGCGCCAAGTGCGATAGCGTACTGAGTAACGAGCAGGCCACCGAGATAGGCCAGCAAGGGTGTACTTTCCGCTCCCACCATTGCACTGCCATAGGCTGCGCCATGGAACAGGCCGGCGGTGGCGAACAGGCCAACAGCGACCGGCATGGTGAGTTTGCGGCCAGACAACACGATGGCGCCGATCAGTGTGGCGGACCCTGCCACCATCAGTTCAATCATTGGAACGGCGATGCCGTTATAGGTCGCCAGCACGCCGATCATGGACACTGCCAGAAATGCCAGAGGGGCGGTTGCCAGCCGGCCCATGGCCACGGCGGCAAGTGCCATTGCAACGATAAACGCCAAATGGTCGATACCCAGCATCGGATGGCCGATACCGGACAGAACACCGTGGGCAAATGTCTCAGGTGTGCCGCCGCCAAGTGGATGATGGGCAAGTGCCGGGCCTGCCATGCCGACAAGTCCGCCAAGAAAAATCGCTGCCTGGTAAAATCTCATCTTGTAACTGGCCTTCCTGTTCAAGCCAAAAGGTATCGCTTGGAGAAAGGTTAGCAGGCCCATGTGGTGGCGCCAAGACGGTGTGAGGTGACTGGTCGCGACGGCGCATTCCACTCGACAGAATTATTCGCTTCCCTTGGTATAAGCCAGTTTAAGGCCGGAGGCGTCGGGCAGGTCGATCCCGGACTTCAGCAGGTTCAGATGTGTCAGGAAGGTGTCGATCTTGCCGACCTCGAGTTCCTGCAGTGCCAGTTCGGCTCCCAGCACCGCAGCGCGGGTTTGGGCAGACAGGGAAGACGTCACGCCGGTTGCCTGGGGCGCCTGCTTGTCACCTGTAGCCTTGAGTTCAGCGGTGATGGATTTCAGGTGG
>Ga0316191_10001167_pt1 | contig 18168 bp, 16 predicted proteins | sample Eddworburr2cm_MG_FD_204928 | JGI IMG/M metagenome (GOLD analysis project Ga0316191, IMG submission 204928) | Coastal sediment microbial communities from Maine, United States - Eddy worm burrow 2 cm | ecosystem: Environmental > Aquatic > Marine > Coastal > Sediment | place: USA: Maine...
GTCGGGTACGGGTACGGTTACGGCGGGTACGGATACGGATACGGGCAGGGCTACTACGACAGCGCATTCTACGGTGGGGGGCCGATGGGCCCCGCCTATGGAGGCGGCTTCTACGGAAGACCCTGAGGCCCGGGGTGCATCCCCGGCCTCTCAGAATCCGAGCTGCAGCGGTAGGTCGTGAAGAATCTCCTGGCAGATCCTCTCTGCAGGTAGATAGACGTTCGCCACCGCGTTCGATCCAAGTCCACCGCGCAGACTCCGCTCCATGGATCCCTCGTCCGTCCCGATTGACCACCTCCGGTCCTTGCTGGTATCGCCGAGAGGTCAGGCGATGAGCAGCGGCACCGAGACCCACTACCGAACGTGTAACATATGCGAGGCCATGTGCGGGCTGGCGATCGAGCATCGTGATGGCCAAGTCTTGTCGATCCGGGGCGACAAAGACGACCCGTTCAGCAAGGGGCACGTCTGTCCCAAGGCGGTGGCGCTGCAGGACTACTACACCGACGAAGACCGGTTGAAGACCCCGCTCAAGAAGACATCCGACGGGTGGGAGAGCATCTCCTGGGAGCAGGCGTTCACGGAAGTCGCGAGCCGTCTGCGAGGCGTGCAAGCGGAGCACGGGCCGAATTCGGTCGGCGTCTACCTTGGCAATCCCAACGCGCACAACTTCGGCAACGCGCTCTTGCTGCCCTTTTTCTTCAAAGCTTTGGGAAGCCAAAGCCGCTTCAGCTCGGCGTCGGCAGACCAGCTGCCGCACCACGTCGCGTCAAACTTCATGTTGGGCGCGGGCATGTTGATTCCCGTTCCCGATATCGACCGCACCCATTTTCTTCTGATCATCGGCGCGAACCCGCTCGTGTCGAATGGCAGCATGATGACGGCTGCGGGAGTCGCAAAGCGAATCCAAGCGATCCAGGATCGGGGCGGCAGGGTGGTGGTCATCGACCCCCGGCGCACCGAGACCGCCCGCGCGGCAACCGAACACTTCTTCATCCGTCCCGAACGAGACGCCCTGCTGCTGCTCGCGATGATCTACACCGTGTTCGAAGGAGGGCTCGTCGACCTCGGGCACTTGGCGCCGTTGATCGAGGGCCTCGAGGAGATCCAACGCGCGGTGAGCGACTTCGCCCCCGAGGTGGTCGCCGAATCAACCGGCATTGCGGCACGCGACATCCGCAGGCTGGCCATCGACATGGCGTCGGCCGATTCTGCGGTCTGCTACAGCCGGATGGGGGCGTCAACACAGTCATTTGGTGGCTTGTGCCAGTGGCTGACCAACGTACTCAACATCGTCACCGGTAACTTTGACCGGCCGGGCGGGGCGATGTTTCCCGAGCCTGCCTTTGACCTCTTACAGAACAAGCCAAGGGGCAAACGCAGCTCGTATGGGCGGTTCCAATCGCGCGTCCGGGGCTTGCCCTACTACAACAGCGAGTTTCCAGTGTCGACGATGGCCGAGGAGATCGCCACCTCCGGCGAGGGGCAGATCAAAGCCTTGGTGACGATTGCCGGCAACCCGGTGCTGTCGAGCCCCGATGGCAATCGCCTTGCCGAAGCGCTCGAGCAACTCGAATTCATGGTGTCGGTCGACATCTATCTCAACGAAACGACCAAGTACGCAGACATCATCTTGCCGGCGACGACTGGCCTCGAAGTCGCCCACTACGACGTGTTCTTCAATGCCTTTGCGGTTAGCAACAACGCGAAGTACTCGCCGCCGCTCTTCGAGAAGTCGAAAGAGCAGCGCCACGATTGGGAGATCCTCAAGGCGTTGGCCTTGGCGCTGACGGGAGCCCCGGACGATGGAACCACGCCGGAAGACCTCCTCGACCTGGGACTCCGGCAAGGGCAGTACGGCGAGCAGGGGATGAGTCTGCAAAAGCTCCGACAAAACCCCCATGGGATCCACCTGGGCCCTCTTCGACCCTGCCTCGAGGCGCGCTTGAAGACCGCGGACGGCAAGATTCAACTCGCGCCGCAACTGTATTTGGACGACCTGCCCCGCCTGCGACGCACGATCGCGGAAGCGCCGTCGACTCACGAAGAGTACCCGTTCCAAATGATCGGGCGGCGGCTGCTGCGCAGCCACAATACGTGGACGCAGAACTCACGAAGGCTGGTGAGGGGCAAGAACCCTTGCACGCTGCAACTCAACCCCATCGACGCCGAAGCGATCGGCATCGTAAACGGGGAGATCGTCTCGGTCCGATCGCGAACGGGCGAGATTCAGATCGAAGCCGAGGTGAGCGACGACCTCTTGCCAGGTGTCGTCAGCATTCCGCAAGGCTGGGGGCACAATCAGCCCGACACGAACATGAACGTGGCCGCGAGCCAGCCAGGCGTGAGCATCAACGGTGTCACCGACCCGCTCCGGGTGGACTTGCTGACCGGCAACGCTGCCTTCAACGGCACGCCGGTTGCCATCTCGAGCCTCTAATGCGCGACGGTATGCCCAGCGGCACGTCCTTCCTCGTCTCGTTCGCTCGCGGGCTCGGCGTCGATGATCGGGTCCTCGATCCCATGGCGCCGAAATTACTACCGCGTTGGATGGCCTGGCTCGCGACGATGCCCACGACCCTCGGCCCGGCGGCAGGCGCATATCGGCGTTCGATCCGCGCCGCGACGTTCGGCTTGGTGGACCACAACGTACTGCGGACGGAGGCAATTGATGTTCACCTGGAACACGCGCTGCGATCGGGGGCTCGTCAGCTCGTGATCCTGGGAGCTGGGATGGATGCGCGTGCATGGCGTCTCGACGCGCTGCAAGACGCCACTGTGTTCGAGGTTGACCACCCCATGACGCAGCAATACAAGCGCGATCGGCTCGGCGGAAAGACGCCCCCGACCGATATTCGGTACGTCCCAGTGGACTTCGAGAAAGAGCGTTTCGCCGAAAAGCTGCAGCGCTCCGGCTTTCAGCGAACGGAACGTAGCATTTGGATCTGGGAGGGCGTGACGATGTACCTGCCGCTACCAACCGTTCACGAAACACTCCATCAACTGACGCTGCTCGCGACGGAGGGAAGCCACTTGGCCATGACCTATCGAGTACCGAATAGGCTTCCATTCGGCGCCATCGGCAGGGCTGCGATTCCCGCCTTCTTCGCCGCTGCTGGCGAGCCCTTGAAGAGCACCTTCGAGCCTGCGGAGCTCGCATCCGCATTGGCCGCTGATTGGGACGTCTCCTATGACGAGGACTCGAGAGGTTGGAAAGCGCTCACAGGGTCAGCGGCGGCCCCTCCCCTCGCTTTCTTGTCTGAGCGGCTCGCTGTCGTGCAAAGGTTGCGGTAGCCTCGCCTCGTGCAGAATCTGAGCGATCCACGGCTCTTTCGCCAGCGGTGCTACGTGAACGGCGAGTGGACGGAGGCCGAGAACAGCCGCACCGTACCGGTGACCAACCCTGCCGATCGCGAGGTCGTCGGAAGCGTTCCTGATTGCGGTGCGGCGGAAACGCGCAGCGCGTTGCAGGCCGCAGAGGCCGCACTTCCTGGATGGCGCGCGCTGCCGGCGAGGGAACGTGGCGCGAAGCTACGGACCTGGTTCGACCTGATGATGGCGAATCAGGACGACCTCGCGCTGATCATGACGACCGAGCAGGGCAAGCCGCTCCCGGAGTCGCGAGGCGAGATCGCCTATGCAGCCTCGTTCATCGAATGGTTCGCCGAAGAGGGCCGGCGGGCATACGGCGATGTGATCCCCCAGCATCAGGCCGACAAGCGGATCGTGGTGATCAAACAGCCGATTGGCGTCTGCGTCGCGATCACGCCGTGGAATTTCCCGGCGGCGATGATTACGCGCAAGGCCGGGGCGGCTCTGGCCGCCGGTTGCACGATGGTCGTCAAGCCGGCCCTAGAGACCCCGTATTCGGCGCTGGCGCTCTGCGAGCTCGCAGACCGCGCCGGAATCCCGCCGGGTGTGCTGAGCGTCGTCACCGGCGATGCGAAGGCGATCGGTGGCGAGATGACGTCGAGCCCGATCGTCCGAAAGCTCAGCTTCACCGGCTCGACCGCGGTCGGAAAGCTGCTGATGGAGCAGTGCGCGAGCACGGTCAAGAAGGTCTCGCTCGAGCTCGGCGGCAATGCGCCCTTCCTCGTCTTCGACGACGCCGACCTCGATGCCGCCGTCGAGGGCGCGATCGCGTCGAAATACCGCAATGCCGGTCAGACCTGCGTCTGCACCAACCGGTTTTTGGTGCAGGACGGCATCTACGAGGAGTTTGCCCGAAAGCTTGCCGACGCGGTTCGAGGTCAGCTCAAAGTCGGCAACGGGCTCGACGCGGGCGTGGCCCAGGGGCCGCTGATCAACGAGGCGGCAGTCGAAAAGGTCGAGTCGCAGATAGCCGACGCCCTCAGCAAGGGCGCGAAAGTCGCCGCGGGCGGCGCCCGGCATGCGCTCGGCGGGACCTTTTTTCAGCCAACTGTCCTCACCGACGTCACCCCAGCCATGGCCGTGGCCCACGAGGAAACCTTCGGCCCTGTGGCGCCGCTCTTTCGATTCGAGACCGAAGAGGAAGCAGTACAGATGGCCAACGACACCGAGTACGGTCTCGCGTCTTATCTCTACAGCCGCGACATCTCCCGTGTCTGGCGCATTGCTGAGGCGCTCGAGTACGGAATGGTCGGCATCAACACGGGCCTCATCTCGACCGCCATTGCGCCGTTCGGGGGGGTGAAATCGTCGGGCATCGGCCGCGAGGGATCGAAGTACGGCATCGAGGAGTACCTCGAGATCAAATACCTGTGCATCGGGGGCATCAGCCCCTGAAGAGAATGACACCTCTGTAAACGAAGGAGCCCGATGGCGATGGCGACGAACTCCGATCTTCTTTCGCGGCGAAACCAGGCAGTGGCTCGCGGTGTCGCAAGCATGCATCCCCGCTTCGCCGAGAACGCCGAGAACGCCGAGGTCTGGGACGTCGAGGGCAAGCGCTACATCGATTTCGCCGGTGGCATCGGGGTCCTCAACACCGGGCACCGGCATCCGAAGGTGATGGCCGCCGTCAGGGCCCAGATGGAGCGCTTCACGCACACCTGCTTTCAGGTGATGCCCTACGAGCCGTACATCGCGCTTGCCGAACGGCTCAACTCACTAGCTCCTGGCGCGCAGCCGAAGAAGAGCCTCTTTCTCACGTCCGGTGCCGAGGCGGTAGAGAACGCGGTGAAGATTGCGCGTGCCCACACCGGTCGTTCGGCGTTGATCGCCTTTCATGGGGGCTATCACGGGCGCACCATGATGACCCTCGGGCTCACCGGGAAGGTGCAGCCCTACAAGGCGGCCTTTGGCCCTCTGCCCGGTGAGATCTTTCACGCCCCTTTTCCGATCCCGTTGCACGGCATCACGGCGGAGCGTTCGCTCACTGCGCTGCACGACATCTTCAGATGCGACGTCGATCCGAGCCGGGTCGCAGCCATCATCATCGAACCGGTGCAAGGCGAGGGCGGCTTCTACGTGGCGCCGTTTGATTTCTTGCGCGAGCTGAGGGCCATTTGCGACGCACATGGCATCCTGCTGATCGCCGACGAGGTACAGGCGGGCGCAGGGCGGACGGGCAAGGTATTCGCGATCGAGCACAGCGGCGTCGTTCCCGACCTGATCACGCTTGCCAAGAGCATCGCGGGCGGATTTCCGATATCGGCTGTGGTCGGACGCGCGGATGTGATGGACAGCGTCGCACCGGGCGGACTCGGCGGAACCTATGCGGGAAGCCCGCTTGGCTGTGCCGCAGCGCTCGCGGTGCTCGACGTCTTCGAGGAAGAGGGCATCCTCGAGCGCAGCGTCTCGCTCGGTGAGCACATGATGAAGCGCCTCACCGAAATGGCTGGACGGACGAGCGCCATCGGTGACGTGCGTGGCCTCGGTTCGATGGTGGCTATGGAGCTCTTTCGAAACGAGAATGGAGAGCGAGCTCCAGACCCGGAGCTGACCAAGAATCTCGTCGGCCTCGCAGCCGAACGCGGTCTGATCCTTCTGTCCTGCGGCATGTATCGCAACAGCATCCGAATCCTCGTGCCCATCACTGCCTCCGATGAGCTGGTAGATGAGGGCTTGGACATCATCGAGGGGTGTCTAGCAACGCTAGCCTCGGGCCCGTGCTAGAGCAGACGCCGAAGGCTTCCTGTGGAACCGATCATTTCCGTTGCGAAACTGAGTAAGACCTACGACTCGGGGTTCAAGGCGCTCGAGGATGTCGACCTCGAGATTCGTCCCGGGGAGATCTTTGCGCTCTTGGGGCCGAACGGAGCGGGGAAGACCACGCTCATCAGTATCGTCTGCGGGATTGTGAATCCGACTTCCGGTGTGGTGCGGGTCGACGGGCACGATGTGGTGTCGGAGTATCGAGCAGCGCGGTCCATGATTGGCCTGGTACCACAGGAGATATCTACCGACGCATTCGAAAGTGTGTGGGCGACCGTGAGCTTCAGCCGAGGGCTTTTTGGCAAGGCTCCGAATCCCGCACACGTCGAAAAGCTGCTGCGGCAGCTCTCGCTTTGGGACAAGAAGGACTCGAAGATCATGGACCTGTCCGGCGGAATGAAGCGACGGGTGATGATCGCGAAGGCCTTGTCGCATGAGCCGGCGATTTTGTTTCTCGATGAGCCGACGGCGGGGGTGGACGTGGAGCTCCGGCGAGACATGTGGGAGATGGTTCGTGGGCTCCGCGACAGTGGCGTGACCATCATCTTGACCACGCACTACATCGAAGAGGCAGAGGAGATGGCCGACCGAATAGGCGTAATGAGCAAAGGGGAGCTCATCTTGGTGGAAGAGACGGACAGGCTCATGCAAAAGCTCGGGCGGAAGCAATTGACGCTCTACCTGCAGACAGCCCTCGCCCGCATTCCGGACGAGCTGCTCGGGCATCCGCTCGAGCTCTCGGACGACGGCGCCGAGCTCACGTATACGTTCGATGCGCAGGGGGAGCACACGGGGATTGCCGGGCTCTTGCGCACGCTCCATGAGCACGGCGTGCATTTCAGGGATATCCAATCAAGCCAGAGCTCTCTCGAGGAGATCTTCGTGAGCCTCGTGAGCGAGGAACGATGAGCTTCTACTCGATTCGAGCGATCTACTTGTTCGAGATGGCGCGCACGGGGCGCACGCTGATGCAGAGCATCATCGCGCCAGTGCTTTCGACTTCGCTCTACTTCATCGTGTTTGGCTCCGCGATTGGTTCACGCATGGTCGAAATAGACGGGGTGAGCTACGGCGCGTTCATCGTCCCTGGGTTGACGATGCTTTCGCTGCTGAACCAGAGCATCTCGAACGCCTCGTTCGGCATCTACATGCCGAGGTTTTCAGGTACGATTTACGAAGTGCTCTCGGCGCCGATTTCGTACGTGGAGATCCTCCTAGGCTACGTCGGTGCCGCCGCGAGCAAGTCGATTGTCCTCGGCCTGCTGATCTTGGTGACCGCGCGGTTCTTCGTCGACTACGAGATCGCGCATCCGTTCTGGATGGTCGGATTCCTGGCACTCACCGCGATCACGTTCAGCCTCTTTGGATTCATCCTCGGCGTCTGGGCGGACGGCTTCGAGAAACTGCAGGTCGTTCCGATGATGATTGTCACGCCGCTCACGTTCCTGGGTGGGAGCTTCTATTCCATCGACATGCTCCCGCCGTTTTGGCAGAAGGTCACCCTACTCAACCCCGTGGTCTATCTCATCAGCGCGTTCCGATGGAGTTTCTACGGGCTGGCCGACGTGAGTGTCACGCTGAGCGCCGGGATGATTCTGCTCTTCCTGGGCGTATGCCTTTTTGTGGTGCGTTGGATGTTCAAGACCGGGTATCGTCTTCGGGCTTGAGTACCCCCGAGGGGAGCTTGTCCCCTTGGAGTTTGGGGCTTTGGGGAAGATGGCGTAGGCCCATCCAGGCCAGGGCGCTGATGTGTTTGGCGACTTCTTCGATCGGGGGCTTACGTTCGTCGGTCCACCAGGTGCCGACGAAGGTGACCATGCCGATTAGGGCGTTGGCGTAGATGGGGGCCGCCTTGGTGTCGTAGCCGGCTTCCTTGAGCGCGGAGACGAACACATCGCCGACCCGCTCGGCCATGTCGTTGAGCAGGCTCGAGATGGTGCCGCGCGATGAGCTGAGCGGGGAATCTTGGGAGAGCACAGCGAAGCCGTCGGGGTGATCCCGCACGTAGCTCAGGAACGCGAACGAGGCGCGCTCGACGCGCTCGCGCGGCGAGCCTGATGAGATGGCTTCGCTAATGCGGCGGACGACGTAGTCCATCTCGCGATCGACGATGACCGCGTAGAGCCCCTCCTTGCCGCCAAAGTGCTCGTAGATGATGGGCTTCGAGACCTTCGCGCGCTTGGCGATCTCCTCCACCGAGGTGCCCTCGTAACCGTGTTTGGCGAACACCGAGCGGCCCACCTCGATGAGCTGAGCGCGACGCTCCGAAGCGGGCAGACGGCGGCTTCTACTTCCCATCTGTCGAAAATACTACGGATGCGTAAGTTACGCTATCGGTAAATAAGATAGGAGATACGGATGCTTGGCCGATATCCTCTCACTATTACGAAACAAAGACATTGACCATTATCTACGGCAACGTAAGTTACGTAATCGTAAGTTACTGATGCGGAGGTTACCAATGGTTTCGATGTCAAAGATGGGAGCGGTCTGGAGGAGCGCAGGAAGCGCCGTGGCCGAGCGCTTGTTCCTCGACCGACAGGCGGAGTTCTGGATGGGCGAGCTAGACCCCGTCCGCTCGCTCGGCGAGCTTCGCGCCCGCGTGGTCGAGGTCATCGAGGAGACCGAAGACACCAGGACCTTCGTCCTGCGACCCAACGCCGCATGGCGAGGACATAGGGCCGGGCAGTACACCTCCGTCGAATTGGAGATCGACGGCGTGCGCGTACGTCGCTGCTACTCGATCTCGTCGGCTCCTGGTGATGCGCTGGTTTCCGTCACGGTCAAGCGCGTGCCGGACGGCCGCGTGTCGACCTGGCTTCATGAGAACGTGCAAGCCGGGCAGGTGCTGCGGCTCGGCGCTCCGAGCGGCGACTTCGTCCTTGGCTCCCAGACCCCCGGCAAGCTGCTGCTCCTGAGCGGCGGCAGCGGCATCACCCCAGTCATGTCGATGCTGCGCGATCTGGCGATGTCCGAAGGGATTGTCGACCTGGTGTTCGTCCACCACGCGCGGAGCGGCGCCGATGTCATCTTTGGCGAGGAGCTTGCGGACCTGGCCGCACGCCACCCGGGCCTGCGCCTCGTCTTGTGCCTCGACGACGACACCTCGACCCCACGCGGCTTCGACGAGGCGCACTTTGCGGAGCTCGTTCCCGACTTCGCGGAGCGCTCGACATTCCTTTGCGGCCCGAAGCCACTCATGGACCGGGCGGAGCGGCTCTGGGAGAGCGTTGGCGCATCGGAGCGGCTCCAGCTCGAGCGCTTCACCCCTGCGCTGCGGCTCTTGCCGCCCGTGGACTCGGTCGACGGCGTGGAGGTGCGGCTCAGGCGCTTGGACCGGACTGTCGTGGCGAAGGGCCAAGGCAGTCTGCTCGAGCAGCTGGAGCGTGCCGGCGAGCGCCCGGCCCACGGCTGCCGCATCGGCATCTGCCACAGCTGCAAGTGTCGCAAGCAAAGCGGCACCGTCCGGAACCTCGTCACCGGCGAGGTCTCGAGCGAGCCCGATGAAGAGATTCAACTGTGTATTTCAATGCCCTGCTCCGATCTGGAGCTCGACCTCTGAGAGGAAACTTCATGAACATCCAAAGCAAAAATCTAACGCGCGAGCAGGCCGATGCGTTCGGCCGCGAGCTCGACACGCTCCGACAGGAAGTCGTTGCCGATCTGGGCGAGCGCGACCTCGAGCACATCCGCCAAGTAATCCGCACCGCGAATCGAAGCGAGGCGGCCGGTAGAGTGCTTCTGCACTTCGGTCTCGGACCTGTGAGCTTCGTGCTGGGTACGAGTGCCCTCGGCCTCTCGAAGATCCTCGAGAACATGGAGATTGGACACAACATCATGCACGGCCAGTACGACTGGACCCGTGATCCGGCGCTCGATTCGCAGCGCTACGAGTGGGACAACGTTTGCACCGGCGACGACTGGCGTCACTCGCACAACTTCGAACACCACACCTTCACCAACATCCTCGGCAAGGACCGCGACGTCGGGTACGGATTTCTGCGAGTTACGCCCGAGCAGGGGTGGACACCGGTGCACGTCACGCAGCCCATCGTCGCCGCGTTGCTCGCTCTCTTCTTCCAATGGGGCGTGGGTGCCCACGACCTCCGCATCGACGAGCTCTTTTCCGGCAAGCAAACGCCTGCGCAGCTCGGCAAGCGGGCGCGCCCATTCATCACGAAAGCGGCGTGGCAGCTCTTCAAGGACTACGCGTTTTTCCCTGCACTCGCGCTCGTCAACGCGCCCCGCGTGTTCCTCGGGAACCTCCTCGCCAACGGGACCCGCAACCTCTGGACCTTTGCGGTCATCTTCTGCGGTCATTTCCCGGAGGGCGTGCGCGTCTACGACCAAGCCGAAACCGAGAACGAGACCCGGGGTCAATGGTATGTGCGCCAGCTAAACGGCTCGGCGAACATCGAGGGCAATCGCTGGCTGCACGTGCTCACCGGTCACTTGAGTCACCAAATCGAGCACCACCTCTTTCCCGACATCCCGGCTGCGCGCTACCCCGAGATGGCTCCAAGGGTGCGCGAGATCTGCGAGCGCTACGAACAAGCCTACAACACGGGGAGCTTTCGACGCCAACTGAGCAGCGTCATCGGACGCATCCTGCGCCTGTCGCTACCCGGACCCATGGTCGCTGGACTCGCTCATGAGTAGCCACCCCTCAACCATGCGAGTCGTCGATCGATTCGTCGATCACGGTGCACCGCTTTCGTTTCGCAGGCGTCACCCACCCATGCAGTGCACTCGGCGCTCGTGCTCACGCGCAAAGAACGACATCGTCGAGACAACGGAAACCCAGGGTATCTCGACCCTCGCAGGAAACGAGGAAACGCTCTCGGGTCTTCGAGTAGGCGAAATCAGGTAACTCGAGGAGGGGGAGCCGGGCGTCTAGCTGTGCGGAATGCCTAGTCCCTCTTTGTCCGCGTTCTTGGCGGCCTTGGCTGCCTTCTTGGCCTTCTTCTCTTTCGTTGTGAGTTTCGGCTGATTCTTATGGTCGGTTCTCTTATGATCTTTGCTCATCGAGACCCCTTTTTGGTTCGGTTGCGGCGCAGACCGTCTAAGGTCTGGTTCACACAATGAGCTCTAGTCTCCCGTGCCCTGTCGAATGGGCAAGCTGATGCGAGATTGGCTCACTTGTCTAACGGCTTGTGTGGTCGAGGGCCGCCAACTTCTGTTGCAGAGCTGCTGCCACACGCTTGCCGTCGAGGGCGGCGCTCACGATTCCGCCCGCGTAGCCGGCGCCCTCGCCCGATGGGTAAAGACCTCGGACATCCGGTGATTCGAGCGTTTCGCGGTCGCGAGGGATCCGGATCGGTGAGCTCGTGCGTGATTCGACGCCGAGCAGAACCGCGTCGTCGCTCAGGAAGCCCGGCATGCGGCGGGCGAAGGCATCGAGGCCACCACGGATGTGCGACGAAATGCGAAGCCCGGTGCAATCGAGTACCTCATCGAGGCTGGTCGCGGTGAGCCCCGGTCTGTAACTGCTCTTGGGAGCTACGCTCGAGCCTCGTCGCGCGAGGAAATCTTTCATCATCGTGGCCGGGGCACGAAGTGCTCCCCCGCCCGCGGCGTAGGCCGCGCGTTCAACCTGTTGCTGAAAGTGGACGCCACCAAGCGGTCCTTCGAACCCATGCGCTTGCCAGTCCGCGGGTTCGATCGCCGCAACGATTCCCGAGTTTGCGAATGGTGAGTCGCGCTTCGACAGACTCATGCCGTTGACAACCTGGGCGCCGGCTTCGGTGGTTGCCGGGACGATCCAACCGCCCGGACACATGCAGAAGCTGAACACACCGCGATCTTCGACGGTCGCGGCCAGTCGATAGTAGGCGCTCGGGAGGGCCGGATGCCCGACGTCGCGCCCGTACTGGATCTTGTTGATCAGCGACTGCGGATGCTCGACCCGGACGCCCATGGCGAACGGCTTCGGCTCCAACACGACGCTCATCTCGTGAAGCATTTGGTACACGTCACGTGCGGAATGCCCCGTGGCGAGGACCACGGCGTCCGCTTCGAACGAACGTCCATCGGCGAGCTCGACCGCGCTCACCTTCCGGTCGGCGCCCTGACCATCGACGACGATGCGTTCGAGCTTGGCCTCGAAATGGAGCTCCACGCCCACCTGTTCGAGTCGTTCACGCAGCATGGTGACGACCTTGGGCAGCCGGTTGCTTCCAATGTGCGGCCGCGCGTCCTCCAGAATCGCGGTGGGCGCACCATGGAGCGCGAGGATCTCGAGCACGTCGCGAACCGAGCCCCTCTTGTGCGCCCTCGTGTACAGCTTGCCGTCGCTGTAGGTCCCTGCGCCGCCTTCTCCGAAGCAGTAGTTGCTGTCGGCGTCGACTTTGCCCTCCCGATTGAGGAGCGCGATGTCACGACGTCGGGGCTGTACCCGTTTCCCGCGATCGACGATTCGGCTCGCGATGCCGTGTCGTGCGAGCTCGTAAGCGCAGAAGAGTCCTGCGGGGCCGGACCCCACGATCACCACTCGTGCCGGAAGACGAACGTCTCGTGGGTGAGGAAGGGCCCATTGCTCGGCAGGCGTACCCGGCCCGATGCCGAGCAGCACTTGGACGCGCGTGCCCCTCCCGCGTGCGTCGAGCGCGCGCCGCAGCACATGAAGCTCTGGCAGATCTTCGATCTGCACTGCGAGCTTCTTGGCCGCGAGCGCGCGCACGACGTCTGGGTGCTGCGACTCATCGAGAGTGAGGCGCAGCTCGATGTGCCGCGCAGTAGCGGGCGGCGACATCCCTAGAGTGGGCGGACGTTCTCCGCGCGTGGCCCCTTGGGACCTTGGCCCTCATCGAATGAGACCCGCTGTCCTTCGCGCAACTCCTCGAAGCGCACGCCTTCCACGTTGGACATGTGGAAGAAAATATCGTTGCCGGGGGAGGTTTCGATGAACCCGAATCCGCGGTCCGTGAGACGCTTAATTGTACCTTCAGCCATGTTGTATTCGTTCCTGCTCGGGATTGTCGGTAGCCCGATAGCTCGCAGCCGTTGTGGCGGCGAGGGGGCAAATCACCCCGAGACTCGCTTCGTAGCTTAAATCGGGTTCGCTGTCTCTTGCTCGGGTTCGATTTCCTCATGGGTCGACCTCGGTGGGGCTACTATCCCCTCGGCATGACCTCAGCCTCCCTGAACGCGCCCCTCCGCCATGCCACAAAGCTCTCGGAAGGCGAGAAAATCGCCCTGGACGCCCTGCACGTGCGGGCGCTGCGGCACCGGGAGATCAAGGAGAAGGAGGCCTTCACCATCGTGGACCGCGAGGGGCACTTCTTTCGGGCATCGCTGAAGGCGATGAAGAAGAGCAGCGGCGAAGCCCTGGTCTACGAGCAAATGGCGAGCTCCACCGAGTCGCCGGTGGAGATCACCCTACTCTGCGCAGTGCTCGCGCGGCAGCGAATGCTCATCGTGGTGCAGAAGGCCACCGAGCTGGGGGTCTCGCGCATCATCCCCGTGCTCTCGGAGCGCTCGGTGCCACGCGATGGCCTCGACCATGAAAAGGCCCATGCATGGCCGAAGCAGGCCTTGCGCGCTGCGCGTCAGTGTCGGCGAGCGAGCTTGCCGGAGGTGCGTGAAGCTATCGAGCTCAGCTCCGTCCTCGAGGATGAGTGCTTCACCGAAGCCGACCTCCGCTTCTACCTCGACGATCGAGCACCGGGCCCCTCCACACTGGACGACCCGGCTCCTCGTACGGAGCGTGAGAGACTTCGCGTCATCTTCGCCGCGGGCCCCGAGGGAGGTTGGAGTGACCAAGAGCGGGACATGCTCGCTAGCCGTGGCGCTCTCCCCCTTCGGCTCGGCGGCCGCGTTCTACGCGCGGAGACGGCGGTGTTCGCCGGGCTCACGCTGCTGCAGCACCAGCACGGCGACATGTAGACGCATGCCCATCCGAGGCGGCGGAGCTCACCGCCCTAGCTTTGCCTTTGCGGCGCGCTTGGCACCAAGCATCACCGCGTCCTTGAGGTCCAAGGGAAGCGCCGTGCGAATGTTCCTCAGCGTATCGGCGCGCAGGCGCTTCTTGGACAAGGCGTGTGCGGCCAGATCGAGCTTCATGAGAGCTGCGGCCTTGTCACGCGCTTCATCGAGCAAGCGCTCCGGAGGCACCAAGGCGTCGACAAAGCCAACTTGCAACGCCTGCTCCGGGGAGAACTCTTCGGACAAGGTCACCGCGCGCTCCCGAGCCGCGGGGTTCAAGCGGAGTCGAAGCACCTCGCAAGCAACACGCGGCATCGGGAGCCCGATCGCCACTTCGTTGGCAACGTATGTGTACGGGCCCGGCACTCCAAAACGGTAGTCGCCGGACAACAACATGAACGCGCCCATGGCGTATGCATGACCAGGGGACGCGATGACCACCGGTGTCGGAAACGACAAAAGGCGCGCGGTGAGACCGTAACCCGCGCGCAACATCTTCACCGCTTGCACGCCCCCGGACTTCATCACCTTGAGATCGAAGCCCGCCGACAACACTCCTTGTCGCCCGGTGATGACCACAGCCGCGCCCTCCCGCTCCACGCTCTCGAGCGCCGCGTAGATCTCGCCGAACATGGCCGGAGACAGCGCATTTCGCTTGCCATCGTCCATCGTGAGTGTCGCAACCGAGCCATCGACCTCGAGTTTCACTAACGAGCTAGTCATGCCTTCACACCTAGCACGTGACTCGAGAGCCGCGTATCGGCATCGACCGGCAGAAGTCCCGCAGCGCCTGCCTTTTTCCAGTGCGCCGGCGACAGAGCCGGGGCTGCGCGAGCTCTGCTAGACGCGTCGGACCTGGACCTCGTGGCCCATCATGATGGCCATCCCGCTGACCGGCTCGAGGTTCGCGTGCCCGCCTGGGATGACCTCGTTGATGTTGGCCCCCGGCAGAGCCGCGGCTCGCCGCACCCCGGCGCCTTCGTGGCCCCAGCCGTGCGGCACGGCGATCACGCCGCGACGCATTTCATCGCTGAGGCGAGCCAGGATGCGTACGGCCCCTTGACCGGTGCCGACCTCGATCTCGTCGCCGTCGGCGATCGAGAGTGCCTCTGCATCGACGGGGTGGATGAGTGCTCGGTTGCCCGCCGGTTGGCGGATGTGGGGGCTGTTGTGCATCCAGCTGTTGTGTGAGCGCCGGTCCCGCTGGCCAATCAGAACGAGCTGGCCGGGCCGCGGGCGGAGCGAGCTCTCCTCTGCTTCGAGCCGTGGCAGGTCCACGGCGACGTCCTCCGGGTAGAGCTCGACCTTGCCGTCCTTCGAGACGACACGCTTGCCAAAGAAGGTCCCTGGCTCGTTGGGCGGCAGCATCACGCCGCCGGGTTCTTGCTTGAGCTGCTCGAGCGTCACCTCGCCGCCCCAGCGCATCAACAGAGCCAAGACATGATCGGGCGTGAGCTCGACCTTGCCGGGTAACCGCGCGAGCACGCGATTGAGGCGCGGCAACAGGTTGCCCACCTTGCCCCACGGTTTGGCGCCACATGCGAGGGCGAGGTCTGCGAAGATGCGCCATTCCTCCCGCCTCTCGTACTTTGGGCGCACCATCGCCGGCGTGTACTGAGCGTGCGGCGTCACCTGCAGCATGGCGTGCGACGCGGGGTAATCAGAGCGCTCGAGCATGTCGGTGGCTGGCAGCAGGTAGTCTGCGTAGGCGGAGGTTTCGTTTCGATAGATGTCGATCGAGACCAGCAGCGAAAGCTTCTCGAACGCCTTCGCCAAGGCGCCACCGTTGGGCATCGAATGCACGGGATTGCCAGCCGACACGAAGAGAGCCCGAATCCGCCGCGGGTCGTCGTTGTCGATTTCACCCGGCAACGCAGCGACCGGAAAGCAGCCTGCCACCTGATGCCACTTGCCGCGGAGCACCCGGTGTTCGTTGAAACCGCCGAGGCCAAGCCAGCCGGCAAGCTTGAGGGTGTCGAACGGACCCCGAGGCACGAGCAACCCTCCCCGGCGGTCGATGTTGCCCGTGATCAGGTTGAGCCCCTGGACCAGCCAGTAGGCAATCGATCCGAAGGGGCCCATGTTGACGCCGGTCGACATGTACAACGCGGCGCCATCGGCGTTGCGGTAGGCGCGAGCCAAGGCGCGGATGGTCGCGGCGTCGACTCCGGTGACCGCGGCCGCGCGCTCGGGGGTCCACCCGGCAGCCGAAGCGACGAATTCGTCGACTCCGTTCGCAACCGCCTTGGCCGGCTCGAGGTCGATGCCATCTTCGTGCGCGATGACGTGCAGCATCGCCATCAGCAGGTAAACGTCGGTTCGAGGCTGGATCGAGACATGCTCTCCGACTTTCTGCGCGGTCTCGGTCCGGCGGGGATCGACGATCACCACCCGCCCGCCGCGCGCCTCGATGCTTTGGAGGCGCTCGAGCGCGTTCGGAAGCTGAACCATCGACATCTGGCTCACGACGGGGTTGCTACCCATGCACATGAAGAACTTGATGTGGTCGAAGTCGGGGACAGGATGCACCATCGAACGTCCGTACATGGACGTGGAGACGTGCAGCTTGTTGTTGTTGTCGATCGAGTGGGAGGCGAAGAGATTCGGCGAGTGCAGCGCTTCGATGAAGCCGGCCGACATCAAGATGTTCTGGAAGCTGAAATAGGTGGGGTTGCCGGTGTAGAGCCCGACGGATCGAGGGCCCCACTGCTTGCGTAGCTCCCGAACCTTGGCACCAATCTCTTCGTTCGCCTGCTTCCACGTGATCCGCTCGAAGGTAGAACCCACTCGCTTCATCGGGTAGTTGAGGCGCTCTTCGTCGTGGTGCATCGCAGCGCTACCGAGCCCCTTGACGCAGCAATAACCCTTCGACAATGGGTTGTCGCGGTCGGGACGAACCGCCCCCACGCGCTGGGTCTGCTCGTCGACCTCGACGGTGAGACCGCAGTGCGCCTCGCAGATTCGACAGTATGTGCGCTTGATCGTGCTCATCCCGATGCTCCGAGCGGAAGGATAGTCGGCGAAACGCTCGTGCGCCGCTGACGATAGGACGGTTTTTCAACGCGCGCGCCTGAGACGAGCCAAAATCTCTCGCGATACTGCGCACCATGCGAATGGTCGGCGCTGATTTTTATCTGTCATCTTGGGCGCTGCCGAGGGTAGGCTCGACCGGAGTAAGGGGTTCAATGTTTTCACCGAAGAAGATCATTCCGCGCTTGGCCATCGCGGCATTGCCCCTCGCGGGCACCGCCTGCGGAGCCGGTAGCGATGGCGGGCTCCCACAGGACAACGTCACGGACGCGATCAACGCGTTCTGCATGACGGTCGCGCGCTGCTATCCGGGCTACGACATGAATGAGTGTGTCAACTACGAGCAGGCCTTCGCCGAGTACGCTCGCAACTACGGCGAAGCATGCGTGAACGTCGTGGCGAGCTATTTTCAGTGCCTCTCCGAGCTCAGCTGCGAGGACTACATAGACTACGGCCCTGGGTTCCAGGCCTGTGAAACCGAGATCAACGACACATTCGAAGCCGCGTGTTCCAAGTAGCTCATCGGCAGTCCTGCTAGAGCGCCAACGCGATGATCATCGTCACCGGCACCAAACGTTCCGGCACATCCATGTGGATGCAGCTCTTGAGCGCCGCAGGGTTCCCGCCCATCGGCGCGGCGTTCCCGCGGAACTGGGAAACCACCATCAAGGACGCCAATCCCGCCGGCTTCTGGGAGTCGAAGCTTCGACACGGCATCTACTACCTGACCAACCCCGACCCACAGACGGGGCAATACTTGTTCCCGGAGCAAACGCGGCAGTGCGCAGTGAAAGTGTTCGTGCCGGGTCTAATCAAGACCGACCGCGCGTTCATCGGTCGCGTGGTGGCGACCGTGCGACCGTGGCGGCAGTACGTGCGCTCACTAGAGCGGCTCTATCAAATGGAACGCGACGCTCGTGACGCTGCGAAAGAGAAGAATGAAGACCCCTTGCCACCGGCCGTGTACTTGCCGCCAGTGATCGAATGGTGGGTCGAGAATTTCTCGCTCTTCAGCGACATCGTCACGCGGCGCTATCCCTTTACGATGGTGTCCTACGATTCGGTCATCGAGGACCC
>Ga0316191_10001170_pt1 | contig 18156 bp, 10 predicted proteins | sample Eddworburr2cm_MG_FD_204928 | JGI IMG/M metagenome (GOLD analysis project Ga0316191, IMG submission 204928) | Coastal sediment microbial communities from Maine, United States - Eddy worm burrow 2 cm | ecosystem: Environmental > Aquatic > Marine > Coastal > Sediment | place: USA: Maine...
TGCCGTGATCCGGCTGGTGGGTGAGGTGCTTCAATCCCGGGTCCGGAAGGAGGACGTGGTCGGACGCGCCGGCGAGGAATCGTTCGGTGTCGTGCTGGGGAACAACCACTACCGCGGCGCGGCCGTCTTCGCGAGCAACGTCCGGACCGAGATCGCCGAGCGATTGCCCGACGCGGTCGGCGAAGACGTGCGCGTGCGAATCTCCGCCGGGATCTCCTCCTACCCCGACAACGGCTCGGTCCAGGATCCCGAGGGGCTCCTCCGCGCGGTCGAGGCCGCCCTGGCCGAGGCCAAGTCCCGGGGTGGCAACCGTGTCTTCATCGATGAGGCCGTCCTAAAGAGCGAGAAGCGTCTGATCCTGGTGGTCGACCCGGATCGCCGCCTGCTCGAGCTGGCCGAGGACCTCTTGACCCTCGACGACTACCGGGTCGTGCTCTCCGACTCGCCGACCACCGCCATGGAAACCCTGCGATTCCGACGCCCGGACCTCTTGGTCCTGGATCTGCAGCTGTCGGACAACGGCGAGCCGCTCATCGAGAAGATCCACGGGCAGTACCCGGGTGAGCGTTTCCCCACCGTGGGTCTGTCCCGCGAAGCGGACACCGATCCGGAGCAGCTCTCTCGACTCGGTGTCGACCGGTTCATCACCAAGCCCTTCAGCCTCAGCCTGCTCCGAAGCGTCGTCCGCGAGCTGATCGACTCGTACAAGCCCGTCGCCCCCAGGTAGGAAAGCTCATCCGCGGAGGCCGTTTTGGCGCGGATCGGCGTGCTGATTTGGCGGGCCACCCGTAAGTTGCACCCTACCCCTGGCGCCAGACCCCGCGATTGAGGACTTTGTGCCGAATCCAATCGTGGCACGACGATTGCTTTTCTTTACGGACGCCAACAGAAGACACTAGCTCCTTTCCAAAGAGCCTCAGAACAGCAACACCAGGACCGGCGCCCCCCGCCGGTCCTGGTTGTTTTTGGGGTACTTTTCCACGAGCCGCGAGTCGCGTAGCGCAACAATCTGTTGCAAATTGCGACGCATCGCGATATATCACGACCATGTTGCCAGAGCGGATCGGCGGCCGTTACCGGGTAGTCCGCGAGCTGGGCCAGGGCGGGATGGGCGTGGTCTACCTCGCCCAAGACGAAGCCAGCGACGGAGCCGAGGTCGCCCTCAAGGTCCTGCTGACCCGGCGGTTCTCCGAACCCGGGCTTCGTCACTTCGAGCAAGAGTTCCGCACGCTGACCTCGCTCTCGCACCCCAACCTGACCGAGGTCTACGATTTCGGACGCGTGACGCCGGAGGGCGCCGACCGTCCTGTCCCCTTCTTCACGATGGAGTTCGTTCCCGGGAAAACCCTGGGCCGTCACCTCGAACCCGGTAGCGACCGGTTCGAAGCCCTCTACGAGTGTCTCGCCCAGGCAGGCCAGGCCCTCGCCTATCTTCACGGTCGCGGTGTGATCCACCAGGACGTCAAGCCGTCGAACATCCTGGTGACCGAGGGACTCGACGGGCCGCGCGTCAAGCTGATGGACCTGGGGCTCGCGGGCCGGCCGGCCGAGGAAGGCGCTCCGGGGAGCATCCGGGGAACGCCCGCATACCTGGCCCCCGAGGCCGCCAGGGGTGCGCCGGTCGATCCGAGGACCGATCTCTACAGCCTCGGCTGTGTCGCCTATCAGATGATCACAGGCCGCCCGCCCTTCGAGCGCGGCTCCGCCCTGGAGCTTCTTCGGGCCCACCTCCAGGAGGACCCGCTTCCGCCATCGTCGCTCAACCGCGCGGTCCCGGAGAGCCTCGAGAAGCTGGTCCTGTCACTCCTCTCGAAAGACCCGGGGCTGAGGCCGGCCACCGCCGATCGCTTCCTGGAGGCTCTCAACGAGGTCGCCGGTGGGACTCTACGGATCGAGACCCCGGAGGTCCGTCGCCACCGCGTCCTGGGAGCGGGCTTCGTCGGACGCGAGACCGAGCTCGAGCGACTCGCGACTCTGGTGGAAGAGACCCGGAAGGGCGCCACGCGTTTCAGCCTGCTCGTCGGCGAGCCCGGCGTCGGGAAGAGCCGACTGCTACGCGAGTTCCAGGTTCGATGCCAGCTCGATGGCGTCGACGTCTTCGTCGGGCGCTCGGGTGACGGGCAGGCTTCCGGGTGCGCCTTCGCCGAGAGCCTCCAACGCGCGATCCGCGCTCGCGGCTCGCTTCCCGCCGAGCTCCTTGGCCGGTACGGTGCGGCGCTTCGCTCCCTGGTCGGCTCGATCGACGGGGAAGAGCCGGCCGATCCTTCCGCCTCACCGCCCTCTCCCGAAGAGCGTTTCCGGCTGCTGGCCGCCGTGACCGCGGCGGTGGAAGGGCTCTCCCGCGAACAGCCGCTGATCCTGGCGCTCGAGGATCTCCACCTGGCGGACGAGACGACTTGCTCCGTCCTCTCGCACCTTTCCCGAGGGTCGGGAGCGACCGTAGAGGGCGCACTGCCCTTGCTGCTCGTGGGCACCTACCGCGCCGACGAGGTCTCGCGCTCGAGCCCCCTCTTCGATCTTCTCGCCGAGGGGCGCGAGGAAGGGTTCCTCGAGGAGACGTTCCTGAGACCGCTGGGGCCGGACGAGACCGAGCGCATGCTCCGGGCGATGCTCGGGACCCCGAACATTCCCCCCCTGTTCCTGCAGCGCGTCCTGGAGGAGACCCACGGCAATCCCCTCTACCTCCAGGAGCTCATCGCGATGCTGGCGGAGGAAGCACAGATCGAGCCCGGCTCCGGCGTTCCCCCGGAGGCGGAGGCGTTGAACCGCGTCCAGTTGCCGGGCAAGGTCCGGGACCTCCTGGTACGCCGTCTGGAGCGCCTCGATCCGGAGCCTCGCCGATTGCTGCAGGCCGCAGCCATCCTGGGAGGTCCCTCGATCGACCCCGATGCCGTAGCCGGGATCAGCGGCATGAAGTGGGAGGTCGTCGTCCGGCTTCTGCTGGAGCTTCACGCCGCCGGAATGGTACAGCGCGAGGAAGACCACTCCGGAACGCCGGTCTACAGCATGACGATCCCCGCGCTGGGCGCCCTCGCCGTCGAGGGCACGACCGAAGAAAGTGCTCTGCGTCTGCACGCCGGTGCGGTCTCCTACCTCGATCGCCGGGGGGTCCCACGGGGTCACGGCGCCTGGGCATCCTTTGCTCGGCACGCGGAGGCCGCAGGTCAGCCCGGCCGCGCCATGGAGGCCAACGGCCGTGCCGGCGACCTGGCGCAGGAGCTTCATGCTCACCGGGAGGCGATCGAGCTCTACGGCCGGGCGATCGAGCTGGCTCTCCGCCACGAGGACGGCTCCGGCGCGGTGTTGTGCGGTCTGTACGCCAGGCGCGGCGCCTCCTACGCCCGCACCGGCGACCTCCGGCGCGCCGAGGAGGACTATCGCTGGATGCTCGCCCGGGCGGAGAAGTCGGGCGACGATGCGCTCAGGGCTCGAGCCCACCTCGCGCTGGGTCGGACGCTGATCGAGGGGGCCCGGTATTCCGAGGCTCAGGACAACCTCGAGCTTGCCCACGAGATCGCGCTGCGCCTCGAGGACGAGCCCCTCGCCGCCGAGGCCCGCATCGGCCTCGGTCGCGCGAGCTTCAAGCAAGGGGATTACGACGCCGGGGTCGCGCACTTCGATCAGGCGTGCGCTCGCGCGAAGCGTGGCTCGCGCACCGACCTCGAGATCGAGGCGCTGCTGGCCAAGGGCATGTTGTTTCGCGAGCAGGGCAACTATCGGCTATCCCTCGAGAGCTTCCAGCAGGCCGCCGAGCGCACCGGTGGCGAGGCACTTCCTGCCCTCGAGCAGGCGATCGAGGAGGGCTCGGCGCTCGCCCTCGAGGTCCAGGGCAAGTACCGTGAAGCGATCGAAGCCTACGGCCGCGCGCGCGAGCGAGCCCGGGAGCGAGGCGACGTCCGCTCGGTGGCGACGCTGAGCGGCGCACTGGGCGCCGCCCACATGAAGGTTGGCGAGTACGAGAAGGCTCGCCATGAGCTGGAGCAGTCCCTCGCCGCACACCGGAGGCTCGGGTCCCGCGAGGGCGCGATCCTCAACCAGCAGAACATCGCGATCTTGCAGGTCTACCGCGGCCGCTACGAGGCCGGCCTGGAATCGGCGGAAGAAGCGCTACGGGGCGCCCGACGGATCGACAAGACCGACCTCGTCGCGCGTTCACTCAACTTGATCGGCCGGATTCACCTTCGCGTCGGCGATCCCGAGGGAGCCGAAGAGCACCTCGAGGAAGCGCAGCGCATCGTCCGCGACCTCCGGAACCTCCGTTCGCTGGGGGTCTTCCTGGTCGATCTCGGAGAGCTGCGCGCCGCTCAGGGGGAGGCCGAGCTCGCTCGGCAGCATTTCCAGGAATCCGTCTTCCTCGCCCGCAAGGTCGGCGACCGTCGGATCGAGGCGGTCGCGATGAGTCGGCTCGGCGAGGCCCACCTCATCGACAACAATCACGACCGCGCCCGCGTGGCGTGCCGCAAGGCGCTGGAGCTCGTGGAGAGCTCAGGGCTCCCACGCGAGGAGGCCGACGCGTTGCTCCTGAGGGCGCGCATCGAGCTCGGCCGTCCGGGTGGCGATATCGTTCGCGCCGAGATGGACGGTCTCAAGGCGCTCGAGTGCTATCGCAGCCTCAGCGAGCCGGAACAGATCTGGCAGGCCGAGCACGTCGTGGCTCGCACCGCGCTCCGTCTCGGGAGGAAGGACGAGGCCGCCGCACGGGTCGATCGCGCGCATCGCTACCTCGAGGCAGTTCGTTCGCGACTCGGACAACGTTTCCGCGATTCGTTTCTGGCGGACGCGCGCCGTCGCGAGCTCTACGAAGATTGGGAGCGGCTCCGCGATCGCGTCCCCGCCTCCGCGCCCCCGGAGGTCGAGCGTGCGGTCGGGGGCGACTATGCACGACTGCAGGAAGAGGCCGCCTCGCTCCGGCGACTGCTCGAGATCAACCGCACGCTGAACTCCGCCCGCGACACCGATGAGCTGCTCAAGGTGATTCTCGATGCCGCGCTGGAGCTGACCGGAGCGGAGCGGGGCTTCGTGCTGCTGCAGGACGGCTCCGAGCTCACGACACGACAGGCCCGTGGCGTCGACGGCTCCGGCCTGATCGGCGATGACCTCGCCGTGAGCCGCTCCGTGGCCCGCCGTACCATGGAATCGGGCGAGCCCTTGCTTTCCACCGACGTCGACTCCGACGAGCGCTTCGCCGGATTCGAATCGGTGCGCGACCTCCAGATCCGATCCGTCCTCGCCGTTCCCCTCCGCATCAAAGACGAGATCGCCGGCGCGATCTACCTCGACAACCGCTTCGATCGCCGGATCTTCACCTCGACTCACCTGGAGATCACCGCGCGCCTCGGCGACCAGGCCGCTCTCGCTCTGGACACCGCACGCCTCGTCGGCCAGGTTCGCTTGCAGGCGGCCAGCCTCGAGCGTCTCAATCGCGAGCTCGAGCGCACCGTGCAGAGCCAGCGGACGGAGCTCGAGAGCGCGCGCGAGGAGCTCTCACTGACACGCAGCAGCTTCGAGCTGCGGCACCGCTTCGAGGACCTGATCGGTGCAGCGCAAGCCATGCAGCGTGTCTACCACCTGACCGAGCGTCTCGCGCCGAAGAAGCTACCGGTGCTCATCACCGGGGAGTCGGGAACCGGCAAGGAGCTGGTTGCCCGCGCGTTGCATTCCAAGAGCGAGCACAGCGAGGGCCCGTTCTTCTCGATCAACTGCGCGGCCCTGAGCGAGTCGCTCCTGGAAAGCGAGCTGTTCGGTCACCGCAAGGGCGCGTTCACCGGGGCCGACCGCGACAAGCCCGGCTACTTCGAGCTCGCCCATGGCGGAACGCTGTTTCTTGACGAGATCGGCGAAATGGGAGAGCCGATGCAGGCCAAGCTGCTTCGCGCCATCGAGCACGGCGAGGTGCTGCCCGTCGGCGGCAAGTCGCCGGTCCGCTTCGAGGCCAGGATCGTCTCGGCGACCAACCGCGACCTCGAGGCGCGGATCGCCGAGGGCAAGTTCAGGGAGGATCTCTTTTACCGCATTAACGTGGCCCGCATCCACGTTCCTCCCCTGCGCGACAGGCTCGACGACATTCCCCTGCTCGTCGAGCACTTCCTGAGCTCGATCGCCGACGAGGACGGAAGCGAGAAGTGCGAGATCGACCCCGCGGCCCTCGAGCGCCTCGCGGCACACCGCTGGCCCGGCAACGTCCGCGAGCTGCAGCACCGTATCCTCAGGATGGTCACCTACTCGAAGCGCCGTAAGCTCACCGTGCGGGACGTGGAGCGCTACGCGGAGATCCCCGCGCCCGGGCCGGCCCCGGAGCCGACCTCTCCCACCCAGGTCGAGAGTCTCGAGGAGCTCGAGCGCAAACAGATCCGCCTTGCCCTCGAGCAGGCGGGCGGAAACAAGACCCGAGCCGCTGCCCTGCTGGGCATCAACCGCGCCACCCTCTTCCGCAAGCTCAAGCGCTTCGGCATGTGAGAGCGCTCTCTCGGGCGGTAGCGCAAGCGGAGCCTGCCCTGAGCCTGTCGAAGGGCCTGCCCCGAGCCAGCCGAGGGGTGTTGCGACGCCTGCATCGTCGCAATATGCACCGTTCAACCCAAGTATCTGTTCCTCAATAGCTTGAGAAGATCATGCGTGCATTCTGCAACGGCTTGCTCGAATTCCTGCGGAGTAGCCTCCCGGAGAGACTCAGGACTAAGTAGCTCATATTCAATCACTTGAGATGCTTTTCGATCCCTTTGCCCAATCGGGCACGAGCATTGCTCTAGTACGTTTCGGCAACGCGTTCCCAAAGCCGGGGGGCTCGAGAAGCGGCCTCCCCCGCGTGGTTCGTGACGCCGGATTGGGTTCCGATTTCTGAAACTGGAAACGGATGTGGACCCCCTCCCCTGATCCGACGACTCGAGTCCCCCGGGTGCGGGACGGTAGTGGAGTGGGAATCGAGGGCTCTGCCCAAAGATCCTGGCCCCCAGCACTTCCCCCTTCTTCGGAGACCCCGGGCGTTGGCTCCGCGTGGGGTCTTCACTTTTCTCCCCGGTTTGACATCCCTGTCGATTCGGTCGCAGACTAGTTCCGAGGTCTCTAGGAGTTGCCCGTGCGCCTCGGTGGCTCGATCCTGCTCGGCTTGTTGTTGTTGAGCGCTCCGGCGATCGGCGCTCCGAACAGCGCGCGTGAAGCTGCCGAGGCCTTCGGTGTCGCCGTCACGTCTTCCGATCTCAAACAGTTGAGATCCGTTCTGCCTGAACAGGGACGGGTGCGACTCAAGCTCGTGCACCTCGGGCCCGAGGACGGCCAGTTCAGTGCCAGCCAGGTCGAGGCGATCCTCAAGGACTTCCTCGCCAACGGATCGGTCGACGGCTTCGAGATCGTGCGCGTCGAGGGCGATGACCGCAACTACGGGATGGTGGTCGGACGCGCTGCCCTGGTCGATCGCAGCGGCCGACCTCGTCGGGTCGCCCTGCTGCTGTCCTTCCAGCCCGAGGCCGGCCGCTGGGTCCTGAGAGAAATCAAGGAAGCCGAGGAATGATCGAGGGCGCTCCGCGCGCGCAGCGCGTCGCCCTCAGACTCGCCGCCCTCGTTGCCGCGCCCCTGGCGGTGTGGCTCGGGGCCGCGATCGCGGCCCCGCTGCTCGTCGGCCCCTCCGGCGGCGTGGGGGCGCAGACAGAGCTGCGCGATGAGGGCGTTCGCGTTCGGTCGGTCTTCGAGCGGCTGCTCACGGAGACCGATCGGATCTCGTCGATCGCAATCTCCGACTCGCCAACGGATGCGTACCGCTACGCGGTCCGGGGTGTGTGGGGCGATCGGATCGAGGGCGTGGGCATCGTCGATGCCACCGGCAAGGTCGAGGATTGGGAGGGTGCTCCGAGCAGAACCCACGGGAACGGTCTCGGTGCCGAGAGCTGGAGAGTGTCCACCGAGGGACTACGCGTCCGCCTTGTCACCTCCACGAACCCGGACGATCGCGGACGCTTCGCCGTTGCGTCGTTCATCCTGGACTCGCCTCTGGGAGACTTCTCGGCCCACGAGCTTCTCACCGGCGCGGTGTCGCGAGGCTACGCGCTCGACCTCGAGCTGATCGACTCTCGAGAGAGCACCGAGGACGTCGCCGAGCTCTTCGACGACGAGAATGGCGTCTACCGGGGCACCGACGCACCGACTCTCTATCTCGCGCTACGCTCTCCCGCCGGTGAGGTCCTGGCGCTGGCGAAGCTGCAGGCGCTCCCGTCAGCCCCCAGAGTCCAGGGTGTGCGCGCCGCAGGTGCGGGCCTTGCCGCCGTTGTCTTCGCGATTCTCCTCGGCGTGCTGTTCGACTGGGCCGCGCTGTGTCGCTCGCCCCGGGGACTCGCGATCGCCGTGCTGGCCGTCTGTGCCGGTCGCGTCGCGCTACTGTGGAGCCGCGCACCAGCCCACCTGCTTCCACGACAGCTCGGATCGCCGAGCCTGTACGGCTCGGCGCGCTCGTTCGGTCTGCTGGGTTCCCCGGTCGATCTGCTCCTGAGCGCCATCGCGCTCCTACTCCTTTCCTATGCGCTCGGGGTCCTGGCACGAAACCTGGCGCCGCGACGCCGCGCGGTCGCCGTCGTGATCTCCTCCGTTGCTTTTCTCACTCTCACCGCCGTCTCGGCGGCGCTGTCGGTCTCCGTGGCCCGCCACTCCGGCCTGGCGGAGGAGCTGTTCGAGGCCATGAGCCAGCCGTTGGGCCAGCTCACCCTGCTGACAGGCCTGGGGCTGACGATCATCGCCGCGGCCGAGTCAGGCGCGCTCGCGCTGGTGTTGGTGGGGCGCAAGGCAAGCGGCGCGCCCTCGAGGCTGACCGTGGGCCTCGTGCTGCTCCCGCTCGCGGCCCTGGCGAGCTCGCTTCTCCTGTTGACGCTCGACCGCATCGACATCGAGCGAATGCGCTCGGAGCTGGCCCCGCAGGTTCTGGAGCAGTCTTCGCGCCGTGAGATCGCTCTGCGCGCCGCGGTCTCTGCGGCGGCCGGAAGCGAGGCCGCGCGGGATGCGGTCCTGGCGCCCCCCGGAGATGGAGACGACTACGTGGCCTACGATTTGTGGGTCGCCGGCGAGCTCTTCTACCTCGGCTTCAAATCGTCCCTCGATCTCTACGACGCCACCGGCGCTCCCGTGAGCCACTTCGGCTTCGACCTGCCGCCGCTCAATGAGAGCGTCGTCCCGCCGGCATCAACGGTGGGCCCCCGGGAGGAACTGGTGTCTCCGGCACTGGCGGTCGCCAAGCGACTGGTCCACCTGGAGGCTCCGATCCTGATCGACGGCATCGCCGTGGGAACGGTCGTGGGGCACGTTCTCGACGAACCCGAGAACCTCTCGTTCCTTCCCTCGCACGAGCCGTACCTCGCAGCGCTGGGTCCGGGCCGCAACCCCAGACCACGCCCGATCCGGTCGCCGGCCTACGTGCTGTATGGCGACGACGGCCGCGTGTTGCTGAGCACGGTCCGGCAGCCTCCGGCCGCCGCGCCGTCCCTGCGCCAAGCGGCGGTCGCCGGAAGCATGGTTCGCGTGACGGCCGACGGCGCGGGACACGCCGGCGTCCCGCTCGTTGACGGCGAACGGTTGCATCTCCTGCTGATGCCGGCAAGGCCGTTGCTCGACCGGCTCGCCGTCTTCGCCAAGCTGCTGCTTTTCTCGGTGGGCCTTCTGACGGTCATGACGATCGTCCGGACCCTGGCCCGAGACGGCGGCCCCGGCGGCCTCGTGCGCGCCGTCCGGGAGTCTTTCTACAACAAGCTCCTGGCCACCCTGCTGCTGGCCTCGCTGCTGCCGCTGATCGGCCTTGCATTGTTCCTCGGAGGCTACTTCGAGCACCGTGTCAGCGAGCGTCTGGCGGCCGGTGCGGCTCAGGTGGTGAGAGTGGTGAAGCACGTCGTGGAAGACTACGCCGCCGTGCAATCCGACGACAGTGCCGCGGGGCCGCAATTCGACGACGAGATCCTGTACTGGCTTCGTGGCGTGGTCGAGCAGGAGATCCACCTCTACGAGGACGGCGAGCTATCGGCGAGCTCGATGCGCGAGTTGTTCTCCTCCGGCCTGCTCTCCCGCCGGCTCCCGGGCGAGGTCCACCGCCGGATCCTCGACGAGGGGCTCCCGTACGTCGTGGTTGCCTCGCGTATGGGTCCGTCGAGCATCCCCGTGGCCTACGGACGAATCGACCTGCCGGGCGAAGAACGCGGGATCATCGCAGCCATCCCCCTGATCCTGGAGCAGCAGGAGATCGAGCGCGACGCCGAACGGGTCGAGGAGATGCTCGTCCTGACCACCGTCCTTCTGGCGGTGCTGGTCATCGTGGCCACCTCGCTGATCGCCGGCACGGTGGCCCGTCCGGTCCGGGAGCTGGTGGGCGCAACGGGTCGAATCGCGGCGGGCGACTACAGCGCGCGACTGACGCCTCGTTCGTCCGACGAGGTCGCGCGTCTGGTCCAGGAATTCAACTCCATGGCCGAGGCTCTGTCGCAGCAGCGCGACGATCTCGTCCGAAGACGGGACTACATGGAAGCGCTGCTCACCAACGCCACCACCGGCGTGCTGTCCACCGATGCCTCCGGCTCGATCGTGACGCTCAATCCCGCCGCCGAGAAGCTGTTGGGTCTTGGAGGCCCGCCACCGGCCGTGGGCGACGACCTCGTGGAGTCCGTCGCAGGCAACCCGCGCCTCGCCCCACTGGCTCGCGCGCTGCGATTGCCGGATGTCTCAGGCGAGCCAACCGAAGTGGACCTCGAGCTCGACGGGGAGCCCTTGCGCCTGCGGAGCGTGCGTATCGCGCTGCCCGATCCCCGTGGTGCCGAACCCGGCGCCCTGATTCTCCTGGATGACGTCACCGACCTCATGCGCAGCAACCAGCTCGCCGCCTGGGCCGAGATGGCGCGGGCCATCGCCCACGAGATCAAGAACCCACTGACGCCCATCCAGCTCTCCACCGAACACCTCGAGCGCCTGCTTCGAGACCGGAATATCCTGCCGTCTCCCGACCTCGATGCCTGCCTCGGCAACGTCATGAAGCAGGTTCAGGCGCTGCGCCAGATCGCGTCCGAATTCTCGGCCTACGCCAAGCTACCGTCGCTCGCACCGGAGCCCACCGAGCCCGCGGCGCTGATGCGGGACGTGATGAAGCCGTATCGCGCGGCCCCTCCCCGGGAGATCGCGATCGAAGAGCGCTACGACGAAGCTCCCACGATCCTCGTCGACCGCCGCGTGCTCTGCCGTGCCGTCGTCAATCTCGTCGAGAACGCCCTGCACGCCATGAAGGACGGCGGCACGCTGACCGTCTCCACCTCGACCGACGGCAACGAGGCGTTGCTCTCCGTCGAGGACACCGGCCCTGGACTGGACCCGGACGTGCGCGCCCGACTGTTCGAGCCCTACTTCTCCACGAAGTCCTCCGGAACGGGCCTCGGACTGGCCATCGTGCGTCAGGCGGTCGAGGCCCACGGCGGCCGAATCGAGGTGGACAGCCACCGGGGCCATGGAACGGTCTTCCGTTTCCGGATCCCACGTGCCCCCGCGGAGCCGACGCTATACTCGTCGGGTGAACATGGCGAAGAGAGCTCCAGCTAGCGCGCGACACCGAAAGCCGTGGTACGCCTCCGGGCTGCGCTTCTCCTGTCTGCCCGAGTGCGGCAAGTGCTGCACGAATCACGAGGACTACGCCTACGTCTACCTGGACGGCGACGACCTGCCCTGCCTCGCCGAGCACCTCGGACTCACTCCGGAGGAGTTTCGCGAGCAGTACGCCACGCTCGACGACGACGACTGGGTCCTCCGGATGGACAAGCCGGACTGCCCCTTCCTCGACGGCTGGCAGTGCACGGTCTACGAGGCACGGCCGACCCAGTGCAGCACCTTCCCCTTCTGGCGAGAGACCCTCCGGAGCCGGGCGGAGTGGCGACGGCTGCGACGGTTCTGCCCCGGGATCGACGAGGGGGAGGTTCACCCTCTGAAGGTCATCGACGCGCACCTCGCGGCTCGCGACACCGACTAGCCGCTCCCCCGATTACGATTTCGTCAGCCGACCCCGGCGAGGCTTCTCCCACAGTTGGCCCCGTCCGCGACCCGAACCCTATATTCGACCGGGGAGTCGCAGCGCAAAACGGGGTCTTCATGAACAAGAACGGAAGCCGTCTGTGGAACACCGTCGCGACGGTTGGGACGATCGTCCTGGGTCTCGTCCTGGGAGGATGCGGCGGCAACCCGCCGCAGGAGCCCCCTGAATCCGAACCCGGGCCGCGCACCGGCGGGACGGCCGTGATCGGCAGCATTTCGGACATCGACTCGTGGAACGAGTACCTCTCGCGACAAACCTTCGCCAACTCGGTTCACCGGAGGATCTTCTTGCGACTGGTGCGTGAGCGAGGCGACTGCAGCGAGCAGCCCTACGCCCACGAGCCCGAGCTCGCAGAGTCCTGGACGGTCTCGGAGGACGGTCTCGCGCTGACCTTCCGTCTGCGGGAGGCGGTCTGGAGCGACGGCGAGCCGATCCGCGCCTCCGACGTCCGCTTCACGTGGAAGGCCCAGACCTCGGCCGAGGTTGCGTGGGGCCTCGTGACCTCCAAGGACCACATCACCGACGTCGAGGTTCTCGACGATCGTACCGTGACCTTCCACTTCGACCGCGTCTACCCCTACCAGATGGAGGATGCCAACCAGGGAGGCATCGTGCCCGAGCACGTCTTCGGCGCGGTTCCCTTCGACGAGTGGAGGGAGTTCGACTGGTCGACGATCCGGGTGGCCTCCGGTCCCTTCGTGCTGCAGGATCATCGGCCGGGTGAGGAGTTCACCCTCACACGCAACCCCCAATACTACCAACGAGGGCTGCCGAGACTCGACCGCGTGGTGGTCCGCATCGTGCCCGACGCCGGAAACCTGCTGACGCAGCTTCTGGCCGGCGCGGTCGACTACATGGAGAACATCCCCCCGTGGGAAGCGGATCGGGTCGATAGCTCCGAGGGTATGAAGCTCGTGGTCTTCGACGTGCCGCGGTTCGACTACCTGGGATGGAACGGCGCCCGGGAGCCCTTCGACGATCCGGTGATCCGCCGCGCCCTGACGCTGGCCATCGATCGCGAGTCGCTAGTCGATGAGATGCTCTATGGGTTCGGCCGCGTCAGCACGGGACCCGTACTGTCCTACACCTGGGGAGCGGAGCACGGCATCGAGCCCTGGCCCTACGACCCCGACGAGTCGCTACGGCTGCTCGAATCGCGAGGGTACCGGCGACGGGAAGGCGACGGCGCGCTCGTGCGAGACGGCGAGCCTCTCCGGCTCACCCTGACCACCAACGCCGGCAACCGCCTGCGAGAGTCGGTGCAGGTCAAGATCCAGGACCAGCTCGGTCGCATCGGCGTCGTGGTCGAGCTTCAGCCCCTCGAGATGCGGACCTTCGTGCATCGCAATCTCTCGGGTGAGTTCGACGCCTACGTCGGAGGATGGAGCGTCTCGGGGCGGGTCCTGAAGGAGTTGTTCGGCTCGGCGTCGGCGCCTCCCGGTGGGGCCAACGTGGTCGCCTACTCGAGTCCCGACGTCGATCGTCTGCTGGACGAGCTCGAGGAGGCCCGTAGCTGGCGCGACATGAAGCCGTTGCTGTCGACGATTCAGCGCCGACTTCACGAGGACCAGCCCTATACGTTCCTCTACGAAGTGCGCCGGCTTGCGGCTGCGGGACCGCGCCTTCAAGGGGTGAGCATCGACCACCCCCTCGACCCCCTGGCGCACCTCGAGCGCGACTGGGTCCTGCAGTAGTGCGACGACTGCTTCTTCGGCGCGCCGCCTCCGCCGTACCGTTGATCCTCGGCGTGCTGGTGCTGACCTTCGCGCTCATGGAATGCGCCCCTGGCAGCCCCGCCGATCTGCTGCTGGGCGATCGGCCCGTCCCGCCGGAGGTCCGAGAGCGACTGGAGCGTGTCTACGGTCTCGACCGTCCGCCAGCGGAGCGGTTCCTGCACTGGATCGCCGCTCTCGCGTCCGGCGATCTGGGCTGGTCCGTCTCGCGGTCGCGCCCGGTCACTCGGGTGCTGGCCTCTGCTCTTCCCGCCACGCTGGTTCTTGCCGGGGCAGCCCTGCTGATTCACGTCATCGTCGGCATCGTCCTCGGTGCCGCGGCCGCCGCCTGGCGCGGCCGGTGGCCGGACCGGGCCATCACCTTCGGAGGGCTGGCCCTCTACGCCATGCCCACCTTCTGGCTCGGATTGATGGCGATCCTCGCCCTCGCCTACCTGGTGCCGCTGTTTCCGCCCTCGTCGATGCACTCGGTGCACGCCCGGGAGTGGTCGTGGATCGCGCGGACCGGCGATGTGCTGTGGCACGTCACCCTGCCGGCCTGCGTCCTCGGACTGGCGTCGGCGGCAGCGATGGCGAGGTTCGTGCGCGCCGGCCTGATGCGCGCCCTCGGCGAGGAGTTCGTGCGCGCAGCGCGGGCAAGGGGCGTCGGCGCGCGGCGGATCCTGACGGTGCACGCCCTCCGGAACGCCGTCCTGCCGGTCATCACCCTGCTCGGCCTCTCGCTGCCGATCCTGGTATCGGGATCGCTGGTGATCGAGGTCGTCTTCGCGTGGCCGGGCATGGGGCGGCTGACCTACGAAGCGATCCTGGCGCAGGATGTCCCGGTCGTTCTCGCGACCACCTTGCTCGCCACGATCCTGGTCATCGTCGGCAATCTGGCGGCCGACCTGGCCATGGCCGCCGCCGATCCCAGGATCCGGCTGGACCATGGGGCGCGGCGGTGAGGGACGCGCGCTTGCGTCTTGGCGCCGGCTTCCTGGTGACCCTCGCGGCGCTCGCCGTGACCGCGCCGTGGATGCCCCTGCGGGACCCCGACGCCCAGCCCGATACGCTCGTCCTCCGAAACCTGCCGCCGCTGGCGCGAGTCGACGCGATCGTCCTCGCCGACGGTGGGGTAGTTCACGCTCACGAGATCCGTCCGGACGCCGCAGGCGGCGTCGAGTACCGCCGCGGCGAGCAGTGGAGCATCCTGCCGGAGGCGGCGCTCGCCTCTTCCGACTGGCACCGTCGCCCGATCTACCTGCTGGGGACCGACAGCTTCGGGAGGGACCTGCTCAGTCGCCTCGTGTGGGGCGCCAGGATCTCTCTCGCCGTCGGCCTGATGGCGGCGCTGTTCTCCGTCGCCGTCGGCGGCGCGGTCGGACTGGCCGCCGGCCTGTTCGGGGGCTGGGTCGATGCCGTTCTCATGCGGCTGACCGACCTCGCGCTGTCGATCCCCCGTTTGTTCCTGATCCTCTTCCTCGTCGCGATCTATCGCCCGTCCCTCGCCACCACGATCATCGTGATCGGGGCCACGACCTGGATGGCGGCCGCCCGACTGGTGCGCGGCGAGATCGTCTCCCTGCGCGAACGGGACTGGGTCCACGCGGCGCGCAGCGCCGGCGCTCCTGCCTGGCGCATCGCCCTCGTGCACCTCCTCCCGGCAGCCACGGCGCCTCTGCTGGTCGAGGGCACCCTGCGGGTCGGCCATACGATCCTGCTCGAGGCCTCGCTGTCGTTCCTGGGCCTCGGGGTGCCGGCGCCGATGGCCTCGTGGGGCTCCCTGGTGGCCGATGGTCGCGATCGTCTACTCGATGCATGGTGGATCTCGACGTTCCCGGGGCTGGCCATTGCCGCCACCGTGATCGCCCTGAGCCTCGTGAGCGATTCGAAGCGTGACCCTCGCGGCACGCGAGCCGGCAAGTCGAGCAACGACGCCGACGATCGCCGCGGCAGCATCGACCGGGTCGGAGCCCCAACCAGCCGAGCCGCCTAGCTCAGGCCTCGCGGCACGCGGCCGACAGCTTGCGGGCCAGCGTCGCCACCGCAACGATCCCCTCGTCGCCGGCGCCCAGGCGATCGACGATTGCCTCCAGAGCGTTGCCGGCAACGAAGGCGTCGGCAGCACCGCACAGCCCGGAAACCTGCTTCGCCGTCGAGACACCCAGGCCCAATGCGACGGGCAACCGGGTCTGCTCGCGAAGCCTGGCGGCCAGATCGAGAAGGCTCTTGCGCGCCAGGTCATCGTTGTCGAGGAACAACGGCGACGCCACGTGCACGAAGCCGCCACTGGACCGCGGAATCGCCTGCAGGTGCTTCTCGCTGCTGTCGGGCGTCACCAGGAAGACCGTCGCGATCCCTCGGGCCTCGAGCGCCGAGCGGGCCCGTTCCAGCCGCGGACCGGGGGCGTCGGCGAGCAGGACGCCGTCGGCTCCCGCCGCGGCCGCTCGCTCGGCGAACACCTCCTCGCCGAGTTCCAGGATCGACTCGAGATCGCACGAAACGACCACGGGAATGTCGGCACCGCTCTTGATCACGGGCAGGGAGGTCAGCAGGGCGTCGAGGCTCATGGAGCTACCCGGAAGATGCGTCCGCTTCCGCGGCATCACCGGACCGTCGACCGTGGGCCGGATCCACGGGACTCCGAGCTCCAGAACGTCGGCGCCCGCCCCCGCCAGCGCGGCGGTGAGGCGCCGTGTCCCGTCGAGGTCCGGATCCCCGGCGGTGATGTAGGGCACGAAGGCGAGGCGCTTTTCATCGCGCGCCCTACGGAACGCGCGGTGGATCCGATCGGTGCCGCTCATCCCGACATCCTCCCTGCCCCGTCGCTCACGCTCCACCCGCTTGAATCGCCGTCGCGTGCCCCGAGATTCCGGCGGCGGCCGAAACGACCCGGCCCGGCACCCGCCGGGAGAGCCGACCGTCGATCTGCTGGAGGAAGTTCGACAGCAGGCGCTTACCCTCGAGGGTCAGGATCGACTCCGGATGGAACTGCACCCCTTCCAGGGGGAGCTCACGATGACGAAGACCCATCACGATGCCGTCGGCGGTCCGCGCGCTGATCTCGAAGATGTCTGGAACGCTTGCGGCCTCGACCACCAGAGAGTGATATCGGGTGGCATCGAAAGGAACGGGAAGCCCGGAGAAGAGCGTGCGGCCGTCGTGAAAGACCGGCGAGGTCTTGCCGTGCATCAGGCTCGGCGCCGGCGAGATGACGCCGCCGTAGGCGTAAGCCAGCGCCTGATGGCCGAGACAGACACCGAGGATCGGAACGAGGCCCGCGAGATCGCGGATCAGCTCGACGCTGATGCCGGCGCTTTCGGGACGACCCGGGCCCGGGGAGATCACCACCGCATCGGGATCCGCGGCCGCGACCTCCGCGGGCGTGATGCGATCGTTTCGGACCACCTCGACCTCGGCGCCGAGTTCCCGGAGGTACTGCGCCAGGTTCCAGGTGAACGAGTCGTGGTTGTCGAGAAGAAGGACCGTCACGACAGGACGTTGAACTTGATGAAGATCGTGTGGGGCAGCTCGGGAGCCTCCATGTGAAGCTCGAACCGCTTGCCCTCCAGTCCCGTGGGTGGGGTCGGAAAATAGATGAAGTCGATGAAGTAGCCCCATCTGGGCAACGTGACCCGATCCTGAACGGTGGTGAGTCCCGGTTGACCCTCCCGGGGCGGCCGTGTCGTGGGTGTCGAGATCTCTGCATCGACAGCAGTGATTCCGGACCCGCTGGACATACGCGTGGGGCTAAGGACCGCGGGGTAGCGGGTGTAGTTCGCGAAGCGGTTGAAGACGATCCCCTCGACCTCTGCAAGCCTCTGGTCAACGTCGAGGTGTTCGTAGGTCTGCATCAGGTCGCGGGGGTTGGCGACCTGGTAGCGATTGCCCTCTTCGTCGATGAGGATGAACGACTCGCGCGTCAGGGTCAGGTTCTTCAACCCGCGATTGGCGACGCTGATCTCGAGCGGGAAGTACGGGTCGTTCTCGTGGATCCCGGAGGCGCGCGTGTCGACGATGAAGGTCACCAGATCCCCTTCTTCCATGAATGCGAAGGTGGAGAGCTTGTAGTCGACCCCGGAGGGATCGGTCGCCGTCGATCTCTGGTGGGTGACGCAGGCCGATGCCCCGACCAGCGCGAGGATCACGGCCAGTATCGACAGGGTTTGGTGCATGGGACTCCCCCGGGAAGATCCACCGTCCGGTTCAGGGGTGGAGATTAAGCGGAGCCGTCCCGGGCGTCAAGCGCTGTCGCGAGCCTGGAGCCAGCGCCGCCCGGCCCGGGCCATCGTAGCGTGAGACGCGTCGGCACCCGTCATCCGTCGATACTGCAGGACAGCCTGGGCAACCAGCAGGTCGAACCCGTCGACGGTGGCCAGTCCACGGCGTCGCGCCTCCTGGATCAGGGGG
>Ga0316191_10001171_pt1 | contig 18148 bp, 11 predicted proteins | sample Eddworburr2cm_MG_FD_204928 | JGI IMG/M metagenome (GOLD analysis project Ga0316191, IMG submission 204928) | Coastal sediment microbial communities from Maine, United States - Eddy worm burrow 2 cm | ecosystem: Environmental > Aquatic > Marine > Coastal > Sediment | place: USA: Maine...
GCATACTTGTTACCGCTCGGATCGGAGATCCGCGGGTCATAGCCAGTATGTATCTCGTCGAATTGTGTCGCACCGCCGGCGGCCGTGTGGCACAGCTGGCAGTCAAGATCGACGGTGTGGAAACCAACGCCCGCCTCGGCCCATATGTAGTCAAGCGGTACTGCTCTGGCTTCCTGATAGTACTTGCCCTCAGGCTGCCCGTCGTATTCCGGCCACGCATCCACGCCTTGCACTGCGTGGCAGCTCTGGCAGGTTTCTGCGGTGAACTCGTCATCCGCCGTGACCACGTCCAGTTTTCCCTCGTGGCAGCTGGCGCAGTTGGACATCGACATCGGATACGGGAATTCCATCGCGTGCGACATATGCGTGTCGTTCATGACGTTCGCGATGTAGGCATAGTCAGCCGTCGGTGCTTCCCCGGTTGCCCATGCATACGGATCGTCGACCATGTACTGCCAGTCGGCATGTCCGCCGTTGCGGTCGTCGTAATGGCAGGATTTGCACGCTGCGAAGTCAGGCAGGTTGTCTACCTCGGCCGCGCGGTAGCCATGCTTCAGGTAAGGCGTGCCGTGGCACTTTTCGCATCCTGAAACGTTGGCCGCAGATACATACGCGTCAACATTATTGACGTCGGCCGTACCAAAGGCCACCGCCGTGTTCATCTCGTTATCGTACAGATGAACGTGCGATCCCACGGGAATCTCAGCGCCCGCGCCACCGTCATGAATAAACAGCGGATCATCGGCGACGTAGCCATAGACGTGCGCATTGGACGCTTCTGGCGCATACCCACAATTGTCGTCTGTGGCTGAGTAGACGCCGTTCGGCGCATCGACAGCTGCCAGCGTACCCAGGCTGCAGGAGTTGAGGTATTCCTGATCCGCTTCAAAGTACTCGACAGCGTAGAAACGCTTCTGGTCGAGCGATCCCAGCGTGGGGTCATTCAAGGGCTGACCAAACTTCGTAACCGTGAACGTCAACGTAACCGTAAAGGTGCCGTCGCCATTGTCGGCGCTGGACACATCGCCCTGATCAAACTCCAAAGTCAGATCGCTGTTATCCACATACCGGTCATAAACCGCCTGGTGGTCCACGCCAGCCTCGCCGTGGCAGGTGGAGCAGGATTCGGGCTTGGACGCAGCAACTTCGGCAATACCGGGATTGGCGAGCGCGTTGCAGTCAAAAGTATCGACTACGCCGTCCCCGTTCAGATCCTCGTCGGGCAGATCGCCCACGCCGTTTGCGTTCAGGTCCCAACAGGCCGTCCCGGGATCGCCGGGAGCACCGGCAGCACCGTCAGTGCCGTTGTCACCGTCATCGCCGCTACAGCCGGCCATTGTAAAGACAGCAGCGAGGATCGCCGCCGCCATCAGCTTCGTCCATCTGACTTCCATGATTTCCTCCCTGGGAAAGGGAAAACTACTTCCCCCGCAGGTTTTAACGAGAACGATTCTCAGAGCCCCAATAAACTTCTTTTTTAACTGTTGTCCTTTATAGAAGAGATGGCCTGCAGGCGCCTTGATATGGGTCAATTTGGGAAGGATTTTCCCTAAAGGCTTGACGGAGATCACAGGCAGTTGCCGGTGGATGTTTGAGCGATTTGGAGGGTCCAAAACCAACCCGCCAAACACGAAAACCAGGCCGGCGTTCAAAGCATCGCGAGCCGATAATGAGCGACGCCTGTCCGAAACAACCTGGGTCGGTGCCAGACAACTTATATATGTGCGTAGAAGCGCTGCGCAGCCGCTCTTGTCGACATGAATCCTGCTTTCCTCCATCATCGTTCGCACTCTTGCCCGGAGCTTTGCGTCGATGTCGCTGTTCGAGGAACTCAAACGCCGAAACGTCGTCCGGATGGCGATGCTCTATCTGGTGGCCTCCTGGGTGATACTTCAGGTCGCTGACGTGCTGGTCGACGCCCTGGAGTTGCCCGCCGTCTGGTCCCGCGGCGTACTCGCGGTGCTGGCGCTGGGATTTCCGCTGGCGCTGATTTTCTCGTGGGTCTACGAAATGACGCCGGAGGGGATCAAGCGGGAAAAGGACGTCGACCGCAGCCAGTCCGTTACCCCCGAGACCGGCCGCAAGATCAACATCCTGATCGTTGTGCTGCTGGTGACGGCGATCGCGACCGTGGCCGTCGACCGGCTGCTTCCGGAAACCACGCCGGTCACGGTGACGGAAACCATCGTGACGGAAGATCAGGCCGGAACGGCTGACCCTGTCCAACTGGTGGCGGAGAAGTTCGCGCCGGCAGCGGATCGTTCAATCGCGGTGCTGCCGTTCGCCAACCGCAGCGCCCGCGAGGAGGACGTGTTCTTCGTCGACGGCATCCACGACGACATCCTGACCCAGCTCGCCCGCATCGGCTCGTTGACGGTGATCTCGCGGACCTCGGTGGAGAAATTCCGCGGCACCGATCAGAACATGAAGGACATCGGCGCCGCGCTGGGGGTCAAGAACATCCTCGAGGGCGGGGTCCAGCGCGCGGGAGACCGGGTCCGGATCAACGTCCAATTGATCGACGTGACCACGGATGTCCATCTGTGGGCGGAAACCTATGACCGCGAATTGACCACAAGCAACATCTTCGCAATACAGAGCGAGATCTCGACCGCGATCGCCGAGGCGCTAAGGGCGACCCTCTCACCCGAGGAGAAGGAACAGCTCGACAGCGCCCAAACCGGTAACCTGGCCGCGCTGGAAGCCTATTTCATTGGTCGACAACAATTGGCGAAACGAACCAGCACCTCGCTCGCAGAAGCGGAGCGGCAGTTCAAACAGGCCATCGAGCTGGATCCGGACTACGCGCTGGCCTATGTGGGTCTTGCCGACACGTACAACCTCCAGGTCAGCTACAGCGGTCTCGCAGAGAGTGCGCAAGAAGCGCTGGCCGAACCACTGATTGCGAGGGCCCTGGCGCTTAACAACCGTCTGGGCGAAGCATACATATCTATGGCCACGCTGGCGGATGACGATCCCGATGCCCAGGAGAAGCTGTACAGGAAAGGTGTCGAACTGGCGCCGGGCTATGTCACCGGACATCAATGGTACGGGGGTTTCCTGAGCAGAAGAGGAGATCTGACCGAGGCCCTGGCCCAGCTCGAGGAAGCGGTCCGTCTGGACCCGCTGTCCGGGATCGTCAGAATCTCGATGGGCGGCGTTCTCGAGAGCCTGGGACGTTTCGATGAAGCGCGGGAACAATATGAAGCCGCTTTGCGGATCGATCCTGGCTTCGCCGCGGCCTACACTTCTCTGGGCGCTCTGGATGCGTTCACCGGGCGATTTGATGATGCGATGGTCCAGCTTCGCCAGGCAGCCGCGCTGGATCCGGGTAATCCGCAGAACCCGGTCGTTATGGCCATTGCCTGGTCTCTCGTAGGCGGCGATGCCGAAGCCGACCGGATCCTCGCCGGGACCGAAGAAGCCTCGGCATGGTGGAGTGGCTGGGCGACAAGCTATATCAAGGCCAACCGCGGAGATCTTGCCGCTGCGGCCGCCGATACCCGGATCGTTCTCGCCGAGGTCCCGACAGAATCCACTGCGCTGTGGATCAGCGGTTTGCATGACCTGCATTCGGGCCGTACAGAGGTCGCCATACAGCGCTACGAATCGGCGTACCCGAGCCTGTCCGACAAAGCCGCACCGGTCGTTGACGGCACGAACTATTTCGCCGCGGTCAATCTCGCCTATTTTCTGCAGGCGATCGGCGACGAACGGTGGGCGGGCCGGCTGCTCGACGCTGCCCTGGCCTACGTGGAAACCGTGCCGCGGCTTGGGAGCTCCGGACACGGAATAACCGATGTGAAGATCTACGCCATGCAGGGGCAGACAGATCGGGCGCTGGCCGCGCTACGCGAGGCGGTCGATCAGGGTTGGATATTGATGAACGACTTCGACGAGGACCTCGCTCCGCTGTACGACGAGCCCGAGTATCAGGCGATGATGGACGAGATCAAGGCAAAACAGGCGGAGCAGTTGAAACGCCTGCGCGCGATGGAAGCCAATGGCGAACTGGCGCCGATCCCAGCCGCCACGCCCGCAGGATAGATCTTTTATAGTCGTCTACCGGAACGTACGACAGATTCGGCCCCATGGCTGACAAAATTGAAACACGTCTTTGGCCAATACCCCCAATCCCCAATCTTTGAGGAACTTCGCCATGTCCCAGGTTCGAGCTTACGCCGCTGCATCAAAGACCTCCGGGGTGGCGCCATTCTCCATCGAGAGACGCCAGCCGCGCGCGGATGATGTGGTCATCGAGATCGATTACTGCGGTATCTGTCATACCGACATCCACTTCGTCCATAACGACTGGGGCAACACCATCTATCCGGTCGTGCCCGGTCATGAAATCATCGGGCGCGTCACCACGGTCGGTGACGCGGTCAAAGACTTCAAGCCCGGGGATCGGGTCGGCGTTGGCTGCCTGGTCGATTCCTGTCGGTCCTGTGACTCCTGCGCAGACGGGCTCGAGCAATACTGCGAGCAAGGCCTGACCGTCACCTACAACGGCACCGACCGGCATGACGGTACACCGACCTACGGTGGATACTCCGAGCGCATCGTCGTCAGCGATCGTTTCGTGCTGCGGATCCCGGATGAACTCGATCCTGCCGCAGCCGCGCCGCTGTTGTGTGCCGGCATCACCACCTACTCGCCGCTAAAGCATTTCGGCGTTGGCTCCGGCCATCGCGTCGGTGTCGTGGGCATGGGCGGGCTGGGCCATATGGGCGTCAAGTTTGCGCGCGCGCTGGGCGCTGAAGTCACCTTGTTTACACGCTCCGCGTCAAAGGTGGCCGAGGCGAAGGAGCACGGCGCGCATGAGGTGGTGATCTCGACCGACCCGGCGCAGATGAGCGCCGCCGCCGCAAGTTTCGACTTCATCCTCGACACGGTGCCGGTCGCGCATGACCTCAATCCGTACCTGGCTGCGCTGAAACGCGACGGCACCCTGATCATGGTCGGCATGCCCGAGCCGATTGACCCACCGGTGGATGGCGGCGCCCTGATCTTCGGCCGGCGCAAGCTGGCCGGGTCACTGATCGGCGGTCTGCCGGAGACGCAGGAGATGCTGGATTTCTGCGCGGAGCACGGCATCCTCTGCGACATCGAAATGCTCGATATCCACAACATCAACCAGGCCTACCAGCGTATGCAGCGTGGCGATGTCCGCTACCGCTTCGTGATCGACATGGCCACACTCAAGACCTGAAACAAGCTCCACGCCGAGGTCGAAGCGCGCCCGGGGAGAGCGTCCGGGTGCGCAATCGAGAAACGGCGGGGCCCGCATGATCCGCATACTCCTTTTTTGTTCGGCGTTGCCATGGAACTGATCGTCTTCGATCTGGACGGCACCTTGCTCAACAGCAGCGGGCAGATTTCGCCCTACACCCGCGACACGCTGGCGGCGCTTTCCGACCGAGGCATCGCCTACACGGTAGCGACTGGACGCACCCTGCACGCTTCGCGGGAACTGCTGCATGGCCACGGGTTCCGCCTGCCGCAGGTATTCAAGAACGGCGTCATGATCTGGAATCCTGAAAACGACGCCTACTCGCACCGGAATTACCTCGCCCTGGACGAAGTCCAGCACGTGCTGGAAGCGGTGCTGGCACAGCAAGTCGCGCCGTTTATCTTCACCCTGGAGCACGGCACGCGCCACGCGATCTACCACGCGCCCTTGCACAACGACATGGAGCGCATGCTGGCGCGGGATTTCGGCGGGCGCGAGCAGGTGAGCGTGCTGCCGGCCGCACACCTGCCGGCCGACGCTGAAATCACCAATATCAGCGGCATTGGTTCACCATCGGCTGTGTCCGCTATCGAGGCCATGATCCGCGACGAACCTCATCTCGTGGCCTACGTCGGCACCGCCTGGGAAGACGCCACCTGGCGCTGGATCGACATCCACCACGTGGAGGCCAGCAAGGGCGGCGCTGTCGACATGCTGCGTCAGCAACTTGGCGTCAGCCGGGTAGTTTGTTTCGGGGACAGCGACAACGACCTCAGCATGTTCGCCAGCGCCGATGAAGCCTATGCGCCAGCCAACGCCACTCCCGAGGTCAAGGCCGCAGCCACCGCGATCATCGGCCATCATGATGAAGACGGCATCGCGCGTTTTTTGCGCCAGCGCATCCTGGGCAAAGGGTAATCGCGGCAGACCCGCTGAGCTATACTCCAAGCCGTTTGTAAGAGCCGCCGGGGTGGGGGGTCGCTTGTTCGATATTTTCACGGCTTCACGCAACAACAAGCGTCCTTCTTTACTCGCTTCAGGCGGACCATCTGGATCAGGGTGGCGGATCTGAGCTCCTTTTTTGCCGAACTGCGCCGGCGCAAGGTGGTGCGCGTGGCCGCGATCTACGTGGTCGGCGCCTGGGTGCTGTTGCAGGTGGCCGATACCGTCCTCGGGCTCGGCGATTTCCCCAGCTGGATCGGCCGGGCATTGCTGATCACCGTGATCGCGGGGCTGCCGGTTGCGGTCGTGCTGGCCTGGATTTTCGACTTCACTCCGGAAGGCATCGTCGCCACCGAGGCAGACCCGCCTGAGTCGGAACGACCATTCGAATTTTCAGAACCGGAACCACTGGACCCGGGACAGCTCGATCTCGTGCGCCCCCAATTGACCCCGCTCGTCGGCCGGACCGAGGAATGCGCGCTGCTACAAGGGCGACTCGCGCATGCCATCGAGGGGCACGGCGGCATCGTGCTGATCGGCGGCGAGCCCGGTGTCGGCAAGACGCGCCTGGGTGAGGAAGCCATCGAACGGGGCCATGCTCTCGGCATGCTGCCGCTGGTCGGCCACGCCTACGAAGAACAGGTTGCGCCGTTTATCACCAGCACGGAAATACTCGAGGAAGTGGCCCGCGCGCTGCCCGACCAGAACCTGCGCAACGTATTGGGCAAGACAGCGCCCGATATCGCACTCTTGCTGCCCGAACTGCGCCGCCGCTTCCCCAATATCCCGGCGCACATGGAACTGCCGCCGGAGCAGCAGCAGCGATACATGTTTAACGCTTTGCTGGAATTCACCGAGCGGCTCAGCCGGGTGTCGCCACTGCTGATGCTTCTCGACGACCTGCAATGGGCGGATGAATCGAGCATGCTGCTGCTCGAACACATCGCGCCGCGTCTGCCGGGCTTGCCGGTGCTGATGGTCATTACCTATCGCGATGTGGCGGCCGATCTGGGTGAACCCTTCAAACGCGCATTAGCGCGGCTGACCCGGCTGGACTACGTGACCCGCATTCCGCTGCGGCAACTCGGCCAGGATGACGTGGCCACCCTGCTCGCGGAATTGGGTGGCTCCGACGCTCCACAATCTCTGGTCGCAGCCGTTTACGCCGAGACCCGAGGCAACGCCTTTTTTGTGCAATCGGTTTATCGCCACCTGGCTGATGAAGGGCACCTGTTCGATGCCCAGGGCCAGTGGCTGACCGATATCGATATCGAATCCCTGGCTTTGCCCGAGGGTGTGCGCCTGGTGATACAGCACCGTCTGGAGCGTATGCCCGAGGCGACTCGGGCAACCCTGACCCGCGCTGCCGTGATGGGCTTGCGTTTCGACCTCGGAATCCTGGAAGCGACCGCGGCGACAGCAGACGAGGCGATCGACGCTATTGAGGCGGCGGAAGCCGCCGGGCTGGCTTTTCCCGCGGCCGGCGCGCGCTCCAACCGCTACGAGTTTTCTCACGCCCTGGTGCGCCAGGCCCTGCTCGAATCGCTGTCCCTGCCACGCCGGCAACGGCTGCATCTGGCATTGGCCGAAGTCATGGAACAACGCTGGGGCGATCAGGGCAGTACCGTGGCGGAGATCGCCAACCATTACTACCGCGCCGGACCGAGTGCACCGGTGGACAAAGCCCGCCATTTCCTGCAACAGGCGGGCGAACAACTGCTGGCAACCGCCGCCCCCGATGAGGCCATCGTTGCCTTTGACCGTGCGCTGGAACTCGAAGAAGGCATGCCGCGACTGCAAAGAGCGCAGTTGCTAAACGGACGCGGTTTGGCTCATCGCACCCGCGCAAATTGGGACCAGGCGGCTCTGGATCGCCTCGAAGCCCTGCCGCTGTTCGAGGCGGAAGGCGACATCAGGGCCATCGCGAGGATTTGCTGGGAGCTCAGTTTCGACCGCGCCTGGGCCAACGACATGGCCGGCGGTGAAGCGCTGGCCCGGCGCGGCCTGGCGGCCATCGAACCGGGCGTCAGCAAGGAGCGCTGCCAGCTGATGGCCGCGCTAAGTATGACGGCCGGCAATCGAGACAACTTTGAGCTTTGGGAACGCACCATCAACGAGGCCGCATCGATGGCCGAGGAGCTGGGGGAAATTCGCGTGCTGGGCGCACAGATACTGCAGTGTAAACAATATCTGGGGGAGCACTGGTCCAAGGGCGGTATGCATGCCGAGACCGCGGACCAGGCCATCGCCCTGGTGGAAAAGCTTGGCCTTCCGCCGTGGGACATGGCCAACACGCTCAGCCCGGCCATGGTCGGCTATGCGGCCAATGCCCGTTTCGATGATATCGATCAGCTGTGGCAGAGAACCGAACGGCTCGGCATCGAAGCCGGCGATGTCGGAGCCGTCGGTCATGCGCGCATGATGTCGGCGATGATCGATGGCATCCGTGGAGACTTCGTCGTGGCGCGCGAAAAGCTGACCGAGCGTCTCGAATGGGCCCGTGAGACCGGATTCGCCTGGACTACTACGCTGCTTACCTTGCTGGGCATGGTGGAATTCTGGTCCGGCGACAGGCAGACCGCGATGCAACTGGCTCGCGAGGCCATGGATAATCCCATTGACGGCACCATGGCCGGAATGGAATCGGCCTTTTATCTGCTGATGCTGGCCTATGCAGGCGAGCAAGCATCTCTTGAGAATCTCCTGCAGTCGACCCGGACACGTCTGCCGAAGGCCGGCCAGGAAAATCAGATCGGTTCGTGGAACCTGGGCATGGCGACGCTGGAAGCCACCGCGCTAATGGGGCAGAGGTCCGCCGCAGCGGCACTTTACCCCTGCGCGGTGCAATTGATCGAGGCCGGCACCCATTTGGTCTGGCCGTTGGGAATGGCGGCGAACTTCGCCGGTATCGCAGCTGCCGCCGGCGACCAATGGGATGCCGCGAGCGGCCATTTCGACCAGAGCGAAGCGCAGGCCGAACGGCTAAAGAGCCCCATGGTGCTGGCCGAGGCCAGCCGTTGGCGCGGTCAGATGCATCTGTGGCGCAATGGCAAAGGAGACGCCGCAGATGCCGGTCGCCATTTGCAGCAGGCTCGCGAACTCTACGCGCAGCTGGGCATGAGCCTACACGTCGAGCTGGCCACTAAGATGCTGGCTGAAGGACAAGCAGGCCACGGCAGCGGCGGATAGAAAACAGGTTGCGGACAGAGGTCAACGCGCGGAACCGGCACATCCGGTGAGGGAACGATGGCCGGCGTCACGGGTCCACTGAATTAGTGGTAGATTCAGAGTTGACCCAAACTGGCGAGGATCGGCTGATGCCTTACGAGCGAGTAGTCTCAGTGGTCATTGTGTCATTGCTGCTGGCCGGCTGCGCCGCTGTATCCAGGCACCCCGGAGCGCGGATTGCGATGGACCGCGAAACCCTGCTGGACGGGCCACCGGCGCTCGCGGCACCGGAGCCCGAGGTGAATGTTCTGGCTCTTGATGACGAGATGCGCGCCTTTGTCGCCGAGAATATTCCCAGAAACGCCAGCGACCAGCGCAAAACGAGATTGCTGCTGGAAGCGCTCTTCGCCGACGGTGAGGCCCGGCTCCGGTATAACCGGGTAAAGACCTACACCGCCATCGAGACCTTCCACGCAATGGAAGGTAACTGCCTGTCCTTCACCAATCTGTTCGTCGCCCTGGCGCGCGAGGCCGGCCTGCGAGCGTACTACCAGGAGGTGGAAACCCCCGCTACCTGGGCGGACAGCGGCGAGCTGTACATCTCCAGCCGGCATATCAACGTGCTGATCGCATACCGGCTTCAGGATGATCAGGTGGTCGATTTCGACATCTACAATTTCAAGCAGGCATACCACCGCGAGCAAATTTCAGACAAAGCCGCGCTCGCCCAGTACCACAACAACATGACCATTCACTGGTTACTGCAGGAGGAACCTCGCAAGGCGCTTGCACACCAGAAACTAGCGCTCAAACTGGCGCCCATGACGGGTTATATGTGGACCAATCTGGGCGTGGTGTACTCCCGCTTCGGTTACCCGGACTACGCCGAGGCAGCCTTCCTGACCGCCCTGAATTACAACCGGGACGGTATGCTCGCCGCCAACAATCTGGCCCGCCTGTACGAAGCGCAGGGCAAAACCGAGCTGGCAGCCTTTTACCAGCAGCAAGCCGAGGCCTCCCAGCGCAGGAACCCGTTCTACCTCTATGCCCTCGCCAAACAGCACTATGCCAACGGCGAATTCCCCGAGGCCCGGCAGGAGCTTGAAGATGCAATAAGCCTTCAGGACACGGAACACGAGTTCTACCAGCTGCTGGGGCTGACCGAGCTATCCATGGGCGAGGAAGATCGTGCGCGGGAGAGTTTCAAACTCGCGCTGGAATATGCCCGGGGGCCGGAAGAAGAGGACCGTTACAACCGCAAACTCAGACTGTTGGCGGAACACAAGGCAGAGTAACGACGAACTCCTTTCTTGCCGTGGCTGGTCAGCCAGGGTGACCGAGACCGGACCAGGACTCCAGCCGCTGTGCACGGTGCAGGTTCCGGAATAACGCCCCATTTCCATCTCCAGACGCTAGAATGCGCGGTCCCGAGCCTGACCGATCCGCCATTTCCCAGCATGACCACCGCCGCACAATCCTCCTTTGCCGCCCTGCTCCGTCTGCTGCGCTATGCCCGCGGCTTCCGCCGACGGATCGTGTTTGCATCGACCTACTCGATCCTGAACAAGCTGTTTGATGTGATGCCGGAGATCCTGATCGGTATCGCCATCGACGTGGTGGTACGGCAGCAGGATTCCTTTGTTGCCGAACTCGGGATCAGCGACCCGAAATGGCAGCTCGGCTTCCTCGGCGGGTTGACGCTGATCGTGTGGATGGCGGAGTCGCTATTCGAATATCTGCTGCTGATTTCGTGGCGCAATCTGGCTCAGGACCTCCAGCACGCGATGCGCCTGGACGCCTATGAACACGTGCAGAAGCTGGATCTGGCGTATTTCGAGGATCGCAGCACTGGCAACCTGGTCACCATCCTCAACGACGACGTCAACCAGCTGGAACGATTTCTGAACGGCGGCGCCAACGACCTGATCCAGATATTGACCGCTGTGATCGCTGTCGGTGCCGTGTTCTTCGTGATCTCGCCGACCATTGCGACGATCGCGTTTACCCCGATCCCGCTGATCGTGCTCGGCGCATTCTATTTCCAGCGCCGGGCCCAGCCGCTGTATGCCGATGTCCGCGAACGGGTGGGCAACCTCGGTGCGCGACTGTCGGCCAATATCTCCGGCATTACCACGATCAAGAGTTTCGCCACCGAGCGCCTCGAGGCCGAGCGCATACGCGCCGACAGTGCGTCCTATGTGGACGCGAACCGCAAGGCGATAGCAATCAGCTCCGCATTTATCCCGGTCATCCGCATGGCCATCCTGGCTGGATTCGTCGCTACCTTTCTGCTCGGCGGCTGGATGACCCTGGAAGGTACGCTCAATGTCGGAGCCTACGGCGTGCTGGTCTTCCTGACTCAGCGCCTGCTATGGCCTTTGACCCAGATCGCCGAGACGGTGGATCTGTACGAGCGCGCCATGGCGTCCTCCAGGCGTATCCTCGATCTGATCGAAACCCCGGTCTCGATCCGGGATGCGACCGATGCCAAACCGCTGGAACAGATGCACGGCCGAATCGAGTTCCAGCAGGTGAATTTTGCCTACGCCACCGGCGAGCGGGTGTTGCATGACATCAATCTGACCATCGAGGCCGGTAGCACGGTCGCGTTTGTCGGCCAGACCGGGTCCGGCAAAAGCACGCTGATCAAACTGCTGCTGCGTTTTTATCAACCGGACTCCGGCCACATCCTGATCGACGGGCAAGCGATCGATACCGTGACTCTCGACAGCCTGCGGCGAAAAATCGGACTGGTCAGTCAGGACATATTCCTGTTCCAGGGCACGATCGCTGAGAACATTGCTTACGGTAGCCCCGACGCGACGATCGGCAAGGTAAAAGCCGTCGCCGAATCCGCGGAGGCAACCGAATTTATCCAGCGCCTGCCGCAAGGCTACGACACCGTCGTCGGCGAGCGCGGACAAAAACTCTCTGGCGGTCAGCGCCAGCGCTTGTCCATCGCTCGCGCGCTGATGAAGCAACCCCCGATTCTGATCCTCGACGAGGCCACCTCGGCGGTGGACAACGACACCGAGGCCGCGATCCAGCGCTCGCTCGAACGGATTTCCCACTCCTGTACCAGCCTGGTAATCGCCCACCGATTGTCGACTATCGTCAACGCGGATCGAATCTATGTGATGGACCAGGGACGCATCGTCGAAAGCGGAACGCATGCAGATCTGCTGGAGAAAGACGGCATCTACGCCGCGCTGTGGTCGGTGCAGACCGGACAGCAAATGGTGACGGCCCGCTCCTGATGTGTGAGCCTGCTATATGGGCCCGATCTGCGGGGCATTGTGGCCCCTCACAGTTGCCGATCCGGTACCGACCCTGGATTGTCCCTTACCGGATGCCGCAGGCCTGGATCAGCGGGTGACGATTGGCGAGTCACGCTTATGCCGCATTGCGATCGAGACCAGGCGCAGGAAGCAGATGCAGACTGCTTGGCCTGACGTCATGGGCCAAGTCAATTTCATGCTGCCCACACAGGCCCGGAGTAAATGACAGCGTTGTCATATTCGGGTATGGTTGAAGGCCGCGAGATGCGCTGACCCGGGCGGTTCAGGGTCCGGCTAACATGTTTGCGGGTACCTCAAACGAGTTGGTGAGTGCCTGACGCTATGCCCATCCCAATGGCCCAATAGCGCCTCCGAAGAAGAAGCTGTCCAGCAGCGGGTGGAGGGTCTGCTGGGCCAGATGACGCTGGCCGAGAAGATCGGCCAGATGAATCAGGTCGATTCCGGCGGCGGGCACACGGTCGATCGTCACCGACACTCGATCCAGTCCGGCCAGATCCAGCGCACCATCCCCTCGACCCTGGTGATCAGGGACTCGACGGGACCGTGTCCTGCCGGGGGCGGTAAGTAGCGAAAGCAGTTACCGGATCAGGCGTGGTCTGTTATTTCATCCGAGGCCTGACTTTCAGGTCGCCCAATTTTTACTGCTGACGGCGATCCCGCTCAGGCGTCACCCTCGAGCGCCGGCAGACCATCGATGCTTACGACGTTGTTCTCCTGCCGATAGGCTTCGAGTTTCTCGTCGCCTTTACTGACCGCCCAGCGATCCAGCGTATCTCTGGGCTTTTTGAACTCACACAGCGGCACCGCATAACCACACGAGTCGGAGATCCGATTGACCGCGACATGGATGATCGAACGGGTTCCCGGGTTGTCGGGAAAGTGCGCCGCGAGCTCTGCATAGCGCGGATGCGTCTTGCTGATAACCGTGCCCTGGCCATGGAACCTGACAATCTTGGGCGGGCCTTCGAACGCACAGAACATGATCACGATGCGTCGGTTCTCACGTAAGTGGGCGATAGTCTCCGCGCCGCTACCGGTGTAGTCCTGATACGCGACTTCATTGCCGCTGATGATTCGGAACGAGTCGCCACCCTTCGGCGAGGTGTTGATGTGTCCATCTTCAGCCAGCGGTGCCGTGGCGACAAAGTACACGTGCTGCTCGGCCACCCATGCAGCGAGCTTGTCGTCGATGGACTCGAAAATCTTTCCCATTTCAGCCTCCTGACGAGAAATCTCCCGCTTGCTGATGATGTCTGTTTGTCGGCTATGCGGGAGCCGAAAGCCAATGATGCACCTATGCTGCGTCAAAGCCCATGCTTTCGGACCGGTCGGGGTCGAAGACGAATTTTTCCTGATTTGGGGCAAATATGTTTCTGACCCCGGGGTCGGCTCGCTGAACCCGGTTTATCGACAAAGTCTCGCGATTCCCCCATGATCGGGCGAGCCGCGGAAAGCCACGAGAGTAACAATGTCCTTCTTCGGGGAACTCAAGCGCCGCAACGTAGTTAATGTGACGGTGCTATATATCGTCGGTGCGTGGCTGCTGCTACAGGTCACTGACGTGCTGTCGTCGTTACTGCCGGTCCCCGAGTGGGCCGGTTCGCTGGTATTCATGCTTCTCGTTGTCGGCTTCCCGCCCGTTCTCGTCTTCTCCTGGATTTACGAAATCACGCCCGAGGGCCTGCAGCGGCAGAACGAGATCGACCGCAGCAAGTCGATCGCCCGAGAGACCGGGCAAAAGATCAACGTGCTCATCGTCGTGCTGCTGGTGCTCACTATCGGCGTTGTCGCTTTGGACCGACTGGTTCCGGAAGGCGAATCGGTGAACCAGACGGTTGCCGTCGAGGAAGTCATGAGTACGCAGGTGGCCGATGAGATCGAGACAGCCGCCGGCAAATCCCTGCCGACCCCCGACACTTCCATCGCCGTGTTGCCATTCGTGAACATAAGCTCCGATCAGGAGCAGGAATATTTTTCCGACGGTCTCTCCGAAGAACTGCTCAATCTGCTGGCCAGGGTGCCACAGCTCAAGGTCGCGGCCCGGACCTCATCGTTTTCTCTGAAGGGCAAGGACCTGCAGATATCTGAAGTCGGCGACATCCTCAAGGTGGCCCACGTACTGGAGGGCTCGGTACGCAAGTCCGGCAACCAGGTGCGGATCACCGCCCAGCTGATCCACGCGGAAGACGGTTATCACATGTGGTCGCAGACCTACGACCGCACGCTGGAGGATATCTTTGCGGTTCAGGACGAGATCGCCAATGAGGTGGTGGCACAACTGAAAGTCGCGCTGCTGGGCACGGCACCGAAGGTTGAGGAATCCGAACCCGAGGCCTACATAAATGTTCTGCAGGCGCGTCATCTGGGACGCCTGGGCACCGCTGAGGGATGGGCGAGTGCGCAGGCGTTGTATGAGCAGGCCCTGACCATCGACCCGGACTACGCCGCAGCCTGGAACGGCCTGGCCTCCACCTACATCAGCCAGGCCAACAAGGCCGAGCGACCCGTCGAGGAGGGCTACACCCTCGCCCGCGAGGCGGCCACCAGGGCGCTGGCTATCGATCCCGACAATGCCGTGGCCCACGCCATTCTGGGCCAGATAGCTGATGTTTACGACCGTGATCTGGCGGCGGCGGCGCGTTACATTGAGCACGCATTGGCGCTGGACCCGACCGATACCGATATTCAAAAACAGGCGGCCGCATTTGCGATGGGGCTCGGGCGCATCGACGAGGCGATCGTGCTGATCAATAACGCCATCGCCCGCGATCCGGTCAACGTATCCGCCCATCGCATGCTTGGTCTTTGCTACTACGCTGCGCGACAGTACGATGACTCGATCGCCGCGCTGCGGACTGCGCTGAGCCTGAGCCCGGCTTCCATAGGTTCGCATGGCCTGCTGGGCAGGTCGTATTTGCTCAAGGGGCAGCCGGAAAAAGCGTTGGCGATCATCGAGCAAGAGCAATCCGACTGGACACTAATCGAATTACCGTTGGTGTACTACGCCCTGGGCCAGATCGATCAATCGGATGCTGTGCTGGCGGAGTTGATCGAAAAATACGCGCAGTATGCGGCGGTCAATATTGCTGCCATCTACTCCTATCGCAGTGAGTCGGACGAGGCCTTCGGCTGGCTGGACCAGGCGGTCGCCACCAATGACCCGGGCCTGACCGAGATCATTGAAGAGCCTTTGTTCGCGAATCTTCGCGATGATCCGCGGTGGTTAGTGTTCATGGAGCGTATTGGCAGATCGCCGGCACAGCTTTCGGCCATCGAGTTCGAGGTCACGCTGCCTGATTCCTGATTAGAGAAAGTCAGGATGCCGGAAATAACTGTCTAAACACTTCGCGATCAGAGCGGATGTACCGCGTGGCGACCCCCCGAATCCGACCAGGCAAATCACTGCGTAGACCGCTGACAGGTCATCAAGTTAATTTCGGCATCCGTTCGTCACCCCAAAATCGACAAACTCTGGCGGATCAGCCATCATCTTTCGAGCCGTGGGGAGGCCATAGCAGCAAACATGTCGTTTCTCGAGGAACTCAAGCGCCGTAACGTCGTTAAGGTGGCTGCACTCTATGTGATCGCCACCTGGCTGTTGTTGCAGGTGGCCGATGTGGGCGTGTCGCTGCTGGGATTGCCCGAATCCATCGGCAAGGTCATCTTCCTGATTCTGGCCCTCGGGTTCCCGCTGGCGCTGATCTTCTCCTGGGTCTACGAGATGACCCCGGAGGGATTGAAGAAAGAGAAGGACATTGATCGCACCCAGTCCATCGCGCCGGACACCGGGCGCAAGATCAATATCCTGATCATCGTCATGCTCGCGCTGGCCATCGGCGCGGTGGTTCTGGATCGGCTGATCCCGGAAACCACGCCGGTCGCTGAGGCTCCGATCAGCGATGACGCGGTCGAGACCCCTGCCGTCGACTCTGCGACGCTTGCCGCCAGCCGCTTCGCCCCTGCGCCAGAGCGATCGATCGCGGTACTGCCGTTCGTCAACATGAGCGCGGACGAGGAAAACGAATTTTTTGCCGATGGCCTGTCCGAAGAACTGCTCAACGTGCTGGCCAGGATCAAGGATTTCAAAGTCGCCGGCCGCACCTCGTCATTTGCGTTCAAGGGCAAGAACGAAGATTTCAAGCAGATCGGCGAAGCACTGAACGTCAAGAACATCCTCGAGGGCAGCGTGCGCAAATCCGGCGACACCGTCCGCGTGACCGCCCAGCTGATCGAAGTCTCGAATGGTTATCACCTGTGGTCCGATACCTATGATCGCAAGCTGGATAATATCTTTGAGATCCAGGATGAGATCGCGACCCAGGTCGTCGCCGCGCTGAAACAGGAGTTGCTGGGTGCATCCGATCAGGCGGTCATCGCCAAAAAGAGCACGGAAAACGTCGAGGCCTATCAGCATTATCTGAAGGGTCTGCATCACGTAGCGTATCGCTCCAGGGAACAGCTGGAGCTGGCGCTCGCCGAGTTCAAGGAAGCGGCAAGGATCGACCCGAATTATGCGCTGGCCTATACCGGCATCGCCTATGTCTACGTGATGCAGGCCTCTTACGCGTATCGCAGCATCGCCGAAGTCGGTCCACTGGCCGAGCTGTCACTTGAGAGGGCGTTTGCCATCGACGACCGGCTCAGCGAAGCCTGGGCGATCAAGGCGCAGCTGCTGACCGGCATGGGCGCGCCAGACAGTGAAACCATTCCTCTGCTGGAACGTGCGATCGTCCTCAATCCAAATAATGCCTACGCCTATATGTGGCTGGCCTCATCATTCCTTGCTTCGGATCCTGAGCGGATGTGGGCGCTGTATAACAACGCCTATGAGCTCGATCCGCTCGCGCCGGTGATCGTGCAGAACATGGCGACCAACAAGGCGTTCGACGGTGACATGGAAAAAGCGGCGTACTACGCGAACCAGCTCGAGGAGATCGCCCCGGACTGGGACGGCACCTATCGAACGTTGGCGACTCTGGCGCAGGTCAGCGGCGACATGGAGCAAGAAATACGCTCGATGCACAAGGTCCTCGAGCTGGATCCCGAATCGATCACGACGTATGAGACGCTGGCGGATCATTACATTCTCCTGGGCGATCTGGAGCAGGCACAGATGCTGGTCGACAAGGGCCGGCGACTGAACCCGGCCTATGGCGGCATCGCCGCGAGCGAGGCAAACATCCTTTTGTTACAGGGCAACAAGCAGGCTGCTGTGCAATTGATGCAGGCCATGGTGCGCAAGTGGCCGGAGGACAAGGCTCTGCTGCGACAGGCGGCCAGGATTGAAGCGTATGCCGGCAATCTGCAACAAGCCAATGACCTCTACCTGAGATCCTACGGGTACCAGGAATATCCGTCCGAATGGTCGATCGATGCAACCACCGCGTTTGATGCATCCCTGTTTGCCTATGTGATCTATCAGCTAGGCGACACCAATACGGCGGTTCGACTGTCAGAGGCCATCCAGCAATTCTTTGCCAGCCTGGCGGAACAGGGCAAGCAATTC
>Ga0316191_10001172_pt1 | contig 18147 bp, 19 predicted proteins | sample Eddworburr2cm_MG_FD_204928 | JGI IMG/M metagenome (GOLD analysis project Ga0316191, IMG submission 204928) | Coastal sediment microbial communities from Maine, United States - Eddy worm burrow 2 cm | ecosystem: Environmental > Aquatic > Marine > Coastal > Sediment | place: USA: Maine...
GTATCAGCCCGACGATGACCTGGTCACGTTGGACAGGTCGGTCAATACCGTTTCAATTGCGGTGGGTTTGCCGATGATATGGCCCTGCGCGTAGTCCACGCCCAGTTCCGTAATCAGCGCGCATGCCTTTTTGGTCTCGACATACTCGGCAACGGTTTGCAGGTCCATCACTTTCGCGACCTGCGTAATAGCCGCAACCATTGACTCGGATATTCGGTTTTCAGCGATATCGCGAATAAAGCCGCCGTCGATCTTCAGCATATCGACATTGAAGTTTTTAAGGTAAGCGAAGGAACTCAGCCCCGCGCCAAAGTCATCGAGCGAAATACCACAGCCGATATAACGCAAACGATCGATAAACGCCTGTGCCTTGTCCAGATTCGACACCGCGGCCGACTCTGTGATCTCAAAACACAAGGATGAGGCAGCAAGGCCGCTTTGCTCAATCTCTTCCTCTATGAATTCGAGTATCTCGTCGTCGCCTAGAGACTGGCCCGACAGGTTGATCGAGAAGATGGCGGCCTGTCCGTCGACAAACTCGCTCACGTCAGCCAACTTGGCAATCGTCGTGGATACTACCCAGCGATCGATCTGCGGCATCAAGCGATAGCGTTCGGCAGCCGAAAATAGCGCCTCGGTAGGCACGCGGTCACCGGTAGAATCCGCCATGCGCAACAGGACCTCGAACCGCGGATTTTCCGTTGCCCCTGTCAGGCAGGTAATGGGCTGCGCAAGTAATTCAAACTCGTCACCATCGAGGGCCTGTTGAATCTCGGCGACAAGCTGCATGTCATCGTAGCGCCGGATGATGCTCTTGTTACCTTCGTCATAGACCTCGATGCGATCACGGCCATGGTCCTTTGCTGCTTCGCAAGCCATACGCGCGGTTGTCAGCGCACTCCCCCCATCACCGCTTGCGCGCGTGAATTCGGCAATACCGATACTCATCGTGATCTGAAGTGACATGTCGCCCTCGAGGTACCGGAGAGTTTCGCCTTTTTTCCGAATGCCCTGCGCAAACTTGAGTGCGCTATCGGTATCCGCGTGCGTCAGCAACATGCAGAAATCATCACCGGTCAAGCGGGAGAGAACGCCGCTCTTCGGCAGGTCTTCGTCCAGTAACCTGGCGAAACGCATGATGACTTCGTCGCCAGCCTCCCGGCTGAATCGATCGTTAACAAGTTGCAGGTTGTCGAGATCGAAGTAGATCAGCTGGTGCGCATCGCCATCGGAGGTCAGGCTTTTCCAGGACTCGTGCAACTGGTCTTCGAAACCAGTGCGATTCATGAAGCCCGTCATTGAGTCGAATGACTGCTCTATGACGTATTCAACCTTGCGGACGATGTGCGCCATGAAGCGACGGTCGGCGCGCGAGAATTCGGTTTTATCGACGCGTCCAAGCTGCGACAAAATGCCTTCAACGTTGCCCTGGTTGTCCAGCAATGGACTCAGCAATGCCTGGTAGCCGTGTTCGGCGGCTTCTTCGGTGCCTTCGACAGCCGGAATCTGGAACACAACCGGTTGGCGCTGACCTTCGAGTTTCGGCAATAGCTGTTCTACAAGATAACGATCCACTACCTTGCGATTCACGCTTTTCCAGGTCGAGTGCGTCGCGCTGATGCGAATGCGCTTCGATGGAATCAACAGTACGCTGTAGTTGATGCTCAGGAATCGGCCGCTTTGGCCAACCAGTTGCGCAAGACTCGAATGCCGCGTCTTGGCACCGTGAATTTTTTCATCAACCTGGTAGATGAGTTCGAGTTCCTTCTCGACTGCGGTCGCGCGCTGCTCGGCGCGCTCCAGTTTTCCGCCGATCAACAGTCCCTCACCGATCATCTCTACTGCCGGTTCGAGGATGGTTTTCAGGAGACTGGGATTGAATGATGCGGACTTGCCGGCGTTTTTCGAAAACAGTGCGACGAGCATGCCGAGTCGACTGTTGTTCTCGCCGAATACGGGAAAGGCAAGGACGGTACGTCCCGACGACAGGGTCCTGCGCAGCACCTCGTCACCCTTGCCGAGATCGGCCACGATCTCATCTGGAAGCTCGGCGACGAAGCTGTCGATCTCGTAGTCTTCCGCGCCATCGCTGCTCCAGACGCAGTCCCTTGCCACACCGTAGAAACAGAAACACTGTGCACGCGGCACGAGCGAATGCAGCAAGCCCTCTGCCTTGCCGATATTCTTCTTCGTTGTCAGGCTGTGCACGTCTGCTGTCACGGTGGCTCCGAGCGCTCTGCGCCATAATCAGACGCCCACGATGCCAGTCACACACCAGCCAAGCTGTGACTCATGTCTCAGCTGTAACTAATTTTCCGTTCTGGTTCAGCTAATTACGATCTTTATTGAGCAAATGGACACTTCGCCGGATCAAACCCCCGACAGCCACTCGTCGTCGGATCCCGTCTCGATGCCCTCAAACAGCGGCGTGCTCAGATAGCGCTCGCCCGTATCCGGCAGCATGGCAAGGAGAACCGAGCCTTCCGGCGCTTCCTCGGCAACATCCAGCGCCGTCGCCAGCGTGGCGCCCGACGAAATGCCTGTGAAGATACCTTCCGTCGCTGCAAGCTCGCGCGACACCTGAATCGCGCGGTCATCCGAGACCGAACGCAACTCGTCGTACACGTCGCGACTGAGGACGTCCGGTATGAAGTCAGGCGTCCAGCCCTGGATCTTGTGCGGCTGCCATTCGTCACCTGCCAGCAGGGATGCATTCTCAGGTTCCGTGGCCACGATCCTGATGTCGGGCCGAGCCGCCTTCAGCATTTCGCCGGCACCCGTCATTGTGCCGCCCGTGCCATAACCCGTTACCCAGTAGTCGAGACGTTTGCCCGCGAAGTCCGCGAGAATCTCGGGCCCCGTCGTATTGCGGTGATACGCGGGATTCGCCGGGTTCTCGAACTGGCGCGCCAGGAACCAGCCGTGCTCGGCGGCCAGTTCTTCCGTCTTCTTGACCATGCCGGTGCCGCGTTCGGCCGCCGGCGTCAGGATGACTTTTGCACCCAGACCACGCATGATCTGCCGCCGCTCGACCGAGAACGAGTCGGCCATGACCGCGACAAACGGGTAGCCCTTGGCCGCGCAGACCATTGCCAGCGCGATGCCCGTATTGCCTGAGGTCGCCTCGACAACCGTCTGCCCGGGCTTGAGCGTACCTTTTTGCTCCGCATCATTGACGATCGCGAAGGCAAGGCGATCTTTGACTGAAGCCATCGGGTTGAAGGACTCGACCTTGACGTACATGTCGACGTGATCCGGCCCCATGCGATTCAGGCGCACGATGGGCGTATTGCCGATCGTCTCCAGAATATTGTTGTAGATCATCTCGCTACCCCTGTTTTTATCGAATATTCGACTGTGTTTGGCACAATCTACCCAGCTTTGTGCTGCTGGGGCAAATACGGTTATAGCCAATCGTTATAAGAATCTGTTATACGTTGTCAGCACCGCTGCGACACCAATTGAAACTGTCCGTGCTCCGGACGGTCACATTATTGAACGCAGCAACCTGAATTCCAACGCAAATACCCGATGAAACTGCAGCAGCTCAAGTACCTTTTGGCAATCGTCGACAACGGCCTGAACATCACGGCTGCGGCCGAGCGCCTGTACACGTCGCAACCCGGCGTAAGCAAGCAGCTCAAGTTACTGGAAGAAGAACTTGGCATGCAGATCTTCACGCGCAAGGGCAAGAGCCTAGGCGCCGTGACCTCGGCCGGTGAGGGCGTCATCGAGCGGGCGCGAGTCATCATGCAGGAAGTCGAAAACATCCGCAGCCTCGCGGCTGATTTCTACGAAGAGAAAGACGGCTCGCTGTCGATCGGCACCACGCATACTCAAGCCCGTTACGTGTTACCCGAAATAATCACCGAATTCAGGCAACGGTTTCCAAAGATTGGTCTGAACCTTCATCAGGGTACGTCCGAGCAACTCGCGGATATGGTTGCCGACCGCAAGATCGATTTTGCAATCGCGACAGGCTCGCAGGATCTGTTCGACGACCTGTTGCTCGTGCCGAGTTATCACTGGGACCGCTCGATCGTTGTACCAAAAGGACACCCGCTGACTGACATCAATCGCAAGATCACGCTGCACGACCTGGTGGAGTATCCGCTCGTCACTTACGTTTTCAGTTTCAGCGGCGAGTCATCCCTGAAACGCGCTTTTGCTGATGAGGGACTCGAACCCAATGTCGGATTCACGGCGCGCGACGCCGATGTGATCAAGACCTACGTTCGCATGGGGCTTGGCGTCGGCATCGTTGCCAGCATGGCGGCCGATTGTGGCGACAGGGACGACCTGCAGGTTATCGATGCCGAGGGCCTGTTCCCGCGAAGCACGACCTGGATCGGCTACCGCAAGGATGCCGTGATGCGGCGTTACATGATCGAGTTTCTGCAGCTCTTTGCACCGCACGTGACTAACGGACAGATGGAAGACCTGCGCCGCGCTGAAAGCCAGGATTCAATCGACGAGCTGTTCGGTCGTGCCGAGTTGCCATTGCGCGGTGGTTGTGGCCAAGACATTACGGCCGCCGCATGACGCCTCAGTAGATTCGTATGCCGCCATGGCGTTTGCGGCTGCGATAATCGGCCCACCATAGTCCGAAGAGCAATCCCGCAATCAGGCACACAATAATCGCGCCGCCGACCCAGCTGAGCGGCACGCTACCCCTGTAGCGTTCTTTCATGCCCTGAATCGACGCTACCTCGTCCTGCAATTCAGTCACCTGTGCTTCCGCACTTTCGAGTTTGGAAGCGAGATTCGCTGCGTCGTTTCTCAGGCTGTCTATGGTTGCAGCGGGCTCCGCAAACGCCTGTTTGGCCTGTTCGAGTTCGGCAGCCACCGCGTCGCGCTCGGCAATGGTCTCCGCAACGATCAGCTTCGCGGGTTTTTCATCAACAAGATATGCCGTCTTGACCCAGCCTTCGGTCCCGTCCGGCAGGCGCACATTGGCGTAGTTCCCGCCTTGAATCAGGATTTCCATCGGCTGGCCGCTCTCGAGAAAGCGGAATGCACGATCGCTCGTATCCTCCGCCTGGTGCAAACCAAGCCTGAGATTGTCAGTCACGTAGGCCGTTTCCGCAGCCGCCACGAGTGGCAACAGCGCCAGAACCGCAATAATCAGACGCATATAGATCTCCAATGTCGGCCGCGAGTGTACTACACCGGCATTCGCGAGCAGTGTGAACTACTGCTCGTACAGCCAGCGCAGCAGCGCTTCCTGAACTTCCTCACCGGGCCCGCGATGAACATCCTCGAAATTCTGCAGCACGACGACGGCGAAGCGGCGACCGGATCGCGACTGCAGGTATCCCGCGATGGCCGTCACGTGGTCGAGCGAGCCGGTCTTTAGATGCGCTTTGCCGACGAGATCGCCGCGACGAAAACGGCGCGACAGCGTGCCGTCAAGTCCGGTGAGTGACATCGACGCCAGGTATTCGGGCATGTAGGGCTGCCTCCAGGCAAATCGCAGCAAGGCACCCATATCGGCAGCCGTGATGCGCGACTCACGTGACAACCCGGCCCCGTTCTCGAGTGCAAGTTTGCTGAACTCCAGCTTATTGTCGACCAGCCACCCGGAGATGACCTCGCGGCCACCGGCTTCGGTACCGGGCGCACCCAACACTTCCGCGGACAACGTGTACAACAACTGCCGAGCCATGACGTTGTTGCTGTGTTTGTTAACGCTTGTGATCATTTCCGCCAGGGGTAGCGAGTCGAAAGACAGGACTGGCTCGTCTTCTTCGCTGGCGACCGCGTTCTTCAAACCGCCATCAAACACGCCGCCCGACTCCTGCCACAGGGACCGGAACAGACCGTAGGCAAACTCGTTGTGTGACAGCACCGTACGGTCCATGGCGTAGCGCTTGCAGCCACTGGGAAAACGGCCCGAAAACATCACCTGGTCATTGTCGTCACTGTTCGTGATCGTGATGCCTCGCTGATAACCGCGACAGGGACCTGGCGCCACGCGCAGACGATTGTCGACGCGCAGATTGTCGAGTGCGGGGTCCAGCCGGACCTTGACCGAGGACCCGTTTGGTTCGAACCAGTATCGGACAACCTTGAAATTCATGAGGAGCGCGTTCGGCGCCACGTTGTAGGCGCGCAACGGTTGACGATCAAACGCCGCAGGATCGTATGCACCTGTATCAAAGTAGCTGTCGTCGATCAGCAGGTCGCCCGTGATCTCATCGATGCCGGCCTGCCGAATTCTGCGCAGCATTTGCCAGACGCGCTCTGTAACCAGGAATGGGTCGCCGTGACCCTTGAGCATCAGGTCGCCGTCGAGGCGGCCACCGCTAATCTCGCCAAGCGCGTATACATCGGTCTTCCAGCGATACGCCGGGCCCAGCGTGTCGAGCGCAACCAGTGTCGTGAGGAGCTTCATCGTCGATGCAGGATTGCGCGGTTCATCGGCGAGCCACTGCAGCGTGATTTCGCCGGAGTCAACATCTTCAACATAGACGCTTAACGATTCATGCGGCAGCTGGCGCACATCAAGAGCGCTGCGCACACCTGCGGGCAAGCTTGTATCGTCCGCGTAGGCCGGGAACGCAAGCAGCAGCAGGAAAATCAGAGGCCAGGTGATGCTTGCGTGCACGCGATCAGGCATTTTCAGATTCCATAGACGGCAGGTGGCGCTCAAGTGCCCGGCTTGCGGCTCGGTGCATCACCCAGGTCAGTACGATTATCGCGATGATCCCGGCACCGGCAATCCAGTAGCCGAGCGTTGTTGGCGTTGCCGCACCTGAAAGTATTTGTCCGATGTCGCGCGCCAGGGTTCCAAGGTAAACGTATAACGCAACGGGTGCCAGCATGCCTGCCGACGTCGCAAAGAAATGCACTCCGCCCCGCACCGACGTGATGCCATACGCATAATTGAGCAGATTGAACGGGATGACCAGCGACAATCTCGTCAATACGACGATCAGGAAGGCTTCTTCTCTCAGCCCTGCCTCGATCGCACGCAGCCGCGGATTGCCAGCCACCCTGGCGGCCACCCATTCTCGAGCGACCAGTCGCCCGACGAGAAACGCGCATTGTGCACCGAGGGTAATCGCGAGCGCCGATACAGCCGTCCCGAGGCCGAACCCGAACAGGTAACCGGCGATCATCATCGATCCGGAGCCAGGTACGAACAACACTGTCGCGAGCACGACACAGACGACATACAGTAGCGCTCCAGCGACACGATGCGTTTGCGCCCAGTCGACGAGAGCCACTACCTGGTCTGCGATCGGGTACGCATATAGCGCGTACACCAGTGCAGCGAAGATTCCGACCATCGCGAGGCGATTGACTCTTGCCCGGCTCATTGCGACGGCCGCTTGATCTTGTAGGTGCGCACCCGGTCCGCAAGGGTTGTCGGACGGACACCCAGCAGTTCCGCCGCGCCGCCCTTACCTGAGACTTTCCAGTTCGCCTGTTCCAGCGCCTTCACCGTGTTGGCCTTCTGATACTCGCGCATCTCTCTTTCCGTCAGCACGTCGTCTTCGCGCCGCACATCTGCGACGGCTGCATCCTCCGCGAATTTCTGCTCCGGCAACGACAGGTCAAGGCGCAACACCTTGCCTGGCGACAGAATGACGGCACGTTCGATTACGTTCTTGAGTTCGCGAATATTGCCCGGCCAGCCGTAGGCTTTCAGATTCGCTGTCTGCGCCCGTGTCAACGTCATCGCGTCACGGCCAAAATCCTTGCACGTCTGTTCCAGGAAGTGCTGCGCCAACTGCACGATATCGTCACCGCGTTCCCGCAGCGGAGGCACTTCGACCGGGAAAACACTGAGACGATAAAAAAGGTCTTCACGAAACTCGCCATCGACGATCAGTTGCTCGAGGTTGCGATTGGTTGCGGCGATAACGCGCACGTCGACGGAGCGCGTGATGTCATCGCCGACACGTTCGAACTCGCTCTCCTGCAAGACGCGTAGCAACTTGCCCTGCAGCTCCATCGGTATCTCGCCAACTTCGTCAAGGAATATAGTGCCACCATCGGCAAGCTGGAAACGACCAATACGATCGCGGTGTGCACCTGTGAAAGCGCCTTTGACATGACCAAAGAATTCGCTTTCAAAAAGCTCCTTCGGGATAGAGGCACAGTTGACCTTGACGAGAGGACCATCAGCGCGCGGGCTACGCGCATGAATCGCCCGAGCGACAAGCTCCTTGCCAACTCCCGACTCACCTACGACGAGTACGTTCGCTGGCGTCTCTGCCACGGCCTCTACCCGCTTGAGCATGCGCTTGAGCGACTGGCTCGTACCGACAATACGCCCGAAGTTAAGTGCCACGTTAACTTCCTCGCGCAGATAATCGCGCTCGCGTTCCAGTTCGTCTCGCAGCCTTGCGTTCTCGGCAAGGGTTCGTCGCAGTTCACTCTCCGCACGATTACGTTCGGTCACGTCCTTGGACGCAACGAGCATGCGATCGACTTTGCTGTTTTCGTCGCGATGGGATATGGCAGACATGATCAGGTCAATCGTTGTGCCCTCCTTGGTCACCATCTGGCGCTCGAGGTTGTTGAAGTCACCCTCGGCAATTAACTGCTTGAGCCGACCGTCTGCATATTTCTTCTGATCGGCAAGACTCATGAAATCGGTAATCGGTCGTCCAAGGACCTCCTCTCTCGAGAATCCGAGCTTGCTCAACCAGTGATCCGTCACGGTGACAATCAGGCCGTCGCCGTCAACCGTATGCAACATGGCCGGCGTTGAACGATACAAGGTCCGATACTTGAAGTTGGCGCGCGCCTGGTCGGAAATCTCCGTGTACATGGCAACCGTGCGCAGGAATTCGCCCTCCTGATCGTACTCAACGAACGCATTCGTTACGCAATCGACAACCTCGCCGGCGGATGTGACGAGACTGAACGGTTTGTTCTCGAGTTTGCCGCGCCGTCTGAGTGCCGGGCGCAACTCGTTGATAATGCTTTCAGCCGTTTCGGGCGTCGCAAAGGCTTCGGGCTTATGCCCGACCATATCCTCGAGTCGGTACCCAAGGCGTTCGAGCATCGCGTCATTGACGTCCAGGTAGGACCCATCCTCGGCGATCGAGGTCGTCATGACCGGGGCCTTGCGAAACAGCCATTCGTAGTCGTCGTGAGTAATCATTCGCGCATGATATACGATATTTCGTAAATTATCTTACGATTTTTCGTAATTTACGAAATTCCGTAAGCACGATAAACTCGTTAAGTGATTGTTTTATAAGCGATGTCAAAGTTGGCATGGCTTGTGCAATAGGGAAGTCAGAGATGGTCGAAAGACCGATGCAACACTGATTATGATTTAAGGACACGAACATGAAAGCCAGAAACATCGAAAACGGTCTCGCCCTGGTTGGCGCGCTGATCGTAATTATCGGCGTTTCGTTTGCAGCAGAGTCTGCCCTCGCAAAGGAAAGCGCCCTCGTAACGACAACGGCCGTAGCCGTTCATAAAGCTCCGGACCAAACGCTTCGCCAAGGTGCGGAGAAAGCAACCAACGAGGCAGCCACGGAGGCGGCCAAGTCGCTGGCAAGCGAAAACTGGCTCGACCTTGATATCAGGCTCGAAGACCGCACTTCTATGCTGGTTTCAGGCAAGAAGTAACGCCTGCAAAAAGACGCCCTCCGGTGGCGCGCCAGTCAGGTTTCTCTCTCCCCCTGACAACCTGGCTGGTCAAACCGGATATCACGCCGGAAGGAATCCGGCGTAATCGGACCAGGATGGTCCGGCGGCAACCCCCAAGCCGCAACAACTCGGGCGCCGGTTCTCCGGCGCCCTTTTCTTTTGTCTACTCGCTTGACACCCTCTGCCTGTGGCGCTCCGCCTGATCGTTGCGAGCCTGCGAATTCCGGTTGCTGATCGACTCGCGCAAGCGCTTGAGCCACGCACGGGCCCAGGCAAATTCGATACTTAGAATCGCCAGGCCGACAGGAATCATGACGAGGGCCGGCCCCGGCGTGACGATCATGACCACACCGATAAGAAGCACAGTCGTGCCTACTATAGCGATGACCATGCGGCGCGCCGCCTTGTAAGTGAAATGAAATGCCCGTCTGATCAAGCGAATTATCCTTCGTTTTCGGGTCGGCTTGCCGTAGCCTTGGACCGATGGACTACCATCGAATTCCCATTCTAGCGCTGTTTGCGGCTGCAGGTGGCGTCTCTCCTGTTTTCGCTGACGGCAACATAGTCGTTGCAGCACAGGAAGCCGAGGCAACCGTTGCGCCCCGCTCGCCGGATTCGCGCCTTATCAATCTCCCTGCACTGACCTTTTCCCTTCGCGCGGCGATTCAATGCAAAGGTGAGTCCTTATCAGTGACGATGAGCGTTGCTGACACGTACACAACGCTGGACAAGGCCGAACTCGCCGGCCAGCGGGCCGCTGAAGCAATGCTGACGGTACCTGCCGATCAGCTCGCGCTCGCAGCAAGCAGCAAGTTCTGCATTGAAGGCGACTCGGAGACGACCGATGAGCTGCTTGTACCCGGAATCACAACGGCCCAGGGGTCGCTGCAGTGCGCCAGCGAGGCGGGCGTGTCAGTCCACTATGCGAGCGTACCCCTGCAGGTCAGGCTGAGTTGCGATCGTGGACCGGAAAGCGGTCCGGAAGGAGCTCAGGATCCCTCGACAGCCAGGTGACGCTGGAGGAAGTCCAGCGTTTTCGCCCAGGCATCCGTTGCGGCATCCGCGTTGTAGTTTCTGCCGGTTGGATTGGCGAACGCATGGCCAACACCCGGGTAGACATGAATCTCATGGTCCTTGCGCAGGCGCTCGAGCGCGCCGCGAAACGCTGTAACTGACTCAATCTTGATTCCGGAATCGTCGGCCGCAAACAAGCCCAGTATCGGCGCACTGATCGGGCGCAGTTTTTCTTCGTCGTCAGTCACCTGCCCGTAGTAGATGACACTGGCGTCCAGATCATCCGGGAACAACTGCGCCGCATTCAGCGACCAGCCGCCGCCAAAACACCAGCCGAGCGAACCAATGCGCGGGGCACCCGTCGTTTGCAGAAACTCATAAGCAGCCCGGATATTGTCTTTCGCTGACGACGGGTCTTCCACGACTTCCAGCATGAGCTCCCGCGCACCCTCGGGAGTATCTGCCGTCTTGCCGCCGTACAGGTCGATGGCCAAAACCATGTAACCCTCGCCGGCCAGTCGATCCGCCATCGCGCGGACATTGTCGTTCAGGCCCCACCACTCGTGAATAACGATGAGTGCGGGCAGCGGTTCAGCCACATCGGATGGCGCCGAGAAGTAGCCATAGACAAGTTCATCCCCTAACTCGGCGTAGGGCATCCTGGGGTCCGAAATAACCTCGCGGGTCGGTGCCAACTCTGCGGCAGGGCTGGGCTCTGTCGTGTCATCGGCATGTTCCCGAGACATTGCTTCGACGTTTTCGCGACCAGCGGTCTTTTCCGCCTCACTGCTGTTGTCCGCTGCTTTGTCGCATGCGGTCAAAAACAGGCAGCTGGCCAATGCCGCCGCTACTATCCCTGTTTTTCCAAGCCTGACTGTTAGCATTCGAGCAACCTTCTTAATCATTCCTGCCGTAGTGTAATCGATATCCAGGGTTGATCCCTATTCCCACTTATCGTCCTCATCGTCGTCCCACTCCTTGAGTTTGCTCTTGTCGACCTGCTTCCATTGCTGTTCACTTAGGCGGTTATAACTGATGACCTTGGCAATCGTGTAAATAATAATCACGGCGATCATGATAAGAAGAAAAAGCAGGCCTTTGGGCATCGGACCGTTCCCCGGGATTTCGCGAACACCCAGAATAGCACCGCCGCGGGCCTCTCGTCAGTGAGTGATGGACGCTCCATCTTGCGGCGCACAAAGTCGTTCCTGTCCGAGGCACTGAGAGACAACGACGAGGATTTCACGACCGGGCCCATCGGCCGCGCGCTCGGGCTGCTTGCGATTCCGATGATGCTCGAGATGGCGATGGAGTCCATTTTCGCCGTCGTCGATATAGCGTTTGTTTCGCGCCTGGGGACCGACGCCGTCGCAGCTGTTGGCATCACCGAGGCGCTGATCACGGTGCTCTATGCCATGGCGATCGGCCTCGGTATGGGCCTTACTGCAATGGTATCGCGGCGCATCGGCGCCAAGGACCCACACGGCGCAGCCCAGGTGACGGGACAGGCGATCTGGATTGGCGTGTTCCTCTCCGTTGCCATCGGCATCTTCGGAGTAATTTTTGCGCGGGACCTTCTGGTGCTGATGGGCGCGTCCGAAGGCGTCATTGAACAGGGCGAGGGTTTCACCACCGTACTCCTTGGCGGCTCCTTCAGCATCATTTACCTGTTTCTGCTCAATGCCGCATTTCGTGGTGCGGGTGACGCGACCGTAGCACTGCGATCCCTGTGGCTCGCAAATGGCATAAACATCATTCTCGACCCCTGTTTCATATTCGGGCTCGGCCCGTTTCCGGAGATGGGTGTAACCGGCGCCGCCGTCGCAACCACGATCGGCCGTGGAACCGGTGTCATCTATCAGCTCTGGTACCTGATGAACGGTCGCGGTCGTATTGCATTCGCCATGCAACACTTGCGCTTCATTCCTGCACTTGCATGGCGCTTGCTCCGCATCTCGCTGGGTGGCATCGCGCAATTTCTCGTCGCAACAAGCAGCTGGATCGGCGTCATGCGCATCGTTGCCATGTTCGGCAGCCCGGCGATCGCCGCGTTCACAATCGCATTGCGCATGGTGGAGTTCGTGTTCCTGCCCGCCTGGGGTCTCGGCAATGCAGCCGCAACGCTCGTCGGCCAGAACCTGGGCGCAGGACAATCGGACCGCGCCGTACAGTCCACCTGGAAGGCCGCGAAGTACAATGCCGCCTTCATGTCGTTCACCGGTGTCTTTCTGCTGATCTTTGCGCAGACCATCACGGGGTGGTTCACCGAAGCGCCGGACGTAATTCGCATCGGCACGAGCTGTCTGCAGATTCTCGGCATCGGTTTCCCGATGTATGCTGTCGGCATGGTGATTGTCCAGGCAATGAACGGTGCCGGAGATACCGAAACGCCGATGACCCTGAATGTCATCTGCTTCTGGCTCCTGCAAATTCCGCTCGCATTTTTGCTCGCGACGAAAACGTCGCTGGAAGCAGACGGCGCATTCATAGCTATTGTCATCGCAGAGTCGCTGCTGACGGTGCTAAGCGTCATCGTATTCCGCCGCGGAGGATGGAAGGTTCATGAAGCCTGAAGCGCCTCTCGTGGAAATCCGCAATGCGACGATCTGGCGCGGCAGTACCTGCGTCTTCGAGCACCTCGACCTGGTTATCGAGCAACACGAACGCGTTGCCATCGTCGGGCCCAACGGCTCTGGAAAAACGACGCTGCTGAAAGCGATCAATCGCGAGCTGTACCCGGTGGCGATGCCCGATTCAGTGTTCCGCATACTTGGCCGCGATACATGGAATGTCTGGAAATTGCGCAAACACATTGGCGTCGTCTCACAGGACCTGCAACAGAGGTACACGCCGGCAACGACGGCGCTCGAAGTCGTCGTATCGGGATTCCATTCGAGCATTGGTGTTCACGGCATACTCGCCGATCGTGTCGACGAACAACAGATTAAGGCAGCGCGAGCGACGCTGGACGAACTCGGCATCGGATCACTTGCCGGTACGGCGCTCAGGTCAATGTCAACCGGACAACAACGACGTTGCATCCTGGCCCGTGCGCTCGTGCACAAGCCACAGACATTGATCCTCGACGAACCGACGGCGGGCCTCGATTTCGCCGCGAGCTTCGATTACCTGGCTCGAATTCGAAAACTGTCCGATGCCGGCCGCAATATCCTGATCGTCACGCACCACCTCAACGAAATCCCGCCAGAGATCGATCGGGTCGTCCTGTTGCAGAATGGGAAAATCGCCGCCGATGGTCACAAGATCGATGTCCTGACTGAAGATAAACTGAGCGATGTCTACGAAGTACCTGTTCGAGTTAAAGAAATCGACGGCTACTACCTCGCGTACCCGGGCGAGAGTGCAAAAACGTGACCTGTTACGCTTACTGCACACGCGAACAGGCCTATCCTGCCACTTATGTTGAATCCGATCCGCAGAATCATCACCAGTACCCCGCTTGTTGCGGTGCCGGCTTTGGCGGCTGACAGCGGCATGCAGACCGGTATCACAAGCGTCGGACCCGCAATATTCCTGTTCACAATCGCTGGCGCTTTGTTGCTAACCCTCGTGTTTCGATCGGTCGCCAACCACGTTGCCCGTTTCGTCACCGGCAGGATCGGCCAATTCCGAATTCGCAGGGCGCTGGCCAAGCGGAGCCCCGACATTCTGCACGACTTTATTGTGCCGGGCGCGTACGGCGGCCTTGCAAAAATAGACCACGCGATTTTGACTGCCGGCGGCATACTCTGCATCCAAACGAAGCATTTCAGCGGCATCGTGTTTGGCGGTGAAGACGAAGCGCAATGGACCAATGTTGACGGTGTGCATCGGCGCCGTTTCCTGAATCCGCTGATTCAGAACGAAGGCCGTACTCGCGCGCTGCAAAAAGTCGTTCCCGACGTGCCGGTCGACAACCTTGTGATTTTTACCGGTTCCGTCGAGTTCACATCAGCGCCTCCGAAGAACGTCATCCATGTTCGCGATCTCGAAAGCTATGTTGCGAAGCACGTATTCGGTCCCAGCAAGATCGAGGACTGGGATGCAGTCTGGCTAACCGTCAATGCAGCCGTACTCCGCGACGCAGATGCGCGTAAGGACTTCTCCGCACAAATCAGCTTCGGCTGATCGTTCTTCGCACACCTTTAACTAATCGATGCTTTATACTCGGTCGCCAGATCCGGCCCGAGGCATATTGCATGGAAACCGTCCTGATTAACTCCCCGATTGGCGTGCTAGCAGTCTTGTGCGTCGTCGCTGCGTTTTTCTTCCTGCTGGCCCAGGTCACGAAAGCCAAGCTCTTCAACTTCATTCCACCACTGTTGTTCATCTATGCAACACCGGTCTTCCTAAGCAACCTCAAGATCGGCGGCCAAACGGTCATCCCCAACTCATCGATCATCTACACGGGACTCAGCAAGTTCGCATTGCCCGTGTTCATTGTGCTTATGCTGATCAAGGTCAACGTACCCGCCGTCGTCAAAGTCATGGGTAAGGGCGTACTCGTAATGCTCATGGGTACAGCGGGAGTCATGGTCGGTGGCGTGGTCGCGTACGTCATCGTGCACGGCTGGCTGCCCGAAGATTCGTGGAAAGGATTTGGCGCACTCGCCGGCAGCTGGATCGGCGGGACTGCGAACATGCTTGCGACCAAGGAAATGCTCGGGGCGTCCGATGCACAGCTGGGACTCGCTGTCGTTGCCGACAATGTCGTGTACATCGTCTGGCTGCCCTTGTTGCTCATGTCACGCGACTACGCCGACAAATTCAACAAGTGGGCACGCGTTCCAGCAGAGCGGCTCGCCGCGATGGATGCTGCGGCCGAGATGCACGTTGAGGAAAATCACGCGCCGACGATGCAGCAATATCTGTACCTCGCGGCTGTTGTCATCGGTGTAACAGCAATCGGCCATGCACTGGCACCGCCCATTGCGGGCTGGATCGCCGGGATTTCGCCGGGCCTCGCCGGTGTCTTCTCTGAGACGACGACCCGTATTCTTCTTGTGACAACGATCGCGTTGCTTCTTTCGGCAACACCCGTATCACAACTGCCAAATTCCACCGCGATTGGAACCGCGCTGGTCTACATTTTCGTCGCAGGCATGGGGGCCCGTGCAGAAGTCAGTGAACTCGGTGCCGCCCCGATGTTTGTGCTTGGCGCCTTCATCTGGATTTTCATCCACGGCTTGTTCATGCTTGCCGGCGCGTGGATATTCCGCGTCGACGTGCACAGCGTTGCAATCGCATCAGCTGCCAATATTGGAGCCGCGGCATCAGCACCCATTGTTGCCGCACATCACAGGCCCAACCTGGTACCGGCATCCATCTTGCTGGCTCTGCTCGGTTACGCGCTGGGTAACTACCTCGCGCCCCTGACCGGTCACCTCGCGAGGATGGCCGTAGGACAGTAAGCATGTGGCTACAGCAAGTAAAAAGGGCGGCCATTGTCACGGTCGCAGTGCTCGCCATCGGCGCGACCGGACTCGTGTGGCTGTGGCGCGACCGGCCCAACCTGGACAACATCGATTGGCCCTCTGGCCCCGCACCAGCCGAAAACACGCTGAGCGTTACGTGGCTTGGCGTCACGACGGTGCTGTTCGATGATGGAGAGACCCAGGTACTGATCGATGGTTTCTTCTCCCGGCCGTCGCTCGTCGATGTGATTCTTGGTCGCCCGGTAGGCAACGACGCAGTGACAATCAATTTCGCAATGCACGAGTTCGACATGCGCCGCCTCGCCGCAATCATTCCCGTGCACTCACACTATGATCACGCGATGGACGTGGGGGCCATTGCGAAGCGCTCCAGTGCCTCCGTGCTGGGATCCGAATCGACGGCCAACATTGCTCGCGGCGCAGGTGTTCCCGAGGACCAGATCGTCGTTGCAGCCAATGGCGAGACTTATGAATTCGGAGAGTTCAAGGTCCGCCTGTTACCGTCCCGTCACGGCCCCATCGGCTGGCGCGGTTCCGTTCCTTTGCCGGGCACAATCGACGAGCCCCTGGCACTGCCACAAGCGATTTCCACAATGCGCCTCGGCAAGGCCTACTCAATTATTATTGAGCACCCGCAAGGAACGACGCTCGTGCAGGGCAGCTCCGGCTTCATTAACGGAGCGCTCGATGAGGTTTCCGTGGACCTGGCCTTGCTATGTTCGTACGGACTCACTTCACTCGGCGAGGAATACGCGGAGCAATACTGGCAGGCCATGGTCACTTCAACCGGCGCGAAGGCCGTCATGCCAATGCATTTCGACGACTTCACCCGACCGTTTGGCGAGATCACACCATTTCCGAAGGTCCTCGACAATGTCGAGAAAACAGCCATTTGGTTCGAGAAATATCGTGATACCTGGGATCAGGATACGAAGCTGTACAAACCTGAATTTGGCAAGCCGATTGCCGTTTTCGCGCAGCCCTCGTCGAGCACCTGACCCGGCTAGAGATCGGCAAGGCGCAGACGGCTCTCGATCAGGTCCAGCTTCTGCAGTCGGCTCAAGCGCTTGACGCGATACTCAAGCTGCGACGCAGCTGCACGGTCACCAGCCACCTGGGCAAACACGACTTCGAGCGGCCCTCTGCCGCGCAGGTACTTGGCGCCCCGTGGTCCCGATTCGTGCTCGGCCAGGCGCTTGTCGACGTCTGTGGCTATGCCCGTATACAGCGTCCCATCCGCGCAGCGCACGATATAGAGGCTGAACTCGGGGGAGGCCACTTTGGCTTCAGGCGTTTCCGCCAACGAGAGTGTCACCGAGCACCCGGAACGCGCCCATTTCCATGCTGTCCATATTCTCGGTGGTGTCCGCCCAGGTCAGGACGATGTCGGCAATGCCGCCGAGTTCCTTGGCGGGTTCGTGCAGATGCAGGGTCAGCACATTGCCCGTCAGGGCCGCTTCCCTGATCAGGTTATGACCGCCGAATTGCTGCTCGTTGATTTCAATATAGATTGACTCGTCGAAGTCGTCGTCGACTGTGCGCATGAGCAACAGGTAATCATTGATATCGCCAAGGTCTGTGGTCTTGGCAAAAAACAACATCGTTGCGTTGTCGCGAACATCAAATGCGACTGTGTCGTATTGTCGGCTTTCAGTCATGAGACTCTCGGCTATCGAGAGTCTGTTGTATCAGTTCGTCCTTCTCTTGCCAAATCTCGCCCAGCCAGTTCTGGACTTCGCGGCGGAAATTTCGATCATTTTCGTAGTCGCGATCAAGACACCATGCCGGAATCTCTCGCTCGCGCACCTTGACGAGGACCTGGACGTGCCGGCCACAGCACATGTCCCAGAACTTTGCCGGGCCGTCAGGATATACGAGCGTTACGTCAAGTATGGAGCCGAAGAGTTCACCCATGGATGACATCGCCACAGCGAAGCCACCCGCGCGAGGCCGCAGCAGGTGCTGATACGGGTCTTTGTGGCGATCGCGCTTCTCCTCACTGAAACGCGTCCCCTCGATGAAGTTGATCACCGACGTTGGCGTATCTCGAAACTTCTCGCAGGCGCGACGTGTCGTCTCG
>Ga0316191_10001174_pt1 | contig 18139 bp, 14 predicted proteins | sample Eddworburr2cm_MG_FD_204928 | JGI IMG/M metagenome (GOLD analysis project Ga0316191, IMG submission 204928) | Coastal sediment microbial communities from Maine, United States - Eddy worm burrow 2 cm | ecosystem: Environmental > Aquatic > Marine > Coastal > Sediment | place: USA: Maine...
GTCTCTCGATTTTACCAATCAGGCAGATCAACATCTCCTGACTGCCGAAGGGAACGGCTTGTCAATCATCGAGGTTGTTGTTCCTGAAAACGCCCGGATCGCAGGGAAATCTGCACGCAGCATCGGGTTGTCATGGCGGCAGCGTACGATCCTGCTGGGGATCTCAAGACAGGGAAGGCAGATTTCCCGAGAAGTGCGTCGCACACCAGTAGAGCCGGGTGATATACTGCTTTTGTTGACACCCGAAGGGGAAAGTGATGCGGTCGCTGACTGGCTGGGCGCGCTGCCGCTCGCGGATCGGGGGCTTGCAGTGACGGACACCAGTAAGGTGTGGCTTTCAATCGGGATTTTTGTAGCTGCGGTGGCAATTGCGTCCTTCGGGTTTCTCTATCTGCCGGTCGCCTTGGGAATTGTTGTTGTTGCCTATGTCCTGACAGGTATCCTGCCCCTTGCGGACCTCTACGATCATGTCGAGTGGCCGGTTATTGTGCTTTTGGGCTCGATGATACCGCTGGGCGCCGCTTTGGATGATGCAGGTGGCACCGCCATGATCGCCGGTGCTTTGGTCGGTCTGACCGAAGGGTGGCCCGCGTGGGCCGTGCTGACAATTTTGATGGTGGTCACGATGACGCTGTCGGATGTGCTGAACAATACCGCGACCGCAATCGTTGCCGCGCCTGTCAGCATCCAGATGGCGCACAGCCTGAATGCCAGTCCGGACCCTTTTCTGATGACGGTCGCTGTCGCTGCGTCTTGTGCCTTTCTCACGCCCATTGGACATAAAAACAACACGCTTATTCTGGGACCCGGAGGGTACGCATTCGGGGATTACTGGCGCATGGGTTTACCGCTTGAGATTTTGGTTGTCTGCGTTTCGGTTCCGATGATTTTGATCGTTTGGCCGATGTAGGCAATCTGGCTCATACGCTCGCCCATACCTTTTCGGCGACATTTTCAAAAAGTGTACACGGTTCTTTTGGGGGGGCAGCGTCGGTTAAGATGCGGCCTAGCGCTTTGAAGACATGTTACTTAATTCAGTTTACAAGCTCGCCTTCCGCGATGCGAGGCCAAGGCGACCTGTCGATAAAACAATTTTTACTTCTTTAACGTAGCGTCCGGTTCAGCTCTTTGATCGATGGAACGCTGAATGTTTATTAAACGAAAACTAAGTGAAAGCCTGTTCAATGCAATGATCGGATCGGTACTGTTGCCGGTCGCATTCGGCCTTACCGTTTCGGCTGTTTTGATTTTTCAGCAAGCCAATTGGCTCGCGCAATCTTATGCGCTCAAAAAGACTTCTTCGATTATTTATGATCTGGGGGCGCTGCTGCATGAACAGCAAAAAGAACGTGGTGCGACAAGTGTCTTTTTGGCCACCAAGGGTGAAACTTTCGGCCCGCAACTAAAAGATCAACGCGCTTTAACGGACCGCAGGGCGTCAGACTTTCGTATTGGATTGGAGGAAGTTGGCTACGAACGACTAAGGCCAGAATTGAAAGGTGCTATTGACAGTGTTCTATTGGGTTTGGCGCAACGGCGCGAAATGCGTGAGCGGGTAGATCTGCTGAATATTCCGACACCCGAGGCGTTGGGGCATTACACAGCGAATAATGCGGCCATCCTTGATGCGATCAAGACGATAGGTTCCATCAGCACGGATACTGCAATAATTCTCAAGGTGGTCGGCCTTGAGGCATTTTTAACTGCAAAGGAATACGCGGGTATTGAAAGGGCGATCGGGTCCGGCGGCTTTGCCAGCGGTCAGTTTGATCCCACCCGCGTTTTATTCCTGCAAGATCTGATTTCCAGGCAAACACTGGCCATGCAAAGCTACCTCGGTATTTCCAGTGTCGCCAACAGAGAGGCGTTGGCCGAAATTCAAAAATTGCCGGAGATAGTAGCAATCTCGGAGATGCGCCGCGTCGCCAAGGAGAGCCTGACCTCGAATGATCTGCATGGAATAACAGCAGAACAATTTTTTTCGGCAACCACCGTTCGGATTAATGCGTTGAAAGGTCTTGAAGATGATTTGATTGACGAGATACGCGCTTTTGCATCCGACCAGTTCTACGCTTCAATTTCGATAACTGTCGGTCTGGTCGTTGGCATGTTTTCAGTTCTTGCCTTTGCGATATTTGTGACCCGCTTCAGCGTGCGCAACATGCTCGTTGCTGTGCGCGAAATTTCTAATGCGGGTGACAAGCTGGCGAAGGGGGAAAAAGATGTTGAAATGCCTTCTAAAGTTCCTGCTGAACTGGGTCGTATTGTTTGGTCTATCAACTACTTTCGGAAAAGCGTTGTTGAGGCGCAGAAACGCGAAGCGGGTATCGTTGAAGACAGAAACAGATCTGAAGCACAGGCACGAGACGTTGAAGCAGCGAGGCAACAATCAGAAAACGAGCGTGCACAACACGATGCGGCAGCCGCGCGGCAGGAACAAAAACACCTTGAGGCATATACGAAAGAACTGGCGGCAGTTGTGTCTGCCTGTGCAACCGGAGATTTTAGTCAACGGCTATCACTTGCGGGCAAGGATGGCGTCTTGGCCGAGATATCACACGGCTTGAACCAGATCAGCGACGGTGTTGCGACTAGTCTGGACGAAATCAAACGCGCCCTCAGTCACATTGCGAAAGGCGACATGACATACCGCATGAATGACAGCTACGAAGGTATTTTCGACGAGATTGCCCGCGCAATGACAGATGCAACCTCGAATATGTCGCGTACTGTAGCGGGCGTACACCAAGCGGCAGGATCGGTATCGGCTTCCGCAGACGAGATATCGGTTGCTACAAATGATCTGGCCAAACGGTCCGAGCAGAACGCCGCAATGCTCCAACGGACTTCCGGTACGATCGACAATATGTCAAATTCCATAAGGCTGGCCGCTAACGCCGCCAACTCTGCCAATCAGCGTGTTGTGGAAGTATCACAAAAGGCAAGTAGCGGAAGTGACATTGCATCTGGCATGATTATGGCGATGAAAGAGATTCAGGGCTCATCTGAAGACATCGTCAAAATTCTGGCTATTATTGACGACATTGCCTTTCAGACGAATTTACTCGCGCTGAACGCTGGAGTGGAAGCCGCTCGTGCAGGAGATGCAGGGCGTGGATTTGCAGTTGTTGCATCAGAAGTCCGGGCGCTTGCTCAAAGGTCGTCTGAGTCTGGTCAGGAGATTGCAAAAATCATCGATGCTTCAAGCATGAGTATAGAACGTGGTGTCGAGATGGTGGACCAAACGGCAAGCGCGTTGAACAGCATTGCTTCGGACATACAATTAGTATCGAGCCAGATTGAGCAGATCGCAGGCAGTTTCGAAGAAAACAGACGGAGCATCGATGATGTTTCGAAAGCGACATCCGAACTGGACGCCTCGACACAAAAGAATGCAGCCATGTTCGAAGAAACAAACGCTGCCGTGCAGTTACTTGATGGCGAGGCTAAAACACTAATGAAGCAAGTGGACGCATTCGAGATCGAGAAGTTGCCGAGGGCAGCGTATGCTGAGCCGTTTCCGGCAGCGGATCATTTTGCGGCTGAATAGCAAAACCATCCTGTGGCATCCAAACAGTGGACTGAGTCGCCGGTGGTCGGTTAAGCCTAAAGAGCCAGTTTATAGATCGGATATTAGGTGGCGGTTTGGTTGGCCTGCGATTACCCTTTCCTTCAGATCCGTGCGCTTTTTCCGTCCATCGAACAACAACGCGTAGTTTAAGTTGGAATCTTGAATAAAGACTCGCAGAGGAACACCTTGACTTCCCCCCAGTCAAACGGTGTATCTGGCCGGAATTTTTAAGAGCCCAAAGGGATATCCTTATGCACGCTTACCGCAGCCACTCTTGCGCCGACTTGTCCGCTGAGAATGTGGGCCAGAATGTCCGTTTGTCCGGTTGGGTCCATCGTGTCAGAGATCACGGCGGAGTATTGTTTATTGATCTGCGTGACCACAACGGCATGACGCAAGTCCTATGCGATCCAGATAGCCCGGTTTTCGCAGAAGTGGAAAAAATCCGGGCTGAGTGGTGCATCCGAATTGATGGAAATGTCAAAGCGCGCGATCAAGCATTGGTAAACCCAAAAATTCCAACAGGTGAAATAGAAGTTTTTGTACGTGACCTGGAAGTTCTTGGTGACGCTGCGGAACTACCTCTCCAAGTGTTTGGTGACCAAGAATATCCGGAAGAGACGCGGCTCCGCTATCGGTACTTGGATTTGCGTCGCGAAAAGATGCAAAAGAATATGATATTGAGATCGGATGTTGTGGCATCGATCCGCAAACGGATGTGGGATGCCAGCTTTCGCGAGTTCCAGACGCCGATTATTACAGCGTCAAGCCCCGAGGGCGCGCGCGATTTCCTTGTGCCGTCCCGATTGCACCCCGGCAAGTTTTATGCGTTGCCCCAGGCGCCGCAGCAGTTCAAGCAATTGCTGATGGTGTCCGGCTTTGACAAGTACTTCCAAATTGCACCATGTTTCCGAGATGAAGACCCCAGGGCGGATAGATCTCCAACCGACTTTTACCAGTTAGACATGGAAATGAGCTTTGTCACACAACAAGATGTTTTTGACACAATACAGCCAGTTTTGACCGGGATTTTTGAAGAGTTTGGAGGTAGCAAATCTGTTGATCAGGAGTGGCCACAGATTTCCTACAAAGATGCTGCACTTTGGTATGGGACCGATAAGCCTGATTTGCGTAACCCGATTAAGATGCAAGTGGTCTCTGACCATTTTGCAGGTTCAGGGTTCGCAATTTTTGCCAAACTGCTGGAGCAAGACGGCACGGAAATCAGGGCTATCCCCGCGCCGACAGGTGGGAGCCGCAAATTCTGTGACCGCATGAATGCCTTTGCACAGAAAGAAGGTTTGCCCGGCATGGGTTACATCTTCTGGCGCGACCAAGGTGCAGGTATGGAAGCTGCCGGACCGTTGGCGAAAAACATCGGTCCTGAACGTACGGAAGCCATTCGCGAACAGTTGGGTTTGGGCGTGGGTGACGCGGCTTTTTTCCTTGGTGGCAAGCCAAAAGCCTTTGAAGCCGTAGCAGGCAAAGCGCGAACAGTCATCGGATCGGAACTGGGCCTTACAGACGAAAACCGTTTTGCTTTTGCTTGGATTGTTGATTTCCCGATCTACGAAAAAGATGCGGAAACCGGCAAAATCGACTTTGAGCACAACCCGTTTTCCATGCCGCAAGGGGGTATGGCCGCTTTGGAAGGCGATCCTCTTGAAGTGCTTGGGTATCAGTATGACCTTGCTTGTAACGGATATGAACTGGTTTCAGGTGCCATTCGAAACCACAAACCTGAGATTATGTTCAAAGCATTTGAGATTGCAGGGTATGGAGAAGACGAAGTGCGCAAGCGTTTTGGCGGAATGGTTAACGCTTTTCAATACGGCGCGCCGCCGCACGGCGGGTGTGCTGCTGGTATCGACCGGATCGTGATGCTCTTGGCAGAAGAAACCAACATTCGTGAGGTTATCCTGTTCCCAATGAACCAACGTGCGGAAGACTTGATGATGTCGGCCCCATCGGAACCACAGAGCGATCAGCTTATGGAGTTGGGATTGCGCGTAATCCCGCAAGACTAGCCTGATGCGGCGCCGAATGGTGTGAAAAATCACGCGCATGCGCCGACTGAGGATAGTGGTTTGTTTGAAAGGCATTGGGGATGGTTCACACGACTGGCTTTACTGAACCAAATGGCGCGCCTGTCGTCGGGTGGCGCCAGCCGCCAGCACCGACAGGTGTGGCCCTAGCTGGCGCATTTGCGGAATTGGAGCTTTTGAATGCTGATACGCATGCCCAAGCGCTTTTCGAGCAATATCTCGGGCAGGATCAGGTTTGGGACTACATGCCTTACGGACCTTTTCCGACGTTAGCGGCATATCAAGAGTGGATACGCCAAACCATCCAAAGTAATGAGCATCTGTTTTATGCGATCAAAAATCTCGAGACGGGACAGTTTGAGGGCGTGGCCAGTTACTTGCGAATAAACCCGTCCAGCGGGTCTATCGAAGTCGGGCATATCAACTTTAGCCCTGCGTTACAGCGCACAGTTGCCGCGACAGAGGCAATGTATCTGCTGATGCGCTGGGCATTTGATGCAGGGTACCGGCGTTACGAATGGAAGTGCAACGCCTTGAACAAAGGTTCTCGAAGGGCGGCACAGCGGCTTGGCCTAAGCTATGAAGGCGTGTTCCGGCAGGCAACCATTGTCAAAGGATGTAATCGCGATACGGCCTGGTTTGCCGCAATCGACAGCGAGTGGCCACGATTGCGCGCAGCCTTCGAGACATGGCTCGGACCTGCGAACTTTGAAAATGGCCAGCAAATGGAAAGATTGAGCGATCTGACACGGGATATCCGTGTGTCAGATGATCCCTACATTAGTGCACCAGCCTAAATCGCGATCTTTTGTGTCAGCCTTTGTTTGACCAATCCGGCAAGCTGGGACGTTGCAGCATGCACCGACATGCCAGAGGCACGGGCTTGTGTGAGCGCGTCGGCAGCTTGTTCCAGTCCCTTGTCCTGTGCAGAGCGCGCAACCCCACCAATGAACTGTGCAACGTAATCCAGCGTTTTTTCATCTTCAGGATCGTCAAGCACATCGGCGATATGTGCCATATCGTCCTGAAAGGCGATCAGATCAGGCAAAATTTCTTCATCTACGAGGCTGCGGGGGCCTGCAGGTTGCCTGTCGGCAGGCAGGTTCGACAGGATCGCCTGTTGGAAAACGGCAAGCGACGTAACCGGCTTTGGCAAAAAGCCATCAGCGCCGGCCGCCACCGCCGCCTCTTCCCCAGCCAAATCACCGGAAGTTCCCAACACCACGTCGACCCGAGGCTCTGTTTGAATTAGCTCTTCGATCAATTCGGCCCCGTCGCCGTCCGGTAGTCCCAAGTCAATAACGACGACTGATGGGCGATACACCTGCAGGTGCCGGCGTGCGGACCTGATACAGTCAGCGCGTCGAATGCGCGCTCCGCTCCGCAGGCAAAGCAGTCGCATCGCTTCACAAGCATAGCGGCTGTCTTCAATAACCAGAATGGTCAGTCCGAGCAGCGGGCGCGCAGCTGTTGGTGCCGGAATTGTTGCGGCAAACGGATCGTTCTTTTCCATTTTTACCTCATAGGTGACTCGTTATGCGACTCACCATCGCCGATGTTGGATAACAGTCCGTTAATGCACACCGCGTAACCATGCGGCGCTGCAGCACTTGCGCTCTTGCGCGGACCACCGCATAACCGGCGCGACCCGGCCAGAAAAGGATGAACCAATGATCGGACGCCTGAATCATGTAGCAATCGCAGTGCCTGATCTTGAAGCTGCAGCCAATCAATACCGGACCGCGTTGGGCGCGAATGTAGGCGCGCCGCAGGACGAGCCCGATCATGGAGTGACGGTGATCTTTATCGAACTGCCCAACACCAAGATCGAGCTTCTGTACCCGCTGGGTGAAAACAGCCCCATCCAAGGCTTTTTGGACAAAAACCCGTCCGGCGGTATTCACCATGTCTGCTATGAGGTAGATGATATTCTTAAGGCGCGTGACCATTTGATTGAGACCGGTGCACGGGTTCTCGGCACGGGCGAGCCCAAGATCGGCGCGCATGGCAAACCGGTATTGTTCTTGCACCCCAAGGATTTTAACGGCTGTCTGGTCGAGCTGGAACAGGTCTAGTAGATAGGAGAGCACCTGATGGGCGTTACGTCTGCACTCGTTTTATTCGCGGTGATCTGGTCACTGATGTTTCTCATAATCTTGCCCATTCGGGTAAAGACCCAAGGCGATCTGGGTGAAATCGTTCCGGGCACACATGCGGGCGCCCCTGAAGTGCATAACGTAGGTAAAAAGGCCAAGATATGTACGGTGCTCAGCCTGATTCTATGGGGCATCATCTCGACGGTTATTCTGACGGAAGTGATTACCGTCAGGGATTTGGACTGGTTTGGCCGTATGGCGCCTGAGGCGCCAGCCGGTGGAACAGATGGGTAAAGGTCGCCGCCCCCAAGATTGGGATGACCAAGTTGAGCAGGGGTACCGATAGCGGGATCGCCATCAGAAAGCCGGCAGCCCAAATCCTCAAAGCATAACGTGATCTGAGTTTTTTAGCCTCGCTACGGCCAACGCGGCGTATGGCAGCCAATGTGAAATATTCGCGCCCCAGCAGAAACCCGTTCAATCCCCAAAAGATCAGCGGCGCGGCCGGTGCAAAAATCAGGTAAAGCACCAAGGCAAATAAGTTCGCGACAATAAGCACCCCAAGGAAACTGAACGTGTCGCGTATCGCATCCATGACGGGCACCTGCTGTGCAGGCCCCAGTTTTGCGTAGTGCTCGTCTTCTACCGCTTGCGCGACTGTGTCCAGAAACATGGATGTGATTGCAGAAGCCACAGGCACCATCAGGAAAACAGAAAGCACGGCAAGTAGCACGGCCGATCCCCAGCCCGCGACATCGTCCAGCCATGTGACCTCGCCGATGAAAGGCAGCGTCGTTGTCTCACCCAACAACGCGCCTACCAGCCAGACAAAAGCGATAGAGATCCCGATCAGGGTCAACAGCGTCAGCCCGATACCCATCAACAGGACTTTGCGAAATCGTGGATCAGTCAGCTGCCTGACGGCGGAAAGGAACGATGCGATGATCATCGGGTGATCTTTGTTGTGATAGCTGCCACATCAGGGCGCGGACGATCTGGCGGCGTGGAAGTCTCAGTCGCGATGTGGATCAGACCGGCAATGCGTTCGTGGGCCGCCAGATCCAGTGCTTGGGTCATAAAATCGCGATCATGGCTGGGCCATCCGCTAAGCCAGTTTGCGCCCCAACCAGCGGCAAGTGCCGCGTTCAACAGCGCAAGACAAACAGCGCCTGCCGAATAGGTTTGTTCTATCACAGGGATCTTGTCTGATGGCTTGGGGCTTTCGATTACCGCAACGGCCAGATGGCCTTGGTCAAATTGCGCCCGCCCTTTGGTGATTTGTTCGGCATCGAGGCCAAGGGCCTCACCGCGATTCTGGGCAAGTTCCGCAAGTCGTGGCATTGCGGCCTTTTCGATCACGATAAACCGCCACGGCTCCAGCTTGCCATGGTCGGGTGTCCTTGCGGCGGCTTCGAGCAAGGGGCGCAACTCATCATCTGTGGGTGCGGGTCCCTTCAGCGTTTTGGCCGGGCGGGAGCGTCGGGTGCGCAGAAAATCGAGGGCTGCGGGGTTCGGGTCAGGCATATTGGTCCTTTGGTGTTCAGATCTGGCTTGCAAGATAATCAATCTCGCCCGTCAAAAAAGTATCTAACCGCTTTCCGGGTTGGCGAACGGACAATGCGGCCTCCATCGGGTCGGGCACATGCTTGTCGCTGCCCGACAGGGCTTCAATCGTGGCATGGCCGCAAAAGGGAGAATAAACTTCGGAATAGCCCCCTTCGTGGGCCAGCACGAGCCGCCCGCCGCAGTGTGCTTCGGCTGCGGATTTCAGGCGGAGGGTCATTTGCCGGAACGTTTCGGTTGTGGCCAGCATCCTTGCCAGCGGGTCGGTGGCGCCTGCGTCAAAGCCACAAGCAACGATGATTATGTCCGGTGCGAACGCAGCGATCTGCGGAAGAACGATTTTATCGAAAGCATAAAGATAGGCGTTGTGTCCCGTGCCCGCAGGCAGCGGCAGGTTGAGATTGTACCCCAGCCCCGCGCCCGTGCCGCGATCTTCTATACCACCGGTATCCAGAGGGTAATTCCCCTCTTGATGGAGCGAAATGGTCAACACATCGTCACGGTCATAGAAGATCGCCTCGGTGCCGTTGCCGTGGTGCACGTCCCAATCGACGACGGCCACGCGTTTGGCCATGCCCTTGGCCTGTGCCGCCTCGATGGCGATTGCGATGTTGGCAAGCAGGCAAAACCCGTTGGGGAAATCGGGCAGGCAATGGTGGCCGGGGGGGCGCGATAGCGCGTAGGCATTTTCCAGATCGCCGCGCGCCACGGCATCGACTGCCGCCGTCACAAGGCCTGCTGACAGCGCTGCGATCTCGAACCCGCCTTGTGCAAACGGCGTTCTGCGGCCCAACTCGCCGCCGCCATTATCGCTCATTTCCTTGAAGGCATCTAAGTATGACGCGGGGTGGACGCGCAACAGGTCTTCGCGCGTGGCAGGAGCCGCGCTCTGGCACTGCAGATCGTTCGACAAGCCACTCACGTCCATCAGGTTCTTGAGGCGCCGCTTGGCCTCTTGCGTCTCTGGCAGACCTGCTCCGTTCAAAGGCTGCACAAAGCCGCCGATGGGCAGCGTGAAAGCATAGTTTCCACCCGCGTGCCAAAAGCACTTTTCGTCCCAGAAAAACCCTGTGGTCATTGCGTCACTCCGTCTGTGTCGCGCGGAAAGTGACCCAGCGCGGATGCTTTGTCCATCAGCTTTGCGGCGTTATGCGGCCTCGGCGATGATAGCCTCGACGTCCAACCGGTCGTTCACCATCTTAAGCTTGCCATCCGCGTCACGGGGCCAGTCTTGGGGCGCGCGGTCGCAGTAAAGCTCTACGCCGTTTCCATCTGGGTCGTCGAGGTATACGGCTTCGCTGACGCCGTGGTCTGCGGCACCGGTCAGTGTATATCCTGCGGCCAGAACACGTTTGATGACAGCGCCAAGGCTTTTGCGATCAGGGTATAGGAAAGCGCTATGGTATAGCCCTGTGTGCCCCTTTGGTGCAGGGGGGCTGTCCTTGCTGTCCCATGTGTTCAGGCCGATATGGTGATGATACCCGCCGGCCCCCAGAAAAGCCGCTTGGTCGCCAAAGCGTTGCTGCTCTTCAAATCCCAGGACATCGCGGTAAAACGCAACGGCGCGGTCAAGATCTGCGACCCGTAGGTGAACATGCCCGACGACGGGGTGTGGCTGTGTCATGCGGTCGTCTCCTTCATTGCACCCTTCAACCTTATCAAGGAAGCAAAACCTGACCAGAGCACTGAGCGCGCAGGCGCTGTGCGCGCGTTTACCGGACCATCCCGATGATATCGTATGTCTTTGCCAGAATAGGCGCCGTGATCTCACGTGCTTGGCCTGCGCCACGTGCCAGAATGCGGTCGATCTCGGCCGGATCGTTCATCAAGCGCGCCATTTCCTGCGAAATGGGCGAAAGTTTCGCAACGGCCAGTTCAGCCAGCTGGGGTTTGAAAGCCCCGAACTGAAGACCACCCACATCGGCAAGCACTTCTTCTACGGTCTGATCGTTAAGGGAGGCGTAGATATTGACCAGGTTACGGGCCTCGGGCCGTTCGGCAAGCCCATCGATTTCGGAGGGCAGTGCGTCAGGATCGGTTTTGGCTTTGCGAATTTTCTTGGCGATGGCGTCCGCGTCGTCCGTCATGTTGATCCGGCTGGCATCCGAAGGATCGGATTTGGACATCTTTTTGGACCCGTCGCGCAGCGACATCACACGCGTTGCAGCCCCCTCAATCACCGGTTCTGTGATGGGGAAAAAGTCGACACCGTAGTCATGGTTGAATTTGGTCGCGATATCGCGCGTCAACTCAAGGTGTTGTTTCTGGTCTTCACCGACAGGCACATGCGTGGCGTGATAGACAAGGATGTCCGCCGCCATCAGTGCAGGATAGCCAAAAAGCCCAAGCGACGCATTTTGCGCGTTCTTGCCCGCTTTGTCCTTGAACTGGGTCATACGTTGCATCCATCCCATGCGTGCAACGCAACTGAATACCCAACCCAGTTGGGCGTGCTCAGGCACCTGACTTTGGTTGATAAGAATAGATTTTTCAGGGCTGATACCGCTGGCAATAAACCCTGCGGCAAGCTCGCGCGTATTGCGTGCCAGGTCTTTGGGGTCTTGCCAGACGGTGATCGCGTGCAAATCCACCATGCAGTAGACGCAGGGGTATTCGTCCTGCATCGTCACAAAGCGTTTGATGGCGCCAAGGTAGTTCCCCAAGGTCAGCCCACCGGACGGCTGAATGCCGGAAAAAACGCGCGGGGAAAAGGTTGAGGTCGTCATAACGTAGGCTCCATTCTCGCTGGCAATGCGGTCCGCGCTGGCTTACCCATGAGGCAGCGTATCGTCAAGGAAGGCCCGCTTATGAATGACCCGAACAATGCGCCGCCGGTTAACCCGCTGCCCCCTGTCGTGCTGTTGTTGTTTGCTGCGATAACTCTGCCAGAGCTTGTGTTTATGCTCGGGGCGCAAGGCATTGTGGGCGGTCCAGAAGCCGTTGGCTGGCGGCTTGCCGCGATCGAGACCTACGGTTTCTCGGGCGATCTTTTTGACTGGATGATGGCGAACGGCAGATGGATGCCCGAGCACCTGATCCGTCTTGTGACTTATGGTTTCGTGCATGGCACATTTACCGCGACGCTTTTTGCGGCGGTGCTGATGCTGGCGTTAGGAAAGATGGTGGGCGAGGGCATGGGGCAAGTTGCAGTGCTTGTGCTTTTTGTAGGCGGTAGCGCTTTTGGCGCACTTCTCTACGCGCTTTTATTGGATGACCCTGCGTGGCTGGTGGGCGGCTTTCCGGGTGTTTATGGGCTGATCGGAGGATACTCTTTCTTGATGTGGCAGCGGTTGGCAGAAACAGGTCAGCAGCAGCTCAGAGCCTTCAGCCTGATTGCTGTTTTGCTGGGCATACAGCTTTTGTTTGGTGTCTTCTTTGGTCCGACAACGCAGTGGGTCGCGGATTTATCAGGATTCGCCTTCGGGTTCGTAGCGTCGGTGTTACTGGTGCCTGGCGGTTTGGCGCGCGTTATCTATTTGTTGCGCCGTGACTAGCCAGAGCGTCGCATGGCGGCTTTGAATTCGGATAGCCGGAACGCACCAAAAAGCTGGCCCGCCACGAAATAGCTTGCCATGCCGATTGCGATTAACACCGCAAGTGCCAAGGCGCGCCACCATGCTATTCCCAGAAATGGGGTAAGCAGCGCCGCAGTCACCCAAAGGACCGCGCCCATAATCGCCGAAGCCAGCACCATGCGCCAGATGCGCTTGCGAAATCGGTCGTCAAAGCGCGCGACATCACCATAGGTGCGTGCGCCGATGTGCAGTTGCACGACCATAACCCAAGCGGCCAGCGTAGTTGCAATCGCAGGGGCAAACCACCCGATGACAGGTGCCAGTCCGATGGCAAGCCCTGCATTCACGACCATGGAAACCAGCGCATAGTGAAACGGGCGCTTGGTATCTTCGCGCGCAAAATAAATAGGCTGCATGATTTTTTGCAAGACAAACGCAGGCAGCCCCAAACCGTAGATCGCAACCGCAAGAGCGATTGCAGCACTATCCTGCGCTGTTGCGGCACCCCGTTCGAACAATACCGATACCAAAGGTAGCGGGATGATCATCAGCGCTACTGCCGATGGGATCGTAAGAGCCAACGCAATCTCTCCGGCGCGGCTTAGGGCGATCTTGGCCCCTGCTTCGTCGTTGGACTTGAGACGGCGCGACAAATCGGGGAGCAATACTACGCCCACGGCGATCCCGACGACACCCAAGGGCAGTTGATAAAGCCTGTCTGCCGCAAACAGCCAGCTGACGGCTTTGTCAAAGTAGCTGGCAACCTGTTGGCCGACCAAAAGATTTATTTGGACGACACCGCCGGCCAAAGCTGCGGGGATAGCAACACGCACCAGATTACGGATTTCCGGCGTCAAGCGGGGTCGTTTGATTGTCAGGCTAAAGCCCGCACGTTTCACCGCGACCCACAGCAGCACAAACTGTGCGACACCAGCGGCGGGGATCGTCCAGATCAATGCGCGGGCCACGTCCGCACCGGCCAAAGCAGCAAGCGTCATGGCGGCGATCAATAAAACGTTCAAAAGCACGGGTGCTGCTGCGGCAGCCGCAAAACGGCCTGACGCGTTCAGCATGCCCGACAGCAGTGCGGCGAGCGAGATAAAAAGGATATAGGGAAAAACGATCCGGCCGAATTCTACAGACAGGCCGAATTGCTCTTGCCCCGCAAATCCCGAAGCAAGACCGTAGATCAGCCACGGCATTGCGACCATGGCGACGATGGTCAGGCCGATAAGGACCGTCGCAAGGCCTGCAAAGGCGTCCGACGCAAAGCTGTCGGCGTCCTCGTCCCCTTCTACTTTCTTTGAAAACATCGGCACAAAGGCCATGTTGAAAGCGCCTTCTGCAAAGAAGCGGCGGAACATGTTGGGCAAGCGAAAGGCGACGACATAGGCCTGATATAGCGGACCGGTTCCAAGATATGCGAGGATCATCGCATCCCTGACAAAGCCGAAAATGCGGCTCATCAAGGTCCAGCCGCCGACTGTGAAGAACCCCGAAACCAGTCGGATGGGCTTCAAGTTCCAGCCCTTTCCGCGCCTTGTTCGATTGCCGTGCGCAAGCGGCGCTCGAGGCTGCGTTGTTTGCTTTCCGAGTAATACTTCAGCCCGAACATGTCTTTGACATAGAAGGTATCGACCACCTGTTCGCCGTATGTCGCGATGACGGCATTGGCGATATAGACGTTTGCATCCGCCAGTGTCCGGGCCAGATCATGCAACAACCCGGGGCGGTCGCGTGTGTCCACTTCGATGATTGTGTAGATCTCGGAGCCTTCGTTGTCGAAAGTGATGTGTGTGGGCACCTGGAAGGCAGACTCGCGTTTTTTGACCTTGTCGCGCGTCTTCATTGCCTCGGTTGTGACAACCTCGCCTGCCAATGTGCGTTCGATCATCTTGCGCAGGCGCGGCAGTCGCGATGCATCATACGGATTGCCGTCGGCGTCCTGAATCCAATACGCGTCGGTCACCATACCGTCTTTGGTCGTGTAGCTGCGTGCGTCAACGACATTGGCCCCGACCAGCGCCAGCGCGCCCGCGAGCCGTGCAAAAATACCGGGGTGGTCTGACATGACGAAACACGCACGCGTCGCATCGCGGTCTTCATCGGGGTGCAGGTCGATCAGAATTTCGTCGTCTTTCACCTCGCGCAGCAACTTGGCAAAGACTTTATGCGCGGTGACATGCAGCCCTTGCCAGTAGGGGTCGTAGTGTCGTCCGGTTTCTGTCTGCAGATCCTTACGCGACCAGTCGCTAAGCTCTTCGCGCAGTGCACGCTTCGCTTCGGTGCCGCGGTTTTCGCGGTTGAGGTCTTCCAGCCCTGTTTCAAGCGCGCGCCGGGTTTGCCTGTAAAGGGCTCGGATCAGGGCCGCTTTCCAGTTGTTCCACGTGTTCGGGCCGACACCGCGTATGTCACACACCGTGAGCACACAGAGCAGATCCAGCCGTTTGACAGTCTGCACCGCCTTGGCAAAATCGCGCACAGTGCGCGGGTCCGCGATATCGCGCTTTTGTGCCATGTCCGACATCAGCAGGTGGTAACGCACCAGCCATTCAATTGTATCGGTATCCGCTTTGTTCAGCCCAAGCCGTGGCGCGATTTTCCGTGCCATCTGAGCGCCGAGAATAGAGTGGTCTTCGGGTCTGCCTTTAGCGATGTCATGTAGAAAAAGCGCGGTGTACAGCACTTTGCGATCGACGCCTTCTTTCAGGATAGACGTGACCACTGGCAAGTCTTCTTGCAATTCGCCCCGTTCGATCTGGCTCAGGTTTTTGATACACTGGATGATGTGCTCGTCCACGGTATAGCTGTGGTACATGTTGAACTGCATCATGGCCACTATGGGTTCGAATTCGGGGATAAAGGCCGATAAAACGCCAAGTTCGTTCATCCGGCGCAACGCGCGCTCGGGGTTCCCATGCTTGAGCAGAAGATCAAAGAAGATGCGCTTGGCCTCGGGGGTCGTGCGCATATCCTCATCAATCATGTCCATGTTTGATTTGATGAGCCGCATCGCATCAGGGTGGATCAGCATACCGGTGCGCAGAGCTTCTTCGAAAATGCGCAGCAAGTTCAGTTTGTCGGACAAAAAGTCTGCTTCGTCCGCAATCGCGATCCGATTGTGTACGACTTTGTAGCCGGCTTTGATCCGCGGCCTTCTGCGGAAAATTCGCTCTAGCAGGGGGTCATCTTTGACGTGGTCCGCTTCGAGCTTGGTCAGGAAGATACGTGTCAGATCACCGACCTCGGTCGCATGCAGGAAGAAATCCTGCATGAAAATCTCAACATCCCTGCGCCCTTTGGCATCTTCGTATCCCATCGCTTCGGCGACCTGAACCTGCATGTCAAAGCTAAGCTGCTCTGTCGCGCGCCCCGCGAGTAGATGCATGTGACCCCGCACCGCCCACAGAAAATTCTCTGCAGCCACGAAACTTTTGAATTCATCTGCTGTAAAAACACCCAGCGGCACAAGATCGGCAGCTTCCTGCACACCGTGGATATGTTTGGCGATCCAATACAGAGATTGTAGATCCCGCAATCCGCCCTTGCCCTCTTTGACATTGGGTTCAACGACGTATCGCTGCCCATGTTTTCTATGGCGGGTTTCGCGTTCGGACAGTTTGGCTTCGACAAATTGCTTGCCGGAGCCTGCGAACAGATCCTTGCGCAGGCGTTCGTCAAAGGTTTTGGCAAGCGCCTGATCGCCCGCCAGGTAGCGATGTTCAAGCATTGCGGTCTGGATCGTGAAATCTGATGCACCCAGCCGCAAACAGTCCTTGATGGTCCTGCTGGCGTGCCCGACTTTAAGCTTCAGGTCCCAAAGCATGTACAGCATGGATTCAATCACGCTCTCAGCCCAGGCCGTGATTTTATATGGCGTCAGAAACAACAGATCCACGTCCGAGAACGGCGCCATCTCGCCGCGTCCGTAACCACCGACAGCAATTACAGCAAGGCGCTCGCTCGCGGTGGGATTGGGTTTGGGGTGCAACACGCCTGTTGCCACGCGAAGAGCTGAAATGACCAGCTGGTCGGTCAGATACGTGTAAGATATCTTCATAAGGCGTGCTTCGAATGGTGCTTCTGCAAAAGCTTCCGCAATGGCCTGACGGCCTTCGATTTGCGCAGCCCTCAACAATTTGACAGCCTCCGCTCTGATTTCTACAGGGGTCGCATTATTGTCCCGGGCTCTGTCCAACCCACGCTGGAACGAAGCTGTGTCAAAAATGCGGTCAGGCGCACAGATCAGGTCCGGATACTGGAATTGATCGTCTGTAGCTGCAATTGAAGTCATTCAGTCTGCCTTAGAAACCAGCGCCGCCAAAGCGTTGTGGCGCAGCGCTCAGAATTTGCACCTGGGCTTCGCTGATCGTAGCGACAGCAAGTCCACGTGTGTTTGATCCGTTCGGGTTGAGCCGGAAAATACCGCTCGCACCGCGATAGCCGGCACTTTGCGTAAGGGCGGCTGGCGAAAGGTTTCCACTTTGCCCCTGACTTGCCAAAGCACCGATCGCTGCGATGGCATCAAACGCCAGCCCGCCAATCGGATGGGGCGCCGTACCGTACGTGTTTTGGTACTGGCTGCTGAAAGCTGCGGATGCTGCAGGGTCAGGAATCGCGAACCAGCCGTTTTGTACGCCCGGCAAGCTGAGCGTCTGAGAGGGGATATCCCAGCGCGTCAGGCCGATAAACTGACTGACGTCATTCGAAATGCCAGCCTCTGGCAGAAGTTGCGATAGCAGCGGAAGGGCTGTCGCAGTATCTGTTGTGAAAAAGATCGCATCTGCGGCTGTCGCTTCAACAGCCGTTTTAATTTGTGGGATCGCAGCAATCACGTCTTGTTGGGACAAAGCATAGCTGACGCTTCCTACGATCTGGCCACCTTGCTGGGTAACGGCACGGCTAATCGCATCGCGGCCTTGGGTGCCTGCGGGGTCCTGACCGTGGACAATTACCACACGGGATTTCCCTTGTGACGCTGCAAAAGCTGCCATGCGGTCGGCTGTGTTCTGGAACGTTGGTCCAAGCACGAACAGGTTGCCACCTGCGATTGCTGCATTGTTTGAAAAGGACAAAACGCTGACCCCGCGGCCTGCAACGGCTTTGGCTGCCGCGTTGGCAGAGGCTGCAAATACCGGTCCGATGATGATCTGGGCGCCTTCCTCGACGGCTTTATTCGCGTTGGCCGCGGCCAAAGATGCATCACCCGCGGTTTGATATACACGTAGGTCAATCGCGGCCCCGTTTAGATCACGCATTGCCAGTCGGGCAGCATTTTCCAAACTTTGCGCCAATAGCTCGTCTGTGCCTTGCCCCGATCCGCTTGGAACCATTAAAGCAACCTGTACA
>Ga0316191_10001177_pt1 | contig 18121 bp, 18 predicted proteins | sample Eddworburr2cm_MG_FD_204928 | JGI IMG/M metagenome (GOLD analysis project Ga0316191, IMG submission 204928) | Coastal sediment microbial communities from Maine, United States - Eddy worm burrow 2 cm | ecosystem: Environmental > Aquatic > Marine > Coastal > Sediment | place: USA: Maine...
ATCATCCCGTTGTTCTTCTATGTGAGCAGGAAGATGGTCAAGCCGTGGGTGAAGGGGTGGCAGCCGAACCTGCTCGATTACCACCCAAGCAGGCACATGTTCATTGATATCGAGCTGATGGACAGCAAGTGATGCAGGCAAGCGGAGCCACTCAGGAAGTCCCTCCCGCCGCGATAATCCTCGGCGGGCGCGGGATCGTCGGGCACTCGTCAAATCCCGTTCGATCGGTTATGGTCCCGAGCTTCCCCGGCCATACGCCTGTCCATACCATTCCGGGGGGTGGCCTTCCGGCAAGGCTCTGCAAAGGAGTGATCGTGAACGCCGCAAGCGATAGGCGCATCGGATGCTGAACTACGCGTTCAAGAGATTCCTCGGAGCGTGGCCGACTCTTCTGATTCTGATCGCGCTGGCGTTCTTCATGATCAGAGCCGCACCCGGCGGCCCGTTCGACAGCGAACGCCATCTGCCGCCCGAGATCGAGGCCAATCTACGTGCCGCCTATCATCTCGACGAGCCACTGATCCAGCAGTTCGGGCGTTACCTGCTAGGGCTCGCGCAAGGCGACTTCGGGCCCTCGTTCCAATATAAGGACTACACGGTCACCGAACTCATCATGACCGGGTTCCCGGTCTCTCTCCGCCTGGGCGGCCTGGCGATGCTGCTCGCGGTGGTCGTGGGCGTATCGGCGGGTTCGCTCGCAGCGCTGCGTCAGAACTCGAGGACCGATCATGCTGTGATGTCGGTTTCCATGACCGGCATCTCCATCCCCAACTTCGTGATGGCGCCGTTATTGATTTTGCTGTTCGCGGTCTATCTCGGCTGGCTGCCTGCCGGGGGTCTCGGCAACGGCTCGGCAGCCAATCTGGTGTTGCCGGTGATTTCGCTGGCGCTCCCCCAGATTGCCTACATTTCCCGCCTGACCCGCGGCAGCATGATCGAGGTGCTCAGAAGCAATTTCATCAGGACGGCTCGTGCCAAAGGGCTGCCGGAGCGGGTTGTGATCCTGCGTCATGCGCTCAAGCCGGCATTGTTGCCGGTCGTGTCCTACCTGGGCCCGGCCACCGCTGGAATCATTACCGGCTCGGTCGTCATCGAGCAGATTTTCGGCGTACCCGGACTCGGCCGTTACTTCGTGCAGGGTGCTTTGAACCGGGACTACACCCTGGTCATGGGCGTTGTCGTTTTCTTCGGAGTCCTGATCGTCGTATTCAATCTCATCGTTGATCTGGTCTACGCGTTGCTGGATCCACGGGTGAAGTACTGATGTCTGTCACGCCGGAGACAGTCGCCGCGATACCGGCTGACAAGGGGCGTAGCCTGTGGACCGACGCAATGATACGTCTGCGGCGCAACAGGGCAGCCGTGACCGCGGCAGCGGTACTGGCGATTATGACGCTGATGGTGATCGTGGGGCCGTGGTTCAGCCCTTACGATTACGACTACACGCACTGGGACATGATCCTAATCTCCCCGGACCTGGCCAGTGGCCACGTTTTTGGCACCGATAGTATCGGCCGGGACATATTTGTCCGTACCCTTTACGGAGGCCGTATCTCGCTGCTCGTCGGCGTGGTGGCAACAATAGTCAGCCTCGTCATCGGTATCGCCTACGGCGCGACAGCCGGCTATTTCGGCGGCAGAATCGATCACATCATGATGCGTATCGTGGACATTCTGTACGGGATGCCCTTCATGTTCTTCGTCATCCTCCTGATGGTGCTCTTCGGCCGCAATATCCTGCTCATATTCGTGGCCATCGGCGCCATCAACTGGCTCGACATGGCCCGCATTGTGCGCGGACAGACGCTGAGCCTGAAGCGTAAGGAATTCATCGAGGCGGCGGAGGCGCTCGGCGTGCCGCCGTTCCGTATCATCCGCCGCCATATCGTCCCGAACCTGCTCGGCGTGGTCGTGGTCTACGTGACGCTGACGATTCCACAAGTGATCCTGGTGGAATCATTTCTCAGTTTTCTCGGTCTCGGTGTCCAGGAGCCGATGACGTCCTGGGGAGCCCTGGTCAATGAAGGCGCCCAGGAGATGGAGAACGCGCCCTGGACGCTGTTTTTCCCGGCCGTGTGCCTGGCGGCGACGCTGTTCTGTTTCAATTTTATCGGCGACGGTTTGCGCGACGCGCTGGACCCCAAGGACAGGTAGGCGCCATGGCGATGCTGGAAGTGGATGATCTGACGGTCGAGTTCTCGACAGCAGATGGCATGCTGCCCGCGGTCCGCGGCGTCGGATTCACGCTGGAGCAGGGCGACGCCCTGGGGATCGTCGGCGAGTCCGGATCCGGCAAGAGTCAGACAGTGCTCGCGCTGATGGGGTTGCTGGCCGACAACGGACTGGCCAAGGGTCGCGCGCGCTTCGACGGGCAGGATCTACTGAGCCTCAAGCGCTCCGACATGAACAAGATTCGGGGCGAGAAGATCTCGATGATCTTCCAGGACCCCATGACTTCCCTGAATCCCTATCTGCGTGTTTCCCGGCAGATGGCCGAAGTCCTGAGCCTTCACAAGGGCATGGGGAGGAAAGAGGCAAGGGCCGAAGCGATCCGGATGCTGGATGCGGTCCACATTTCTGACGCGGCCAGCCGCATCGATCGCTATCCGCACGAATTTTCCGGCGGCATGCGCCAGCGCGTCATGATCGCCATGTCCCTGTTGTGCAGGCCCAGGCTGATCATCGCGGATGAGCCCACGACGGCCCTCGATGTGACGGTCCAGTCCCAGATTCTCATGCTCCTTGACGAAATCCGGCGCGAGTTCGGAACCGCCGTCATTCTGATAACCCATGATCTTGGTGTCGTGGCAGAGGTCTGTGACAGGGTACTGGTCATGTACGGCGGCCGCGTGATGGAGTCAGGTGTGCTGGACGACATATTCCGCCGCGCCCGCCACCCTTATACAAGGGGCCTGCTGGCATCTGTCCCCAGACTGGACAAATCAGGAGGAGGGCGGTTGCAGGGAATACCGGGGACGCCGCCCAGCGTGCGGCGGCCTCCTCGGGGCTGCCCGTTCGAGGCCAGGTGTTCGGTTCGCGAGGACCGCTGCGCCGAACGCCCGCCGCCTTTGCAGGAAGCGGAGAGTGGGCATCAAGTCGCGTGTTACGTAGAGATGGAAACGTGAACGAACCGCTGCTGTCCGTCAGGGACGTCTCAGTCGAATTCAAGGTAACCACGGGATCCTGGCAGCGCCCGAAGGTTCTTACAGCGGTCGATCAGGTCAGCCTGGAGCTCGGACGCGGAGAGACTCTCGGTGTGGTAGGTGAGTCGGGTTGCGGCAAGTCCACGCTCGCCCGCGCCATCCTGGGATTGGTGCCGCTGGCCGGCGGCAGCGTATGGCTGGACGGCAAGTCGGTCGCGGATCAGCGCGATAAGCGCTGGTGGCGCCGCGACATCCAGATCATCTTCCAGGACCCGTTGGCCTCGCTGAACCCGCGAATGACGGTCGGGGAGATCATCGCCGAGCCGTTGCAAACCCTGATGCCGGAATTGTCGCGGGACGACACCAAGAAACGCGTCCGGTCGATGATGGAACGTGCCGGACTGTCGGTCGGGCACATCAATCGCTACCCACACGAATTTTCCGGCGGGCAGTGTCAGCGAATCGGCATCGCCAGAGCACTGGTCTCCGAGCCCAGGGTGGTGTTGTGCGACGAACCCGTGAGCGCTCTCGATGTTTCCATCCAGGCACAGATCGTCAACCTGCTCACTGATCTTCAGCAGGAGATGGGCCTGGCCTTATTGTTCATTGCACACGACCTGGCTGTCGTACGCCACATCAGCCGCAGGGTGATGGTGATGTACCTCGGCCGTACCGTGGAAATTGCTGATGCAGACGTGTTGTACGAGACGCCAAGGCATCCGTACACGCGGGCTCTCCTTGCCGCCGTGCCGGTTCCCGTGCCTGGTCGAATTCGACCTGAGGCAGAGCTCGTGCACGGGGATGTGCCGTCGCCGCTGTTCCCTCCCAGTGGCTGTGCCTTCCGCACGCGCTGTCCGAAGGCGATCGAGCGGTGCTCCAGAGAGCGCCCGGAACTACGGCAGATCGATGCCACGATGACGGCCTGCCACCGTGCCGGAGAACCGGTCGCCTAGTCAGCGGGCATGGGCAGAGGTATTGGCAGACCATTGATGGTCAAAAGACCGCCCCCCAGGCGAAGCTCGGCAAGCAGACCGCCTTCGACGCGTCGGAGATAGCCAATCGCGAGGAGCGATTCGACCGCAGCCGGGTCGTTGCCATTGCCGATCAACATGGGCAGCAGCCCTTCCGAAAGCAGAATTGTGCCTTGTCCCTGCAGTGCGCGAAGCAGCTCACCCGGGTCGGTCTCCGCGCCGATCGCATCGCGGAGATGACACTCGAATTCCAGCCGGGCGCGTTCTCCGTCCGCCTCCACCAGGAACTCCCGGAGATGGAATCTTGACGCCGCAGAGAACACTCCGGTCCAGGACTGGCGGTCGCTCGACCAGCGCCCTCCGGTTCTTTCGGCCAACAGGCGCCCGAGAGCCGCCGCATCCAGATTCTCGATGGTGCCGGCAAGTTGCAGCTGACCCGCATCTACCCGTGGACTGGAGAATCGGTCCAGAGTGACCTCGTAGCGGTGGTTGACCAGGTCGCCGTCCGGCAGCACCGCCAGATCCAGCTCAATCCCCTCCGCAAGGAAGGATGCCCCGTCGATACCCGTCGTGGAGAAACGCGCCACGTTCAGGCGGCTCTCACCGCTCCAGAATCCATGCGTCGTGTATGCGGACCGGCCGTCGACGCGGATAGGCCCGAATCGGATCTCGCCATGGGATCCGAGGAATTCCAGTTCGCCGATCGTTCCAAGCGAATCAAGATTCCTCACCTGACGGTCGAAGGAGATCCTCAGATCGGTTGCATGCCAACGGATGAAGGCGCTGCCCGATTCAACCGTCGTCTCCATCCCCGGCGAATCAAAGACCGTGACGCCTGAGCCATCAAGCCCGATGTCCGTGATCGCCACTCCCGGTATCGAGATCTCGTCCTGACCCACGACAAAAGTGACCTCGGAGTGCACCCGCGCGAGACCCGGCCGGCCCTGCAGCAGCGGCCATGGTCCGTGCGCAATGCGGCTGCGAATGACAAGCTCCGGACTCTCGTCGAGATTCGGTATGCCGGTCAGCTCGCGAGCCGCGTTGATGTAGGCCGGGTCATCCAGCCTCAGCCGATGAATCGAGCGGGACGTAATCCAGCCGGTCTCGTACTGTTCTGTGATCAGATCCGCGCCGGCGACACTGTGCGCCAGTGAGTCGACAAGGAACTGCTGCCGGGATTCGGCCAGCCGCCCGATGGCCGCCGGCGCGAGGCACACGAGCGCCAGCGTGAGCAACATCAGCTGGATGATTCTGCGCAATTCGGACGCCTCCCGGGCGTTACGGCCGCGATCGTGAAAAGTGTGACACGGGCCCTGCTGACAAGCCACGGCGGTGTCTGTCGCCATGCTACGATCGCATGAGTACAGGAGGAACCTCAATGGCCGTAGTCACCGATATACCCATCGCCAGCCTGGAAGGTGACAGCGATCTGCTCGCCCCACTGACCGGCAAGGTATTGCTGGTGGTCAATGTGGCGAGCGAGTGTGGGCTGACGCCACAGTATGAGGGTCTGCAGAAACTGCACGACGAACTCGCGGCACATGGCTTCAGTGTTGTGGGATTTCCCTGTAATCAGTTCGGCAGCCAGGAGCCGGGTGACGCCGGACAGATCCGCAACTTCTGCACCAGCCGATACGAAGTGACCTTTCCGATGAGCGAAAAGATCGAAGTCAACGGTGGCGGGCGGCATCCTCTGTACGACTGCTTGACCGATCCGGAGCATGGTTTCGGTGGAGACATCACGTGGAATTTCGAGAAATTCCTCATCGGTCGTGACGGCAGGATCCGTGGCCGCTATCCGCCGGCAACGCGTCCCGAGGAAGGCGGCCTGCTCCAGGACATCTCTGATGCCCTGGAGGCAGGCGATAAGCCTGCTTAGGGCGGGTCGAGATCGAACGCGGCCGTCACCGAGGCAGAGACTACGATTTCACCGGGCTGATAGGTCTGTGCTCCCCCGTCAGCCGCCGCGACTTCCATTCTGGCGGCGCCACGGAATACGGGCTGTGGCCTTCCGTGTGACTGAATGTCCCGCACAGGCCCGAGAGTCATACCCAGGGCTTCCGCCAGGACAGCTGCCCGATCCCGGGCATCCAGCGCCGCTTCGGCCAGGGCCTGCTTCTCTATCTCGTCGCGGCGGGAGGTAGAAAATTCCGGAGGATTGACCTGATTGACGCCGACCTCAAGCGCGGCCTCGATCAGGGGTCCCAGCTTGTCCAGATCGCGGAGGTCAACAACCAGCTGCCGCGAAACAACATATCCCAGCAGTTTCCGCTCACGTGTCTGGGGGTGCCACTCGTAGTCCGGATTGATGAAGGCGGCGGCCGTTGACACCCGCTCATCCGGGATGCCCATGTCTTCGGTCAGCTTCAGGAAACTAGACACAACGCCATTCACAGCGGAACGCGCCTCGTCGAGCTCGGGACGGCGTTCCTCGACACCCAGCCTGACGCTCGCCATGTCCGGCTCGGCATTGATCCGGGCATTCCCGGAGACGGTTACCGTCCGAATGTCGGGGCCGTTATCGGCGCCCAGGGCAACGGTCGGCAATATGGCGAGCAGCAACAGCAGTCTCTTGCGTAACATTTGAACTCTCCTGGCAGACGGCACGCAGGCCGATCCCGATTTCCGTATGGCATTATCCACAAGCTGTGATTACCATAACCCGCCTTGTTTGACACGCCGCCGGTCCCGGCGGACTGCCGGAGGACTCATGAGGTTGATGCGCATAGCCATGATTGGCACGCTGATGGCGCTGGCCATACCCCTTGGCGCCCAGGCGGACGGCGATCCCGCCGCTGGCCGAATAGCCGCCGAAACCTGTCTCGGTTGCCATGGCATCAAGAATTACAAAAATATCTACCCGACCTACCATGTGCCCAAGGTTTGCGGCCAGAATAGTCAGTATCTTCTTGACGCGCTGAGCGGATATGCCAACGGTGACCGGCCGCACCAGACCATGCATGCCCAGGCCGCAACCCTGAGTGAGCAGGCTCGCCAGGACATCGCCGCCTACTTCGCCGACCAGGCCGCCTGCGGCAAGGGGGACTGAGATGAGATTTGCCACTATCGCTTCGACCGTCTTCCTGGCGCTGGCCGGAAGTTCCGTTGCGCTCGCCGATGGAGATCCGGCCATCGGCAAGACCAAGGCAACTCCATGCGTGGCCTGTCACGGTGAAGACGGCAAGGGCATTGCCCCAAATTATCCGGTGCTGGCGGGCCAGCATGCCGACTATATGGCCCACGCGCTGCGCCAGTATCGCAGTGGCGATCGCAAGAATGCCATCATGGCAGGATTCGCCACCAACCTCAGTGACGCCGATATCGAGGATCTGGCGGCCTGGTTCGCCAGCCTCGACGGACTGGATACCGCCGTCCGGGGAAAATAGCCCCGGCTTTAGCGCTCGTCGGCCAGCTGGTCCAGGAAGGTATCTGCGGCGGTCCTGATTTGCTCCAACTCGGCCTCGTCGAGCCGGTCCAGGTTACGAACGGAGAGGCCCATTCTCGGGTTCGCGGCGAACTTTTCCCGATGCCTGGCGAGGAAATCCCAGTAGAGCGTGTTGAACGGACAGGCGTCGGTACCGACGCGCCGGTCCGGGCGGTAACGACAGTCCTGGCAATAGTTGCTCATCTTGCGGATGTAGTTCGCGCTGGCAGCATAGGGTTTCGTACCCACGAGGGCGTGATCCGCATGCAGTGCCATGCCCAGCGTGTTGGGTAGCTCTACCCATTCCACCGCGTCTACGTACACCGCGAGGAACCAGTCACAGACCTGTCGCGGCGCCAGACCGGCGATCAGCGCGAAGTTGCCGATGATCATAAGCCGCTGAATGTGGTGGGCGTAGCCCAGCCTGAGCGTCTGGCCGATGGCCTGTGACAGGCAATGCATGTCTGTATCGCCGTCCCAGAAGAACCCCGGCAACGGCCGATCCGCGCCGAGACCATTGCGCTGGCCGTAAGCAGGCATCTTCAGCCAGTAAACACCGCGAATGAATTCCCGCCATCCGATCAACTGCCGCACCAGACCCTCGACGGCCGCCAGTGGCGCCTCCCCTGTACGCCAGGCCTCAACGGCTCGCTCGACCACTTCCCTGGGATCGAGCAATCTTAGATTCAGGACCGAAGACAACAGCGAGTGGTATAGCCAGGGTTGGTCCACCCACATGGCATCCTGGAAACGCCCGTACCAGGGCAGCCTGTTTGTGATGAAGTCATCCAGCGCCCGCCGCGCTTCATCAACCGTGACGGGCCATCCGAACTCGTCGAGGTCGCCAGGATGTCCCTTAAAGCGTTGTTCGACGGCGCGTATCACATCGCCGGTGATGTCGTCGGGCTCGAATCTCAGCGGGGGCGGAACTTCGTCCGGCCCGTGCCTGCCAAAGCCGCGCCGGTTGTCTCTGTCGAAATTCCATTTGTCACCCGCCGGCTGGCCGTTCTCGATCAGGACGTCAAGTCGCTTGCGCATGTGACGGTAGAAGAACTCCATGACGAGTGATTTGCGCGTCCCCGCATATTGTGCGAACTCGCTGCGCGAAAGGAAGAAGTGGCGGTCGTCCAGAATTCGTACCGGGACTCCCGAGCGCCCACATGCATCGCGTACGTCCTTTTCGACCCTCCATTCTCCAGGCTCTGACAGCAAGACCTCTTCGGGCTGGAGCTGCGCTATCGCCGCCATCAGGCCGGCCGCGAGGGAGGCACAGTCCTGCTCGAGGGGCGTGTAGCGAACGCGCCATCCGAGTTCTTTCAGGTATTTCGCGTGGTGCCGCATCGCGGCCAGGAAGACGACGATCCGCTGCTTATGACTCGGGACGAACGCGGCTTCTCCGGGCGTCTCGATCATCACAACATGGTCAAGATCAGGATCCGAGGCGTCCAGCGCGGGATTGTCCGGGTTGAGTTGATCCCCGAGTATCAGGAGCAGGCGCCTGGCCCTGCTACGGCCGGCCAAGCAAACGCTCCAGGAAGGTGACCACGACCTCGTAGTAAGCTTGACGGTTGCGTTTCTTGCGGAACCCGTGGCCCTCATTCTTACCCAGCAGGTACCAGACCTCGCCCCCGTTTGCCCGGATTGTCGCCACCATCTGCTCGGATTCGGAAACCGGCACCCGTGGGTCATTGAGCCCCTGCACGATCAGCAGGGGTTTGCGGATTCTTTCTGCGTTGTTGGTCGGAGAAATCTTCTCCAGGAATTCGCGCATGGCCGGATCACGTTCATCACCGTACTCCCGGCGTCGCTGGTCACGCCGGTAATCCCGGGTGTTCTCCAGGAATGTGACGAAGTTGCTGATGCCGCCGGATTCCATCCCTCCCAGCACCTGCTCGCCGTAATGGATCATGGATGCCAGTACCATGTAGCCGCCATAAGAGCCGCCGTAGAGGACGACCCGCTCCTTATCAAGATCGGCCCGGGTCGGGATCCAGTCGAGCAGGGCGCCGATGTCGCTGACCGGGTCCTCACGGCGGTAGCCGTCGTCCATCATGACGTACTCCCGTCCGTACCCAGAGGAGCCCCGGACATTCGGTGCCAGCACGGCGAAGCCCATCTCGGTGACGAGATACTGGAATATCGAACTGAACCCCGGACGATACTGGCTCTCCGGCCCGCCGTGGATATACACGATCACCGGAAACGGGCCGTCGCCGGGCGGCAGATAGAGGAAAGCGGGGATGAGATCGGGCCCTCCCGAGCCGCTGTCAGCGGCAGGGAACGTCACCAGAGACGGCTCCACAAATCGATCCGGATCGAGCCCGCCAACTTCGCTGATGACCCATGGCGTCGGCTCCCCACCCACGGGATCGAGCACATAGACATCGCCCGGCGCGCTGGCTGCGTTGAAGCTCACGGCCAGTCGGTGCGAGCCCGGTTCGAACTTCAGCCCGGTCAAACGTCCGACTGGCAGGCCGTCCAGAGACCGGATCGGACCGTCGGGCAGTTCCTTGAAGAACAACGCGGAGACCCCACCCTCGTTGACCGACCAGACGATCCGGCTGGCGTCATGAGAGATTTCGATGACCTCGACATCCCAGCCCCGTGGATCCGAAACACGTTCCCATTCATCGTCAGCCATGTCGTATCGCCGCAGCTCCCGGAAGTCGGCCGCGCGCTCGGAGACATAGAACACCTGTCTGCCGTCCATGCCGAATACGGCCGAGAACATGCCGCCTGCGGGTTGAGCCGCCTCGATCTCCATGGATCTGCCCGTATCCGCCTCGATGATGTAGATCCGGCCATCGTTGATCGAGCGGTAATCCCGCACAAGCAGGGAAGAGCCGTCGGGAGACCAGTCCATTGGAGCCAGGTAACCTGCCTCCGGCGTTGCTTCCATGATCCGGCGTGACGTACCCGAGGCGGCATCCAGCATATAGACATCCCACGACCTGCCATCGCGGGAATTGTTGGCATAAGCCAGGAATCTGCCGTTACGCGACCAGACCGGGTTGATGTGCCGCGACTCGCCGTCGGTGACCATCCGATATCGACCCGTCCCGGGGTCGAGAAGGAAGATCTGGTAGTCCTCATTGCCGAAGGCGTCACGCAGGAAAGCGATCGGGCCTGCCGGGACCGGCGCCGCCACCGCGGCGTTTACCGGCTCCTCGAAGAAGGTCAGCTGGCGGCGTGCGCCCATGGGCTGTTTGATCACGTGGAGTTGGTCGGTGTCGCCGAAGCGGGTCGACACCAGCAGGCTGCCGTCAGCCAGCCAGTCCGCCACGCGGGCCTTCCTGACGTTGAGATATTGGCCAAGGCTTCCCTGGACTGCCCGGGACGCGGGCGGGATGCCGTCGAAGACGAGCTGACCCTGCTCGCGGCGATCGGAGCTATCCGCTGCTTCGAGCGGTGTCGACAGTACTACCAGGGCCAGTAGAGATGCCGGGAAAAAATTTCTCATTCTTGCTGCACTTATTCTTACTTCGGTTCACTTCGCGACGCAGACGCTGCACAATCGGCCTCCTCGAGGAGGTCGCTGATGACTGTTTCTCCAAGGATCACGGACTTTGCCGACGGAATCTCGGCAATAGACACCGAATACGTGCGGCCCATGATGGATGCCAGCCACCTTATCGTAAACGGTGGCCGCGCTGCATTCGTGGACACCGGCACCAGCCACTCGGTTCCGCTCCTGCTGGCGGCCCTGGAGGCGAAAGGGCTGCAGCCGGACGACGTCGACTATGTCCTGGTGACGCACGTTCATCTCGATCATGCTGGCGGCGCCGGCCAGTTGATGGCCGCTTTGCCAAGGGCATTAGCCGTACTGCATCCACGCGGGGCCCCGCACATGGCGGATCCCTCGCGGCTCATCAAAGGGTCCATCGCGGTCTACGGGGAGGATCTCTTCGCGTCCTTGTATGGCGAGATTCGACCCATACCGGAACAACGGATCCGGATCGTCGAGGACGGAGATCGCCTGCAGCTCGGCGGCCGCACACTGGAATTTCTCCACACTGAGGGCCATGCCCGACATCACTACTGCATAGCAGATGCCGATCGCGGCGTGATTTTCTCCGGCGACACCTTTGGGCTGTCGTATCGCGACCTCGATACGGACAAGGGGGAGTTCATTTTCCCCAGCACGACACCGGTGGACTTTGATCCGGGAGCGGCGGTGTCCTCTATTGACAGGCTGATGGGACGATCTCCCGAAGCAATCTATCTGACCCATTACAGTCGCGTCACCGATCTGCGTCGACTTGCGGACGACCTTAAGCAGGACATCGATGCCTTTGCCGGCCTGGCCCGTGGCGTATCCGGACGGGAGGACCCCGTCCCGGCTCTGGAGGACGGGCTGCGCGAACACATGTACCTGAGGCTGGATCGCCACGGCTGCAACCCGGACCCCAGCTGGCGCGAATCTATCATCGGCGACGATATCCGCCTGAATGCGCAGGGCCTCAAGGTCTGGCTGGTTCGCCAGTCAGGCGGCTGAAACCGGACCCGACACACCAAGCGATCATCGAAGGAATGCCAATGTCACAGCCAAGCACCGGCCACTTCAAGGGCTACAGGATCCACCAGCAAGACGGCCAGATCGTGGGCCGTTTCGATGACCTGTCGCTGGACGATCTGACCGCAGGCGAGGTGGTCATCCGGGCGCGTTACAGCAGCATCAACTACAAGGATGCCCTGGCTGCAACCGGCGCCGGAAAAATCATGCGGCGCTTCCCTCTGGTCGGCGGCATCGACGTAGCCGGCCATGTCGAGAGTTCTGCCGATGACCGATATGCGCCAGGAGACCCTGTGCTTGTCACCGGCTGTGGCCTCGGAGAGGACTTCGACGGGGGCTACTCCGAGTTCGTGCGTGCCCGGGGGGATTGGGTGATTCCCATCCCGACCGGGATGGACGCCCACCAGGCCATGTGTCTTGGAACCGCCGGATTCACCGCAGCGCTGGCGATCAGCAGGCTGGAGCACAACGGCCTGCAACCCGGCCGCGGTTCGGTCGCGGTGACCGGCGCCTCCGGCGGGGTTGGAAGCCTGGCGGTGAACATGCTGGCCGGGCGTGGTTACTCGACGACCGCGGTGACCGGTAAGGAGACGGCGGCGGAATTCCTGACGAAGCTGGGCGCTGACGAGGTGCTGGTCCGATCGGAGATCGACATGGGTTCCCGGCCGCTGGAGAAGGCGCTGTGGGCCGGTGCCATCGACAACCTTGGCGGTGACACGCTCGCTTGGCTGATCCGGACGACGGACTGGTGGGGCAGCGTCGCCAGCATCGGCCTGGCGCAGAGCTTCAAGCTCAATACCACCGTGATGCCTTTTATTCTGAGGGGCGTCAATCTCCTGGGCATCAACTCCGTAGCCACGCCCCGTGACATACGCCTGAGCGTGTGGGAGAGGCTCGCAGGCGATCTCAGGCCCGACAGGCTGGATGTCATCGGTACCCGGGTGGTGGCGTTTGCCGATCTGCCCTCAGCATTCGACGACTACCTCAAGGGAGCGGTCACGGGCCGGACGGTTGTCGATCTGGGGGGTTGACCCGCACCTGACGTGCTGCACGCGTCTGGGCTAAAATGGAGGGCCAACTTGGCCGGGCGAAACCCTGGTCCTGACATCGGGAGTTCATCCATGTCCTTACCGACATCCGCGGGCGAGCGCCTCTGGCAAGCCCTCGAGCTGGAGCGGCCGCTGCAGGTCGTCGGCACAATCAATGCCTATTCTGCGCTGTTGGCTGAGCGGGCCGGCTTCCGCGCGATTTACCTGTCGGGGGCCGGGGTCGCCAATGCGTCGTTCGGTTTCCCGGATCTGGGGCTGACCAGCCTGAACGACGTTTGCGAGGATGTCCGCCGCATCGCCGGCATCACCGACCTGCCGCTGCTGGTCGATGCCGATACGGGCTGGGGACAAGCCTTCATGATCGCGCGGACCGTTCGTGATCTGACCGCGGCCGGTGCAGCCGGCATTCACATCGAGGACCAGGTTCAGTCGAAACGTTGCGGGCACCGCCCCGGAAAAGCCCTGGTGAGTTGCGCCGAAATGTGCGATCGGATCAGGGCCGCCGCCGATGCCAGGACCGACCGCAGGTTCGTGGTGATGGCGCGTACCGATGCTCATGGCGTCGAGGGTCAGCAGGCTGCTGTGGATCGCGCCGGCGCCTATGTGGAGGCGGGCGCCGATATGATATTCGCGGAAGCGCTCAAGACGCTCGGCGAGTATCGTGATTTCACCGCATCCGTCGGTGTTCCTGTACTCGCGAACATCACGGAGTTCGGCCAGACGCCCCTTTTCACGACGGCGGAACTCGCCGAAGCCGGTGTTCGCCTTGCCTTGTACCCGCTGTCGGCCTTCCGCGCCATGAGTCGGGCTGCGGTCGCCGTCTACGAGTCGCTGAGAGCGGATGGCACTCAGAAGAGCATTATCGACACCATGCAGACCCGCGCCGAGCTCTACGAAGTCCTCGGTTATCACGAATATGAAGAAAAGCTGGACGATCTTTTCAGTCGCGACGACAGTGACTGAGACCGGCCTGCCGAACCCTGGAGAACGCAGATGATCGACAAGAAGAAAGCGGGTGGACTTGCCGGCGTGACCGCCGGCCAGACGGCGATAGCAACGGTAGGCAAAGAGGGCGCGGGGCTCACATATCGCGGCTACGACATCTACGATCTGGCGGAGAATGCCAGTTTCGAGGAGGTGGCCTATCTCCTGCATCGCGGCAGCTTGCCGGATCGGGAGGGCCTGGCCGCATATGTAGAGCGACTGAAAAGGCTCCGTGGCCTGCCCGACGCGTTGAAAGACACCTTGGAGAGAATTCCGGCCGACAGCCATCCTATGGACGTGCTCCGCACCGGCTGCTCGATGCTCGGCAATGTCGAGCCGGAGGGTGACTTTTCAAACCAGAGGCAAGTCGCAGACCGGTTGTTGGCCTGCTTCCCATCCATCCTGTTGTACTGGTACCGCTTCCATGTCGATGGTGTGCGCATCGAGACCGAAACGGATGACGACAGCGTCGCCGGTCACTTCCTGCACCTGCTGCACGATCAGCCGCCCAGCGAGTTCCATCGGCGGGTGCTTGATGTATCCCTGATCCTCTACGCGGAACACGAATTCAATGCCTCGACGTTCACCGCCAAGGTGATAGCGGCGACCTTGTCCGACTTTCATTCGGCCGTGACTGGCGCGATCGGCGCCCTGAGAGGGCCGTTGCATGGTGGCGCCAACGAGGCGGCCATGGAGCTGGTGGAGAAATTCCGCACCGTCGCCGAGGCCGAGACCGGCATCCGCGATGCGCTGGCCCGCAAGGACAAGATCATGGGTTTCGGGCATCGCGTCTACACGACCTCTGATCCGCGCAACAAGGTCATCAAGGAGTTCTCCCGGCGGCTGGCCGAGGAGGTCGGAGACAGCCGGCTATACCCGGTTTCCGAGGTCATCGAGAAGGTCATGTGGGAGGAGAAGAAACTGTTTCCGAATGCGGACTTCTACTCGGCTACGGCTTACCACTTCATGGGCATCCCGACACCACTGTTTACCCCGATATTCGTCTGTTCGCGTATCACCGGGTGGTCGGCCCACATCATGGAGCAGCGCGCCAACAATCGCCTGATCCGTCCAGCCGCCGAATACATCGGACCTGAATTGCAGAACTGGATCCCCATCGACGAACGATCCTGAGTCTTCCATCCTGGCCGGCGCCCGTCAGGGTGCCGGCCAGAAACTTTCATGACAGGGGGCCATATGTCTTCCGTTGATATCCGTTCGGCCAAGCGTCCGCCACCCGATGCGGTGCTCGCCAACATCGCCGATTACGTCATCGGCCATGAGATCACCAGTGAGGTTGCCTACGAGACTGCCCGACATTGCCTCATGGACACGCTGGCCTGCGGATTCCAGGCTCTCGACTACGCCGCCTGTACGAAGCTGATGGGCCCGGTTGTGCCCGGCGCCACGATGCCCGGTGGCAGCCGGGTACCCGGCACCAGCTGGGAGCTGGATCCTGTCCAGGGGGCGTTCAACATCGGTGCCATGATCCGCTGGCTCGATTTCAACGACACCTGGCTGGCCGCGGAGTGGGGCCATCCATCCGACAATCTCGGCGGCATCCTGGCCGTCGCCGACTACCTCAGCCGCAAGGCCGTGGCGGAAGGCAGAGACCCGCTGTGCGTCCGGGATGTGCTGACCGCCATGATCAAGGCCCATGAGATCCAGGGCGTCATTGCGCTGGAGAACAGCTTCAATCGAGTCGGGCTGGATCACGTGTTGCTGGTCAGGATCGCGACGACGGCGGTCGTCACCGGGATGCTGGGGGGAAACCGCGAGCAGATCATCAACGCGGTCTCGAACGCATGGATCGACGGCGGTGCCCTGCGGACTTACCGACATGCACCGAATACAGGTTCCCGCAAGAGCTGGGCGGCTGGCGACGCGACCAGTCGCGGCGTTCGTCATGCACTGATCGCAATGACCGGCGAGATGGGATATCCGTCGGCCCTGTCGGCTCCGGGATGGGGTTTCTGCGACGTGCTCTTCGACGGCAAGCCGCTGAGCCTCCCGCAGGAGTACGGCAGCTACGTGATGGAGAACATTCTCTTCAAGATCTCCTTCCCGGCCGAATTCCACGCCCAGACTGCGGTAGAGGCCGCCATGGAACTGCATGCGGAGGTCGCAGACCGGCTGGACGATGTCAAGGAAGTCATCATCGAGACGCAGGAGCCCGGTGTCCGCATCATCGACAAGACCGGCCCCCTGGACAATCCGGCGGATCGCGATCACTGCATCCAGTACATGGTGGCAGTGCCACTCGCATTTGGGCGACTGACGGCCGCGGACTATGAGGATGATGTTGCGTCTGATTCATGCATCGACGCCTTGCGGGACAAGATGAAAGTCAAGGAGAACGGGCGTTTCACGCGTGACTACTATGACGCCGGGAAACGCTATATCGGCAATGCTGTGCAGGTCTTCTTCAAGGATGGTACGGCGACCGCCCGGGTCGAGGTGGAATTCCCGATCGGGCACAGGAAACGCAGGAAGGAAGGAATCCCGGTCCTGGTGTCGAAATTCGAGTCGAGCCTGGCAGGAAAGCTGGCCGCCGGGCAGTTCGATCAGCTTCGCGACCTGTGTGCCGACCAGGCCGGCCTGGAAAATACTCCTGTGGACGACTTCGTGGCACTACTGGTCAAGGCCTGATTTCGTTGCCGAGCTCAAAGAGCTGTCAACCTCGGCCCAACTGGTGCGTTGAGATCATTGAGTAACGATGATCCCTATTGTCACCACGGAGGATTGACATGAAGACCAGCAAATTTGCGGCCACGGCCACGGCTGCTGCACTGTTGCTTGCCGGTGTGACGGCCGCGTGGGCGCAGGAGTCTGACCAGTCGCTATCCGCAAGCGGCCCTGCCGCAAGCACAATGGCTGAAAAACGAGGTTTGTCCCCTGAAGAACGACAGGCCAGGCGGGAGCAATGGCAGTCGCTGACGCCGGATGAGAGGGAACGTGCCCGGGAAGAGCGGCGGGCAAGATGGGACGCCATGAGTCCTGAGCAGCAGGAGCAGGCGCGGGGGCGCATGGAAACCCGGCGACAGCACGCCCGTGAACACTGGCAGTCGCTGAGCCCTGACGAGCAGTCGCGCTTGCGCGAACAACATCGGGCGCGATTCGAGTCGCTGAGTCCGGAAGAACAGGCGCAGATTCGCGAGCGTCGCCAGCAGCGGCGTCAGGATGGCGCAGGTGGCGGGCAAAGACAGGGTGACGGGCAGCGGGGTGGAGGCCGATCCGGACGGGGCGGGTAGCGCTACCGGCCGATTCGAACGATTCCGTCCGATGCCGCGGCCGCAACGGCCGCGGCTTTCCTTGCAGCCTTTTCCATCCACCTCACAAACGACCCCGTTATACTTCGCGGCCTTGCCGGAGAGCGTGCATGGCCGACGAGACGAACGCGGGCGAATTGAGGAACGGCGTGGAAAGGCTGGGCATACCGCTCGCCGACCGCCAGCAGAGGTTGCTACTGGCTTACCTACAGCTGCTGGTCAAGTGGAACCGGGCCTATAATCTGACCGCGGTGCGTGATCCCCGCGAGATGATTTCAAGACACCTGCTCGATAGCCTGAGCGTTCTGCCCCGGTTGTGCGGCCAGAGGGTGGCAGATGTCGGAAGCGGGCCCGGTCTGCCCGGGATACCGTTGGCTATCGCGGATCCAGACAGTCAGTTCGTACTGCTGGACAGCAATGGCAAGAAAACCAGGTTCGCGGCCCACGCGGCGCGGCGGCTGGAGCTGGCCAATGTGACCGTGGTGAAAAGCCGCGTCGAGGACTATGCCGACGAGGTGGGCTTTGATACCGTGATCAGCCGGGCGTTTGCGCGCGTATCGGACTTTGTCCGGCTGGCCGGTCATCTGTGTGGTCAGAGCGGCTGCCTGATGGCAATGAAGGGCCGGTTGGACCCGGAGGAACTGGCCGAAGTCCCGCCCGACTGGCGGATCGCGGAAACACGCGAGTTGAGAGTGCCCGGCGTCGATGCGCATCGACACCTGATTGTTCTTGTCCCCGCAACGGCGACCAGACTGAAGAAATGACAAA
>Ga0316191_10001178_pt1 | contig 18119 bp, 16 predicted proteins | sample Eddworburr2cm_MG_FD_204928 | JGI IMG/M metagenome (GOLD analysis project Ga0316191, IMG submission 204928) | Coastal sediment microbial communities from Maine, United States - Eddy worm burrow 2 cm | ecosystem: Environmental > Aquatic > Marine > Coastal > Sediment | place: USA: Maine...
AACGCCAGTATGCCGGTGATATTGCCGTCCACTTTCAGGGGAGCCAGCAGACACGATTTACATCCGTGCTCCTGAAAAATGATTTGATCCAGCGAACTCGTCAACTCACCACTCTCCTCAACCTCAACAACAAGGGGAATTTCCTGATTGAATACGTTTTCGATCATCGAATCCTGATAGGAATAGGACCCGTCTACGGCGATATTTGACGGACCGTTACTGAGAAAGTCGGAAATCTTCAAGTGACCCGGCTTATTTGCATGTTTGGTCATGACGACGGCAAGATCGTATGCAGCCATAGAGTGGATCTCAGAAAGAATCGCATGAATAAGCTCGCTGTCCCTAAAACTGGAGTTGAAAAGCTTGAAAATTTTTTCAATAAACTTATGATATACTGTGCCCTGCTCGTTTTCCTTCATAAGGCGCAGATTCTCAAAAGTAAAGGCCGCATTGCTTAAAAGCGGCGTCAATACCTCAATCTCACTGTGGGTGTAAACTCTGTTTTTATTTCTAGATGATATGGTCAACACACCGATAATCTCTTTGCTGGTTTTAATCGGCATGCACACAAAGGACTTCGACCCGTAATGTGCCATGTTGGCTCGCCCAAACCGTTTGTCGTTTTCAATATCCTCGACCACCAATGCAGATTTATTAATGACCGCATATTTGGCAATACTGGTATCAAAATCGATCCGATCGCCGGACTTAACAAATTTTCCCAGACCGACGGTGGCTTTCACCACAAAAGATTTGGCGCCACCTTTTTCGAGGGTCAACACAGAGCCAAGATCTGAGTTGGTTAGCAACAATGCACGTTCCAAAGTAACATAAAGGATCTCCTCGGGATCGAATGTTACATAACACAATTCTGAAAGCTCCTTTAAGATGGAAATTTCAGAGGCTTTTTTCTCAAGTTGTTTAAATGTGCTGCTGAATTGCCTTTCAATGGAGGTGAAGGAATTGATGATGGCGTGCAACTCATCCGTACCGGGTTGGGCCTGGCTATCCGCGACTTCAGCGATATAGTTTGATGACATTGTCTCGGATATATTCGCAATTTTATCAAATAGATTCTTTAGTATGTTAAATGCAATAAATGAGAAAATAAGAATGCCGAGAAAGAAGAAAGGAAGGTATTCATCGTCCAGCATGTCATACCTGATGCTGAAAAAAATAAAACCGACGATTGGGAACAAGAAAAATAGTCCAAAAATCAGATTGAGTTTGTAGTAGAGACTGCGATGTTTTAAAAATCGCGTCCCTAACCATTTGACGATTTGCATGGGGCGTCCTTTTGGAACAGATAGCACACGTCTCCCTTTCTAAGGGATCGCGAGTACTTATTACTTGATTTAATGTATCGGAAATTCTACAATTTTCTTTAAACGCTTCATTCCAATTGTAAGCGATGCGAACTAACTTGTATACCAAAAACTGGCGATCTTCAAGAATATAGCATGCCTCCAGCAGGTTAAAGTCTGTTATATCTATCTTTGTCTTGACTTTGTCAGTTGTACCGCCTATAGGAACGGGGCAAATTTTTTGGGGAAAATAGCGCTGTCGGTCACAACCTCCATGGAATCTAATATTAAATAAAATTCAATCATATAGGTATAAAAATGGCTACCTCGCATTTCGAAAAAATTTCCTGCGAGCTCGAATTAAAGAATTCCCAAGTTAAGGCAGTGGCGATTCTGTTGGAAGATGGCGCAACGGTTCCATTCATCGCTCGCTATCGCAAGGAAGCGACCGGCAGTTTGGATGAAGTGATTGTTACTGCCATCCGCGACAGGTTACAACAACTGAAAGACCTGGATCAGCGCAGAGTGTCCATATTAAAATCACTGGAAGAAAAAGGGCACCTGAATGATGAGCTTAAAGAAAGCGTCATGGCAGCGGAAACCATGGCAATTCTGGAAGATATATATTTACCCTACCGACCGAAGCGGCGAACCAGAGCATCCATCGCCCGGGAAAGGGGGCTTGATCCCCTGGCCACAAAAATTTTCGACCAAAATGGCGCAGATCCCCTTAAAGCCGCCATGGATTTTATCGATCCGACAAAAGCCGTTGAGACCATTGAGGAAGCGCTTGCGGGCGCCAGAGATATAATTGCCGAATGGGTCAGCGAGGATCAACAAGCGCGCAAAAAGATGCGTCAACTGTATTTTTCACGCGCAATTATTCACAGCCGCGTATCTCACGGAAAAGAAGTCAGCGGCGCAAAATATCGGGATTATTTTGACTGGCAAGAGCCAGCGCTCACAGCGCCATCCCACCGGATTTTGGCGATGCGGCGCGGCGAAAAAGAAGATGTCTTGAACCTCTCCATAGGTCCGCCGGAAGCCGAGGCCATCGAGATTCTTGAAGAGCTGTTTGTAAAAACAGATGCCGAAGATTCAACCCAGGTGAAACTTGCCGTCCACGACAGCTACAAACGGTTGTTGTCCAGATCGATGGAAACCGAAATCAGATTGGCTACCAAAGAACGGGCAGACAGGGAGGCAATCGAAGTGTTTTCCGCCAACTTGCGCGAATTGCTGTTGGCCCCTCCATTGGGTTCAAAACGGGTTATGGGTATAGATCCCGGTTACCGCACCGGCTGTAAAATTGTCTGCTTAGATCGTCAGGGAACGGTCGAGCACCATGATACCATATATCCGCATACATCAGAGAGCCGGCGCCGGGAAGCCGCCCAAAAGATTAAAAATTACGTGACCCGTTTTCGTATCGAAGCCGTTGCCGTCGGAAATGGAACTGCCGGAAGAGAGACCGAAACCTTTATCAACAATCTTGACTTTGATCGCAGCGTGGATGTCATTTTAGTGGATGAGAGCGGTGCATCGATTTATTCCGCCTCGGAGACGGCCCGCAAAGAATTCCCCCACCTCGACCTCACGGTCAGAGGGGCTATTTCCATCGGGCGAAGACTTATGGATCCGCTCTCTGAATTGGTAAAAATCGATCCGAAATCTATTGGCGTCGGGCAATACCAGCATGATGTTGACCCATCCGGTTTGAAACAATCTCTGGATGATATTGTCGTCAGTTGTGTAAACGGCGTGGGTGTGGCGGTGAACCGCGCAAGCATTGAGCTTCTAACCTACGTTTCCGGGTTAGGCCCTCAGCTGGCCAATAACATCGTGGCATATAGAGAACAAAATGGTCCCTTCACATCCCGTACCCAGTTAAAAAAAATCCCCAGATTGGGCCCCAAAGCCTTCGAACAAGCTGCCGGTTTTTTAAGAATAAGAGACGGCCAAAACCCGCTGGATGCCAGTGCAGTACATCCTGAAAGCTATCATATTGTATCAGCCATGACCGACGACATGGGGTGCACGGTAGCGGAACTCATGAAAAATTCGAAGTTACGGGAAAAAACCGATATAAATCGGTATGTCACGGATAAGGTCGGAATACCGACCTTAAAGGATATATTTAAGGAACTGGCACGACCCGGGCGTGATCCCCGCCAGGACTTTGAACATTTTGCCTTTGCCGAGGATCTTGAAAAAATATCCGATCTGGAACCTGGCATGAACCTCCCGGGAATTGTAACCAATGTTACCGCTTTCGGGGCATTTGTCGATATCGGTGTTCATCAGGACGGTTTGGTGCACATCAGTGAGCTTTCGGATAAATTTGTAGAAAATCCTGCCGATGTCGTCAAGGTTCAGCAAAAAGTGGAAGTCTCGGTTCTGTCGGTGGATCTGGAACGTAGCCGGATTTCCCTCTCCATGAAGAAAATTTCTGGTAAATCGGCACAGAAGGCAACGTCGCGACCAAAATCAAAAAATCCCAAAAGCCGCAACGAAAACACGCGAAATAAAACGACCCCCTTTAACAATCCGTTTGCGGATTTGCTCGGTAGTTCGTAAAGTAAAGAATCTTGGCCAGGAAAACCAGGCTTTAGTCTTACCCCAGAGAGGTGGTGTTTGCCGTTAGTTGATCAATGGAATAATGGAATGGTGGAAAAATGGAATATTGGGTATGAAAAGCGGAGGATGGCCTGATTTTAATTTCCAATCAGTGTCATCAATTAAAAATAGATCTCATTCCGCCAAACCCAGTATTCCAACATTCCATTATTCCACCACACCATGGCATTTGATTTCGGCAATCCGCCGCAGATTGACCTGGCCCAAAGAACCAGGTTTCCGTTGTAAGGATAAATCATGCGTGCAGTCGTCCAGAGAGTGAAAGAAAGCTCGGTAAAAGCAGACCGTCAAACGATCGGCCGGATTGGTAAAGGCCTTCTGGTCTTGCTTGGAGTGGCCGAAGAAGACACCCCATCGGATGCCGGCTATCTTGCTAATAAGATAGTCAATTTAAGAATTTTTGAAGATGACGGCGCCAAAATGAACCGGTCCTTACTGTCGATCGGCGGAGAAATGCTGGTGGTTTCACAATTTACCCTGTTGGGGGACTGCCGCAAAGGGCGCCGGCCTTCGTTTATCGCCGCGGCCGGTCCACAAAAAGCCTCAGAGCTTTATGATAATTTTGTCCAACAGGTGCGCCGGCTTGGAGTTTCAGTTGAAACCGGTCGCTTTCAATCCGCGATGGAGGTCGCCTTAATTAATGACGGACCGGTCACCCTCGTTTTGGAAAGCCGTTGATTGAAAAAGGCATGCCGACTGTCCGATCCCTAAATTCATCACCTCGCTCCTCAAGTTAGGGGCTTCGCCCCAACCTGTCGAGAGCCTCAAGGTCGTGCGATTGGAAGGTTGGAATTATTCCATCATTCCATGTGGTATACGAAGACAATGGCCGCAAAAAAAAGTGATTCAAATATATTATAGAAATTTCGATTCATACTTGAAGCGTGCAATGGTAGGCGTGTTGCTGCTGATCTGGGTGCTGACGTTCCTCAAGGCCGCACCGAGTGCCGCTGCCGATAGGTTCGAATCTATAAAATCGCTCGTCGGAGTCGATGATGCCCTGCTCGTTGCAGATTCTGAAGGTCGAACGATAATCAAAAAAAATGAGAACAAAAAACTGATACCTGCTTCCATTCTTAAACTTTTAACATCGTTGAGTGCGTTTCATTACCTGGGTCCGGACTTTCGCTATACCACTGAATTTTACCTGGACAAGCAGTCAAATTTTAAAATTAAAGGATTGGGTGATCCCCTTTTAATATCAGAAATCATCAACGATGTCTCGGCTCGCCTTTCCGATTTGATCGGAGGTTTCATCGTCATCAAGGATCTGGTGGTCGATGATTCCCATTTCAACCAGCCGCTGACTATTCCCGGCATTAGTTCATCCACGCAGCCATATGATGCACCAAATGGTGCGCTGTGTGTCAATTTTAACACGGTCTTCTTTAAACGAAACGAATCCGGTTATGTCAGCGCCGAAACCCAGACGCCCCTCCTACCTTATGCAGAAAAAAAGATCAGAGCCCGGAACTTGAAAAAAGGAAGATTTGTGCTGTCCCATCTCGAAAATGAAAACACCATTTACGCCGGTAAACTCTTTCAGTATTTTCTTAAACAACACGGGGTGCAATTTAGCGGTACGGTGATACCGGGACGGGTGAATAAAAGCGAGGATAGACTCATCTATCGATATGTTTCTAAATTTTCGCTGGCACAGATCATTTCAAAATTACTGGAGCATTCCAATAATTTTACGACCAATCAGCTATTCATTACTTCCGGTATCGCGGCCTTGGGTCCGCCCGGCAATCTTGAGAATGGCGTTGCGGCCGCTCTGGAATATACGGCCAACGTTTTGCAAATCAAAGAAATGTCGATCGTTGAAGGCTCCGGGATATCCCGACAGAATAAGGTTACAGCGCGTCACATGCTTCGGGTTCTCGACAAATTCAAACCTCATCACCGGCTCATGCGACGCAAAGGGCGCGAGTTTTATAAAACCGGCACACTCAATGGTGTCAGCACTCGCGCAGGTTACATTGCCTCTGAGGATGGTGGATTGTACCGCTATGTTATCATGTTCAACACACCCGACAAATCGACGGCACCGATTATGCGCAAGCTACTGAGAGTTTTGAAATGATCTTCTATTCAGATGTGATGCTCGCATAGGCGCTGTGGTTGTGAATTGACTCAAAATTTTCGGCACTTACTGAGAACCAGGTGATGTTGTCATCGGCGTTCAGTTTTTCAGCGACATCGCGCACAATATCCTCGACAAATTTGGGATGGGCAAAAGCGCATTCGGTTACGTATTTTTCATCAGCCCGTTTCAATACAGAAAAGACATCACATGATGCGGAGGTTTCCACCAGCTCGATCATATCTTCCATCCAGATGAATTTCTTGAATCGGGTGCTCAGCCGTACTTCGCCGCGCTGGTTATGGGCGCCCCCGTCACTGATTTCCAGAGAACAGGGACAAACCGACGAGATGGGAACCGCCACCTGTGATACAAGATCTACCTTTCCAGCGGGGTCACTGGTTCCGATGATGCTGCAGGTGTAATCCATGAGTCCCGGAGATAAACTCACCGGCGCCTTCTTTTCAATGAAATACGGAAACGTCATCTCAAGATGGGCTGAGGCCGCTTTTAAATGCTGTTTCATTTTTTCAAGGATGACCGAAAACTTCTGCAAGGAAACGTCCGGACGTAGCAGATGTAATAGTTCAACGAAGCGGCTCATATGAGTGCCCTTGTTGTTGTGGGGCAGATCTACAAACATGTTGATGACGGCAATCGTATGCTGGAAACCATCCCGCCGATCGCGGACGGTAATGGGATAACGCAAATTTTTAATCCCCACTTTATCGATGGAGATGTTGCGGTAATCGGGCTGACTTTGGACGTCTTTCATGATTTTAACAGATATTCGAGTTTGACGTGACTCATTGATCGAAAAATGTTCCCTTTGATTTTCTGATTGCTGCGATAAAGCTGCTGTAGTAGAGATTTTATTTCCTGGCGTTTTGACGTTTTGGCGGTTGGACAGGGATTTTCAAAATCCGGAAATCGTTGATCTTTAGCGAAACGTCTGATCAAATCCTCATCGGCAAACGCCAGGGGTCGAATCAGGGTAAACCTTTGCTGAAATAACGTCTGAGACGGCACCATCGTACTGATTTCACCTGCATAGCAAATATTCAAGAACAGGGTTTCAATTACGTCATCTTTATTATGGCCGAGGGCTAGTTTGTGGCAGCCTAATTCAGCGGCAATTTCAAAGAGGCGTCTGCGGCGAAGTCTGGAGCATAAAAAACAGGGATTCTCCCGGTTAGTTAAGCTGTGACCCTGAAGGCCGTAGTCCGTGTATTCAACCCTGAGGGCAAATCCAAGCTGCCCACAATAGGCCTCGAGTGCTTCGGCAAAACTTCCCTCAAAACCGGGATCGATATAAACTGCGAACAGGTCATAGTTGATCGGAATTCGAGCGCGACGTTCAGACAACATCCACATCAGGCTGAGGCTGTCTGCACCGCCCGAAAGACCCACAACGATTCGATCGCCGTCGGAAATCATCTGGTAACGACGCAAGGCCTTCCCCATGGCCCTGTTCAGCGCTTTGTATGTCTTACGTTCGCTCGGCAAAGAGTTCTAAATGGTTCCGGTTTTGCAAACAAAATATCCACTGCCGGTTACGACCCAAATTGAGCTTTTTTCGCTCCTTTAGGGTACCAGTTATTTACTATACGCCCAATGCAGGCCGGGTGCTTATTTCGTTGGCATATCCGCCTCTTTGTATACAACTTTTCCGGCAGCAACTTCTCTTAACGAGACCACAATATCTTCATTTTTCGGTGAGCTGACAAGGTAATCGGATCCTTCACGGATTTGCCGCACCCGTTTGCCGACCATGTTAACGAGCAAAAATCGATTTTTCACTTTTCGCAGACAATCTTCAATTGTAATACGGGCCACTACAAACCTCCATAATCCCAATCGTTCCGTCTTTAAGGGTTATTGGTAAACCTCGACGAAGTTAATTAATTTTACCCATCGCGGCAGATCAGAAATTCCGATACCCAAAATTATAAAATCTCCACCAGTTCATACACACGCTTTCCGCCTGGCGCCTCAAGTGTCAGTTCGTCGCCCGGTTTTTTCCCTAAAATGGCTCTGCCGAGAGGTGAAGAAATGGAAATGCGTCCTCGCTCGATATCGGATTCATCCGGTCCCACCAGCTGGTACTCTACGTCTTCACCGGTGTCTATGTTTTCGAGCAATACTCTGTGGCCGAATGCTGCTCTGTCCTTGGGCAGCTTATCCGGATTGATAATGTCGGCATTGGCCAACTTGAACCCCAATTCCCCGATCCGCCCCTCGATAAATCCCTGGCGATCCTTGGCTGCTGCGAACTCCGCGTTTTCGCTGAGATCTCCATGCGCACGGGCCTCTTCAATGGCTAATATATTTTGAGGTCGTTCAACTCGTTTTAATTTTTCCAGCTCTTTTTTTAGGGCCTCATACCCCTCTCTGGTTACCGGTACTCGATCCAACGGTGACTCCTAATAATGAAAATTATGATTTAAAAAGTGCAAATTGAGAATTCAAATCAGCAATCCCGCTGATATTTAATTCCTCAAACGATATATTCCACAATCCTCAAATTCCCCGGTTGACGATTTTCAATTTTTATAGATGTTCGTCCGCCAGAACCCGTGCGATCTGTACTGCGTTAGTTGCCGCACCTTTACGGATATTATCTGCAACAATCCACATGTTGATACCGTTAGGTATGGATTCATCCTCACGGATTCGACCCACCAGAGTCAGATCCTGACCGGCCCCGTCCGTCGCCAGGGGGTAAATATTTTTTCCCGGATCATCCATTACTTTAATCCCCGGCGCCTTTTCAAGAATCAATTTTACTTCCGATGCGGAAATAGGTTCTATGGTTTCCACATTAACGGCTTCGGCGTGGCTGTAAAACACCGGAACTCTAACAGTGGTCGCAGTGACCCCGATGGTGTCGTCTTCCATGATCTTTCTGGTCTCATTGACCATCTTCATCTCTTCTTTGGTATATCCATTATCTAAAAACGAATCAATATGCGGCAGGCAATTAAACGCGATGCGATGGGGATAGACCTTTTTTTCATAATCTAGAAAATTTATCATTGCTCGGGACTGGTCAAAAAGCTCATCAATGGCTTTTTTCCCCGTGCCAGATACCGCCTGGTAGGTGGATACCACGATACGTTTGATATGGTATTTTTGGTGGATAGGATTGAGCGCTACAACCATTTGAATCGTTGAACAATTCGGATTGGCGATAATGCCCTTTTTCGTATAAGCGGCGATAGCATGGGAGTTGACTTCCGGTACAACCAGCGGAACATCCGGATCCATCCGCCAGGCGCTGGAATTGTCCACTACTACGCAGCCATCTTGGGCGGCAAATGGTGCAAACCGTTGACTGGTGCCGCCACCGGCTGAAAAAAGAGCGATGTCCATACCTTTGAAAGAATCTTCACCGAGTTCTTCCACTGCAATCAGGTCGCCTTTAAAGCGCAGTGTTCTTCCAACCGAACGGGAAGAAGCCAATAATTTGATGGCGCCGACCGGGAAGTCCGCCTCTTCCAAACAATTGATCATCTGATTGCCCACCGCACCCGTTGCGCCGGCCACGGCAACGTTTATTTTTTTATCAGACATGCTGTCCAATCCCCTTTCAAATACAAAAACCAAAGCTAACGCCTAACGCTTGGTTATAAGAATCAACTTTTCCCTAATTTTGTGTTTCTGTTTTAGTAAAAGTAACTTCTTAATGAGCTTTGACGAAGCCGTCCAATTCCTCCGTAGTAAAGGTGATGGGTTTTTCAGCAAGGCGATATTTGTGTCATGGACGTGGACTTTCAAAGTGACCTAATATGGAGGTACCTGCCTTTACCTTGTCACCCGGTGCCACTCGCAGCTTTATATCCGCCGGCAGATAGACATCCAGACGTGAACCAAAACAAATAAGACCGAATCGCTGCCCACGAATCACGTGATCCCCGGGTTGTATTCGGCAGATAATCCGTCTAGCTATCAGACCCGCTACCTGAACCACACATAGTGGCTTTCCGTTATCCATCTCGATGAAAACGGCATTGTGCTCGTTTTCCAGGGAGGCCTTGTCGAGATTCGCCGAAAAAAACTTCCCCGGATGATAGTCTATTTTTTTTATCCGACCATCGTATGGTACTCGGTTGACATGAACATTAAATACCGACATAAATATGCTGATTTTCATGGTCTGCCCGCTAAAAAAGGGCGTATCGTCCATGAGGTCCGTCAAAATAACTTTTCCGTCTGCAGGGGATACGATAATGCCCTTTTCATCGGGAATAATCCGGTCCGGATCTCTGAAAAATCCGCAAATACAAAACGTTATTACCAAACCAACCAAGGTCAAGGTTGTAAGTCCCAACAAGGCAAGCACTGCCGTCGCAAAGGCTGCGCCGATGATCAAGGCGTAACCGGCGTTTGCGATAGGAAACGCCGTCTGATTGGGAAGATCCGATCTGGTAAATTTGTCCATTTGAATAAAATTTTGTTAATTAACAATAGCTGATGGTATTGTCAAGGATAACCTTAAAATTTCAGCCAATTATCCCTTTGCCATAGCCTTTGATCTCGGCATCGGGTTTGCGAATATAGTGTGGCACCAGCAAAGCGACATCTTCAGTTTGTTTTCTGTGAAATCCGGGTATACTTAACCAGGCGATGGAGGAAGCCCGAATCGTGTGTTGGCCCTGGGATGCAAAATGCGCCAATTCTCCTAACTTGGCGGATATTTTATCCCGGTAAATCTGCGCTGCGTTGCCCACGAAGATGCTCGGCTCCCAGATGCCGCTCACAGCCTCAGCGGGTGATACGACCTTTTCGGAGACGTCTCTTTTTAATTCATCATTTTTAAAGCGATAACGACAGGCATAGACCTCTTTTTTACGTGCATCCAACAATGGGCAGATCAGATAGGCACTTTGGGCACACTGCCAAGCGAGGGCATCAAGGCTTGAAACTCCTGCCACCGGTTTGGATAGGGAAAACGCCAAGCCCTTAATCGTGCTGATACCGATTCGCAACCCGGTAAAAGAGCCCGGTCCAATGGTGACAGCAAATCCATCTACATCCCGAACTCTAAGGTCCGCTGCAAGGCAGACCGTCTCAATCAGATCCATTAAATGTCGGGAATGGGTCTTGATGTTAGCCCTGGTCAACTCCGCCAACAACAGTCCATCATCAACTATTGCAACACTGCAACTCTGGGTCGCTGTATCCAGTGCAAGGATTTTCATGGTAACATGCTTTGGCTCGCTTGGATTGAACCCAATGTTAGATCGTTAGGGCTATTGATGGAAAATGGTTTCGGCTGGGAATTGCCGGCTATTGGATACAATTCTCTGACGTCCTTCTCCTGTCATTTGTTTTCTTGTCTCTGTGTGTTGCCTTCCGACCTCTGTCGCACGTCTTCTATAACCCCGTCAACTAAAGAATCCGACAGAACTTCTTCCATGCGTCGTACCGGGACAAATGCGAGTCTGCGCTTAACATTCTGTGGAATTTCCGTTAGATCTTTTTTGTTTTTCTCAGGAATAATGACCTTACGAATTCCAGCTCGCAGGGCACCCAGCGCTTTTTCTTTCAAGCCACCAATCGGCAGAACTCTGCCCCTCAGCGTAATTTCACCGGTCATGGCGACATCATTGCGAATGGGTCGATTTGTCAGCGCTGAAATCAAGGCCGTGGCCATGGCAATACCCGCCGAGGGGCCGTCTTTGGGAATTGCTCCGGCGGGTACGTGGATATGGATATCCAGATTGTCAAAATCCTTTTTTTCCACGCCAAAAGAACCGATGTTAGCCCTGGCGTAAGTTACGGCTGCTCGAGCGGATTCTTGCATAACATCTCCCAGTTGCCCGGTGACGATCAACTCGCCTTTTCCGCCGATCAAGGTCGCTTCGACATAAAGTACCTCACCGCCTACCTGAGTCCAGGCCAGGCCTGTAGCCAAGCCAACCTGACTTCCTTCCTGATCCATTTCCGTTATATATTTGGCAATTCCCAGATAGGTTTGTAAATTGCCTTTCGTGATCTGAAATGTCTTTTTCTTGCCCTCAGCGATTTGGCGAGCGGCCTTACGGCAAATGGTGCCCAACTCACGCTCTAAATTTCTAAGTCCTGCCTCACTTGTGTATTCACGAATGATCCGTCGTATCGCACCTGAGCTAAACGAAAACGCTTTAGGTTTTAAACCGTTCTCTTTGATCTGACGTGGAAGAAGATGTTTAGCCGCGATGGCCGCCTTTTCTTCTTCGGTGTAGCCGGGAAGATTGATCACTTCCATGCGATCCAGCAAGGCCGACGGTATTGTATCTGATGTGTTGGCAGTCAGGATAAACATCACCTTGGACAAATCAAAGGGCAGATTGAGAAAATGATCGCTGAAATCCGAGTTTTGTTCAGGATCAAGAGCTTCCAGCAGAGCTGAGGAAGGATCACCCCGAAAGTCCGATCCGAGTTTGTCGATTTCATCCATCATGAAGATCGGATTGTTGGTACCGCATTGCTTCAGGCCTTGTAAAATACGACCCGGCAGGGCACCAATGTAGGTTCGGCGGTGTCCCCGGATTTCGGCTTCATCCCGAATCCCACCCAAGGAAATGCGAATAAATTTCCGCTTCATGGCCCGGGCAATAGATTGGCCCAGAGATGTTTTGCCGACACCCGGCGGTCCCACAAAACACAGAATCGGACCCTTCATTTTTGGATTGAGTTTTCGAACACTTAAATACTCCAATATACGATCTTTAACGGTATCCAACCCGTAATGATCCTTATCCAGAACCTTTTTGGCCTGTATGATGTCGATCACATCTTTAGAGGACTTGCTCCAGGGCATATCTACCAGCCAGTCCAGATAGGTGCGAACTACCGTGGACTCCGCCGACTCAGGGTGCATCTGTTCCAATCGTTTTAATTGTTTGGCCGCTTCCCTGCCGGCTTCTTTTGACATCCTGGCCTTTTTTATTTTTTTTTGGTATTCGACCAGTTCGTGAGCGCTCTCATCATGATCTCCCAGTTCTTTGTAGATAGCACGCACCTGTTCCCGTAAAAAATAGTCCCGTTGGCTTTTAGAAATTTCATCCTTGACTTCGGATTGAATCTTCGCTTGCACAGTCGATAGTTGTACTTCCCGAGAAAGCAGCCGATTGACCTTCTTAAGGCGTTTCACAGGATCTTCAATCTCCAGCAGTTCCTGGGAGTCTTCAATTTTCAACCTTAAATTCGATGCCACAAGATCAGCCAGTTTCCCTGGTTCTTCAACACTTTGTAAAATCGTGATGACATCGCCTGTCATCTCGCCGCGCAAGACTAAAAGTTTCTCACAATGTTCTCTGACGTTTCGCATTAAGGCTTCTGTTTCTAAACTGATGTCTTCAACCAATAGCTCCTGGATCATCGACACCTTCACACGGTACAAAGATCGTCGACGCGTATATTTTTCAATCCGTGCTTTGGCACAGCCCTGAACGAGTACTTTAATTCCGCCATCGGGAAGTTTGATCATCCGTAAAACCCGGCTGACGGTGCCAGTCGTGAATATCTCATCGGTATCCGGATTCTCGATAGCCGGATCTTTCTGGGTGGCCAGAAACAGATAGCCTTCTTTGGCCACAGCCTCTTGTACCGCCCGCATTGATTTCTCACGCCCCACAAAAAGGGGTAAAACCATATCTGTAAACATGACAATATCACGCACGGGCATCAAGGGCAGGATGCCGGGTATTTTTTCATCTTTTTGATCATCTTCTATAATGCTGATCAAATCATCTCTGTCAGTTTCGGCCATTTTCACTCCCAGGTGCTCCCAGAAAAAAATCCGGGCACCATCCACATTTATTTAAATATCCCTGAACCCGGTAATACCGGAAAGTGTCTCCCCAAAAGACTAAAATGAAGATTTTTCGTTGATTTTCATTGCCGTTTCTCGGCGTCGAGAATGTCTTGTCATAAAATCTCGCAAATCCGCTTGGAGGGCAAAAAATTCCCGATTAAGGGTCCATGTATCGAACCCCCCTAACCCATTTGCCGGAATTCGGAAATGCCCGTTATTGAAGCTGGGAATCATGGATATACAAACCTTTAAAGTAATACATAATTTTTTTTTGACAATATAACTTTGTTTTTTTTGCGATACATGCCAGAATAATAGGATATTTTCTCGAGTTTCCAAAGGCTTTAATTCAAATAAAGAAATTGAGCTAACCTTAAGGATTGTGCATGTTAACTTACCTAGTCGAAGTATCGATCTTTATATTCGGACTTTGCATCGGAAGTTTCCTGAACGTTTGTATCTACCGGCTGCCGGCATCGAAATCAATCGTTCATCCCCGCTCGATGTGCTCGAATTGCGGTACTCTGATCGCCGCCTACGACAACATACCGGTTTTAAGCTATCTGTGGCTGAAAGGACGTTGTCGTCACTGTCAAATAAAAATTTCCCTACGATATCCAATGGTTGAGCTTTTGGGTGGCCTGTTTGCTCTGGGGACTTTTCTTAAGTTTGGTCTGACTCTCGAAGCATTGATATATTATCTATTCTTCGCCGCTCTGTTGATCGTAACTTTCATCGATATAGATCATCGTATCATACCGAATGTCATCACTTTGCCTGGCATACCCATTTGTTTTGCGGCCAGCTTCGCCCTGCCGACCATCAACTATAGGGAAGCGCTGCTGGGCATCCTTATTGGGGGCGGCAGTTTGTTTCTCGTTGCCTGGATTTACAGTCTGATCACGAAAAAAGAAGGTATGGGTGGCGGCGACATCAAATTATTAGCGATGATGGGTGCCATTGTGGGTTGGCAAGGCGTTCTTTTCACTATTTTTCTAGCATCGCTGGTTGGAACCCTAGCTGGATTGGCCGCAATGCTGCAATCGCGTAAAGGCATGAAACTGGCAGTGCCGTTCGGCCCGTTTTTATCCATCGGCAGCATTACCTATACTTTTTTCGGCACGCCCCTGATTGCCTGGTACTTTAATTTGTTGGGGTGATGTAAAATTAGGGTTTAAACTGCTCACCGAGGGCCAGCCCCAGATCCAAAGCCTGTCGGTTCATATCCAGAAAATCTGGCGGAATCCGAGTCTCAAGTACCTTCATAATGGACTCGGGAGTTAATAGCTCGGTCATACGGATCACCGAACCCAGCATGCAGATGTTAAAAACAATCGGCTTTTCGATTTTTTTCATAACGCTTTCGAACATGGGGAGTTCTCTTTGCCGAGCATCGACTTTTTTCTGAGTTTTTACAAAACGGGCGTCGGTGATCAACAGTCCGCCGGGGCGTATAATCTGATAAAAGTTGTTATAGGCGTCTTGGGTAAGGCAGACCAGCACATTGGGTTGAATCACCTTGGGATAGTCAATCGTCGAATCTGAAATGATGACATCGGATCGGGTCGATCCTCCCCGTGCCGCAGCGCCGTAAGACTGAGACTGTACGGCGTTCAGATTTTCATACAGCACGGCTGCTTCGGCCAGAATGATGCTCGCCGTGATCACACCCTGGCCGCCCGATCCCGAAAATACCATTCTGCATCTTTCCATTAGCGCTGTCCTCCCATCGCGGTTTCGACGATTTTATCATATTCATTGCAGTACTCCGGTCGCTCAGTTTGTAAAAAGATACCCCGTTCAATCAAATCAGGATTTTCCTGTTTCGCCTTGGAGCCGATGGAGGTGGTATTGTTTTTAAACCACCGCACCATATCCACGGCATCACCGGCTTTGTTCTTGCGCCCGAAATAGGTCGGACACTGGCTTAGAATCTCCACCACCGAAAATCCCTCGTGCAGAATGGCTTTTTTAATGAGATCGGCGATTTGCTGAACATGATAACTGGTGGTACGCGCCACAAATGTAGCACCGGCAGCCTTTGCCAACTCCACGACATCAAAGCTGTAATCGATATTGGTAAATGGTGCCGTTGTTGCCCGGATACCAGGACCCGACAGGGGCGAAAATTGTCCCCCGGTCATCCCGTAAATCCGATTGTTCATGACAATGGCCGTGATATCGATATTTCTGCGTGCTGCATGGATAAAATGGTTGCCGCCGATGGCCAAGGCATCGCCATCACCCATGGGAACGATAAGATTCAACTCGGGCAGACTCATTTTTACGCCGGTGGCAAAGGCAAGTGCCCGTCCGTGGATGGTGTGCAGTGTATGAAAATCGACATATCCGGAAATTCTTGCTGAACACCCAATGCCGGATACCATGACGATTTCGTTTTTGCTCATGCCAAGCTTTTCGATGCCTTGCAGCATGCCATTGAGCACCATTCCATGCCCGCATCCGGGACACCACATGTGCGGAAAAAATCGTTCCCTCAGGTAATCTTTAACTGCCATGTGTCAAACTCCTTTTCCTTGGATTATTCGAAAAATGTTCATGATATCCACCGGAGTGATAAAAACGCCGTCAATGCGATTGGCGAGAAACACCTTTTGCGGCTCATCCACCGCTAGTTTCACCTCCCGAAAAATCTGGCCCATGTTCTGTTCCACGACGATCACAGATTTGGCACCGGCGCATTTTTCACGTACAATCGTATCAGGAAAGGGCCACAACGTCTGCAGTTCCAGTAGTCCGAGTTTTTCTCCTCTCAAACGTCTTTTCTCCACAACATGTCGAGCGGAACGAGCCGCTGAGCCGTAAGAAACCAGCAAATGCTCCGCATCTTCCAGATAATATTCTTTATACCGAGCGAGAAGGTTGGTGCGGTTTTCGAGCTTGTCCACCAGGTGATGCAGCAGTCCGTGGACCACTCGAGGTTCGGCGGATGGGAATCCCCACATGTCGTGAAATAACCCGGTAACATTGTAGCGGTGGACACCGCCGAAATCCGACATGGGAAGACGTCCGTCTTCCCTGGGTAGATAGGGGTGGTAATCCACACCCTTTTTTACAGATGTCCTGAGCCGGTCCACCAGGGGAATTACGCCCGGCTCGGGTATTACGAGGCGCTCGCGCATGTGGCCCACCACCTCATCAAACAATAGTATGACGGGCGTCCGATACGTTTCGGCCAGGTTAAAGGCTTCCACCGTAACCGCGAAGACATCTTGGTGAGTTGAAGCCGTCATCGCTATGATGGCATGATCACCGTGGGTTCCCCAGCGCGCCTGGTTGATATCCCCCTGGCTGCCGTGGGTTGGAATTCCGGTGGAGGGTCCGCCACGCTGAACATCGACGATCACGCAGGGAATTTCAGCCATAACGGCATATCCTAAGGCTTCCTGCATCAATGAAAAACCGGGACCGCTGGTGGCCGTCATGGCTTTACGACCGGTAAGCGACGCACCGATAATTGCGCATAGCGAGGCAATTTCATCTTCCATCTGAATAAACTTACCGCCGATCCGGGGGAGCCGATAAGACAAAATTTCAGCTATCTCGGTTGACGGCGTAATCGGATATCCGGCATAAAAATCAAGCCCGGCATACAAGGCACCTTCAATGCAGGCCTCGTTACCTTGAACGAACTTTTTATTTTCACTCATTTATAACACCCTAGTTTTCCAATTCGATTTCTATTGCCAAATCCGGGCATCGCAGCTCACAAAGCCTGCAACAGATACAATCCTGCGGCCGCGCTGCTTTGACCTTGTCTTCGCCATCCAGTTCCAAAACCTTTTTCGGGCAGAATTCCACACAGATGCCGCAACCCTTGCACCATTCCCGATTGATATGGTGTTGCTTTAACTTAGGTTTCCCCATAAACCATCCCCTTTGCCAATATCCAGCATCTTGTCAACGACAGGTGCAGCACAAATTTCATATCGATATCGTCACATTTGAAAACGAAACCGTCAATAACCAAATCAAAGATCGTCGCTAAAAGCCGGTGAATGGCGGGTCGTAAATCGCGAAGCTGCCTGAGTTTTTCACGGTATTCAAGGCAATTTCCACCGGCGTCGATAAATCCTTTTTGAAGGCTATAATTCCGGAACGAAATGTTGAAAGCCTAAATTTATAAAGTAATTAATTTGACATGCGATTGTCAAGCAAAACCCCGTTTCAACAGCACTGTCGCATGAATATAATAAGAAGCGGTAATCCTAATTTTTTGAGCAGTTTTTCAGCCAAGATAGCTCAGGGTTATGAGGTAAAATTTTTAAAT
>Ga0316191_10001179_pt1 | contig 18118 bp, 12 predicted proteins | sample Eddworburr2cm_MG_FD_204928 | JGI IMG/M metagenome (GOLD analysis project Ga0316191, IMG submission 204928) | Coastal sediment microbial communities from Maine, United States - Eddy worm burrow 2 cm | ecosystem: Environmental > Aquatic > Marine > Coastal > Sediment | place: USA: Maine...
GGAACGGCTTGAGCACCCCCTCAGCCTCATCCATCGGTCCCGTCCAACACGAGACGATCATGCAGAACGTGTCGCCGTGACGATCCCCAGGAATGAACGGCAGCGGAGGAGCCATCTGCCAGCCGAAGAAGCCGCCGAACTGCTCGGGGGCGTCGGCAATGAACTCCCGGTACAAGCTCAGAACGTCTCGCGCGGCTTCGACCTCGAAGAACATCGGTCCTCCGTAGATCATCTCCACAGGGTGGAGTCGGTACTCCAGATTGGTCAAGACTCCGAAGTTGCCTCCTCCTCCCCGGATGGCCCAAAAGAGATCCGAGTTCTCCTCCTCGTTGGCGTGGAGCAGTCTTCCGTCGGCAGTCACCACATCGGCGGAGATCAGATTGTCGATAGACAAGCCGTGGCCCCGAGAGAGGTAGCCGATGCCTCCACCCAATGTGAGACCGGCAACGCCCGTCGTCGAGATGATGCCGCCCGGCGCAGCCAGGCCGAAAGCATGGGTGGCATGATCGAGATCACCCCACGTGGTTCCACCCTGGGCACGGGCCGTCTGGGTTTCGGGGTCGACGCGGATTCCCTTCATCTGCCCCAGGTCGACAACCACCCCGCCGTCGTTGGTGCCGAATCCGGGGACACTGTGCCCACCGCCCCTGATCGACAGGTCCAAGCCACTCTCAGCGGCGTAGCGCACACCAGCAATCACGTCGGCGTCGTCGACGGCTCCGATTACCACGGCAGGCCGCTTGTTGATCATGCCGTTGTAGACGAGGCGAGCCTCCTCGTACCCCACGTTCCCGTCTACAAGGACGGCGCCTCGTACCTGTTCTCGTAGCGAGTCCATGGACATGCCCTATCCCTCCCCAGAGATCCGTTGCCTCAACCGAACCTACCCGCGACGACCGACGGCAGAGCACATTGTTCGGAGCACCGATCACCTTCACCAACGCAACGACCACCCGAAGTCGCAGGCAGGTCGGGAGACTGATCGGCAACGGGGCGCGACCGGCGGCGCACCCGATGGGGGGGGAGGGTGTACGCCGCCGGCGCACCGAACTGCCCAACCATACGCTCACATACCAGACGCACCCGCTGATATCGCAGCAGCAAGATCTCCCCCTCTCGCTGACGCTGCGAACTACGGGTGCGTCACCAACGAACCTCCACGACTCTGCACCAGACCGCCCGCCAATGCCTGCCTTTGCCGGCGGGGTCCGGGAGACAGAGATCTTCAACATCGCGCCACTCATGCCCGGAAACTCGAGGTTCGGAACCTCAACCACGACCTCGCGAGCATCGAGCGGCGAGCAAGGAACGCGCAGGGCTCCCTGGGATTCTTCTTTCCACACATCGGTTTCTGTCACACCCGTGAGATACGTTGTCGGTATGGATACGAAGAGCTCCACCACCGAGATACTCGAGCAGCAGTTGATCGAAGACGAAGCGGTCATTGCCCGGGCCCGTGGCCGGCAGATGACGGTGTTGCGGGAGCTCGATCGGCGGCAGGTGGCGTTGCGTGACGGTCACCGGTCCCTCAAGGAATGGGCCACCGGCAGGATGGATCTTGCTCCCGAGACCGCAGGTGTCCTCGTGTCAACTGCACGGCGCCTCGAAGACCTCCCCGATGTTGACGCCGCTGTCACAACTGGAGAGATCGGTTTCGACCGGGCCGTTGCGGTCGGCAGGCTTGCGGGGCGTGACGATGCATTGGACCTGTTGAGTGAGGCAGCGGATTATGACATCCAAGGTATCCGGGTCCTCGTAGTCCGGCGGCGGCGGATGTCTCGTCTTGATGAGATTCAGGCGTTCGAGGAACGGTACGTTTCGATCCAGCCGAACCTCGACGAATCAGCGTGGCGCCTGTCCGGGCAGTTGCCCGGCTGTGCGGGCCGCACCGTCGTCGCAGCCCTCGAAACACGCGGCGACACCTTCCCGTACGGGCAGGGTGTCACACCATCACGCACCACCAGGAACGCAGATGCCCTGTGGTCGATCACCCACGACGCCGTCGCCGGAAGCGACGGCGCGTCGATTGATGCGTCGACACCGGTACTCACCGTGTTCGTCGACGCCACCGAGGCTGCGCCAACCAACGGCACAACCGGCATCACCTTGGAGGCTGGTCCGCGCGTCGGTGCGAACGCAGTCGAAGCGATCCTGTGCAACGGCATTGTTGAAGTCATCGCGAGAACCCCGGGCGGACAACCCCTCGCCCTCGGACGCCGCAGCCGCGTGATCCCGCCAAGGCTGCGGCGGTTCGTCCTGCATCGCGACGGCGGACGATGCACAGTCTCGGGATGCACATCGCGGTACCGGCTCCAGGTCCATCACATCGTTCCCTGGTCCCACAACGGCCGAAGCGATTCGGAGAACCTGACCACCCTGTGCTGGTTCCACCACCACATCGTGATCCACGGCCAAGGCCACCGCATCGACCCATCCTCCCCACCCCAACGTCACCGATTGCTCCACCCAAGAATCCACGCACCTCCGGCCCGAGCCAGGGCGACCACCGGCCGCCAGGCCGGAGCGCAGCGGAGAGGCCAGCCTGCTCGGAGACCACCTCAAACCTGAGGATCGCACCAGAGCGCGCTGAACCCCATCCACCCGATCCCATCCCCCAGGCAGCCCCCTCCGTGATCAAGCAGCCGCTTGATCTCGTCTCTCCCACCTGCCGGCGGGCGAGACGAGGAATGGTCCGCGACGCCCCGCCTCGTTCGTGGCTCGCAGCTCGCAGCCCGCAACCGTCGTACCCTTCCGGATTGTGAGCCAGCCTCCCGACAACCTTCGTGGGCGCATTGACCGTCTGCCTCGGGCCGAACGGCGGCGCCTTCATCGGCGTCTGACCGGAGCCGAACGCGCCGAGGATCCAAAGCGGCGGGCCCAGAACATCGACAGGGTCGCGGAGATCATCGCCGCCGCCGAGAAGAGAATCACTGCCCGCACGGCGGCTCTCCCAACGCGGATTCCCTACCCGGAGGAACTCCCGATCACCCCATGGCGAGACGAGATCCTCGAGGCGATCCGCGAGCATCAGGTGGTGATCGTGGCCGGGGAGACCGGGTCGGGGAAGAGCACGCAGATCCCGAAGTTCTGTCTCGAACTTGGCCGGGGCGTGGCGGGAACGATCGGCCATACGCAGCCGCGTCGGATCGCGGCCCGCTCCATTGCGGATCGGATCGCTGAAGAGATCGACACGACGGTGGGAGAGGCGGTTGGCTACGCCGTCCGGTTCTCCGACCAGACCGGCGACTCGACGCTGGTCAAGGTGATGACCGACGGCCTCCTGCTCGCAGAGATCCATCGGGATCGACGTCTCGAACGGTACGACACGATCATCATCGACGAGGCGCACGAGCGGAGCCTCAACATCGATTTCCTCCTCGGGTACCTGAAGAACCTGCTTCCGAAGCGGCCGGATCTCAAGGTCATCATCACGTCGGCGACGATCGACACCGCGCGGTTCGCCGAACACTTCGACGATGCGCCCGTCATCGAGGTGTCCGGGCGGACCTATCCGGTCGAGATTCGATACCGGCCGCTCGACGACCCCGATCAGCCGGAGGCGCGGGACCAGATACATGGCATCTGTGACGCGGTCAGGGAATTGCTCAGCGAGGGGAACGGGGACATCCTCGTCTTCTGTTCCGGCGAACGCGAGATCCGAGACGCCGCCGATGCCCTGAATGATCTCGGCCTGCCGCACACTGAGGTGCTGCCCCTGTATGCCCGCCTCCCGGCAGCCGAACAGCATCGGGTGTTCCGAGCACACACCGGTCGGCGGATCGTCCTCGCGACGAACGTCGCGGAGACATCGCTCACGGTTCCCGGCATCCGCTACGTCGTGGATGCCGGAACGGCCCGGATGTCGCGCTACAGCCGCAGAACGAAGGTCCAACGTCTTCCGATCGAAGCGGTGTCGCAGGCCTCGGCCAACCAGCGCGCCGGTCGATGCGGCCGTCTCGGTCCCGGTGTGTGCATCCGTCTCTATTCGGAGGACGACTTCGATGCCCGTCCGGAGTTCACCGAACCGGAGATCCAGAGAACGAACCTGGCGTCGGTGATTCTGCAGATGACGGCCCGGGACCTTGGGGCGATCGAGACGTTCCCGTTCCTCGATCCGCCGGACTCTCGGTCGATTCGGGACGGCGTTGCAAGGCTTGTCGAATTGGGAGCTATCGCCGAGGGACACGAGTCGGGCCGTCAGCGGCTCACCAAGCTCGGGCGGCAACTCGCCGATCTGCCGATAGACCTCCGTCTCGCCCGAATGATCTTCGAAGCGAGCCGCACGGCAAGCCTCCGTGAAGTGCTCATCATCGCAGCGGCACTCGCCATCCAGGACCCGCGAGAACGGCCTGCGGAGAAGCAGACGCAGGCGGACCAAGCCCATGCCAGATTCCGAGATGAGGACTCCGACTTCTACAGCTGGCTCCACCTGTGGGAGTACCTCAGCGAGGAACGCCGAGCCCGTTCGTCGACCCAATTCCGCCGACTGTGCAAGAACGAGTACCTGAACTACCGCCGAATCAGAGAGTGGCAGGACCTTCACGCCCAACTCCGCGATGTGACGAAGGACCTCGGCTTCGTCCCCAATCGCGAGCCGGCTCAGCGAGAAGTCGTTCACCGGACACTGCTCACCGGGCTCTTGTCGAACATCGGTTGGAAGGACCCTGGGTCGTTCGAGTACCGCGGCGCACGGAGCAGCCGCTTCTCGATCAACCCGGGTTCGACACTCTTCAAACGGGCCCCCGAGTGGGTGATGGCAGCCGAGCTTGTCGAGACGACCCGGCTGTGGGCGCGCGGGGTCGCGACCGTTCAGCCGGAGTGGATCGAGAGTGCTGCCAGCCACCTGGTGACCCGTTCGTACTCCGATCCAGAGTGGGACGCCAATCGTGGGGCGGCGACGGCGAACGAAACGGTGTCGCTCTACGGCCTCCCGCTGCAGACCGCTCGCCCCGTGCTCTACGGCAGGATCGACCGAGAAGCCGCTCGCGAACTGTTCATCCGTCACGCGTTGGTGGCGGGGGAGTGGGAGACACACCACCGGTTCGTGGAACACAACGCGGCAATCATCGACGAGGTGCTCGACCTCGAGGCGCGATACCGTCGAACCGACCTGCTCGTCGACGACGAGGTGGTGATCGACTTCTTCGACCGGCGCATCCCCGAGGACATCGTCTCCGTCCGGCACTTCGATCGCTGGTGGAAGGACGTACGGCCGACGGATCCGCATCTCCTCGACCTCACCGTCGAGGATCTCCTCGAACCGGAGGTGGACACACCGGGCGAGGAGGCGTTCCCCGAGATCTGGCAGTACGGCGGTGTCTCGATGCCTCTCACGTATGAGTTCGAGCCGGGCACCGCGACCGACGGGCTGATCGTGGATGTCCCCATCGGCGGGCTCGCACGCGTCGACCCGGCGATCTTCGAATGGTCGGTTCCGGGACTGCGGGAAGAGCTCGTCGTTGCCATGATGAGATCGCTGCCGAAGGCCATCCGCAAGCAGCTTGCACCAATCCCCGAAACGGCCCGATCGGTCCTCGCGTCCCACGACTCCACCGCGGAATCGCTGATGCCGTTCCTGCGGCGGGCGTTGACGAAGCGGGCGGGCGTGGCCATTCCGCTCGATGCATTCGATCTGGAGCGGATCCCATCCCACCTGCGGCCGTCGTTTCGCGTGGTCGCAGATGACGGCTCGGTCCTTGCCGAGGGCCCGGATCTCCCGGCACTGCGTGACCAACTCCATGCTGAAGCGAAGGCAGCGATGGCGACCTCCGGCCACGATGTCGAACGAACCGGGATCACGACGTGGGAGGTCGGTGATCTGCCGCACACGCTTGACATAGAAGGCCCGGGTCGGCCGGTGACGGCCTACCCGGCGCTCGTCGACGAAGGTGACTCGGTCGCCGTCCGCCTGTTTGCCACGGCGACAGAACAAGCGCAGGCGATGTGGGATGGTACGCGGCGTCTGATCGTGCTCGGACTGCCGTCACCGGGGAGGAGCCTCCGGCCTCTCGTCACCGAAGACGGGAAGCGGGCGATTGCCGCAGGCCCCTACGGCTCGTTCGACGACTGGGCGGCCGACTGCCTCTCGTGCGCGGTGGATGATCTGCTCGTCGCCGCAGGAGGCCCGGTATGGGAAGCTGCCGCGTTTGACCGTCTGGCCGCTCAGGTCGGTGCATCGTCGGCTGATCAACTCGTCGCGGTGGCCTCCGATGCTCTCGAGATCCTCGATGAACTCCGCGAGATCCGACGGACGTTGGACGACGGCTCGGTCGAGCAGTATCACGAAGCCACCGCCGACGTCGAGGAACAGGTCGACCGCCTGATCTATCCGGGGTTCCTCACCGCGGTTGGCATCGGCCGCCTGCCTGATCTCCTCCGCTATCTGCGAGCCATCTCGCGGCGCCTCGAGTCGCTCCCGAACCGGGTCGAGCGGGATCGTGAACTGATGGGCCGCATCCGGGAACTGGAGGACGAACGCGACGACCTCTCGGATGCGGTCCCGAACTCGACAGAACTGATCGAGGTGGCGTGGATGCTCCAGGAGCTGCGAGTGAGCGCCTTCGCCCAGACCCTCGGCACCAAGGGCAAAGTCAGCGAAAAGCGCATCATGGAAGCCCTAGCCCGAGCCGTCGCCCCATAGCTACTTCGCCCAGGGGCTTCAGGGCTGCGAGTTCGTTCCAGGGGTTTTCGGCGACCGGCGACCGGCGACCGGCGACGTCTTGTACGTCTCCCCAAACCGTAGATACACGTCAACCCCATGGTCCTGCCGCTCGATCTCATCTGGCCGCAGTTCCCGCAGCGGCTTCGCCGGAGTCCCCACCGCCAGCGTCCAGGCCGGTATCTCCTTGCCTTCCGGCAGTACCGACCCGGCGGCCAGCCAGGCACCTTCGCCGAGGGTTGAGCCGTTGAGGGCCAGCGCTCCGACGCCGACGAGGCAGCGGTCACCGATGGTCGCGCCGTGGACCACCGCCGCGTGGCCGACGGTCACCCGTCTGCCGATCGTTGTCGGGATTCCCAGATCCGTGTGTACGACGACGTTGTCCTGAAGGTTCGTCTCCTCACCAATCACAATCTGATCGAGTTCGGCCCGGAGCACCGCACCGAACATGACCACGGCCAACGCCCTGATCTCGACCGATCCATACACACGAGCCGTCGGCGCGACGTACGCTGATGGATGTACAACGGGCTCGGACAGGTGGAGCGGTTCCATGTCCAGCAGCGTACCTTGGCCGCCGGAAGGGGAATGCATCGGAGCGATGCGGCATTGAACCGAAGCGAGCAACAAGAATGGATTCTACGATGTCACCGGTACTCCCAGCACTTGCCAGCGACGGGGAATCGACACGGGCGACCCTCCATGCCTACGCCCACGCCGTAGCGGCCCTTCCCCGCGCTCATGCGCTTCCGCACCCGCTGTGGTGGCACATCTCCCTGAGTGTTCGCCCCGATGGTCTGGTGACTGAGGCGATGGCACTTCCGGATGGGGGAGCAGCGCTGGTTCGCATGGACCCGAGGACGAACATGGTCGTGTTCGAGACATCCTCGGGCGCAACGCGATCCTTCCCGATGAACGCCGGGCTCACAGCGACCGAGATGGGTGACGCCCTGATTGCTGCAGCCGCCGAGTTCGGCCTGATCGGCGACTACGACCGTTCGAAGTTCGAGAACGATGATGCCCGACCGTACGACGCAGATGATGCGCTGGGCCTCTTCCAGGCTCTCGTGACGGCGCACGGCCTGCTGGCGATCCATCGGAGCCGCATCGGCGGGAACGCCGGTCCGATCCAGCTGTGGCCCCACGGCTTCGACCTGGCCTTTGAGTGGTTCGGGACCCGCATGGTCGCGACCAGCGATATGGCCGAATCCTCCGAGGCCCCGGCTCAGATCAACCTCGGCCTCTATCCGGCCGGTGACGCCTACTTCTACTCGAATCCATGGCCGTTCGACGCCGGCAGCCTGCTCGATATCGAACTCCCTGACGGCGCTGCGTGGTACACCGATGGCTGGGAGGGCTCGATGCTGGCCTACGCCGATGTCGCCGGTGCACCCGACGGTCCCGAACGGGTGCTCGCCTACGCCCGAGCCGTGTTCGACGCCGCCGAACCGGGTCTCACGGACTGACGCAGGCTCTCGCTGGTACGGGATCGACCTCGACACCCGGCCTGAATGCCGCCAGTCGTTCGCCCCCGGCTACGCTCGCGGGCAGGAGGTTGCATGGCATTCCCCGAACCGTTCTTCCGCTGGCGCCCGCATCCGTGGCACGGCCTCGACCCGGGTCCGGACGCGCCGGAGATCGTCACCGCGTTCATCGAGATCTCGCCATTCGACTTCGTTAAGTACGAGGTGGAGAAACGGACGGGCTATCTGAAGGTCGACCGGCCGCAGCGGGGGAGTAGCTCACCGCCGACGCTCTACGGTCTGATTCCGAAGACGTTCTGTGCTGAACGGGTCGCTGCGCTCTCACCGGAGGTCACGGAAGCCGATCGGGATCCGCTCGATATCTGCGTCATCTCCGAGCGAGCCATCGACCGGTCCGAGATCATGCTCAACGCCAGGGTGGTCGGCGGTCTGCGGATGATCGACCACGGTGAGGCAGACGACAAGATCATCGCAATCCTCGTCGATGACGCCGTCCTCGGAGGAGCACGCGATATCACCGATATCCCGGTCGCCCTCATCGATCGGCTCGAGCATTACTTCCTCACCTACAAGACGATGCCGGGAGAAGAGGACCAGGTCCAGATCCCCGAGATCTACGGCCACGACCATGCCGTAAGGGTGGTTGCCGAGGCGATGGCCGACTACGACGAACACTACGGCGGGTAGCGCAGATCGGAGGATCCGGGCAGTGACGATCGACTCCAGCGAACGCGGGCTCACGACGACCGAGGTCGCCGAGCGTGTCGACGCGGGGCAGGTCAACACCGTCGAGACTCGAGGCTCGCGGTCGGTTGCCGACATCTTGCGATCGAACCTCCTGACCAGGTTCAACGCGATTATGTCGGTGATGCTCGTGATCGTGTTGATCTTCGGGCATCTCGCGGATGCGCTGTTCGGATTTGTGATGGTGGCGAACGCCATCATCGGGATCGTCCAGGAACTCCGTGCAAAGAGGACGCTCGATCGACTGAGCGTGCTTGTCGCACCGAATGTCACCGTCGTTCGTGACGGCGCAACAACTGAGATACCGACCGATGACGTGGTCCTGGACGATGTCATCGAACTGTCGTCAGGAGACCAGGTCCCTGCTGATGGCACCGTCCTCGTGTCTGGCAGCGTTCAGGTCGATGAGTCGCTCGTCACCGGAGAAGCCGACCCGCTCCACAAGAGTCCCGGGGATCCGATCCTGTCCGGGTCGTTCATCGTGGCCGGATCGGTGACGATCCGGGCGACCGCTGTGGGGGAAGACGCCTACGCCCAGCACCTCGCGGCCGAGGCGAAGAAGTTCGCCCTCACGAAGAGCGCGCTTCAGCAGGGGATCGACCGGATCCTGCGTGTCGTCACCTGGATGCTCATCCCGATCGGCGGTCTGTTGATGTGGAGCCAGATGCAGACCGATCGATCGTTCGGCGAGGCAATGGTTTCAACGGTGGCCGGCGTGGTCGGCATGGTGCCCCAGGGACTTGTCCTTCTCGTGTCGATGGCGTCGGCGGTAGCGGTGATCCGACTCGGCAGGCGGAACGCCCTCGTGCAGGAGTTGCCTGCCGTTGAGACCCTTGCCCGTGTGGACGTCGTGTGCGTCGACAAGACCGGCACGCTCACCACAGGAATCGTCCGCCATCGCGAAACGGTCTCCCTCACCGATCGCGTCCCCGGCGATCTCGCAAGTGCGGTTGCCGCAATTGCGGCTGCCGATCCTCACCCGAATCCGACGATGCAGGGGGTTGCGCAGGCCTACCCGGATGACCCTGGATGGGACGTTGAACGCTTCGTTCCGTTCTCCTCCGAACGGAAGTTCTCGGCCGTACGATTCACGGACGGCTACTCATGGGTGCTCGGAGCGCCCGAGATCGTCGTGGGAGAGTCCGACCCGGCGCTGCTCAGCCGCCTGCGTCCGATTGCCGCCAGGGGCGAGCGGGTCCTGCTCGTTGCCGCAACCGATGCCCCGCTCCCCGACCACGATGGGGATCTCCCTGCCCGCCTCAAACCCATTGGCTACCTGACATTCGCGGAGGAGATACGGTCGGATGCCGCCGACACAGTCGCCTACTTCATCGAGCAGAACGTCGCGCCGAAGGTCATATCGGGTGACGCGGCGTTGACCGTCGGTTCGATCGCAGGGGCGGTCGGGATTCCCGGCGCCGACCGAGCCATCGATGCCCGCACGCTGCCGGAAGCCGACACCACAGACTTCGACGCAGCCATCAACGGAGGCTCGGTGTTCGGCCGAGTCGTCCCGGACCAGAAGCGCCACATGGTCACCGCCATGCAAAGCGCCGGGCACACGGTGGCGATGACCGGGGACGGTGTCAACGACGTGCTGGCGCTCAAGGGCGCGGACATTGGGATTGCGATGGGATCAGGAGCGCCCGCTACCCGGGCCGTCGCGCAGATCGTCCTGCTCGACAATCGCTTCTCGTCCCTGCCCTACGTGGTCGCGGAGGGGCGCCGCGTGATCGCCAACATGGAGCGGGTGGCGTCGCTGTTCGTGACCAAGACCATCTACGCGGCAATCCTGGCAGTCGCCATCGGTTTCGCCGGATGGGCCTTCCCTCTGCTCCCGCGGCACCTGACGCTGATCGGATCGCTCACGATCGGCATCCCGGCGTTCTTCCTGTCGTTCGAGGCTACCGAAGAGCCGGTACGACCGGGCGCCTTCAGCAGGATCATGAGGTTCGCGGTGCCGTCAGGGGTCGTCGCGGCGACCGCTGCCTATGGCGTCTACAGCGCAGCGCGGGTGATCGACGGTGACCTCACGATTGCGAGGAGTGCCACCACAATCACGATGGTTCTCGTTGGCATGTGGGTGCTGACCGAGCTCGTCATCCCCCTCACCCCGAGCCGCGCCGCGCTGGTCGGTGCGATGATCGCCGCGTTTGCGCTCGTGCTTGCTGTGCCGTTCGGACGAGCGTTCTTCGATCTGGTGATCCCTCCGCTCGACATCGCTGCCGTGATCGCCGTCGTCGCGGTCGTGTCGGCTGCCGTCCTGCATGTGGTGCTTCGCGCGATCGATCACCACGAAGGTCGCTGGGTACCATGGCTCGGCAGCGACGAGGAGGATGAGTGACGGCGGAACGGTCGACCACGCACCTCACCAGGCGCGAGCGGTTCATCAAGAACGTCGCGGGGCTGGCCGTCCGTCTGATCTACCGCAGCGTCGAGGTGCGTCAGATCGCCGGGGAGACCTCGAGCGGACCGCAACTTGCCGTCTCCAACCACTTCGGCGGCTTCTCGGATGCCCTCATTCAGGCATATGCCCTCGATCGGGTGCCCCGCTTCATCGCGCGTGACGTGATTTGGCGGTATCCGATTGCCAAGGAGTTGATGGAGTTCTTCCGCGCCATTCCCACGCACAAGCCGGAAGACAAGGGACCGGCCGGCAATGACCAGATGTTCCATTCGACCTACACCGCACTCGGCGAAGGCGATCTCGTGATGATCTTTCCGGAGGGCATCACCGTGGACGATCCGTCGATTGCTCGCGTGAAGACCGGTGCCGCCCGAATCGCCATGGGCGCTCGAGCATCAGGCGTCGAGGAGATCCAGATCATCCCGTCCGGAATCCACTACGACGACAAGGCTGCATTCCGATCGAAGGTGTGGGTGAACGTCGGCGCACCGCTTGATCTCGACGAGGAAATCGGCACCTATGCCGAGGCCGGCACGGCGCTGGATGCGTCGAATCGTGATGCCGTCCGGGCGTTGACGGCAGATATCGAAGAGCGCCTCCGTCGATCGGCTCCCGACTACGCGGATTGGGAAGAGGAACGTGCACTGACGTCCGCGGCATCGATCGCGCTTCGGTCGATCCCCGGTGCACCGGCCGATGTGGACTACGGCGAGGAGTCGGCACTCGCCAATCTCCTCTCGCAGCGACCGCAGGGGACCAAGAACAGCATCGCCGCAGCCGTGGACACCTACACCGCCGACCTCGACGCCGTCGGCCTGAACGACCAGCAGATGGTGACCTCTCACCAGAGTCGGCGTTCCTTCCTCTGGCGCATGATCTGGAACCTCATCGTCGGCATCCTTCTGCTGCCATTCGCCCTCGCCGGTCTCCTGATCAACATCATTCCGTTCGTGCTCCTGTGGCTGATCGGACGGATCAAGATGGATCCGGCCATGGCGGCCACGGTGAAGCCGGCCTCAGCCATCCTCCTGTTCTTGATCACGTGGGGGATCGCCGGTTGGTCCGGCTGGACCTGGTCCGGAATCGAGGGCGTGGCAGCGGTCCTGCTCGTCATGCCGCTGTACGTGTTTGCTCTGTTCGCGCTGGTTGAACGCGGGCGCCTCATCTGGCGGGCATGGAATGGCTGGTGGCGCTCGCACCGCACCGACCTTCACAGGGGCGTCCTAAACCACCGCCGAGCCGTCGTCCAAGCCGTCTCCGACGCCCTGTAGACCGGCGACCTCTTCAGCCTTCGGCGATCTTCGCGGCGCGCTCGATCTCGGACTCGCGGAGGCGGGCTTCTATGCTCTCCATCTGCTCGTCCGAAACATCCGTGAGGCCGTACGCGGTGCTGACGAAGTCCGCGAGGTCGGCGCGGTAGTCGTGGCCGAGCGCGTTGAAGGCGCCGGGAACGACGGTCGCTGCGTTCTTCGTATCGATGGCCGTCTGCCAGAACGTCACGGCAGGGACCCACCGCTGGGACCGTGAGACGTTCGGCGGGCGCTGTTCCGGTGGACCGAGCCAGGATGGCTCCTGATAGGCCAGATCGAGGCCGAAACGGGTCACAGGATCCTCGTGGTGGTCGAGAAAGAAGAACCGGATCGATTCCCGTTCATCGCCGGGCAGGGCGCGGTACTCGTCGATCGAGGCGAACCGCCCGAAGCGGGTGTCATCGATGGTGGGCCCGCCTTCGAGGAGCTCCTTCCGCCACTTGCCTGCATACGGCGTGCCCGCCCAGAGCCCACGATCGATGCGAAGCTCGTCGAGGATCTCAGTGCCGCCCCCTACGAACCCACCCTGGCTCGTCTGCGCACCGAGGCTCTCGCCGTAGAGCACGACACGGGGACGATGGGCAGGGTCGCGCTGGGACAGGACGTCGTTGATCGCCTGCAGGAGCGCGGTGTGTTGCTCGATGGCGAGCGGGATCTTCCCGACGGAGAGCATGGAAGGGAGCGAACCGTATTGGATCGCGACCGAGGCGACATCGCCTCGTGCCAGGTACTCGGCCGCTTCGACCGGGATGTAGTTGAAATAGCCCGTGCCGGCAGGAGAACCGACGATGAGAAGGGATCGATCGAACGCCCCGGTGCGCAGCAACTCCTCGATCGCGAGGGCGACCCGATCCTCGACCGTGTCTGCGGAGGCAACACCCACGTACACGCGGATCGCGTCCATCGCACCGCTCTCGCTGAGGACCTCGTCGATCTGCCCCCCGGTCGACGCCTCGATCACGAACCGGCGCCCCTGGAGACCGAGGTCCTCAAAGGAGACCACGCTGTCGGAGCTTCCGCTGACGGTCTCGGCCTCGGGTGGTTCCGCGTACCGGACCTCGGTGCGGCGGTTCGAGGCCGAGATCTTGCCGAGCAGGCGGCCGAGACCGGTCCGGACGCCATACACGAGGCTCCCACCGAGAACCGCGTGGGTGACGGGGAGCCATGCCGCACTGGGGCCGCCAACCTTGCCTTCGAGGAGCGACGCGGCAGCCTCGGCTGCTTTGCGTTCTGCCATGATCACGACGCCGGCACCGACCGCGATGCCCGTGCCAACCGCGAGCGTCCATGCGACGTTCCCGGTGACCGGCGCTTCGCGCCCGTCGACCTCGTAGCGGCCGAGGCGATCGCTGAGGTAGACGAGCGAGACCGCGTCGACTGCGGCCCCGGTCCCTGCGAATGCAGCGCCTCGCGACAATCGACCCCGCGCTGTGGCGGCGCCAACGGATCGGCGGGCGATGTCCATGGTGATGGCAGCGGCCGATGCATACGAGCGGGTCTGGGCGGCGGTGACCGCCAGGGATCCCAAGCGAGAATGCCGGAGCTTCGGACCGGCGAGAACGGCGAACGCGGCGGATGCAACCCCCGCTACGGCATCAGTGGCGACGGGGGCGGCGAGCGGAACACGCTGAATGACTTGTGTGTAGCCGCTCCCGGCAACGTATCCCGAGGCGAACGATCCGGCGACCACGAGGGCCTGATCCGTTCGGGGTCGTTCCATCAGGGACGGCTGGTTGGATTCGATCGCCGCTGCCGCACCGAGTGCGAGTCCGGTTTGGACGTGCGGCTTCTTCAGGAAGGAGGCCAGCGGCCGGAGCGGATTCATCATGGGCGGTACCTCTGAGTTGGGAACGCTGGGCAGATTGCGGGAGTCATTCGGGGCCGATCTGGTTGAGGAGCGACGCCACGATCGTGAGGATGAGCGCTCCGGTGAGTGTCGCCAGGAAGCTCTCGCTCGAGAGGCCGACGTCGGCGTCCCGGGCGATCCAGATCGCGGCCGCCATCAAGGAGACGTTGACGACGAGCGTGAACAGACCGAGGGTCAGGACTCTGAGCGGGAGCGTGAGAAGCTTGGCGATCGGCCGGATGATCGCATTGAACAGTCCGATGCCAAGGCCAAAGATGAGCCACCACCACCACTCGCCGGTGAATGAGAGTCCGGGCACGAGCCACACCGTCAGCCACGCTGCGGCGCTGTTCAGGCCGATTCGGAGCAGGAGGTGCATCTCCAGAACCCTACCCAACTCACACGATGCGGCGTTCGGACGCCCACCTGGCCAGTTCGTGGCGGTTCGACAACTGCAGCTTGCGTAGCACGGCTGAAACGTGCGTCTCGACGGTCTTCACCGAGATCGAGAGTCGGGTCGCGACCTGCTTGTAGGCGTAGCCGCGTGCGATCTGGCGGAGGACCTCGCGTTCGCGTGGCGTCAGCTGGTCGAGTTCGGGATCGGCCTCGACCGGCACCGTGTCTGAGAAGGCATCGAGTACGAAGCCGGCGAGTTTCGGTGAGAACACTGCGTCGCCGGCGGCGATCCGCTCGATGGCGTCTGCGAGCGCCTCCGGTTCGATGGATTTGGTGACGTACCCACGTGCACCCGCCCGGATCATCGCGATGACGTCCTCCGGGGCATCCGAGACCGAGAGCGCGAGGAAACGGATGTCCGGGTTCGTGTCGAGCACGTTGCCGACAACTGAGAGGCCGCCTCCACCTGGCATGTGGACATCGACGAGAACGACATCGGGCCGATTCTTGCGGATTCCGTCCACGGCGGCATCGACGTCTGTGGACCAACCCGCGACGTCGAAACGCTCTGAGAGTTCGGCGCGTACGCCGCTCAGGAAGAGTTCGTGGTCGTCAACGAGGTAGATAGATGTCATCGGCTCCCCGATCGTAGATGGACTTCGGTGCCTTCGTCTGGCGCGGACATCACGATCGCCTCGCCGCCGGCGCGTGCCATACGGGCGGTGATCGACTCGGAGATGCCCTTCCGGTCCTCGGGCACCGCCTGCGGACTGAACCCGACACCCTGGTCGGTGACCCAGGCGTCAACGGCGTCGTCGGTGCACTCGACGTAGACAGAGATGGATCGGGCTCCGGAGTGTTCGGCCGCGTTGGCCATCGCCTCGGACGATGCGGCCACGAGCGGATTCAGACCGTCATCGAGGGCACGGTCTCCGACAACGACGACTTCGACCGGCACGTTGAAGTCGGCCTCGACCTTGGACGCGGCCGCTGCGATCGCTCCACCGACGGTCCCGGTGGGCTGAAGACCGGTCGGTTCGAAGAGCCAGGTGCGCAGGTCGCGTTCCTGGGCCCGGGCGAGGGTGATCATGCGCTGTGGGTCATCGCTGCGCTGGATCATCGCGAGCGTCTGGAGTACCGAGTCGTGCAGGTGTGCTGCCATGTCGGCGCGTTCCTGCTCGCGGATCCTTGCGCGGCGTTCATCAGAGAGTTCCTCGAAGAGCCCCCAGATCCACGGCCCAAAAAGGAGCATGAACCCGGCCGCGGTGAGGAGTACCGCGATGGCGGCCGGCCCAAGTGACTGGATCGAATCGAGCGAGGCGAGTACGACGACGATCCCGACGGCCATCAGCGCCGCGCCGACGAAGATCTGGGTCTTGCTTCGTCCGCCGCCGTTCTCGGATGGACGGGTGAGGCGAGAGAGTCGCCTTCTGGACTCAGCGCTCGACCGGTCCCAGATGAGTGCCGCCCCGAAGATGACCAGCGTCGCGGGCCATACGATCGGGCCGAACCAGAATCCAAGAGCCTCAAGAGCGATCAGAACCGCCAGGAATCCCAGTGCGAGCCCTACCTGCTGGCCGGTCGTTGCCGGCTGATCGGCCTTGATCATCGAGCCGTACTGTTTCTCGTCCGGCGTGATGATCCAGCCGGCGAGGTAGCAAAGGATCCCGAACCCTCCAGCGAGTGTCAGCGAGAGGAATCCCGCACGCACATATACGGTCGGAATGCCGAGGCGGGCGGCGATGCCTGCCGAGAGGCCGGCAACGACGCGATCCTCGTTCGAACGTGTTAGACGGCCGCTGAGGACCTGGAGACGGTCCTGACGTCCCTGCTGATTGGATGTGGCGGTGTCGTCCATGCGATAGTGATGTTGTCACAGGCGCTCTTGGGCGACAACCCGTGACGACCCTGAGATCACCCTGAGACCTCAGGGTTCGACCAGGAACATCCCCAATAGCGCTTCTCGACCGATCGGCGCATCATGGTCCCATGAGCACATCAACCCAGTCCCAGCAGCACCCGCCGCTCCGCCGGCCGCTCAACGATCGTGCGTTCGCCGGTGTGGCCGCAGGCCTTGCCCAGCGGTTCTCCGTCAATCCAGCATGGTTCAGGGTTGGCTTCGTGTTGCTCGCCCTCGCGGGCGGAATCGGCTTCTTTCTCTATGCCCTTGGATGGCTCCTGATCCCAGACGAGGGAAGCGACCAATCGATCGCAGAGGGAATGGTCGACGGATTTGATGGCTCGAACACATCGATGGTGATCGGGGTGGTGCTGATCGGCATGGCCGCGGTCATCATCGTGTCGGGATTCCACCTGATCTCCGGCAAGTTCGTGGTGGCCGGTGTACTCCTGGTCATCGGTGTCCTCCTCTACAAGGGCGATCTGACCGGTTCGAAGACGCCGTCCGAGCCAGTCCCGCCGCCGGACGATGGACCTGGGATCGACGAGGACACCGATGGCGCTGGCGAGTCGGCGTCCGACGAGGAGATTGAAGAAACCAGGGAGGTCACGGAACACGCCCCGGCGGTTGGGATGGCAGCGATAGCGGCTCCAGCGACTGCCACCGCTCCGCTCCCTGCCGCGCCTCGGCCCAAGCCCCGCCCACCGAAGCCACGCTCGATCCTTGGCCAACTGACGCTTGCGGCCGTGCTGATCGTTCTGGGAGGTCTCGCGCTCCTGGACGCGGCAGACGTTCTGTATCCAGAACCCGTCCACTACCTCGCGGCCGCTGTCGGTGTGATCGGGGGAGGGCTGCTGATCGGCACCCTCTTCGGGCGCGCCAGGTGGCTCGTCTTCATCGGCCTCGTGCTTGCACCGTTCCTGTTCCTGGCCAGCTTCGTCTCAGAATGGTCGTTCAGCGGCGAGGCCGGCGAGCGATATGTGCAGGTACGGACGATCGACGACCTCGAGGCCGTCGACTATGAGTACGACCACGCCGCCGGCGTCCTCGAACTCGATTTCCGCCGGTTCGAGCCACCATCCGAGGGCTACCCGATCTCGATCGACGCTCGGGTGAGTGCGGGCGAACTGCGGATCTGGCTCCCGCGAGACGCTCGAGCGGTTGTCACCGGAACGGCCGGGCTCGGATCGGTCGAGATCCTCGGTGATCAGAGTGCCGGCATCGGCGTCTCGAACACCGTTGAGATCCACACGGATCAACCGGGAGCGATCTTCACGATCTACGCCAGAGCCGACTTCGGGTCGGTCGTCGTCGATGTTCCGCTCGAGAACGTCCCCGAGTCCCTGTGGGAGGGGTAACACCATGTACCGTCA
>Ga0316191_10001183_pt1 | contig 18082 bp, 13 predicted proteins | sample Eddworburr2cm_MG_FD_204928 | JGI IMG/M metagenome (GOLD analysis project Ga0316191, IMG submission 204928) | Coastal sediment microbial communities from Maine, United States - Eddy worm burrow 2 cm | ecosystem: Environmental > Aquatic > Marine > Coastal > Sediment | place: USA: Maine...
CGCAATGTATTCGGGGATACGGTCAGGTGAGCCGATCTCTTTCAGCATCTCAAGGCATGCTTGGTTGGCACCACCATGCGCAGGGCCCCAGAGGCAGGCGATACCGGCCGCAATACACGCGAAGGGGTTGGCGCCCGATGAAGACGCAAGGCGCACGGTTGATGTGGATGCGTTTTGTTCGTGATCTGCATGCAGGGTAAAGATACGGTCCATGGCGCGGCTGAGGATCGGGTTCACTTCATAGTCTTCCGCAGGTACGGCGAAACACATACGCAGGAAGTTGGACGCATAATCCAGATCATTGCGAGGGTATACGAAGGGTTGCCCGATAGAATACTTGAATGCCCATGACGCAATTGTCGGCATTTTCGCGATCAACCTGTGGCTGGCAATCTCGCGCTGCTGTACATCATGGATATCGGTGCTGTCGTGATAAAAGGCTGACATTGCGCCCACGACACCCACCATAATGGCCATCGGGTGCGCGTCCCGACGGAAGCCGCGGAAGAAGTTCTGCATCTGTTCGTGCAACATCGTGTGCATTGTGATGTTGTTTTCGAATTTCTCGAGCTCTGCCGCTGACGGCAATTCACCGTAGAGCAACAGGTAGCACACTTCGAGATAATGCGATTTTTCGGCTAACTGGTCGATGGGGTATCCACGGTGCAGCAATTCGCCCTTACCGCCATCGATAAAGGTGATTGTGCTGTCACAGCTTGCGGTGGAGGTGAAGCCGGGATCATATGTGAACACACCCGCTTGTGCGTAAAGCTTGCCGATATCAACTACGTCGGGTCCGGTTGTAGGGCTGTAGATCGGCAGATCGTAGTCTTTGCCATCAATGGTCAGCTTTGCAGATTTTGTGCTTTCGGCCATGAGTGGTCCTTCCATTCATCATTGCAGGCAGCGCCATGCCGCCCCGTGCTTGACACGGCTGTTGGCCAAGCGCGTTTCTTGCGCTGCCTGAACCGACGGAATGCCCTTCAGTCTGCAGCTTCTGTCAAGCGGGCACGGGTTTCTTCTTGGCCCAGAACCAGCATCATATCGAAGACGGAAGGCGTTACCGACCGCCCCGCTAAAGCCGCGCGAAGTGGTCCGGCCAGTTTGCCGAACTTGGTGTCCTTGTCCGCTGCAAAAGCGTTCAAGGTTGCCTCCAGATCGTCTCGGGTCCAGCTAACATCTTGCAGGTGCGGCGTCAATTCTTTCAGTATACCACGGGATACCGCATCAAGTGACTTCGCCGCCTTCTCATCCGGGCTGATCGGACGCGAAGTCAAAGCAAAGTGAGCCTTTTCAATGAGTTCCGGAAAATTTTTTGCGCGCTCTTTGACGCAATACATCGCTTTTCCAAGCATGTGTAATTGTGACGCGGTTAGGGAGTCACCCCCCGAGGCGGCCAGAAAACCCACGATTTCTTTCTGCAGCGCAGCATCAGCTGACTGCGCGATGTGCTGTCCCGAGAGGTTCTCAAGTTTTTTTAGGTCAAACCGTGCCGGGCTCTTGCCGATGCCATCCAGATCGAACCAGTCAAGCGCCTGCGCGTCGGTAAAGAACTCATCGTCTCCGTGGCTCCATCCCAGACGGGCAAGGTAGTTGCGCATTCCCGCTGCCGGATATCCCATGGCTTGATACTCTTGCGCACCAAGCGCGCCGTGCCGCTTGCTGAGCTTTTTGCCATCAGGCCCATGTATGAGGGGAATATGCGCCCATACAGGTACGTCCCAACCCATCGCCTGATAGATCATCATCTGGCGCGCGGCATTGTTTAGATGGTCGTCCCCACGGATAACATGGGTTACGCCCATGTCATGATCGTCAACAACGACGGCCAACATATAGACAGGTGTCCCGTCAGATCTTAGCAGAACCATGTCATCAAGCTGATCGTTGCGGATCACCACATCGCCCTGCACCTGATCCTTGATCACTGTGTTTCCGTCTTGGGGCGCTTTAATCCGGATCACGTATGGCAGATCAGGGTGGGTTTCGGGGTCTGCATCGCGCCATGGCGACCGGAACAGAGTGCTGCGTCCTTCCGCCTTGGCTGCGTCGCGAAATACGGTGATTTCGTCCTGGGTGGCGAAACACTTGTACGCTTTACCAGCGGCAAGCAGTTCCAGCGCTACCTCAGCGTGACGCGGCGCATTATCGAACTGACTTATCACATCGCCATCGTGGTCAAGGCCAAGCCACGACATGCCCTGAAGAATAGCGTCTGTGGCTTCGGGGGTAGACCGCGCACGATCCGTATCTTCGATGCGCAGCAGGAATTTGCCGCCACGTCCCCGGGCATAGAGCCAGTTGAACAAGGCAGTGCGCGCACCACCAATATGGAGAAATCCGGTAGGAGACGGTGCAAAACGGGTAACGACGGGCGCTGACATGCAGAGATTAACCTTTCAGTAACCATGGGGGCATATGTGTTGACGCGTATCTATCCAGTGCAGGGAACGGGGGCAAGGCGGTGCTTTTCACGCGCATCAAGTTGCAGTTACTGCACCAGCGCGGTTTTCTCTTCGAGTGGGCGCCGGTTTGCATCGCTACTGGGATAGGCGCTTATTTTTCGCTCCGGTTTGAGCCTGACGCGGTGATCCTTTGGGTTATTGGCGGCGCGCTTGCTATTATACTCTTGGGTGCCCGCTATCTGGACGAGGCGTTCAGCCCGATTGCTATCGGTATTGTTCTGGTGCTGTCGGGTTTCTTGCTTGCGGCTCACCGCGCACATGATGTGGCGGGGCCGGTCTTGGGGTGGCGCTACTATGGACCGATTGAGGGGCGTGTTGTCAATCTGGACCGAAGCGCCTCGGACGCAGTGCGCATCACACTTGACGAAGTGGTGCTAGAGAATGTGTTGCCCGAGAGGACACCGACGCGGGTGCGTATCTCGCTGCATGGCGATCAGACGTACAGCGTCACACCTGCGCCAGGTATGCGGATCATGACGACCGGACATCTGTCACCACCCGGGGGGCCGGTTGAACCTGGCGGCTTTGATTTCCAGCGTCATGCTTGGTTCGCTGAACTGGGCGCGGTGGGATACACGCGGGTACCTGTCTTGGCGATCGCAGCTGCACAGGACGGCAATGCGGGTCTTGCAGTTTTTCGGGTGCGGATGGCTGCGGCAGAGCATATTCTTGAGGTGCTGCTCGCAGATACCGGCGGTTTTGCAGTGGCCGTCACCACCGGGTCGCGGTCAGCTATCAGCCAGCAGGCCTTGGACGACTTACGCGCCAGCAACCTTGCGCATCTGTTGGCAATTTCGGGGCTGCACATGGGGCTTTTGACGGGGTTCGTCTTTGGACTGCTCAGAGTTTCCTTTGCATTGGTCCCGCCCTTGGCGTTGCGTATCCCCGCGCGCAAACTGGCCGCGGCAGGCGCGCTGGTGGCGGCAACTGGTTATCTGGCGCTGTCGGGGGGCAATGTCGCAACAGAGCGGGCCTTTATAATGGTGGCTGTCGCGCTGTGCGCCATCATGGTCAACCGCCGTGCGATTAGCTTGCGGGCCGTGGCCATCGCCGCCACGATTGTCCTTATCTTGCGCCCCGAAGCGTTACTGGGGCCGGGGTTTCAGATGTCCTTTGCCGCGACAACTGCGTTGGTTGCGGTCTTTGGTTTCATGCGCGACGAGCGTATTAGCTTTGGTCCTAAATGGCTGCAGCCGGTCTTGGGTGTTCTGTTGGCGTCGGGCATTTCCGGGATAGCAACCGCGCCCATAGGGGCTGCCCATTTCAACGCGGTATCGCACTACGGTTTGCTTGCGAACTTACTTTCAGTGCCTGTGATGGGCAGCGTCGTTGTGCCCGCAGCCGTTCTGGCGCTGTGTCTTGTGCCCGTTGGTCTGGATTGGATCGGACTTTGGATCATGGGCTTGGGGTTGCGCTGGATTCTGGAAGTGGGCGCATTTGTTGCTGGGCTGGATGGCGCGCGTTCGTTCGTAGCCGGACCAAGCAGTAGTGTCCTGCCGATGCTCACATTGGGGTTTTTGTGGGTTGTCTTGTGGCAAGGCCGTGCGCGTTTTGCAGGGATTGTGCCAATGCTGGCGGCGTTTGCGATTTGGGCGATCACGGAAAGGCCTGCGGCGCTGATCGCGGAAAACGGAACACTTGTCGGCGTGATGACGGATGAGGGGCGGGCTCTGAGCAAGGCAAAAGGGGCAGGGTTCATTGCCCGGAACTGGCTCGAAAATGATGGTGATCCCAGCGAACAACCGTATGCTGCAGCGCGGTGGGGGGCAGAAAATGTTCTGGTACTGCGCGATGGAACGCGGCTGAGGCATTTGTCAGGGAAACGCGCACTTGCGGCATTCGACGGATGCACCGCGGGCGAGATTGTTGTGACATCAGTCGCGGTTGGCGATCTGGACACAAAAGGTTTTGGTTGCGAGTTTTACGACCCGCCACGGCTGCGCACTATGGGCGCCCTTGCGATCTTTGAAACCGAGGGCGGTCACAGGGTTACATCGGTGCGTGATTTGACCGGCGCGCGCTTGTGGACAGCCTGGCGCGCACCGTAAGCAACGTTAGTAAGTGCGGATCAGCCCCACGAGCTTGCCCTGAACTTTGACCTGATCGTCCGAAAAAATCCGTGTCTCGTAGGCGGGGTTTGCCGCTTCAAGCGCGATGGAACGCCCCTGACGCACATAACGTTTGAGCGTCGCCTCATGATCCTCGACCAATGCGACAACGATATCGCCGGTATCAGCAATCGACGTTTCACGGATCACGACGACATCGCCATCATTGATCCCTGCATCAATCATTGAGTCGCCCTTGACCTCAAGCGCGTAATGCTCACCGCTGCCAGACAACATCTGACCGGGCACTGCGACGCTTGCATCGCGGTGGTTGATCGCTTCAATTGGAACACCGGCAGCGATGCGGCCCATGAGCGGAATTTCTGTTGCTGCAGCTGAGCTAACAGCTTGTGCTGCACGAGGTTGCGGGGCGTCCGGTTTGTCCCCTTCAATCACTCGTGGTGTAAATCCGGGTTGTGGCTGGCCCCCCAGACTTTCCGGTAGTTTCACAATTTCGATGGCGCGGGCGCGATGGGCAAGGCGGCGAATAAAGCCGCGTTCTTCCAAAGCGGTGATCAACCGGTGGATGCCGGATTTCGACCTAAGGTCGAGCGCTTCTTTCATTTCGTCAAAACTTGGGGGAACACCGTCGCGTTGCACGCGTTTGTGAATGAAATCCAACAAATCCAATTGCTTCTTGGTGAGCATCTTTCTGGTCCTCCGACGCCTGATTTGCTTTTGTTCTACTCATGTTCCTGTTTTGTGTCAACGCCGTCGTTGTTTTGTGTCACAGGGCAATATACCTGACCAATGCACCTACAGGCTGTGCTGGATCATGCGGGGGGCGCACCAGCAGGGCGTTTGCGCCTGCAAGCACAGTCAACAAGGAGCTGTCTTGCCGGTCAAATGCGTGAAGTCCGTCCGCGTCAAGCGTGGCGCGCATGTAGTGTTCGCGGGGACCGTTCTGATCTAACGCTTTCGCCAGCACAGCGCGCTGCCGTGGGGCCGTTGTACGTCCGAGCCCCAACATGGCCCGCACAACCGGTGCCACAAAAATTGTGCCGCAAACCAATGCGGAAACCGGATTTCCCGGTAGCCCGATCATAGGCACGTCACGCAGCGTGCCAGCCATCAACGGCTTGCCGGGGCGCATCGCGACTTTGTAGAAGGATTGGGCCATGCCCATTTTTGCCGCAACTCCGGCGACAAGATCATGGTCGCCCACGGAAGCACCACCAATGGTGATAATGAGATCGGCATCCAGAGCGAGTTCAAAGGCCGTCATAAGCGAGGTCTCGGTGTCGCGGGCAATGGGCAAAAGCCTTGGTGTCGCCCCCAGACTTTCCAGTTGGGCGGCCAATCCATAGCTGTTGGACGCGATGATCTGATCTGGCCCAGGGGTTTCTCCGGGTGCGACAAGCTCGTCGCCGGTCGCAAGGATCGCGACGTTCGGGCGGCGGGACACCGGCACGTCAGCGATGTTCATGGACGCCAGCAGCGCAATATCCGCTGGGCCCAACAGGCGCGGTGCTGTCATCTTGTCGCCTGCAGAAAAGTCGCCGCCAGCGGGTCTGATGTGGGATTTATTGCCGAGTTTGTGGCCCAGAGTGATTAAGGACCCGCGGCGGGTTACGTCTTCTTGAATAACAACAAAATCTGCACCCTCGGGCACCGGTGCGCCTGTGAAAATCCGGACACATTGACCAGCGCCGACAGACCCCGCAAAAGCGTGTCCCGCCGCGGCTTCGCCGATGACCTGAAACATGGCGTCCGGTTCGACTTCGGTGGCGCGCAATGCATAACCATCCATGGCAGAGGCTGCAAAAGGCGGTTGTGTGCGCTGCGCTACAACATCCGTGGCCAGAACCCGCCCATGGGCGTGGCGCAATGGAACGGTTTGCGCAACTGCGGGTTTTACGAGTTCAAACAGATGATCCAGTGCATTTTCGACAGAAATCATAAGGCCTCGAACCGGCCCGACTTGCCTCCGTCCTTAAGAACGACGCGCAAGTCACTGATAATCATGCTTTTGTCGACCGCTTTACACATGTCATACACAGTCAGCGCTGCGATGTTGGCAGCGGTTAAAGCCTCCATTTCCACTCCGGTCTGGCCAGTGGTTTTGACGGTAGCTTCGATCTGGACGCCTGGAAGATCGGCATCGGCTGTCAGTTCCACAGCGACATTGGTGATCGGCAACGGGTGGCACAGTGGGATGAGGTCCGAGGTGCGTTTCGCCGCCATGATCCCCGCCAGCCGAGCCACGCCTAAAACGTCGCCTTTTTTGGCGCGACCTTTTGAAATGATTTCATGAGTTTGAGGCAGCATCTTAATGTTGCATCTGGCGACTGCGACGCGGTCGGTAATCTGCTTGCCGCCGACATCAACCATATGCGCGTCGCCCTTGGCATCAAAATGCGTGAGCTTGTCGGACATGCTACATCCCTCCTGCAGTGAGAGGATGCGCCAACAGATGGCGCGTCGCCTCGCACACGTCGTCCTTACGCATCAAGCTTTCCCCGATCAGAAAAATACGCGCACCATAGCGCGCCATATCCGACAGATCATCTGGTGTGTTCAGTCCGGATTCCGATACGATCAACCGGTCTGCGGGTACAAGTTTGGACAATGTACGCGTTGTATCAAGGCTGGTTTCAAAGGTCTTGAGGTTTCGGTTGTTGATCCCCATGAGGCGGCTTTTCAGTTTGTTTGCGCGCTCTAGCTCTTCGGCATCATGTACTTCCAACAAGCAATCCATGCCCCACTGAGTTGCTGCGTCTTCAAGCTCTTGCGCTTGTGCGTCACTGACCGATGCCAGAATAATGAGGATGCAATCCGCCCCCAACGCACGCGCTTCTGCCACCTGATAGGTGTCGTACATGAAGTCCTTGCGCAAAACCGGCAAATCACATGCGGCGCGCGCCTGAACCAGATAGTCCTTGGCACCCTGAAAACTCGGCGTGTCGGTCAGCACGGATAAACATGTGGCCCCACCGTTAGCGTATGCGGCGGCAAGTGTCGCAGGGTCAAAATCTTCGCGGATCAAGCCTTTTGAAGGGCTTGCTTTTTTGATCTCTGCAATCAGCCCATAACTCTGGATCGATGTTTGATGCAACATCTCCGCGAAAGGGCGCACCACAGGTGCTTCTTTGGCCGCTTGCTCTACGGCCTGAAGGGGTTTTGCGGCCTTATCTGCTGCGATTTCTTCCAGCTTATAAGCTTTGATCTTGTCGAGTATGGTGTCTGTCATAACGTCTCCGGCGGGTTGGCCCAGTTTATGGCCTGATGACAATGGGCCTGCAACCACGCATTCGTTCTGCTGAAGGGGCGAGAGCCAAAAAAGCCGCGCCTTGCAGAGAGCGGAGACGGATGGGCAGTCTCGATTTTCAGGTTTAGCGTCCCGTCCACGTCGCATGCCGCCTTTTGAGCATGCGCGCCCCAGAGCAGATAGGCCCGCGGTCGGTCTGAAAGCCGCTCCAACACCTGCGCCGTCAGCGTGCTCCAGCCCAGTTTGGCATGTGATCCTGCTGCGCCGGCGCGCACGGTCAGGGCGGAGTTCAAGAGTAAAACGCCTTGGTCCGCCCAAAAGCGCAGATCGGCGTGCGGGGGGCGCGCGCCGATGTCATCCTGCATTTCCTTAAAAATATTGCCCAGTGATCTGGGCAAGGGGCTTGTGTCGCGCGCTGCCGAAAAAGCAAAACCATGTGCGTGCCCGACGGTCGGGTAGGGGTCCTGACCCAAGATGACCACCTTTACCGCGTCAGGCGCTGTGCGCATGAGGGCCGCAAACACCTCATTTTGAGGCGGGAGTACTGCGCCACTTTCCCGGGCCAGTGCGGTTTCGATGCTTGTTAATACATCACCAAAGAAAGGTAGATCCTGCCATTCGCCCAAGGTGCTGAGATCAAAATCGCTCACCCTTCTTGGGTGATCCGCGCGACCGCTTCGATTTTTGCGGCTGCCGCACCACTGTCAATGGACTGCGCTGCCATCTCTACCCCTTGGCGCAGGTCGGATGCTGCATCGGCCACGATAAGTGCGGCCGCGGCATTCAGCAAAACAGCATCGCGGTAAGCAGACGTATGGCCTGCCAATAAAGCTTTGAAATCGCGTGCATTCTCTTCTGGCGTGCCACCGATAATGGACTCGAACGGATGGGTGGGCAAACCTGCCTCCTCGGGGTGCAGCTCCCGCTCTGTGACCGCTCCGTCCGGTGCCAGCGCGCAGACCCAACTGATACCCGTGATTGTCAGCTCGTCTGTGCCGTCCGATCCATGTACCAGCCATGCTTTTTCAGACCCCAATGCGCCCAGCGTTTCGGCCATCGGACGGATGAGTTCACGTGCAAATGCGCCAGTCAGCTGGCGTTTGACGCCGGCAGGGTTGGTCAAAGGCCCGAGAATGTTGAAAATCGTGCGGGTCCCAAGCTCGACCCGTGTCGGCATAACATGTGCGATGGCCGGGTGGTGCATCGGCGCCATCATAAAGCCGATCCCTGCCTCATTGATTGCCCGCTCTACAACTTTGGGGCCGACCATGACGTTCAGCCCCATTTGCGTCAATGCGTCCGCCGCGCCCGATTTCGAGCTGAGGTTACGATTGCCATGTTTGGCGACAACAACACCTGCGCCTGCCACGACGAATGCCGTGGCGGTCGAGATGTTCAAAGTGCCCTTACCGTCACCGCCCGTGCCGACAATGTCTATCGCACCCGCAGGGGCGTGTACGGCATTGCACTTTGAGCGCATGACGGCGGCGGCGGCGGCATATTCGGCAACCGTCTCACCGCGCGTGCGCAGCGCCATCAAAAACCCACCGATCTGGCTTGGCGTTGCTTCACCGTCAAACAGGATTTCAAAAGCCTCTTCCGCTTGTTCGCGGGTCAAAGGACCGTCGGCTGCAGCACCGATCAGAGGTTTCAGTTCGTCGCTCATGCCGGCACCTTCATGTCATTCAGAAAGTTTTGCAGCATCGCATGACCATGCTCGGACCGGATTGACTCAGGGTGAAACTGAACACCATGTATGGGCAATTCTTTGTGCTGTAGGCCCATGATTGTACCATCGCTTAAAGCGGCCGTGATTTCCAGGCAGTCTGGCAGGCTAGCACGTTCGACAACAAGAGAATGATAACGCGTCGCGGCAAAAGGTGTCGGTAATCCGCTAAAGACGCCGCCGTTTTCGTGATGTATTTCGCCTAATTTGCCATGGACGATCTGATCGGCGCGTACAACTTTGCCGCCAAAGGCCTGTCCGATTGTCTGATGTCCCAAGCAAACGCCCATCAGCGGCGTTTTGGTTTCCGCCGCGGCCTCGGTGAGTGCAAGGCAAATGCCCGCCTGATCCGGGTCGCACGGTCCCGGTGATAGGAGGATTCCCGCCGGTTTCATGGCCATTGCCTCATGCACATCCAACGCATCGTTGCGCCGGATCACGACGTCAGCGCCTAAACTGCCCAAATAATGCAACAAATTGTAGGTAAAACTGTCATAGTTGTCGATCAGCAGCAACATCTTCAAAACTTTTCATTCAGGGCTGGAGGCGGAGGCCTCATGCAAGGTATATGTGGGGCATACATGTTCAGGCTTAGCAGTCTGCGTCAAGAGGCGCGGGTGGCGGCCATTACGGTGAACGATTGGGCAAACCCGCAACGGGTATGATCCGGTCGCGCCGATGCAGAGGATGAGCGGATCGTGGCGAAGGGATTTATCCGAGGAACGTTGTGGGGCGCAGGCGTGAGCTTTGGCGCGGTCACTTTGCTGTCGCTGATGGGGGGCGAGCCGCAAAACGCAGGGGTGCCGCGCAGTTCTTTGACCTTGTCCGATCAAGATGCGGCACCCGGTAGCAACCGCGGCAAGGAAGGTATTGGACCAACTGCTGTTGGTCTTGCGACCCAAGACGTACCTGCGCCGCAACCTGACACGCTGGCCGAGCTTTTGAGTGATGCGCTTTCGCCTGCAGCCGTGCCGCAAACAGGGGGCGCATCTGCATTGTCACAGGCCACGGCACCGGAAGGTAGCGGGTTAAGCGGGATTGCCGTCCCGGACACGCAACCGCCTTCGGTGCAATACTCCAGTACGGGCGCATTGGCAGTCCCGTCAACTGAACCGAACCTGCCCATCAGCACCGAGCCCGCGCAGCCACCTCAACCGCAAGCGATCCCGCAGGCGACCGCCTTTGCCGAGCCTGCGACACCAAACGTATTGGAAGTACCGGTCGCACCAGAAGTGACGACCGAGGTCGCCATGCCCGTTGATGCAGAACCTCCGGCGCCGGAAACTTTTGAAGTGACGGCCATCGCGATTGATCCGGACCAACCGTCTGCCCCGTCTGAGCCTGCACCATCGTCGGCATTTGAAGGGGGTGCGCCGTCTGTAGACGCTGACCTCCCGCTAGATAAGCCCGACGTAACTGACATGGCGTCTGTTACAGTTGAAAGCCCACCGACACAGGATATTGGCACGGCTGAAGTAGTCGCAGAGGTGCCAGACGCGCCTGCGCCTGAAGTGGCGCAGATCACCGCCCAACCGGTACAGGACGCGGTGCCTGCTGAAGGCGCTGCAGTGCTGTCCATCGCTTCAGCCGAATATGCCGCGCCACAGGTTGCGGAAGTCATTGAGTTACCGGAGCCGGGCAATCAAGAGGCCAAAGGCGATCAGGACGACAGTGTTGATGCGCAAGTCAATGCCGAGCTTGCAGTTACCGTGCCGGAAACGGCGCCGGATCCGGATCAGAGCCCGAGCGTTTCTGTGGTTGCTGCCGCGCCACCAAGCCTGCCGGCGCAGGCACCATTGCCAGAGATTGCCAAGATCGAAACGATCCTCGCGCCGGTCGTTCAGCAAACCGCGGACCGGATTGTTGAGACGCAGGCACAGTTACCGGCCTCTGATCCCGAACCAGCGCAGGCTGCCGATGTACGGATAAACCGGTTGCCGACCCTGGGAGGTGCCGATGCGCCTGCGACTGACGATGTTGCGATTGCTGAACCGCAGACGGCACCACAGGTTGCTCCTGAACCTGCCGGGTCGCCACTTGAACGGTATCGCGTTGATTTTGAAGCGCCGGATGGGAAACCGCTGATGGCTGTTATTCTGATGGACGAGGGCGCTGATCTGGATGCGGATGCTATCGGCTTGGACGCGATCAAATCCCTGCCGTACCCTGTGACTTTTTCAGTGAATGCGCTGCTTCCTGATGCCGCAGACCGTATGGCAGCTTACCGCGCTGCCGGATTTGAAGTGCTCGCGGGTATCGATTTGCCAGCGGGTGCAACGGCCACGGACGCTGAGGTGAATTTGTCCGTCGCACTCGAGGAATTGCCCGAGGTAATTGGTGTCTTTGAAGGCACTCTAACGGGGGTGCAAACGACACCGATGGCGGGACGGCAAGTGGCTCAAATCCTTGCGCAAACAGGTCATGGTTTTGTCACGCAAAACCGCGGCTTGAACACGGTGCAAAAGCTTGCAGTGCGTGAAGGAGTGCCTGCGCGTGTCGTCTTTCGGGATCTGGATGGTAAAGGGCAGTCCGGGGTGGTTATCCGAAGGTTTATGGATCAGGCTGCATTCCGTGCGGGTCAGGATGGCGGCGTGATTATGTTAGGCCGCCTGCGGGCCGAGACGTTGGCGGCGTTGCTGTCGTGGTCACTTCAGGATCGTTCGGGCACGGTTGCAATGGCGCCGGTTTCAGCCGTTCTGACGCAGTAATGTCATCGGTGCGGTTGCATTATGCGCGGGCGGATTGCGCGCAGGAATAGTCGTTGACCCACTGGATGAATTCATCAGCTGGCATTGGCTTTGCTACAATGTATCCTTGCACGACGTCACACCCTAGTTTTGCCACGCTGGCGTAGTGCTTTGATGTCTCCACACCTTCTGCTACGACTGACATATTCAAGCTACGCGACAACGCGACCAGCGCTGCGATGATGCTGTCCGCGCGTGGCTCTGGAACGGGTTTTACCAGTGATTGATCCAGCTTAATTCCGTCCAGTTTAAGGCGGGACAGGTTGGACATTGACGCATAGCCCGTCCCGAAGTCATCCAGAACCACTTTGAAGCCAGCGCGTGATAGGCTTTCGATCGTCTGTAGTGCGACGTCATCGTCGCTTTCAATCAATGTACTTTCCAAGACTTCAACGGTCAGATGAGCGGGGGACAAATGCCGCGCATGCACTTCTTGCAAAAGCCGGTCCGTCAAATGAATATCGCGTAGAGTGGGGGGCGACGCGTTGATCGAAATACCCGGCAAATCAAGGCCATCTGCAAGCACCCGCTCGAGAAAATCGAGCCCTTTTTCAAGTGCCATGCGATCGATTTGATCCACCAGTTGTGCTTCTTCCGCCGCAGCAATGAAATGCGCGGGCGAAACGATGCCGCGCGCGGGGTGCCGCCACCGTGCCAGTATTTCGCAGCCGTAAACGGCGCCGGTTTTCGTATATACCTGTGGCTGCACGTAAACTTCGAACTGATCCTCGGTCAACGCCTCGTTTATATCCTTGAACAGTTGCCTGCGCGTTTCAATTTCTGTCGCAAGTACGTCTGAGTAGGCAAAGGCCTGACCACGACCGGCGCGTTTCGCTTCATACAAAGCAAGATCCGCCTCGATCAATATATGATCAGCGGTGCCCTCACTGGAGGATGCCAAAGTGTAGCCGATACTGGCCCCTATGCGGCACTGTGCATGATCCAAAGTGACAGGTTGCGCTACCGCCTCGATGATGCGGTGCGCCAACACCTCGATCATCTCCAGCGATGGCGGATCGTTTAATATAATGACGAATTCGTCGCCACCTATACGGCCCACAATGTCCTGTTTGCGGGTCTTGGCTCTCAAGATATTAGCGACATGGACCAAGAGCCGGTCGCCTGCGTCATGGCCATATGTGTCATTAACCTCTTTGAATAGATCCAGATCAATTTTCATAACACACCCCGGAACAGCCGCCTTTGGCGAGCTCGTTTTTTCTATATTTAGATGTTCGTAGATTGCACGGCGATTGCTCAGACGTGTCAATGCATCGTGATTGGCGGCATGGGCCAGGCTTTCACGGGCATTCGTAAGCTCATTGTTCTGTTTTTTTAGTTTACTCAGGGATTTTTTGAGTTGTTTTTTTCGCGCTTCCAGTCGGTCAATTGCCTGATTGACCGAGAGCTGCGCGGGTAAAAAGATCAGCAGTGCTTCTAGCAGCAGAACCAGTAAAGCAGCCATCAAAGTGTATTTTTGGATGGCTTGCAGCCGCGCGATGCGCGCCTCGGACTGAAAGCGAAAAAGGTTTGCAGCCGTTGCCAGGGAAGCCAGAAGATCATGCGTGCCCCAATTGGCCAGTAGTTTGCGCAGCTCTTCCTTTTCAGCGCCCTGTGCACTGCTTGCGATCCCGGCCATCTGTACGAAGCGACGCGAAAAAGCGTCAAGCGGGATCGGTCCGTCTTCAAAATAAAGCGCCCTGAGTTCAGGGGACAGTTCGGGGCGTACCGATAGCCAGTTGTGTGAGGTTTCAAAGAGGTTGAGTGCCGCATCCAGCCGGTGGGCAACATCTGGCTCAGTGCTTTGCTCCGCTTCGGACATCAAAAACAGAATACGCTGGCTAAGCATACGCTGGCGGCTTGAAACGCTGAGCACTTCAGCGTCGTTTTCTGCGGCAGTGATCGTTTTCAGCGATACCCAATGTGATGCCGACACCGTTGCAAATATAATAAGAAACCCCAGCACATACCGATGCCATAGCGCGCGGGGCCGCCGCGGGCTTAGTCTTTGTACGAGGGAAACAGTGATTTCTTTTGCCCTGTTCATTTTGCCTTCGCCACAAAGGGCGCTTTGAGTGCACCGTTCATCAAAGCATGCGGTGGAAGGCGTAAATAATGGCTTTGCTTCAGAGCATAAAACCGCGTTTCAGGAACGGTTTTTACATCGAATTTTAGACAGCCTTTTTCATGTCGGGCGACAAATTTATCCGGCCGTTTTTTTAGATAATCTCATCTTCATCAAATAGCGGGTCACTCTCCAACTGCTGGCTCAGGCCTTCGACGGTGTCATCTGCGGCGGTCGGGCTGAGTTGTGCCAGATGAAAGACGGCGTCTCCCTCGTTGACGACGGGTAGGATGGCGCGGCCGATCAGAATGCCGCTTGATGGGGCGGTGATATCAGTTTCTACAGCGCCAAAAGGGTCGGCAACCGACGCCAACACGTCACCGGCCTCGACAAGTTCACCCTCTGCCCGGAATGTTCGCAACAGACCACCCGCAGGCGCGCGCACCCATGACGAAGATTTGCAGAGGTAAGGCTTTGCTTTTGCCTTTGCGATACCTTTTGCGGGCAACATCGACAGGCTACGCATCACGCGGAGGATGCCAGCCACGCCCGCGCGTACGGCCATTTCGTCAAACCGCAGCCCTTCACCCGCCTCGTAGAGTAGTACAGGCGTGCCACGACTGGCCGCTTCTGCACGCAAGGAACCGTCTCGCAATGACGATGTCAGAACAACTGGTGCGCCAAACGCGTTTGCCATATTCGCAGTGACAGCATCGCGCGGCGATATACGGATTTGCGGCAGGTTGGTTCGGTGTACGGCTGCTGAATGCAGGTCAATCCCGCTGTCGCACCGCAATACGATCTCGTTCAGAAAGATATGAGCAAGCCGTGATCCCAGAGAACCTGAGGGATGCCCTGGAAAACAGCGGTTGAGGTCACGCCTGTCAGGCAGATAGCGAGACCGGTTCAAAAAACCGAAGGAATTGACCACGGGCACAACAAGCAGTGTGCCGCGCAGATGTGCCAATTGCGGGGTGCGCAGCAACCGGCGCACAATCTCGACGCCGATGACTTCGTCTCCGTGCACCGCGGCAGACACAAACATCGTTGGGCCTTCACGCTTGCCGTGATGTACTTCGACCGACAGGGTTACAGGTGTGTGGTCGGGCAGGATCGACACGGGCAGGTTGACCATCTTCACGCTGCCTGCAGCGATCTGCTGACCCGCAATATTGAATGCGGCGCGGGCCATGGCCTAGCTGTTACCTTTTCCGGTGAACCGCGCGGCGTCTGCTGCGGCACGGCGGATTGCATTCGATTTATGCACGGTTTCCTGATACTCCGCTTCGGGATCGCTGTCGTAGACAACGCCGCCACCGGCCTGAATATACAGCTTTTGGTCCTGAACCACAGCTGTCCGCAGCGCGATACACATATCCATATCACCGCCGGCGCTGAAATAACCGACGCCTCCGCCGTAAACGCCGCGCTTTTCAGGCTCAAGTTCGTCAATAATTTCCATCGCGCGCACTTTGGGTGCACCCGAAACCGTTCCTGCCGGCATACCTGCGAAAAACGCATCCAGCGCGTCGGCACCTTCTTTCAACTCACCCACAACATTCGAGACGATGTGCATAACGTGGCTATACCGTTCCACGATGAATTCTTCTGTAGGGCGCACGGTTCCGATCTTTGCGACACGGCCCACGTCGTTGCGGCCCAGATCAAGCAACATCAGGTGCTCTGCCAGTTCTTTTTGGTCGGCCAGCAAATCCGCTTCCAGCGCGTTGTCTTCTTCGGGTGTGGCGCCGCGCGGGCGCGTTCCAGCAATTGGTCGGATCGTTACCTCGTTCCCGAAAACCCGTACAAGTATTTCCGGGCTGGCCCCGATGACCTGAAATCCGCCGAAATTAAAGTAGAACATAAAGGGCGAAGGATTGGTGCGTCGCAACGAACGGTACAGCGCAAACGGGTCTTGCGCGAAATCCTGTGTCCAACGCTGCGCCGGCACCACTTGAAAGATATCGCCGGCACAGATGTAATCGCGCGCTTTTTCAACGGCGGCTTTGTAACCCTCGTGGGAAAAATTACTGACCGGCGCGCCGGAAGCGTCAGCTTCGCCCAGATCGCGTGTCGCGGTGGGCATAGCGCGTTCCAAATCACGGACTGCGTCCATCACACGTTCTGCAGCCTGTGCGTAGGCTGCACGTGCGGACTGTCCGTCCGAAACCCACGCAGGCGAGACTACGGTCACCTCACCCTTAACCCCGTCAAGCACGGCAATAACCGACGGGCGCAGCATAATCGCATCGGGCAACCCCAAGGGATCCGGGTTGATATTCGGCAAATGTTCGACCAAGCGCACCATGTCGTAGCCGAGGTAGCCAAAAAGACCGGCTGCAGCCTGTGGCAAATCTATCGGTAAATCTATCTTGCTTTCGGCGATCAATCCACGCAATGCATCCAACGGGTTGCCATCCATCGGCTCAAACGCATCCGTATCATAGCGCGCGGTGCGGTTAATCTCGCTGGTTTTGCCTGTACACCGCCAGATCAAATCCGGCTTCATTCCGATGATCGAATACCGACCGCGGATTTCGCCGCCCGTCACCGATTCCAGAACGAACGCATCTTTTTGCGCGCCAGTCAGTTTCAGCATCAACGACACAGGCGTGTCGAGGTCGGCGGCCAGACGCGTGTATACGATCTGATTGCGTCCGGCAGAGTATGCGGCTTCGTCGAACGCGTCAAATTCAGGTGTCAGCGTCATATCAGGGGAAATTCACATGAACCGCTTGTACGGCTTGCTGGTTGATCTGAGGGTTAGCGCGCAGGATCACGTCGGCATTATAGGCTTCGAAGATGTCGCGCGCCAACTGCTGGGCTGCCTGTTGCGACAGTTGCACCCGCAGTCTTGCCGCGTCGCCGTTTTCGGCAGTTGGTTCAATCGCGTCCAGCCGAACCAGAATAGCTGCAGCCTCGCTTTCGATTGCGCGCACGTCGCCTACAGCCATTTCAAACACTTCGTTCAGAAAGCCGGGAGGCGTGCGCGGCACAAAATCGGACCGTAGCAGGTTTTCTTCTGCAATGGCGTCCAGACCAAGCTCTGCAAAGGTGTTGCCTTGTTCCAGTAACGGGACCTGAGCTTCGGTTTGTGCCAGCAAAAGGCGTGTTGTCTCGGTTTCTTGCCAATCTGCCGCAACGTCGTCGCGAATGCTGTCAAAAGGGGCAGGGCGCGGTGGCAAGACAGCATCCATGCGTAGCGCAAACAACCCGCCGTCATCGAGCCTGTCAATCTGCGGAAAATCGTTGGTGCCGACTGCAAAGGCTGCGTCACGGAATGCTTCATAGGCTGCGATGCCCTCGGCGCTTTGAGCCGTCCATTCAATTTTCCCCACAACCATATCGCTTTCTGCGGCCAATTCTTCCAGCGTCGCTCCGGCTGCAAGCAAATCATCAAGGTTTTCTGCTTGCGCTTCGACCAACCGCTGGGCGCGGTCATTGGCAAGCTGGGGGCGCAAAAGCTCGACGGCGTCTTCAAATGGTGTGACCTGTTCTGCCAAAACGGCATTCACCCGGAAAAGCGCGGGACCCAACGTGCTGGGAAAAGGGCCGACCACTGCGCCAACATCTGCTGCGAAGACACCCGCGCCAGCCTCTCCAAGCTCAGCCATCGTCACATCGCCGATGTCGACATCATCCAAAGTCAGACCACGGCTTTCGACAAGGGCTTCAAAGCTCTCGCCTTCAGTCAATGAGGTGGCCGCATCTTGGGCAGCTTGGGGGTCCAGATAGGCCAAACGCTCAACAAGGCGCCGTTCCG